>ENA-UOOI01001944-UOOI01001944.1-fermentation-metagenome-genome-assembly--contig:-NODE-1944-length-19520-cov-60.275263_pt1 | contig 19520 bp, 22 predicted proteins | sample MGYA00245779_ERZ724027 | MGnify/ENA primary metagenome ERZ724027 (study PRJEB28704, sample SAMN03018318) | fermentation metagenome | biome: anthropogenic terrestrial biome; feature: soil...
ATTCCGAGCATTTTTGACGCAGGCAGGCGCGATTTTAACCGAAACAGACAAGACTCTGGATTTTACAAACAAGGCCTAGTCTCTTGATTTTTCAAACGAAGCCTAGTTCCTTGATTTCTCAAACAAGGTCTAAGTCAAGCAGAGTAAATATTTTTTCCATCTCTGTTAATTAGGTTAACACATGGCGATTGGAGGCCGTCAGCATGAGCTATCAAAGGATCAACCCTATTCCGCAATTCAACTTTCAGGCAAACAGAGTTTTAACTTACGGGAAGCTGGCTTGCAGTGAACAGGAGATTGAAGAAGAAATTCCAAAGATAAGGACTTTTGACGATTGGGACACGGTCTGGCTTTCGTTGGCAAAGAAGGCTGAAAGTGAAAACAGGTATCTCCACGCAGCGTATTATGGCCGGATGGCCGAATTCTTTCTGACGCCGAATCATCCGCAAAAAGATATCCTGTATCGAAGATGCCTTCGGAATTTCTATCTTGGTTTTGATTCCGAGCTCCATTTGAACTATAAACGATATCGTGTGCCGTTCGAAAACGGGGCTCTGAATTGCATCAGCATCCCGTCTCCTCACTCGAAAGGAACGATTCTTGTCTGCGGCGGCTACGATTCCTTTATTGAAGAATTTGTACTACAGGTAAGAGATATCGCTGCTCAGGGTTATTCCGTCATCCTGTTTGAGGGCCCCGGACAGGGATACTGCCTGCGCGAAAAGATGTATTTCAGATATGATTTTGAAAAACCGACATCAGCTGTAATCGATTATTTCGGTTTAAAGCAATGCGCGATGATCGGCATCTCATGGGGTGGGTATTTTGCCTTGCGCAGCGCCGCTTTCGAAAAAAGGATCTCAGCGGCCGTCGCTTACGATGTGATGGATGATGGCCTTGAAGTGATGACAAATGTGTTTCCCGCGCCAATTTGTAAAATCATAAGAACGGCATTCCGGAATAAAAATAAACATTTGATTCAGCTTCTTACCGGCATCATCAGAAAAAGGAGCATATTAGCAGACTGGGCGCTTTCCCAGGGCATGTACATCACCGGGACCAAAACAGTCTATGATTTTTACTGCAATCTTTCCCAGCACAATCTGTCTGGAATCGAGAACAGATTGGCACAGGATATCCTGCTCTTAGCCGGGGAAAACGATCATTACATCCCTCTTGATCAATATTATCGCTTAAAAAGCAGCATTAAAAATGCAAGATCGCTTACCTGCCGGCTTTTTACCAAAGCGGAGGGAGGCGATCAGCACTGTCAAATAGGGAACCACATGCTGGCAGTCCGGACGATTCTGGATTGGCTCAACAAGGTCTACCACGTTCGCTGACTCGTAAGTTCCATTTCAGCAGACAAAGAGCCGGTTGAATCATCACGTGCCTGAACAAAATAAGACAAGCGCATTTCCGCTTTCCCGGATCGATCCGGAGAAACGGGAAGGCGCTTTTTGTTTCTTGCTTTTTGTTTCTTATTGAAGATTTTTTTCTGTTGGGGCTTTATGGGACGGCGCGGAATCCGGGTACAGAAAATTTCTGACGCGCGTCTGGCAATCGCTGTCCCCGCAGTAATACAGCGTGTCGTTTTCGCAGAGCACGGCATACGGGCCCGGGGACATCAGAAAAGACCTGTCCCGGCGAATGGCGATGATCGTCGCCATCGTGTAGTGCCAGAAATTGATTTCCGAAATGGATCGGTGCAGGTACGGCGTTTCGGCCGTGATCTCGATTTCGAACGGGATAAACGGATTGATGTTCTGAAACCGGTCGGTGCGGTCTATGATCTCCGTCACATACCGGGTCAGGTTCTCGGCTTCCTTCTTCTGGCGCTCCAGGGAATCCAGAATGTTCTTTTTCAGGTCGTAAATGGATTTGATATCCATGTACTGCTGGACAAACCGGACGGCGTTCTCATACGACGTGATCAAAACGCCGCTGCCGCGCACGGCCTTCACGATCTTCAGATCCGAAAGGACGGAAATCGCCCTCCTTGCCGTTTCCGAGGAAACGCTGTACTGGCTCGCAAGGGCGGAGCGCGCGTAAAGCTTGTCCCCGACCTGATACCGCTTCTCCACAATCTTTGCCGCGATATCCGCCGCGATCTGCTGATACACCGGCGCGGATACCTTGATCCTATCGTCCATGAGTGTCTTTCCCTTCCTCAATCAGGTTTTCCGGCGGAAAAGGCCCATTCCGCTCCGTGTTTTCCGCCCATGCGAGACGGCACAGGATATCCCCGGTATCCTGTGCCGTTTTTTATGAATCAGACAAATCAGGCTGTGTTTCAGCCTTTTTTCCGTTTCTGCTCCTTCGCCGCGCGGACGAATCCCCTGAACAGCGGATGCGGGCGGTTGGGCCGCGATTTGAATTCCGGATGGAACTGGGAGCCCATAAACCACGGGTGCCCTTTCAGCTCCATCATCTCCATGATCCGGCCGTCGGGGGATTTCCCGCAGAACACCACGCCCGCCTTTTCCAGCCGCTCGCAGTAATCGTTATTGACCTCGAAGCGGTGGCGGTGGCGCTCGGAAATGAGCTGCTCGCCGTAAAGCTCGAACGCCTTTGTTCCGGGCATCAGCTTACAGGGATATTTCCCGAGGCGCATCGTTCCGCCGAGCTGCACGACCTTCTTCTGCTCCGGCATCAGGTCGATGACCAGGTTTTTGCTCTGCGGGTCGAATTCCGCGGAGTTCGCATCCGCAAGGCCGAGCAGGTCGCGGCTCAGCTCCACAATGGCAAGCTGCATGCCGAGGCAGATGCCGAGAAACGGGATGTTGTTCTCCCTCGCGTAGCGGATCGCCCGGATCTTCCCCTCGATCCCGCGCGGGCCGAAGCCCCCGGGAACGAGAACCCCGTCCACGTCGCCGAGGATATCGCCCACATTGTCGGAGGTGATGGTTTCGGAGCCGATCCATTTGATGTCCACCTTGACGCGGTTTCCGATTCCGCCGTGCGTCAGGGCCTCCGCCACGCTGAGGTACGCGTCGTGAAGGTCGACGTACTTGCCCACCATTCCGATGGTGACGCTTTCCGTGAGGGACAGGGCCGTATTCACCATATTGGTCCAGTCGGCCAGATCGGCCTTTTGGGTATCCAGGTGAAAATGCCGGCACACGATATCGTCCAGCTTTTCGTCCTTGAGCGCCAGCGGGACGGAGTAAAGGAGCGGCAGGTCAAGATTCTGGATGACGCAGTCCTCGTCGACATTGCAGAACAGGGCGATCTTCTTTTTCTGCTCCTCCCCGACCGGCCGCTCGGAGCGCAGGACGATGATGTCCGGCTGGATGCCGAGGGACAGCAGTTCCTTGACGCTGTGCTGGGTCGGCTTCGTCTTCTGCTCGCGGGAGGCCGCCAGATACGGCACCAGCGTCACATGGATGAAAAGGCAGTTGCTCCTCCCCACCTCGGTCGCGAACTGGCGGATGGCCTCTAAAAACGGCTGGCTTTCGATGTCGCCCACCGTGCCGCCGACCTCGATGATCGCGACGTCGACGTTTTCTTTGCCGGCCGTAATGCGTCTTTTGATTTCGTTCGTGATGTGCGGGATCACCTGGACCGTACTGCCGCCGTAATCGCCGTTGCGCTCGTTCTGCAGTACGTTCCAGTAAACCCTGCCGGAGGTCACGTTGCTGTTCTGCGTCAGACTTTCATCGATAAAGCGTTCGTAATGGCCCAAGTCCAGGTCGGTTTCCGCGCCGTCGTCCGTCACGAAAACCTCGCCGTGCTGAAACGGGTTCATCGTTCCCGGGTCGACATTCAGATAAGGGTCGAACTTCTGCATCGTAACGCGCAAACCGCGGGATTTCAGCAAGCGCCCAAGAGACGCCGCCGTAATTCCTTTTCCCAAACCGGACACCACGCCGCCTGTTACAAAAACATATTTCACTGCCATAATTTCCTCCATCCGGCCTTTTTGCAGCCCTCTCGCTATTCAAAAAAGAATGTTCCCACCAAGCTGTTGGGAACATAAAATACTGCATTTTATTATATCGCCTGCCGCACCGGATTGTCAATACGGCAGGCGATTTTTACCGATATTCGTCAGGAATCACAATCTTCCCCTCAAAAAAGAGGAAATTTTGAACTTACAGCTCCGCTTCGATCAGGCCTTCCAGATGGCCCTGGGGCTTGACGCCGACTTCCATCCAAAGCTGCTTCCCGTCCTTGAACAGGATGAGGGTGGGAATGCTCTGAATCCCGTACTGCATGGCCAGGGACTGCTGTTCGTCGACATCCACCTTCACGACGGCGAGCTTATCGTCGTATTTTTCGGAAATGGATTCCACAATGGGGGCCATCATGCGGCACGGGCCGCACCAGGATGCCCAGAAATCGACCAGAACAAGCTTGTTCTGTCTGAGGACGGAATCGAAATTTTCGGAACTTCCATGAATGATTTCCATTTTTCTGTCTCCTTTTTCATGACGGGCCGGATGGCCTTCTCCGGCTAAATTTCCACGATCCCGGGGTTTTATGCGGGATCCCGTTATTTCTGATACGGTTCCAGCGCGACGCTTTCGATTTTGACATCCGAAAGGGGCTTGTCCTGGGAATCCACCGAAACCGACGCGATCCGATCGACGACGTCCATCCCCTCGAACACCTGGGCGAACACGGTGTGCCCGGTTTTGGCCGTGTTGTACGCGCCGTCAAGGTGCGGGGAGCCTCCGTTTTCCTGATACAGCTTTTTGATTTCACCGGTGATCCTGCTCATGTCGATGCATCCGCCGTACTGCCTGGTAAAGGCCTGCGGGTCCTTTTTGTAGACGTCGTAGATCTGTTGGTACCGGTCCCAGCCTTCGAACGCGGAAGCGGGAGTCTGGTCGATGAAAAACTGGCTGCCGTTCGTATTGGGGCCGCGGTTCGCCATCGCGACCGCCCCGCGGATGTTGAACAGGCTTTCGCTGAACTCATCCTCGAAATCCTCGCCGAAAGAGCTTCCTCCGCCCTTTCCCGTACCCGTCGGGTCGCCGCCCTGAATCATGAAATCCTTGATGACCCGGTGAAAGGTCACCCCGTTATAATAGCCCTTTTTCGCCAGCGCCTTGAAATTCTGAACGGTTTTCGGCGCGGCGTCGGGGAAAAAGCGCAGCTTGATCTCGCCCATGCTCGTTTTCAGAACGGCGATCTCCTCGCCCGAGGCCGGTTTTTCCAGCTGATACCCCACCGCCTTTTTCCCAGCCGGGCCGCCCGCCGCGCAGCCGGCAAGCGCCAGCAGCAGCAGCCCGCAGGCCAAGGCGGCGCGAATCCGCAATCTTCCGCGCATTTCATCCATCCCTTCCCTGTTTTTCTGCAATAACGTTATTTTATTATATTCCGGCAGATTATGCAAGGGGTGCGCCGCGGAATAAATGAAGAACCTCGCGATTTCTGTGTTAGCCGCTCCCGGCTTTGCATATAGATATTTTGAAAAGACAAAGGAGGGTAAAAGCAATGGGTCTTTGCAATTACAAGCCGGAAGGCTGGATAATTGACACCCCGGAAAATCGTGCGGCAATGACGAACCTTTCGACGCTGATGGATGCCTGCCATGAAGAAAAAATTTTGGAAGGCAGAGCTCTTATTTGCGACAGCTCGCATAATTTGATTGTGGATTTGGGATGCATGAAAGGAATCATCGCACGGGAAGAAGGCGCCCTGGGAATCCGCGAGGGGACCGTACGCGACATCGCGATCATTTCCCGCGTGAACCGTCCGGTCTGCTTTGTCGTGACCGGCTTTCAAAAGGATGAATCCGGCGAACCGCTCGCGATCCTGTCCCGCAGGGCGGCCCAGGAGAAATGCCGGAAGGAATACATAGAGAACCTTCGCCTCGGGGATATCACGGATGCCCGCGTCACGCATCTGGAAACGTTCGGGGCGTTCGCGGATATCGGCTGCGGCATCATCGCGCTGCTGCCGATCGACGCGATCTCCGTTTCCCGCATCGACCATCCGCGCGAGCGGTTCACCGTCGGCATGGACATCCGCACCGCGATCAAGGCAATCGAAAACGGGCGCATCACGCTGACCCAGAAGGAGCTGCTCGGAACGTGGGAAGAGAACGCGGCCCTGTTCCACGTCGGCGAAACGGTGGCCGGGATCATCCGCTCGGTGGAGCCGTACGGCATTTTTGTCGAGCTCACCCCGAACCTTGCCGGGCTGGCGGAGGTGAAGGACGGCGTTCTGCCCGGGCAGCAGGCCAGCATCTACATCAAGAGCATCCTGCCCGCGCGCATGAAGATCAAGCTGATCATCATCGACACGTTCGATTATTCCTACCGGCCGGTTTCCCCGAAATATTTCTTCAAGGGAAACCATATTTCCCGGTTCGTCTATTCCCCGGAATGCAGCGACAAGCAGGTCGTCACGGAGTTTTCCCCGGATTAAACGGCAAAGGGGGCCGAACCCTGAGACGGGTTCGGCCCCCTTTTATTTCCGCTTCTCCGGAAGATTGTCCTCGCCTTCCGGGTGTTTCGTTCTGAATTTCTTCAGGTTCTCCATCCGCTGCCGTTCCGTATCGGCCTGCCCCGCCGACCGGATCTTCAGAATATGGGAATCCAGGATCTGACGGAACGTGTCGTTGCGGTGGCGCATCCCCTGGGCATCCGTATATTCCGCGGGCTGATAGTAGCGGGAGAATTTCTGCTGGTTCAGGAAGTTCAGCGCTTCCAGGCGGCTGCGGGATTTTACGACGACGTCCGCCATTTTGATCGCGTTCATGGCATTGTACGGCTCAAGGCGGTAGGCTTCGGCAAAATTGGCGAGCGCCGCCTCGTACCGGTGCAGATGCTCCTGCGCCTGCGCCAGTTCCTCAAAAACCTGCGCGCGGCACCGGTCCCCCTGGCTGACCAGGATGCCGTTCTCGCTGACCATATGATACGGGAGCTCGATCCACCCCGGCGTTTCAAGATAAGCCGAAGCGTACCGGACCGTTTCTTCGGCGTGGGAATTTCCGAGCCAGCTGCCGGCCTTCGCCGCCAGATACAGCTCCTTTGGGGTTGAGGGCTCTTCGCACAGCGAAAGAATTTTCAAAAGCCGCTTCCGGTCCGTTTCCAGCGAGACGAAAAGCTCCGCGGCTTTCTCCTCATCCTCGCGCCGGCAGGGGACCGAAGGGTCGAGAAGGTGAAACAGCGCGGCTGCAAGACCTGATCTGTCATTCCATTGTTTTTCCGTCACAGGCATCATCTGCTTTCCGATGAATTTGTCCCCATATTATATTCCACTCGTCCCGAATTTACAAGAGGGTTATTTGACAGCATTTCCAGCCTAAAATATAGAATTTATTTTGCCCCTCCCCGCCGGATGCAGGGAGGGGCAAAATGGGTTTGCAAGGAAAGCGGACTTGCTGCAGGATTATTTTGCAAACGTGAACGCGTCATCCTTGAAATCGCAGGTGACGTGGTCGCCGGCCTGGATCTTGTTTTCCAGCATTTTTTCGGAGATCGCATCCTCCAGCTTGGACTGGATCGCGCGGCGCAGCGGCCTAGCCCCGTAAACCGGGTCGTAGCCGGCCTTTGCAATGGCGTCGACGGCCTCGTCGGTAAAGCCGATGTCGATATTGATCTCCTTCATGCGCTTTTTCAGCGTTTCGAGCATTCTGCCCGCGATCTGACGGATCTCGTCGCCGGAAAGCTTGTGGAACACGATGATGTCGTCGACGCGGTTCAGAAATTCGGGGCGGAACGTGTTTTTCAGCTCCCCGAGAACCGCTTCGCGCAGCTTGTCGTTGTCCATCGTCTGGGAGGTGGGGGCGAAGCCCAGACTGCCCTTTTTCTCGGTGATCAGCCGGGCGCCGACGTTCGAGGTCATGATGATGACCGTGTTCTTGAAATCGACTTTTCTTCCCTGGGCATCCGTCAGGCGGCCATCCTCCAGAATCTGGAGCAGGATGTTGAACACATCGGGGTGCGCTTTTTCGATCTCATCGAACAGGATGACGGAATACGGCTTGCGGCGCACCGCCTCGGTCAGCTGGCCGCCCTCGTCGTAGCCGACATATCCCGGAGGCGAGCCGACCAGGCGGGAGACGGTGTGTTTTTCCATATATTCGGACATATCCAGGCGGATCATCGCGTTTTCGTTGCCGAACATGGCCTCCGCGAGCGCCTTGCACAGCTCCGTTTTGCCGACGCCGGTGGGCCCGAGGAAAATGAACGAGCCGACCGGGCGCTTCGGGTCTTTCAGCCCCACCCGGCCGCGGCGGATAGCCCGCGCGACGGCGGTGACGGCTTCGTTCTGGCCGACCAGGCGCTTGTGCAGCGTGTCTTCCAGCCGCAGCAGCCTCGCGCCTTCCTCTTCGGTCAGCTGGGCCACCGGTATGCCGGTCCACATGGAAACGACGTCGGCGATATCCGCGGGCAGAACCTCTCCGCCCATATGGGCGCGCTTTTCGGTCCAATCGTTTTTCCGGGCTTTCAGCTGTTCCTGAGCCTTCTTTTCCTCGTCGCGCACCCTGGCGGCGCGCTCAAAGTCCTGCTCGTTGACGGCGGCCGCCTTTTCCTGCTCCATTTCCTTGACCTTCTTCTCCAGGTCCTGAAGGTCATCCGGAGCGGTGAAGGCGCGCAGGCGGACGCGGGAGCAGGCTTCGTCGATCAGGTCGATCGCCTTGTCGGGCAGGAAACGATCCGCGATATAACGGGAGGACAGCTTGACGGCGGCCCTCATCGCCTCTTCGGTGATCTTGACCTTATGGTGCGCCTCATAGCGGTCGCGCAGCCCCTTCAGGATCTCAAACGTCTCTTCCTCGCTGGGTTCCCCGACCATGACCGGCTGGAAACGGCGTTCGAGCGCCGCGTCCTTTTCAATGTATTTCCGGTATTCGTTCGTGGTGGTGGCGCCGATGACCTGGAAGTCGCCGCGCGCGAGCGCGGGCTTCAGGATGTTCGCGGCGTCGGTGGAGCCCTCCGCGGAGCCGGCGCCGATGATCGTGTGCAGCTCGTCGATGAAGAGGATGATATTGCCGGAATTGCGGACCTCATCCATGGCCGCCTTGATGCGCTCTTCAAAATCGCCGCGGTATTTGGTCCCCGCGACCATTCCGGTCAGGTCCAGCGTGATCAGGCGCTTGCCCTTCAGAAGCTCCGGCACCTCGCCCTCGGCGATTTTCAGCGCCAGCCCCTCCACAACGGCGGTTTTGCCGACGCCGGGCTCGCCGATCAGGCACGGGTTGTTCTTTGTTCTGCGCGAAAGGATCTGGATCACGCGCTCGATTTCCTTCTGGCGGCCGATGACGGGGTCGATGCCGCCCTTTGACGCCAGCGCGGTCAGATCGCGGCCGAACTGATCCAGGGTCTTCGTGCCGCCCTTCCCCTTCCCGCCGCCGGGGATGTTCGGTGAGCCGGGCTGGCCCCCCGCTTCTTCGCCGCTGCTCAGCGCCGCGTTGATTTCGGCCACGATGTCGCTCTGCTTCGCGCCGAGCGCATTCAGGAAGCGGACGCCGTAGCTGTCGCCTTCGGCGAGCACCGCCATCAGAAGGTGCTCGGTGCCGACGTAATTATGCCCCAGACGGGCTGCCTCCATGACCGCGATCTGAAGGATCCGCTTGCTGCGCGGGGTGAAGTCATCCGCCGTCAGGCTGGTCTGCGCGCCGGTCCCGATCTTCTGGGCCATCAGGTTCTCCATCTGCTCCGCCGTGATCTGAAGCTTTCCGAGCACGGTCGCGGCAACGCCGCTGCCCTCCTTCAAAAGGCCGAGGATGATGTGCTCGCTGCCGATATAGGTATGTCCCATATTTTCCGCGGATTCGATGGCCAGGTTCAGAGCGTTGTTTGCTTTTTCCGTAAATCCGTTAAACCGATACATGCTGTTTCCTCCTTTTATGATGCAAGACGTTCCGATACGATCTTCGCCCGGAGCGCGTCGCGCTCTGCGGGAGTCATCTTCTTGGCCAGCATGATGGTGGCGGGCTGAACCTGCACGATCAGGCTGTTGATGGTATCGTAGGAAATATTTTTGATCAGGTTGGCCGCGACCCCCATCCGGACGTTCGAGATCAGGCGCATGAACTCGTTGCTGCTGAGCATGCGCGCATTTCTCAGAACGCCGACGGAACGGCAGATGCCATCCTGGATTTCAAGATTTTTGACCAGGTTTTCGCGCGCGGCGCGCTCCTGCCCGATCAGCTGCTCCGCAATGCTTTTCAGATTGTCGATCGCAGCCTTTTCGCTGAGGCCGAGCGTCACCTGGTTGGAAAGCTGGTACAGCGCGCCCACCGGCTGGGTGCCCTCGCCGTAAATGCCCCGTATGGCAAGGCCCAGCTTGGAAAGGCTGGCTGAAACGCGGCCCATGGCCCCGCTTTCCTGAAGGGCGGGCAGGTGAAGCATCAGCGAAGCGCGCATCCCGGTGCCCAGATTGGTGGGGCACTGGGTCAGATAGCCGAGCTCGTCGTCAAAGGCGAAATGAAGCCTTTCGTTGAGCAGGGTGTCGATGCGGTCCACCGTTTCATAGGCCTCTTCCAGATCCAGCCCCTCGTGGAGCACCTGGATCCGGAGGTGGTCCTCCTCGTTGATCATGATGGAAACGGTCTCGTCCTGCGTCAGCAGAAGCCCGCGGCCGCGGGGCTCGGAGATGAATTCCGGGCTGACCAGGTGGCGCTCGACAAATGAAACCGCTTCGTTCTGGCTGATGTCCTCCATGCTGATGAAATGGAAATCCTTCGCGATCGCGCTGTTTCCGTCGAGCAGGGCGGTTTTGACCGCCTCTTCCACTTTTTTTCGCTGCCCGTCGTTCATTTTTACGGGAAACGGATATTCCTGAAGGTTGCGGGCCAGACGGACCCTGGTGCTGACGACGGCGTCGGCTTCCTTTCCGCTTTTTTCATACCATCTGGTCATTTGTCCTGATCCCCTTTCTCCATTTCCTTGATCTCGTCGCGCAGAACCGCGGCGCGCTCAAAATCCTGTTTTTCGACGGCTTCGCGCAGCTCCCTGCGTTTCTTGTCCAGCGGGGTCTCTTTCTTGATGCGCAGCTTCGATTCCGGATGGACCCGCAGCGCGCCGCCGAACGGCCGTTTCCCGCAGTGGCGGGTGTTGCCGTGGATGCGCTGGATGGAAGGCATCAGCCTGTCGCGGAAGGTCTTGTAGCATTCCGCGCAGCCGACCTGCCCGATCCGCGCGATCTCTTCGAACGTGGAGCCGCAGCCCGGGCAGCGGAGCGTATCCGTCATTTCCGGAACGGCGTCGTCGCCGAAGAAGCTGCCCAGCAGGCTGTTGAAATCCATGGCGAAATTGCTGAACAGATTTCCGTACCCCATTTTCTGGGCGCATTCCGAGCAGATGTAATATTCGGACAATTCTCCGTTCACAACCATTTTCACATGGGTGGTAGCCGGATTTTTTCCGCAGATTTGACATTTCATAATCAAAAGACCTCCTGACGCTAAATCTGAGTCATCAACATGTTTTTGAAAAGATCGGCCCGAAGCGCATCCCGCATCTCCTGCGGGATGCTGCTGCAGGAACGGTCGCTGATTGCGGCCTCGATCGCCTTTGCGACGGATTCCTCCAGAATATCCCTCTGACAGAGATTCATGAGCATCGCCCGCGCCGTCGCACCATCCAGTGTATTCCCGATCGAGTTGACCGTATGCATGATGGCGCAGCTTCCATCCATCTCGATGCGCGTGATGCGGATGTAACCGCCGCCGCCGCGCCGGCTCTCTACCAGGTACCCCTGCTCCGGGGTAAAACGCGAGGTGATGACGTAATTGATCTGGCTGGGGACGCACCCCATCAGCTCCGCCAGCTCGTTTCTCTGAATCTCCGCGCGTCCGTCGGCTTCGTTCAGAAGCCCGAGAATATAGTTCGCGACGCTGTCACTGATTCTCACTGCCATCCCTCCTTATTTTGATCTTGACTTTCTTTGACTTTCAACCTTTGACCTTCCTTGACTTTCTGTGTCCTATTGTAACCGAAGCCCTGCGATAGGTCAAAGTCAGTTAAAGTCAAATTTAGCTTATTTTTTTCCAAGAGCTTCAACCCGCTTTCCCCCGCGGCTTTTTTCAAACGATTTCTTTTATTATTGGCTGTTTCGGGGCTTTTATCTGCATCCCCCCGCATGAAGCTCATCAGGGAATCCGCCTGTTTCGGCTGGAACCGCGCCGTCCGGCGCCAAAAATGTCCGGGCTTCGGAAAGCATCCCCGCGCTTTTCACGTTTCAAACAAAGCCTTCCTTTTGATTCGCGAAAATGATGTAACACCATTTGCGGGTCGGCAATATAATATAGTGTAAACCGAAAGGAGGAAATACAATCATGTGTAACAATAACTGTGGCGGCGGCTGGGGCGGCGGATGCTCCTGGATCATCATTTTAATCCTCATCCTGTTTTGCTGCGGCGGCTGGGGCAACAGTGGCTGCGGCGGCTGCGGCGGCTGTGGCAATGATTGCGGCTGCAACAATTGCGGCTGCTAAATCTCTTCCCCGCGAAAAGCCAACAAGCGAAAAAAGGGGCTGTGGATTTCCTCCGCAGCCTCTTTTTTCGTTTATTGACTTATTTTTTGTTTTCCTGCCGGCTCGCCTCCAGAACGGCCTGCGCCAGCTGGTCCGGGCACGAGGTGGGCCTTGCGCCGCACCGGATGCCCTTGAGGCGGCGGACCACTTCATCGGCCTTCATCCCTTCCACCAGAGAGGCGACTCCCTGGGTGTTTCCGCTGCACCCGCCGACGAACCGCACGTTTTTGACGACGCCGTCTTCCAGCTCCAATAGAATCTTTGTGGAACAGGTCCCCTTCGGGCGATAAGTATAGAGCAAAAGTACTTCCCCTTTCAGCGGCCTGCGTCTTTCAGCATCCGGGCCTTTCGCTTTTTCAGTTCCTCAAGCTGATCGTCGGGAGTCAGGAAAGAGCCGAGGGGATGACAGTCCTTTGTGTACATCCCGTGGAAATCCGTCCCCCCCGTCATCAGCAGATCGTGCTGGCGCGCCAGCGCGATATACTGGGGGACAAACTCCTCCCTGCTACTGGGATGCCAGACCTCGATCCCGTCGATCTCGCCCTTTTCCGCCAGCTCGCACATCAGGTCGTGCCCGTTGTACTCGCCGGGGTGGGCCATGACCGCAAGGCCGCCCGCCTCGTGGATCCGGCGGATGACGTCGTGGACATCCGGGTAAGCGACCGGGCAGTAGGCGAGCCCGCCGCGCGGGGCGAACAGCTTTTCAAAAAGCGGCCCGAAAATCTCGGTGGTATATCCGGCGTCGACCAGAGCGTGCATGATATGCTGCTTGAACACGTTTGTGCTTCCCTGCGCGCGGCGCAGAACCATTTCGGCGGGGATCGGGTAAATGCGCATCACCTTCTGCAGCATGATGTTGGCCGACCTCCGGCGCGAATTTCCTATTTTTCTGCAAAGCCCCTCCAGACGGTCGGGACATTCGCAGCAGTAGCCAAGAATATGGGCCTTGTTGCCCCTCTCATTGTCATAAGCGGAAATCTCAATTCCCGACAGCACCTCAACCCCGTGGCGGCTGCCGAAGACCTTCGCCCGGGTCGTGCCGGCAAGGGTATCGTGATCGGTAACCGCCAAAGTGGAAATCCCACGTTTTTTTGCAAGCAGAATCAGCTCGTCAATTGATACGGATCCGTCGGACATCTTTGTATGGCAATGCAGATCCGCAGCCACACAATCACCTTCCAATCTCATCGTTCCTTCAAATTTTTCTATCCGCAGCAGTTCCGGCTAAAATGCAGGATCTGTTTTCGTTCCCCCCGGAAGCGGGGAGAAACGAATCCGGGTCCGCAATCATCAGCGGAACTGCCTTATTAATATTATTATAGTACATTTTGAAAAAATTAACAAGTTCCGGAACAATTCCATTCGCGCCGCAGGACGGTATGTGCCTTTCCCCCGCGCGGGCGGGGGAAAGGCACAAAAACAACGTCGTTCCGTTTTGGAAACGACATCCTTATTTCATAAGCTTTTCAGGCGTAAAGCTGCGGGCGGAAATCCCGCCCAGAATGAAATCCAGAACAAAGACGCCGGCCCCGATGGCGAGCAGGATCAGCGCGTCGAGCTGAAACAGTCCGGTGAACTGGCCGATCATCAGCAGGACCAGCGGAAGAACCACATAGCCGGAAAGCTGCATGGATTCCATGTAGCTCTTCGAGCGGCCCGAAACGAGCACCATGAAGATGACGCCGAACAGCGTAAGCGAAGGCGACACCACCAGCAGCATGACGATCCAGTTCCAGTTCAGGAAGAACGGCATCTTCAGAAGAAGGTCGCCGATCCCGACCACGACCAGAAAGGCGAAAAAGGAAATCCCCGTCACGATCAGGGACACCAGGGCGCAGCCGAAGACCTTTGCCTTGAACAGGCTGCGTACCCGAAGCGGCGTCAGCAAAAGCGTTTCGATCGTGCCGCGCTCCTTTTCCCCGACGAAGCTGCACGCGGCGGTGACCGTCGACACCATCAGCGGGATCATCAGGAAGAACATGGGGCAGACCACGTTTTCCATCAGATAGAACAGCGACTGCCGGGCCGAGAAATATCCGCGCAGATCCGGCGGCACCAGCTTCATCATCTGCTCCACCCCGTTCATCCGCTCCGGCGGCACGAACCAGATCATCAGAAGGTAAACGACGGGCAGGATCACCACCAGCAGGGCGGGAACGAGGATGAGCGTGTTGCGCACCATCCGGACCTTCCAGATCTCGTTGAAATCCTTCTGCATCACGGCGCGCTCCCCCGGGGTCAGCCATTTTCTGCGGTTTTCTCCTTCGGAAAAAAGTTTCATGCCGGCACCTCCCGATCACGGAAACAGGAAAAGTAAACGTCCTCCAGCGTCGGCCGGATCAGCCGCGCCTCGTAGACGGAGCGGCCCTCCCCGATCAGCCTTTTCAGCAGCTCCGGCATCTCGTCCTCGGAGGAAAGCTCCGCCTCCCACCATGCGCCGTTCCGTTCAAAGCCGGGCAGGGTCTCCCCCTCGCCCAGCCGCACGCCCGCCTTCGTCCGGCACCCGGCGCTCGCGCAGAGGCTGTCGAAATCGCCGCGCAGAAGGGCCTGCCCCCGGCTGAGGATGACATAGGTATCGCAGATATCCTGCGCATAGCGGAGCTGGTGGGTGCACAGGAACACCGTCACCCCGTTTTTCCCGGCGAGCATGGCGATCAGCTCGTTGACCGCCTGCGCGGATTCCGGGTCGAGGCCGCTGGTCGGCTCATCCAGAAAAAGCACCTGCGGGTTGTGGATGAGGGCGCGGGCCAGCGAGAGCCGCTGCATCATGCCGGTGGAGTATTTCCCCGCCGGCTTGTCCCGCACATCCCAAAGATCCAGCCGCTTCAGGAGCTGCTCCGCCCGCTCGCGCGCCGTCTGCGCGGGAACGTCGGCAGTCTGCGCGAAAAACAGCAGGTTCTGCAGGCCGGTCATCTGTCCGTACATTTTCGCGGTCTCCGTCATCACGCCGCAGACGGCGTGAACCTTTTCCGGCTCCCGGACCGGGGAAAGCCCCAGCACCGAGCTTTCCCCGGAGGTGGGGCGCAGCAGCCCCGTCAGAAGCTTTACCGTCGTCGTCTTTCCGGCGCCGTTCGGCCCAAGAAAGCCGCACACCCCCCCGCGCGGAACCGACAGGGTCAGCTCCGAAAGCGCGTTCGTTTTTCCGTCGTAAGATTTTGTCAGGCCGAGTGCGGCAATCGCATCCATCTTACCACCAGCCTTTATTTTTAGAAATTATGACCGTCTTCGGGCGTCAATATGCGTCAGATCGTGGAGCTGCTCCAGGTTCTCCCGGATTCCCCGCCTGTCCGCGGAGGCCAGAAGCTTCTGGCGGTTCCTCATCACCTGCCGCACCGGCTCCACCCCGCCGGGCCCGGCCACGCATCCGCCTTCGCATGCCATGCCCTCGACGAGATTTTCCTTCAGGCGGCCGGCGTTCATCATCATCAGTATTTTTTTGCATTCCTTCGCGCCGTTGCACTTGACGCACGTAAACGGCTGATCGAAGTTCTCCTCTTTCAGCGCCGTTTCCACCGCGCTGCTGACGCCCCCGCTGACGGCGAAGTTCTTCCCCGGCAGACTGCCATCCTGTTCATTCTGCACCTCAATCGACGCAATGTCAATCTTTTTGGCCTGAAACATCGCCGCAAGCTCCTCGAACGTCAGAACATAATCCGCGGTGTCCTGCGCCTTCTTGATCTCGAGCTTTTTCGCGACGCACGGCCCGATGAACGCCACCAGCGCATCGGGGTCCTCCCGCTTCAGGTAGCGCGCCGCCATCGTCATGGGCGACGCGGTGCCGGAAACGAACGGCGTCAGCTTCGGAAAATGCTTTTCGATCATCTCCACAAACGCGGGACAGCACGACGTAGTCATCTGGAACCCGCGCGACAGGGCCTGTTTCAGCTCCTGCGCCTCGTGATAAGCCGTCGCATCCGCGCCGAGGGAGACCTCCAGCACCGTGTGGAATCCCAGGCGCCGGATCGCCTCTTTCAGCACACCGACGTCCGCCGTGCCGAAATGCCCCTCGATCGCGGGCGCGAAAATGGCGCAGACCTTTTTCCCGGCCCGGATGGCGCGGATGACATCCACCATGCGGGATCGGTCGGTGATCGCCCCGAACGGGCAGCCCGCGGTGCACGCGCCGCAGCTGATGCACCGGGAATAATCGATGGCGGCCTTGTGGTACTCATCCATGGTGATGGCGTTTACCGGGCAGGACCGCAGGCAGGGGCGCATGGTGTCGGAAATGGCGTTATAGGGGCACGCCTCGGCGCAGCGCCCGCATTCCTTGCACTTGTTGTGGTCGATATACGCTCCGCCGCCCGTGACGGTGATCGCACCGAACGGACAGGCCGCCGCGCACTTTTTCGCAAGGCACCTCTGGCAGTTGTTGGTCACGTTGAACCGGTGGATGGGGCATCCCTCGCACGCGGCGGGGAGCACCCCGACGATATGGTCGTCCTGCTGCGGAAGGCTCTGCCCGCAGGCGGCCGTGACGCGCTCGCGGATGATCTCGCGCTCGCGGTAGATGCAGCAGCGGAAGGTCGGCAGCGGCCCCGGTATGATGTCGTAGGGCACCTGGTCCCTCTTCTCTTCCAGCCGGTCTTCATAGCAAAGCTCCGCCACTTTGGAAAGCACTTTGTACTTCAATTCTTTTGCGTCGTTGTCGTATTGCATGATCCCCTGCTCCCTTCTGAAACAAGCTGACAGCAATTCCGCCGATGACTGCGGCCCGGATTCCTTCCTCCCCACCGAAAGCGGGGGAGGAACAAAGACATTCCGCATCTTAGCCGGAAATGCTGTATCAATACCCAAAATTCTCCATAATCCCTTACCAGAACTATCTTTGACATAATTATAACATTCAAACCAGGCAATCACAAGAGAATCGCGTTGGAAAAACCGACAGAAAGGAGCCCGCCGGGCGAAAAAAAACCGTCCGATCTGCACCGGACGGTTTTCAGGCAAACAGATTTGGAAAAGATTTTATTCCAGATTCAGCTTGTTTTTCAGGATATAATACGTTCCGAAATAGTAGATCGCCCCGAGGGCGGCAGTGACCAGAATGAGGGCCGCCAGCCCGGATTCGATCAGGACCGTATGGTCCCAGTTTTCAAAGGACCGGAACCATTCGCCATTCTTCGCCGCCGTCATAAAGATGCTGAACAGGAACTGCTCGACCAGTCCGATCAGGAAATACGCGCCCAGCGCGCCCGCCACGCGGTGCTTTTTGACCAGATGCCCGAGGGCGATGGAGACATAAATATTCAGGATCGACGCCGCCAAAGTGACCAGAACGAGGACCACCGCTTCCCCGGTGATGAGATACATGGGCGCCCCGAACTGCCCGAAGGCCTGCAGGAAGGACTGAATCATCCGGGAGAGGGTGTTCATGAAATCCGGCGAAGCGGCCAGAATAAAGACGGACAGAATCGAGAAGATCGTGCTGAGCAGCGTCCAGACCGAAGCGACCAGCAGCTTGCTGAAAATATGCGAATGCACGCTGACCGGCAGCGTAAACATCAGATACCCCTCGTCCGTCAGCAGGTTCTTATAAAACCGCTGGATGGTCGCGACGAGCGTGACGACGACGATGGCGACGACGATGCAGACATACGCCGTCATCGCAAGGAACGTGGGGATCTGCAGGCCGGAAGCCCCGATATTCCCGGAATTCATGGACAGAAACGCCTTGTTCATCACGGTAAACAGAAACAGCAGCAGGTAGAGCGGCAGGAAAATTCTTCCCGTTGCCTGGAATTCGTATTTCAGAAGTTTTCTCAGCATTTGAACACCTCCCGGAACAGCTCATCCACCGACTTGTTTTTCTTTTCCCGGATGTCGTCGACCGTGGAGGTCAGGGCGACCGTCCCCATGCTGAGAAAAATCACGTCATCCAGAATCTTTTCGACGTCCGAAATCAGGTGCGTCGAGATCACGACGGACGCGTTTTCCGTATAGTTGGAAATAATCGTGTTCAGAATGTAGTCCCTGGCCGCCGGGTCTACCCCGCCGATCGGTTCGTCCAGAAGATAAAGCGAGGCTTCCCGGCTCATGACCAGGATCAGCTGCACCTTTTCCTTGGTGCCCTTCGACAGCGTCTTCAGCCGCGACCCGGCGCTGATATTCAGCCTTTGCAGCATGTCGTACGCCTTCTCTTTGCTGAAATCGGCGTAAAAGTCCGCGAAAAAATCCACCAGCGCGCGCACGGTCATCCAGTCGTTCAGATAAGTGCGCTCCGGCAGGTAAGAGACAATCTTCTTGCTTTCGCTCCCCGGTGCCTTTCCGCCGATCAGCAGCTCGCCGCCGGTGGGCGTCAGAAGGCCGTTGGCCAGCTTGATCAGCGTGCTTTTCCCGCTTCCGTTCGGGCCGAGCAGGCCGACGATTCTGCCCTTCGCAACGGTCAGGCTCACCCCGCAAAGCGCCATTTTGCCCGGATATGTCTTGGTGAGGTTCCGGCACTCCAAAATAGGTTCCATCAGTTGTTTTCCTCCTCTGTCTGATTGATCAGCGCTATGGTCTGCCGCCGGTTATACCCCAGCTGCGTCATATGCTTCATAAACTCGTCGATCACGGCTTTGGCAAGCTTATTCTTCATTTCCATAATTCTGCCCTCGTCTTCCGTTACAAACCTTCCGCTGGTGCGCTGCGAATAAAGCAGCCCCTCGTTTTCCAGCTCCGCCAGCGCCCGCTGCATGGTATTCGGATTCACCGAAGCGTCCATCGCCATATCCCGCACGGACGGGAGCCTTCCCCCGGGCGGATAAATACCCGATATGATCCTCAATTCAATTTGTTCCATCAGCTGAAAATAAATTGGCCGTCCGCTTTTCAGGTCCCAGCCCAATTCAGTCACCTCCGCCCTGTACTATTGTACTAGTTCATTAATACAATAATACAAAAGCCGTGTTTTGTCAATAGGTTTCCGCAAATATTTTATCCCGATTTTTTCGGGAAAATTGAAACCCCTTCGCTTGTGTGTTATAATAACCTCACGGCGTAAGCGGAAGCAAAGCTTCCGACGCCTGAGAGAACATTGAAGTATTTCATACTATAATAACCTCACGGCGTAAGCGGAAGCAAAGCTTCCGACGCCTGA
>ENA-UOOI01001945-UOOI01001945.1-fermentation-metagenome-genome-assembly--contig:-NODE-1945-length-19519-cov-27.013204_pt1 | contig 19519 bp, 17 predicted proteins | sample MGYA00245779_ERZ724027 | MGnify/ENA primary metagenome ERZ724027 (study PRJEB28704, sample SAMN03018318) | fermentation metagenome | biome: anthropogenic terrestrial biome; feature: soil...
TGATCATGTCACCCATCATATCATATTTTGCTACATCACGGATTCCTTTTACGTATGAGTGGATGACCTTTGCATCTTGCGGCGACAATTCGCACAGATGTTTTTCAAGTGCATCCGTATCATAGTAGTCATTGAACATTTTGCCCTCAGGGGATACCACGCTGACGCATTCCTTTGTGTACGCGAGTTCTGTGGGCATGGCGCCGACCTCCAGCCAGAGCCGGTAAATCTTTGATTTTGGAGAACAGCCCATCAAATGGTGGATACAAGCGTCGAAAGTATAGCCGCCGCGTTTCCACGATGCACATTGTCCTCCCGGGCGATGATTCATCTCATATATGCGGGTGTCAAACCCGTTCATCTGACCGTAAATCCCTGCGGATAGTCCACCCATACCGGCACCTATAATGATAATCGATTTTGGCATATGCTGCCTCCTTACTAATTCCTAATTTTATAGATAATCCATACTAAATATTATGCATTAAATATATCATAAAATTTTAAAAGCAGAAAGGCTAAACCTATAAGTTGCTTTGTTTTTATGTTTTAAAGATGATTGACCAAATTTAAAGTCAAGCGTATTGTTATTTTTTAAAAATCATGAGCTGTTTTACGCAGCACATGAATATATTTAATATGATTATGCCTGCTTGCCTTAAAGCATATATATTAACAAATAAGGAAATTAATGTTATAATTATTGCTGACAGAGTTATTCGCAGGCGTGCAACTTCTTTAAAGAAGGCAAAAGCCAAGGGAAAATTTGGACTTCCTTTTGGCTTTTTTGTATCTATTGATGCGCTATAACCTGTCATGAGGCACCATTTGCGTACTTCGAATAAAAGTAAAATTATAGAAGGGAGGTGCGTAGTATAGAAATTGTGTAATGCAATATTTGTATTGCTTGATATTTGAATTACTCGAATTGTAAAATCTAGGAGATTTAAGGAGGTAATAAAATGTTAGTCTCTAAAAAATGGAAGATTGGATTTTCTGTTGTTTTATCATTTCTATTGCTCACTTTAAATTTTCAAACAGCATTTGCAGTGACGAGTAATAAAAGAGCAAAGGGCATTACACCTGAGGCACAGGCGGATGAGATAGTTGCAAATATGACACTTGAAGAGAAGATTGGCCAGATGTTCATGCCTGACTTTAGAAATTGGAATGGAGAAGGATTTACTGTATACAATGATGAAGTGGGTGATATTGTCAAAGCATATCATCTAGGCGGCATAATTTTGTTCGGGCCAAATGTCGTTGGCACTGAGCAGACAATAAGGCTGGTTGATGGGCTCCAGAATGCGGTTTCCGGCCTTAAGAGCACAGGGAAGAAGATACCGCTTCTTATAAGCATTGACCAGGAAGGCGGTTCTATAGTAAGGCTTGCTACCGGAACAAATATGACCGGGAATATGGCATTGGGTGCTACTGATGAACCTAAACAGGCATATAATGCAGGAAAGGTCATTGGGGAAGAATTAAAGGCTTTGGGTATAAATGTCAACTTTGCGCCTGTGCTTGATTGCAATGTAAATCCATTCAATCCGGTAATAGGAGTTAGGTCATTTGGCGGCGATCCTAAATTGGTAGCTGATATGGGAAATTCATACATAAACGGGTTGCATGATGCAGGAATAGCGGCAACAGGTAAGCACTTTCCAGGGCATGGAGATACTGCAACGGATTCTCATCTTGGACTACCGGTGGTAACGCATGATTTTAAGACAGTGCATGAATTGGATTTGGTACCTTTTAAGGAGGCTGTTGACAGCGGGGTCGATATGATAATGACAGCCCATGTTGTATTTCCGGCTATTGACGACTCGACTGTTATCTCAAGCAAGGATGGCAAGCCTGTTAATTTACCGGCTACTCTCTCCCATAAAGTATTGACGGATCTTTTAAGGGATGAAATGGGCTTTGAAGGCGTTGTTACAACTGATGCACTGAATATGGCAGCAATTGCTGATAATTTTGGAGGAGAGCAGGCGGTCATCATGGCTATAAAAGCCGGCACAGATATAGTGCTTATGCCGGCATCCGTAACAAAGGCAAGCGAGATAGGAAATCTTGACAGGGTATTTAAGGCGGTCCTTGATGCCGTACAAAACGGCGACATTCCAGAGTCAAGAATAGATGAATCCGCGCAAAGAATAATTGCACTGAAGATAAAGAGGGGCATATACGATCCATCAGGCAACAGTGATGACAGGACTGTTGATGAGAAGATCGAAGATGCGCTGGATGTCGTTGGATCAAAAGCTCACAAAATGATTGAAACACAAGCATCCGATAAGGCTGTTACATTGGTGAAGAATGATGATAATATGCTTCCTTTCAATTTGAAGGATAATGATACTGTCGTAATAATCTCACCTTTTAATGACAGGAACAACACAATGATTGCAGGATTAAATGAAGTCATTGGAGATAGGAACATTAAAGATGTTGAAATCAAATCATACACTTACAACAACAGCAATGTATCGTCAAGTATCAAGGATGCAGTAGATAATGCGGATTATGTCATTCTTGGAACATATGGCTACAATGCTAGCAGCATTACGCCGGGAGCAAATTACTATACTCAATTTCCAAGGAATTTGATAGCTTATAATTCAGGAAGCAAAAATGTACCGCTTGTAGCAATGGCAATTTGTGCTCCATATGATATCATGTCCATTCCGGATGTGGAAGCTTTTGTAGCTGTATATGGCAGGTATGCAAATACACAAAATTTGTTATCAGGAATGAGGGCAATATTTGGATTTATAAATCCTTCAGGAAAACTACCTGTTGATATACCGGATGGTGTTGATGGTTACGAGAACAATATTTATTTATACAATGTCGGTTATGGCTTAAACTATCAGATTGCGGCAATCAACATAAGCATAGAGAATACGGAATTGCAGAGAAAGGATACGACCGGCATCAGCATAATCGGTACTTATAAAAACGGCATGCCTGTTGAACTGAATGATGCTGATATAGAATACTTTTCTTCTAATCCTAATATAGTAGATATAAAAGACGGCGTGATCAAAGCGAAAAATACAGGTACTGCCGAGGTTTATGTCAAAGTTACCATAGGCGGTATAACGCTGGAATCCAACAGGGTCAGTATCAAAGTGGGCAAAACTATTGGACCTGTGCGGGAGATGTTTGACGGCTATGTAGATTCAGGAGATATTTTAGGACCGCTGGTACACCAATTGGAAAACAGTTTAAGCCAGGCTGAAAAGTTTTATAGTGAAATGAAAGATAAGCAGGCGATAGACCATTTGAAAGACTTTTTAAAACATCTCAACAATCCGGCCATGAGTGCAAAAGTTTCGGAAGATGCAAAGAAAGCATTGAATTCTGCTGTCAACGCTTTTATTGAAGAATTGTCAATAGAATGAGGCAAAAATAATATTAGACTCTCTATGCAAAACCAAAACCGCCACGCATCATTCTGCTTGCGTGGCGGTTTTAAGATGAGAAATTGTACTTTACCATAAAATTTATTGTCCCTATTGCATTAAAGTATTAAATTCAGTTTTTTTGGTATAATTGAAGTATAATATATATGGATATCTTTTTTATAGGAGGAATAATATGCTAAAGGAAATAAATTATAATGATCATTCAAAAGAAATGCTTGAAGCTTTAAAGGCAGGAGCATTTTTAACGGTAAAGCAAGGCCCTAGGATAAACACGATGACTATAGGATGGGGCTCAATCGGCTATGTTTGGAATATGCCCGTGTTTATGGTGATGGTCAGATACTCAAGATATACATATGAATTGATAGATAAGGCTTCTGATTTTACAGTGAGCGTTCCGCTGCATGGGCAGCTTAAAGGCGAACTGGCATTTTGCGGTTCAAAGTCGGGACGGGATGTTGATAAAATAGCTGAATCAGGACTTATACTTAAGGATTCCAAAGAAGTTGCAAGTCCTCTAATCGATGGATGTGATCTTTATTTTGAATGCAAGATAATGTACAAACAAGGCATGGATAAAGATAAGCTGAATGATTTTGTAAAGTCAAAATGCTATAGCGATGACGACTATCACGTGATGTACTTTGGAAAGATAGTGAAGTCATATCTTAAACAAGACTAATTGCCATATATGATTAATAATATGCCAAATATAATAATTGTAAAATTTATACATGGGTGTTATAATGGTTATGTTCATTTAATTATGATATGATTTACCCCCTGTCCTGGAGGAAATGATATAAAGATTAAATGGATTAAATAAGATGAAATGCATTTCCTGCAGGAATATGTGTTTCGATCAAGAAAGAATAGGGGGTGTCAATATGCCAGATAAGACTTTAATTTGCAAGGACTGCGGTAAGGAGTTTGTATTTACCGAAGGAGAGCAGAAGTTCTACGAGGAAAAAGGGTTCACAAATGAACCGACAAGGTGTAAGGAATGCAGAGCTGCCAAGAAAGAGCGCTTTAACAGCGGTCGTAGGCAGAATCATGAAAGCTTTAATTCACCAAGGATATCAAAATATTGATTGACTGCGAAAAGACTATGGTTTCCATAGTCTTTTTTAAATATTGCATTTTTAATAATTGTGTTTTAATTCTTTGTATAATCGGAGATGTATTGATAGAATAATAATTGAGAGTATATTTAGAAAGAAGGGGTATTGCGTTATGGATGATATGGGTGTTGTGATTATGGAAAAGGATCCAAAGACCGGCCTTTTGAGCAGGGAACTTGGCTCATACCATATAAATTATGACTTGAATTTGATAGACAAAATATTTGTGACCTTTGAGAATGGGGAAAAGATTGTGAACGAATATCTAACAACTCCTGGAGAGTTTAAGGATTGGGAATTTAACGCCATATATGATACATATGATATGGAGATATATGGTGATACTATATTATCCATGGAGGAAGATGATGAGAGTTACAATCCAACATGGCTTGTCAGGTTTGATTTTCTGGAAGATGATGTTGCCATGGAATCAAAACTCAATGAAATACTTAGGATGCACAGTGAGGAATTAAAAAATGTGCTTGAAAAGATTAAAGGCATGGAAGAAGAATACAGAGTATAGTGAAATTTTAAACGAACCCAAGTAAAGAAGGTGCTTTTATGGATTATATGCAGCGTTCCATATTTGATGGGGACAAGATAACCATACCGCTTGCGGACAGAGTCAGACCTGAGAATTTTGACCAGTTTGTGGGACAGGAACATCTGATGGCAAAAGGAAGGCTATTAAGGCGGCTTATTGAGACCGATAATATTTCATCCATGATACTGTGGGGGCCTCCGGGAGTCGGAAAAACTACGATTGCCAGGATAATAGCAAACATGACCAATGCCGCATTCATCACATTCAGCGCGGTGACATCAGGCATAAAAGAGATAAAGGAAATAATGAAAAAGGCTGAAGAGGATAAATTGAGAGGCAAAAGGACAGTGCTTTTCATTGATGAAATACACAGGTTCAACAAAGCCCAGCAGGATGCTTTTTTGCCCCATGTAGAAAAAGGCAACGTAATATTGATAGGTGCAACCACTGAAAATCCTTCTTTTCAGGTAAACAGCGCTCTTTTATCCAGGTCAAGAGTTTTTGTGCTGAAGCCTTTGGAAGTTGGAGATATTGTCAAAGTGATTAAGAATGCCATGGTGGATAAAAGAGGACTCGGGGATATGAAGATTTCCATAAGCGACGAGCTTGTGGAAATGATTGCAGTATATGCCAACGGAGATGCGAGGACGGCTTTGAACACTTTGGAAATGGCTGTAATGGCTTCCAAGCAAGAAGACGGCGTAAGAAATGTAACTAAAGAAATAGTAGAAGAGAGCATGCAGAGGAAATCGCTTCTCTATGATAAAAACGGTGAGGAGCATTATAACCTGATATCAGCGCTGCACAAATCGATGCGAAACAGCGACTGCGATGCTTCGATATACTGGCTTGCAAGGATGCTTGAAGCCGGTGAGGATCCTCTCTATATTGCAAGGAGGATTGTAAGGTTTTCATCTGAGGATATAGGGATGGCTGACCCGAGAGCGCTTCAGATTGCAGTTTCAGCATATCAGGCCGTAACTTTTATAGGCATGCCCGAATGCAGCGTAAATATGGCCCAGGCTGTAGTTTATATGGCTCTCGCGCCAAAATCGAATGCGCTTTATATTGGATATAATGAAGCAAAGGCTGATGCGAAAAATACGATTGCCGAGCCTGTGCCTCTGCATCTTAGAAACGCTCCCACAAAGCTTATGGCACAGATAGGATATGGAAAAGGATATAAGTATGCACATGATTATGAGAACAGCATAACCGATATGGAATGTCTTCCTGAAAATTTGAGGGGCAGGCGATATTATAAGCCTACCTCTTATGGTATGGAGAAAAATTACGGCGAGAGGCTTGATTATATTCGAAAGCTTAAAAATAAGGGTAAGTAGCAACAAGACAATATTGAATGCTTTTATTTTAAATTAGAATGTTGCGGCATGCACGTCTTGATGGCCGTTATGCAAAGACTTTTTAAACACCCCATATATTTTTAAAAGGTATATTTATGAATTAAAATGCAATAGTTTTTAATTTTATACTTGCATTTTAATTCAGATTATAGCATAATAATACGCATAGGAATAAAATATTAAGGGGGACAAAAAATGTTAAAGAAGATAACGGCTTTAATGACAGCGCTGGTATTGGCCTTAACGGTTGCCGGGTGCCAGGGCAATAAGAAAGTGAGCGATAATACTGAAACTGAACCAAAGAAAGAATTGAGTTCGGTTGAGAAAATAAAACAGGCGGGGAAAATCATTGTAGGAACCGAGAGCACGTTTCCGCCTTATGAAAGCATAGACCCAAAGGATGGAAAAACGGTTGTTGGATTTGATATGGATATAGCTAAAGCTGTTGCCGATAAATTAGGAGTCAAACTTGAAATAAAGGATATGAAATTTGACGGATTGATAGGGGCATTGTCTACAGGGATGCTTGATTTTGTTGCAGCGGGCATGACGGTTACAGATGAAAGAAAACAAAATGCGGACTTTTCGCAGATCTATTACAAGGGCGGCCAGGTGCTTGTGATATTGGAATCGAACAATTCAATAAAAAGTGCAGCTGATATGAAAGGCAAAAAGATAGGAGCCCAGCTTGGAACCACGTCTGAAAAAGCAGCCAACCTTATAAAGGGAATCAATTTTAAATCCATGGATAAAGTCGACCAGCTTATGATGGAAGTAAAAAATGGTATGATAGATGGCGTGGTCGTCGACGATGTGGTAGGAATACAGTATACAAAGAGCCTTGGTGGGCTTAAGGTAGTCGAGATACCCGAACTCAACGAAGGGGATGCAGGCATGGGTATTGCCGTGCAAAAAGGCAATGAGGAATTATTGAAAGTCATAAACGATACGATAGATGAACTAAAGACAAATGGAGGATTTGACAAGCTGACTGAAAAATGGGGACTTTTAAGGCAGGATTAATGAATAAGGCTATGTTAAAGTAAAATGTAGGTTTTTTGAGCAATCCAAGTGAACAAAGTACATGTTCAGAGCCCAAAGGACATTCCTTAAATATGGGAATGTCCTTTAAAAATGCAAGGTCTTATATTTCTATTATTATGGGGGGATTGATTTGGTAAGCAAAGTAAAACTGGATTTTTCGATTATACCGAGGTTTATACCTATGCTGCTTGACGGCGTAAGGATGACGATATTGTTGACTTTGATGGCTGTGGGAATTGGAGTTGTTTTGGGATTGGTAGCGGCATTGATGAAGATGTCCAAGTTTAAGCTGCTGCGTTTTATAGCATCAGCATATATTGAAATCATAAGAGGTACGCCTCTTATGATTCAGCTTTACTTGGTTTATTTCGGGATGCCCCAGCTTATCGGCTTTATAATACCTGACGCGATTGCATCGGTATGCGCGCTTGGATTTAACAGCGGCGCATATGTATCCGAAATAATAAGGGCCGGAATAATGTCTGTTGACAGGGGTCAGACAGAGGCTGCCTATTCGCTTGGCATGAATTCAAACATGACAATGAGGTATATCATAATACCGCAGGCTGTTAAAAATATACTTCCTGCGCTGGTAAACGAATTCATAACCCTTATAAAAGAATCGTCGGTTGTTTCGGTAATAGGCTTGACCGAACTTACAAGGAAAGCCAACATGATAACCAGTGTCACATTCAGAGCATTTGAGCCTCTTATAGTAGTGGCGTTTTTGTATTTTATACTCACATTTACGCTATCGAAATTCATGGGAGGGTTTGAGAGGAGGCTTAGGAAGAGTGATTACCGTTAAGAATCTTTATAAACAGTTTGGAAAGCTTGAAGTGTTAAAAGATATATCATGCAATATAGAAAAAGGTGAAGTCGTAGTAGTAATAGGACCCAGCGGCTCAGGTAAAAGTACGTTGTTAAGATGCATAAATATGCTCGAAGTGCCGACTTCAGGAGATGTCATTGTAGAAGGTATAAAAATAAATGAAAAAGGCGTAAACATAAACAAATTAAGGCAGAAGATGGGCATGGTATTTCAACATTTCAACCTTTTCCCGCACCTTAGCGTGTTGGATAATATAACGCTTGCCCCTAAAAAGGTGAGAAAGATAGATGACAAACAGGCAATGTCGGAGGCGCTTGAACTTTTAGACAGGGTGGGATTGCTTGATAAAAAAGATGCCTATCCTGCGCAGCTTTCAGGAGGCCAGAAGCAAAGAATAGCAATTGCGAGGGCGCTTGCCATGAAACCCGACATAATGCTTTTTGATGAACCGACTTCAGCACTCGACCCTGAAATGGTCAAAGAAGTTCTAAACGTTATACAGGATCTTGTAAAAGAAGGCATGACCATGATGATTGTAACCCATGAAATGGGATTTGCCAGAGAAGCGGCCGATAGGATAATGTTCATGGATGAAGGAAGGATAATAGAGCAGGGAATACCGGATGCTATATTCTCAAATCCTCAAAACGAACGCACCAAATCCTTTCTAAGCAAAATATTGTAAAAATAATATGGCATTGTTACTCTAACTTTATATGTTATTTTTTCGCACTTTAAGCTAAAATGGATATGGAAATATTCTATCTCTGGTTATAATTCGTCCATGGAATCAATATGATTTTTCGCTTGGGAACCTTTCATAACCAGCATATAGAATCGTATTTTATATAAAGTAATATAAGTTAAAGATGCGGGGGAAGAACATATGAAAAAGGTTGCGATTATATTTAATGGAGGGACAATAACAATGGAGTTTGACCCAAAGCTCCATGCTGCCGTCCCTAAACTTACGGGTGAAGAAATAATGTCCATGGTCACGGGCATTGAAAGGTATGCGCAGATAGAGTGCCATACTTTTTCAAACCTACCCGGTCCTCATGTAACGCCTAAGATAATGCTGCAGCTCTCCAAATATGTGAAGGAGATATTAGATAGAGACGACATAACTGGCGCCGTGGTGACTCACGGCACTGATAATCTTGAAGAAACAGCATATTTTCTTGACTTGACTTTGAATTCTCCTAAACCTGTGGTTGTCACAGGCTCGATGCGGAATAGTTCTGAATTAGGATATGACGGGCCGGCTAATCTTTCTGCGTCAATATGTACCGCCATATCGGATGAGGCAAGGAATAGAGGAGTGCTTGTGGTTTTAAACGGGGAAATAAATTGTGCAAGTGAAGTTACAAAATCAAATACGATGAGCCTTGACACATTCAAAAGCCCTGAATTCGGCCCCATAGGGATTGTGGATAACAACGAAGCCATATTTTGCAGGAACAGGGTTTACAGGCAGCATATCGATGTGAATGAGATCGAGACGAGAGTCGACCTTGTAAAATGTGCATCTGGGATGGATTCCAAATTCATAGATTTCTGTATAGATACGGGTGATAGGGGAATCGTGATTGAAGGCATGGGAAGGGGCAACATACCTCCTGACATGCTTCCGGGCGTTAGAAGGGCAATTGATAGGAATGTGGCGGTCGTGCTTGTCTCGAGATGCTTTGAAGGAAGGATATACGGGACATATGGTTATGAAGGCGGCGGCAAGGGGCTTGTAGATATGGGCGTGATATTCGGTGAAAACATGCCTGGACAGAAAGCGAGAATCAAGCTCATGCTCGCTTTGAGCGTAACAAATGATATATCAAAGGTCAGGGAAATTTTTAAAGAGGGGTTTAACTAGCAAGAGGAGCTGTTCCTTAGCAGGATAGCGATATATGCTCGATGCAATAAAGAGAAATATACAATGGGTTGTAAACCGATACGGGAAAATGCAATTACATGATTAGAAATAAACTTACATTGAAAATTCGCAGTGTTTAAAGGATGAATCTTTAAATGCTGCGAATTTTTTTGGGTGTAGGTAAGGAAAGCTAAGTAAGGCATGAAGAACAGGGGAGATATTATAAAATCCACTTATAAAATGGCTGGCCTTATGGCATCTATGGTGACAATGATTATAAACAGGTGGATGATTAATGGCTTACAATTAAATATGTAGGGCGGTGTATTAAATGATAAGTAGGAATTATTCTATCATCATTAAGTACCTTACTAATAAAGGTAAATATGTTACAGCTTGTGAATTAAGTCAGCAGATAGGCGTATCTATAAGAACAATAAAGAGATACATCAAGGATATAAATTATTATATAAATGATTACGGCGTAGAAATAATTTCTCTAAATGGTGCAGGTTATAAGATAGGTGGTCCTTCAAAGGGGATCAAAAGAGTCAATGAAGAAGCTGAAAACATTATTGAGGGTTTTGAGGTGGAGGATTCTGCAGAGGGAAGGATCGCAAGAGTGATTTGTACTCTTTTGAGCAGGAATTACATTACAGTTGAAGAGTTGAGTGAAAAGCTTAACTTGAGCGTACCAAGTGTCAATATACTCATCACCGGCGTAAAGGACATATTGAAAGCTTATGATCTAAAACTCATATCGAAACCTTTTTATGGAAGCAAGATAGTAGGCCAGGAAATCAAGATCAGGTCACTGATGTTAAGATATGCAATAAAGACTGATGAGAACTATTCGCTGTATAACAGACTTGACAATATTGCAGGATATGAAATAGAAAGTATTCAAAGCATTATCACCAAGTTTTTAAGAAATAACAGCATAATAATTTGCGATAAGGATGTTACCGCACTTCTTATCAGAATAATAATCTCCATATCTAGGATGAGAAATGATTGTATATTTCAAAACGATGATTTAAAAGATGTCTGCAAACCCGGCAATTATGAATTAGTTGAAAAAATTATGCAGCAGGTGGGCAAAGCTTTTAATTTTGCTATAAGCAAAAATGAAGTGCTGTATGTTTCAATGAGTTGCGGGGTTACAATTTATAATTACAACACCGGAGAAGAGCTTATTAAGGATTCGCAGGATGGAGTAGAAGAATTTGTAGAGCAAGCATTACAGGACATTTTTATGATATCTGGAATAAATTTTTTGGAAGATGAAGATTTTAAAAATGCATTGGTCATGCACTTGAAAATTTTTATAAATAGGTTCAGAGCAGGCATAAATGCAAAAAATCCGCTGCTAAATCAAATAAAGATAAAGTTTCCAATTGAAACTGACCTTGCTACGATCATTGCAACAAAGTTAAAATCGGAATTTAAAGTCACATTGAATGAAGATGAAATAGGATTTATTGCTATGCATTTTGGAGCAGCATTTGAAAGAAAGAAGGACAAAAACGGTAAAAAGGTTTGTATTATCTGCCATTATGGAATAGGCACTTCTCGATTGCTTGTTGAAAAGCTCAAGCAGCAAATAAGCGATATCGATATAGTTGGAATTTATCCAGTAAGCTATCTGGATATAGCGGTAAAGCAAGATGTGGATTTTATAGTCTCTACCATAAAATTAAATAATAGATATTTTAAAGTTCCGGTATTCTACATTGAAGACATATTTTCAAATGAAATCGTAAATGAACTTAATTCTGCCATAAGCGTAGGGGAACAGAGAAGAAAGATTATTGCGGAAATATTCAGCAGGGATGTTTTTCTTAAGGTTAAGGCGGAAACTGGGGAAGGGGTCATAAAAATTATTGGAGAAGTCATGAAATCCAAAGGCTTTATCGATGATGAGGTTATTGCAAATGTGATAGAGAGGGAAAAACTGTCATCCACAGATATAGGGCATATGACAGCTATACCCCATGCCATAATGGAAGGTGCTTATAAATCCATTATTGGAGTAGGCATATTGGAGAAACCTATAATCTGGAACAAAGAAGAAGTGCAGATGGTATTTATGGCATGTTTTAATAAGAAGGAAAGATACAAACTCCAGATATTTGAATTTTTATATGACTTTATCAAGGATGAAGGTGAAGTTAAAAGAGTTATAAAAGATTTTAATTTTGAAAAATTCATGAGGATAATTCAAAACTAGTCAAGCCTATCGCCATAATGCCATTGAGGATGATTATATGTCGTAACCAATGCAATAGAAAAATTTGGATAAAGATGATAAAAAATGGAAAGGAGCATCGATATCATGAATTCTAAAGAAAGAATGTTGACTGCACTTCATAGGGGAATACCGGACAGGGTTCCTGCAACAGTACACCAGTGGCAAAGCTATCATTTGAAAACTTATATGCACGGCGATACCGAGATAGAAGCTTTTAAGGAAATAGGGCTTGATGCAGCTGCTACATATTATCCTGCTTATTATAAAATTCCAACAAGAGATTGGGTTGAGACATTAACAATTAGACATAAAGGCGACATAACGATAACAGACCATTTAGTTTCAACACCGGATGGCGAATTATCATATCAAATCAGCTCAAACAAATTTACATCATGGTATTCGGAAAATCTTATTAAAGATTATGGTGATATTTATATATTTAAAAAGCATTATCCCAGAATGGCAATTAAAAGAAAAGAGTTGGAGCAATATTACACATTATTAGGAGATGCAGGTATTGCAAGGTGCGGGATCCCAAGCTTTCAGGGAGGATGTTACCAGGCTGCGCAAGTCTTATATGGAACAGAAAAGTTAATCTATGCTTGCTATGATAATCCTGAATGGGTGCATGAATTTTTAAATACTCTTCTTGAAAGAAAGCTGGAGTATATCGACGAACAGCTGAGATATGCAAAGGTCGACTTAGTGGAAACCGGCGGAGGAGGATCTAGTGATACCGTAATATCCCCGGCCTTTCATAAGGAATTTTGTGAACCTTATGACAGGAAGATTCATGATGCAATTCATAGAGTGGGGCTTCCTGTGGTATATCATACCTGCGGAGGAATGATGAACATAATGGATTGCATATTAGTCAATGGCTGCGATGCATCAGAAACGTTATCGCCTCCTGAAATAGGAGGAAACATAGTCGATGGTGCCAAAGTAAAAGAAAAACTCGGATCAAAACTTGCACTTATTGGAGGCATGGATCAAATAACAATATTGACAAATGGAACTCCAAAGCAGGTAAAGGATGAAGTTAAAAGACTATTCAAGGTATATGGAAAAAACGGGGGGTACATAATGAGCGCCTGCGACCATTTCTTCGAGGTGCCTGTTGATAATTTAAAAGCTTATGCAGAAGCTGCAAAAGAATGTGTATATTAAGGAGCAGAATATGAGTGTGATAAGTGATGAATTTATTTTACTGAATACAAAATTTACGAGCAGGGATGAGGCATTTAAAGGTGCGGCTTTGAAGCTCTATAATGCCGGAAGGATAACGGATATAAATAAATTTATTGAAGGGATTTATGAAAGAGAAAAACTATTTTCAACATATATGGAAAACGGCATAGCAATACCTCACTGCAAGATCAAAGAAGTTAAGGAAGCAACGGTTGTAATCATAAGGAATTCTAAACCATTGGTCTGGCAAAATGAAGAGATTGCAAATATTATGATCATACTGGCAATTCCGGCTGAAAATCCAGATAATATTCACCTGAGAATATTGGCAAATATAGCACAGGCTTTGTTAAATAAAGATTTTGTCGATGTCATTAAAAATACAAATAATGCAGAGGCTATAATAGATAAATTTAGGGTGATAAACAGCGTCAGCAATAATTGATATAAATTTTGCAGGAAAGGGGATGACATGATGAAGATTATAGCCGTAACAGCCTGCCCTGCAGGTGTAGCCCATACATATATGGCAAAAAAAGCTCTTGAAGATGCAGCGGCAAAGCTGGGTCACACTATAAAGGTCGAGGCCCAGGGAGCCTTCGGAATTGAAAATGAGATCACTCAAAAAGAAGTTGCTGATGCTGATGTCGTTATTCTTGCGGTAGCGGTCGGCATAGCCAAAACAGAAAGATTCAAGGGCAAACTTACTGTAAATATCCCTATAAATACCGCAATAAAAAGCCCTGAAAACTTGATAAAGAAAATAGAAGAAAAATTTAATGCTCTAGAATAAACCATCTTTGGATAAGAATTTTTCAGAATCATGCTCTTTTACATAATTTTGAACTTCTTATAAAAAATTATTATTTTGGGAGGTCAATCATGAAAAAAATCCAAAAAGCACTTATGACAGGTGTTTCGTACATGCTTCCGTTTATTGTCGTAGCAGGTTTGACTATAGCGATAACCGGAATACTCAGCACATACTTTGGCGTAAAACTTGATGTGGTTACCAAGTTAAACGGGTTTGCTTGGACCGTAATGGGATTTATCCCCCCAATATTCGGAGCTTATGTTGCTTATTCAATTGGTGACAAGCCTGCCATAGCGCCCGGTTTTATAGGAGGCTGGATAGCTGCAAATCCAATTCTAGAATCTACAAAAGCAAGCGGATTTTTAGGAGGATTGCTCGCCGGATTATTAGCAGGTTATCTTATTGAACTGCTTAAGAGGATTCCATTTCCAGATATCATTGATTCATTAAAATCCACCATAATCTTACCATTGGTTTCCAGCTTAGTTGTATATTTTGCAATGGCATACCCGATCGGAATCGTAATTGGACTTTTATATTCACTTATAATCAATGGTTTGCTTGCAATGGCGGCCAACACGGCAACCGCCATATTATTGGGTGCAATAATCAGTGCGATGATTGCGTTTGATATGGGCGGACCGCTTGGCAAAATCGCTATCACATTCATATTTGCCGTATGGTCAAATCCGGATGGACTTGGATTTTTGGCAAATGCGGCTGCTTTCCCCGGATGCATGGCTCCTGCCATATCTGTCGGCCTTGCTGCATTGATCGCACCGGCTAAATTTACGGAATCTGAACGTAAAAGTGCGCCGACTGCAATTTGTACAGGCCTTGTAGGGATATCGGAGGCTACCCTGCCGTATGCATTCCGCGATCCGATCCGAGTGATCGGCTGCAATATCATTGGATGTTCTATTGGAGGAGCTTTGATGATGCTGCTTAAAATGTCGACGCCTGGTGTCTCAGGGCTTGTGGGCGTTCCTCCTGCAAACCACCCGTTAACATTTATGCTTATAATAGCGGTAAGCGTTGCTATTTCAACAACACTTATGGTTATTGTAAAGAAACCCGTTTTGAGCACTGATTCAGGTACAGAAGATGATGTAAACATTGACTTTACTATCAGCTAACTGATACATATTCCTGTATTTAGCCAGATGATCGGACAGGAAATCGCCTGTCCGATCATCTGTTATAGTCAATAGTATATTCTAGACAATTAAAAAGGAGAGAATGATGACAAAGTTTTATATGATTGCCCATACTCATTGGGACAGAGAATGGTACAAGTCATATCAGGAAAACAGGGTAAGGCTTATAGGATTCATGGATGATTTATTTGAGACTTTAGAGAATGATGAGCGTTTCACATGTTTTATGCTGGACGGTCAGACAAGCATCATACTTGATTATCTTGAAATCAAGCCTTTTAACAAGATGAGGTTGATGGATCTGATCAAAAGGCACCGCATAATAGTCGGCCCATGGTTTGTCCAGCCTGACGAAAATTTGCCTTCCGGGGAAAGCATTATCAGGAATCTGCTGATAAGCAAAAGTATTTCCGACGAATTTGGCGACTACATGAAGGTCGGTTATTTGCCTGATTCGTTCGGCCAATCTGCTGCTATGCCCACTATTTTAAAAGGTTTTGGCATTGATAGCGCATGTTTCTATCGGGGATTGGAATCGGATGATACGCCATATAACGAATTTCTGTGGCAAGGTGCGGACGGAAGCGAGATAATCGCCGCATGGCTGCCGGTTGGCTATGGTAATGGAATGTTTTTATCAGAGGATTTGGAGAAAAGCATATGCGAGATAGAAAAAAATATAAAACTTTTAAAGGAAAGAAGCATAAGCTCAAATATTATTCTCATGTGCGGATCAGACCAGTGTTTCATAAAAAAATTTACCCCGCAAATATGTGAAAGATTAAAAGAATATTATCTTTTGCAGGGCAAGGATTATGAATTCGCTATCACAAGTTTAGAAAACTATATGAATGACTTGAATCGGTTCAGGGATAAAATGGTTGTCATAAAAGGCGAATTGAGAAAGGGCAGGCACAGCCGCGCCCATATAAGCATAGGTGGCACGAGGCTTGATATCAAGAAGAAAAATTTCGAAGTTGAACAAACCTATCAAGATCTCCTAGAGCCTATAGTGGCCCTTGTCTCACTGTATGATGGCATAACCGACAGTGAAATAATAAACAGGGGTTGGAGATATATTATCGAAAATCATGCACATGATTCCATATGCTCTTGCTGCAGCGACATTATACATAAAGAGATACTCATGCGGATCGAATATGCAAACCAGATAGCAAATACCATAATTAAAGATAAATTTAGTAAGCTTCATTCACTTATTAGATATGACAGTGAAAAAGGGCGGCCTGTAATTATCTTTTCTTCATTTGGAGGAAAAAGGAATGAGCTGGCCAATGTTGATGTTTATGTCAAGGATATGAATTTTTCACTATATGATGCATATGGAAACGAGATCGATTATACGATAAAATCTTGTCAAGATTTTAATCTTAAGGATACAAAGGTTTCTTTAAGTACTATACCCGATGATTTTTATAAAAAGGTGAATATCGAATTTTATGCATATATAGACGGTTTAGGCTATACGACCTATTATGTAAAAGAGGGAAGGGCGAAATCAAAAGCAAAACTGCAATCTGGACTGGTCCATGACAATTGCCTTGAAAATGATTACATAAAAGCCGAGATACAAGAAAATTGTTCTATTAAAATCACCGATAAAATAACAGGAAATATTTATGACAATGCTAATGTGTTCTATGAATCAGGAAATGCCGGAGATGAATATGATTATTCGCCTCCATATAAAGATAAAGTGATAACATCTTATATGTGCTTGAGAGATGTTAAAATATTGGAAAATACAACTCTTAAAGGGGCTTTTTTACTCAACTACAGCCTCAATGTACCAAGGTCAACAGATGCATCCTCAAGAAGCACGCAATATGTTCCACTTGATATAGCAGTGACGATGACGATATACCGTTTTGGAAGGCGCATAGACTTTGAAACCGTAATAAATAATACTGCTCAAAATCATCGCATACAAGTGGGATTTGATTTTCCGTGTAAAACCAGGACTCATTTTGCAGATGTGCAGTTTGGCGAAATAGAACGTGAAAATGAATCTTCCAAGACAGTTGAAAGTGAAAATGAAAACTGGAGCGAAAGGTATTATGGAGTTTACGACCAGCACAAGTTTTGCGGAATCCGCGCTGGCCAATACGGATTTGTCATAATGAACAGGGGGCTGCCCCAATATGAGGTTGAGAATGCTGATAAAACAAAACTTAAGATAACGCTTTTAAGCGGTGTAGGCTTTATGGGACATGAAAACCTGAAATACAGAAAGGGCAGGCGAAGCGGTGCTGTTTGTGCTACTCCGGATGCACAGATGATAGGAAAGTTTACCACCCAATACAGTTTTCTGCCGATTTGTGAAGGCTTTGATTACCATGCTGAAGCGGAGCGCTATGTCAACCCGGTCCGTGCTGTTTCTTATCCGGAATATGACTGTGATGGCATATGGCCGGACAATCTGGCGCTTGTCAAATGTGAAAATGGTTTACAGATAAGTGCTTTTAAATGCGCTCAAGATAAGAAAGGATATATCCTCAGAATAGTAAATCCTACAAGCGATGATAAAAAAGATTCCGCAATTGTTTTGAACAGATACATATTTAAAAAAGTGGAAAGCGTTAATTTGGCGGAGGAGAAACAAGACGATAAAGATGTTGTGCCGATCGATGCAAATAATGCGGATGGTTCCGACAAAGCAGAATTCAGCGGCACTTTTGTAATAAAAAACATCAAAAGAAACGGGCTGAAGTCTCAAAGAATTTATAAAGACAAGTAAGGCCGCTACAATACAGAAATAGCAATTTAAAGGCATATGGAAAACCTCAAGGATATCATGATGTTAAAATACTAAAAAGCATAAGCATTATATTTTTGGAGGCAATGATATGAATTCAAGAGAAAAGATAAAGAAAATATTTGATTTAAAAGGTGACGGCCATGTTGGTTTCTGGACAGGTAAACCACATCCTGATACGCAAAGGATATATTTGGGAAAGCTGTCTTTGAACAATAAAGAGGAATTGCTTAGATATCTAAAGGATGATTGCAGATGGTTTAAAGCGGATGGCGCTTATAAGCATCCTGAGGGCAAAGAACCGTTTGATCCGCTTAACGGCCAGAAGCAGATAAGCCTTGGACAGCCAGGATGTTTTGCAGAATGTGAGGATATAAAAGAAATAGATGAGTATGCATGGCCTAATCCAGATTACCTTGATTTTAGTGAAATCAAAGATGATTTGGCAGGCTCCCAGGATAAAGCGCTTTTTTCGGGAATGTGGAGCCCTTTTTTTCATGTTGTTACTGAATATTTCGGAATGGAAAACTATTTTATTAAAATGTATACCGATCCGGAAGTTGTAGAAGCTGTTACAAACCATGTAGTAGATTATTATTGTGAAGCTAATGAAAGGTTTTTTAAAACCGTGGGCCACGATTCGGATGTATTCTTTTTCGGGAATGATTTTGGTTCACAGCTTGATTTGCTGATGTCTCCCGAAGCTTTCAAAAAATTCATCCTTCCAGGCATAAAACGCTTGATCGCAATAGCCAAAAAATATAACAAGAAGGTGCTCTTGCATTCATGCGGATCTATTTATAAAGTCATACCGCTTCTCATAGATGCGGGTATAGATGCTCTTCATCCCCTGCAAGCTAAAGCAAAAAATATGGATGCAGTTACTTTAGCCAGAGAGTTTAAAAACGATATAGCCTTTGTTGGAGGGATCGACACACAGGATCTGCTGGTAAATGGAAGCCCTGAAGATGTAAAGAATGAAGTATACAGAGTCAGAGAACTCCTTGGGCCAAATCTGATAGTAAGCGCTAGCCATGAGGCCATTCTTCCCAATGTCCCGCTGGAAAATGTGATTGCAATGGCCGAGGCTGCAAAGATGTAGAGGAATTATTTAA
>ENA-UOOI01001947-UOOI01001947.1-fermentation-metagenome-genome-assembly--contig:-NODE-1947-length-19514-cov-8.542628_pt1 | contig 19514 bp, 19 predicted proteins | sample MGYA00245779_ERZ724027 | MGnify/ENA primary metagenome ERZ724027 (study PRJEB28704, sample SAMN03018318) | fermentation metagenome | biome: anthropogenic terrestrial biome; feature: soil; material...
GCATCCTTGATATTTCCCAGGGAATCTTAATATCTGCTCCTTTAAACTTTCCAATAGGCTGCCTTTTATACCATACTTTTTGCGAATACCTAAATCCGCTTTTAAAATCAATATTCCAATCAATTGGGGTATAACCCCTATCAATCATTTTCCAAATATTTTTAGAATAATTAACATGAGGCATAAGTAAAATTTTAGACAGCCACTTTCCCTCATAGTCAAACTCATTGATTTTAGGTGACATATTATATCTTATTCTTTCAACTCCAAGAGGCTCTATATTATAATCAACCCTTACATATCCGCTTCCTAAAAGATCAAAATAATGATTTAAGTACATATCCAAAAGATACTCTGCAGCTCTTAAATCAATTTTAGAAACATCAAGTAGCCTATAATCAATAAAGCTATACGAAACCCTAAGATTGCTTTCAAAATGAATATCCCTTTTAAAATCATTTTTTTCATTTATCTTATCATTAATTTTTCTATTAATTTTTTTAATTGCCTTTGAAGGAGGCATTTTTAATAGATTGTGAAGTTTATAGTTAAATGAAACATAATCCATAAAATCACCTGCAAATTAAATAATCCGATATACCTTTTATGTCATATTTTTGATAAAATTCATTTTAAATTAAACCTAAAATTTCATTTTTGTTTGAATAATAAAAGTAAATTAAATATCCTACTAGCAAAGTAACAAATCTAGGTAAGTCAGGTAAAGCATAGCTTTTTAGAACTATATTCACAATCATTACAATAAATAAAAATATTATATTTATTATGGTTTTTCTTATATCTAAAAAATCTTTAATAAGATCTTGCTTCCTATATATAATTATAAATAAAATTGTATAACATATAAATGTTGTTAATGCTGCTCCTGTTATACCAAATTTTTTAACAAACGGTATATTTAAAATTATATTTAGCACACCAACAAATAATATATATTTAAATAATTTTTTTGTATCTTTCTTTATATAAAATTCACTGGAAAAAATATAATAAAGACTATAAAATACGTTCCCAATAAAAATTAATAAAAGGCTTTTATAACCGCCTAAAAATTTTACATTTAAGAAAAGTTTTATAACAAATTTATTAAATATACATAGAAAAAACAGAGCGCCTATATAAATATTGGTTATTAAATTTGCTAAACCTGTTAGATATTTTTTAACTGCATTTATCCCTTCTATTTTATAAATATTCATATATTTAGGATATGCATACATTGATATTGGTAAAAATACAACTAAATATATAGCATTTGCAATTGAGCACATACCTGAATACATACCCAAATCTTCTTTTGTAGTTAAATAATTTATAACAAATCTATCTCCCAAATTCAAAATACTTCCCGAAAGCATTATTCCAATTATAGGTATGCCGTATTTTAGCATACTCTTAATTAATTTAATATTAATTTTTATTTTAAGTTTAATTTTATATGATTTAGAAAAGATAAATAAATAAAGTAAATTAATAATAAAGTAAATAATTGAATATGATAAAAAGTAATAAAATATAATATTATTTTTATTAAATGATATTAATAAAAATAATATGAAAAATCCTATATTTACAAAAAAACTATATAAATTGTTTTTCCTATAATTTAATTCTGCTCTATCTATAGCATTTAATATTTGACCTATTAATTGTACATATGTATATATAATTAATAAAACAAACATCTTAAAATTAATTGAGTTAATTTTTAATTGATTTCTAAATATATAAACAATAAAATTAATAAAAAATGAAGTTATTAAATAATAAAATAAGCTAAATGATATAATATTATTATAAAAATTATTCTTCTCATCATTATTCTGCGGCAAAAATCTAATCAATCCTTGTTGCAAGCCTAAACTTGCTAATGGAATTGTAAAAGAAGTTATTGATTTTAATAGATTTATATCTCCAAATTCACCTAAATTCATGTAAAGTGATAATATTTTTATTACTACTAAGTTAATTAAATTGTTAATTATAGGGAATATAATCCATAAAATATTATGCCTATTATTATTCATTTTTCAACTCCCTTTTTTTTATTAACTTTGCTGGAACTCCACCATATATGCAATATGGTGGGACATCTTTTGTAACTACAGCTCCAGCAGCAATTACAGAACCTTTACCAATTTTAACACCTGGAATAACAACAACATTAGAACAAATCCAAACATCATCTTCAATTATAACTTGTTTTAGTTCATGCCCAGAAAGTCTTATTGGTAAGCTCTTTTCTTTAGGTATAATATGATTTGCAGATAAAATTTTACTCCCATATCCAATCAATACATTATCTCCTATAATTACCTCTCCACTTGTTGTTATTGTAACATCTTTTGATAAATCAACATTGTCTCCTAATATGATTTTTCTTGGATTATCTATCCATACCCCTTGATATATTACAGGATTTTTACCAATTGTTGCACCCATAATTTTTAAAAATCTACCTTTTATTTTATTATTGAATTTAGATGGCTTATGAACCCTTATAAAGAAATTAAAATAATCAAATATATGAATTATAATAAATTTATATATGATTTTTTTAAAAAAGTTAATCATATTAACCACCCATGTCTTTATAAGTTATCTTCAACAACAAAGCTTATCTCTGTTGCCTGCTTTATTTGCCACATTGGTATTGGATAGTTTGTACCATTTTTAATGGCATTATAAAATTCAATTAATTCTTCTAACTGTCCCTTTTGTGAATTTGCAGTTTGAATATTATTAGTCTTTACACCATAGCCTTGAATTTTTTTATAATCTTCAATTATAATTATCTTTCCATCAAAGTAAATTTCACAAAATTCCTTTGGATAGCTTCCATTTCCAATGGCTGTATATGTTAATGTACAAACAGAACCATCCTTATACTTTATTGTTGCAACTACATTATCTCTTTGGGAAATATGATCTGTTTTTGGTGTAATACTATTTGCTGTTATACTTTCAACTTCAGATTCTGTAAAATAATTAAACAAGTCAAAAATATGGCAGCCTTCCCCTATTATTCTTCCTCCGCCCTCTTCTGTATGAACCCAGTGTTCAAGTGGAATATATCCTGCATTCATCTGATAGTTTATTATCATTGGATTTACCCTATCCTTAACATATTTTTTAGCTTCAACTGCATATTTTGAAAATCTTCTATTAAATCCAACCATAAAAGGCATTCCAGTTTCTTTTGCAGCCTTTAAAACTTCATTCATTTCTTCTTCATTTAGTGCCAATGGTTTTTCAACAAAAACTGCTTTTCCCGCCTTTAATGCTTCAATTGCCATCTTTGCATGTAAATTATGTCTTGTGCAAATCATAACCATATTTACATCTTTATCTTTTAATATTTCATTGTAATCTGTTGTAGCATATTTTGCTCCATATTCAACTGCAATTGACTTTGCATTAGTTCCAGTTCTGCTCATTATTGCATAGATGTTATACATATCACTTAATTTTTTTAAATTAGGTAAATGCATTCCCTTTGCAAATCCGCCAGCTCCAACGATTGCAACATTAATCTTTCCATCTGTCTTAAATTCTTTATTAACATAAACCTTTCTTTCAATTTGTTTTTCTTCTTCACTATATTTGAGTAAAACAATTAAAGGCTTATTTTCAGGGCTTTTAAGCTCTTCATAAGCTTTATCTGCTTCTTCAATGTTATATACTCTTTCAATTAAAGGCTTTAAGTTAATTTTTTTATCACTTAAAAGCTTTAAATATTCTTCCATATTTCTGTTTTCCGTCCATCTTACATAAGCATAAGGATAATCTAAGTTTTTTTCTTCATAATTTGAATCATATCTTCCTGGTCCATAGGAAGTTGAAATTAAAAAATCAAGTTCCTTTTTATACATATCATCTCTTTTATATTCATTTCCAACAACTCCAACTAAAACAACTCTTCCTTTTTTTCTGCATATATTAAAGGCTTCAGATAAAATTGAATTTGAATTTGCTGCTGCAGTAATCATTACAGCATCTACCCCATAACCCTCTGTTATGTTTAAAACTTCCTTTATTAAATCAACTTTTGATGAATTAAATATATAGTTGCAACCACATTCTTTTGCAACATTAAGCCTTCTATCATCCACATCAATTCCAATTACTTTGCATCCTGATGCTTTTAGCATTTGAGCTGATAGCTGACCTAATATTCCCATTCCTATTACTGCAACGTTTTCTCCAAGCCTTAAATCAGCCCTTCGTACCCCTTGCATTGCTATTCCACCAATGGTTACTGTGGATGCAAGATCAAACGACAAATTATCTGGAACCCGCATTACTAAGTTTCTGGGAACATCTATATACTCTGCATGATTTGCAAGCCCTGCCCCTGCACATGCAACTCTATCTCCAATTTTTAAATCTAAAACATTTTCTCCAACTGCAATTACAACTCCTGCAGCACTATAGCCAGTTGATTTTCCTAAATCCATTTCTTTAACTTTTCCAAGGACAGCACTCATTCCTTGGTTTTTCATCATATTTAGAGCCTTTTTTACCTTCTCAGGCTGCTCCATAGCTTTTTTTATAATAGATTTTCCTGATTCATTAACACCCATCATTTCAGTTCCTGCACTAATGCAAGAATACATTACTTTTACCAGAACACCATTACTTGATACAACTGGTGCTGGAATATCATCTACAATTGCTTGTCCTTTTTTAACAAGAACCTGATACATAATAAAACCTCACTTTTATTCAATTTTGTAATTTTCTTTATCATTAAGTAAAATTCCCATAGTTAAAAAAAACACTATTCCTTGTTTGCCAATAAAAGGCATATTAAATATTGCCATACCACAATATGCTACAATTGTTCCAATTCCATAATATTTATATTTATTATTTAACTTATTTAATGATTTAAGCATCATAACTAAAAAACATATAAACAAAAAAAATCCCAAAAAGCCATATCCTATATAATACCCAAGGAAATTATTATGTGGCCCTATATATCCATCAAAATATTTTTTGGAGCTTGGTGCTATTGTTGCAGGCCCTAACCCAAAAAATGTTTTTGGATCAGACACTATTTCTTTATCCATATTCCATTGATTATTTTTTCTATTAGTTACTGCCTCATCTTCATCTAAATTAAATGTAATTGCATTATAAAGTCTTTTATATGCTCCACTTATCATTGGATTATTTGATATTTTTTCAGAAAAAGCTGATAGTAAAAGAACACATGTAAAAAAAATAACTCCTACTGTAATTATTTTTTTTATATTAGTTAAAATTTCTTTATGCTTCCAAAACACAATTAAAATTAATAACATCATAATTGGGGATCTTTCAATAGCTAAACATAAAAAAGTAATCATTAATATTAAATTAGTATTTAACAATACTTTGTTTTTGACTTTGTCTTTATATAACCATACAAGACAGATTATAAATACAACAGAAACTTGATATTCTACAAAAGAATTCATACATCCCCAAAACCTCAATAAACCACCTGTTTGAAACATATTTGAACTAGTGCCACTTGATAGCATTTGCTCTATTATAATATTATCCCATGGTAAAATTGAAGCCATTTTATGCTCATAAAATACAACTTCTTGAAAAATTCCATATAAAATAAATGGTAAATATAATTTGTTAATTAAGTTTATGGATGATTGCTTATATTTAATAAAAATATAAGCAATGAAAAAACAAAAAAAAGGAATCAAAACATCTTTTATTGACATTATATTAGCTTTTAAATTGCTATTCATATTAAATATTGACAAAAAATAGAATGTTATTAATAATATTAAACATTTATTAATCTTATTAAGATTAATATAATTAATAGATAATATTATTAAAATAAAATATATAATATAAAATAGTGTATTAAAATTTAATTTTGTTATTCTTTCTAATAAATTAGAAAATAGGAATAAAAGTAGGAAACAATCCAAAATAGTTTTCTCAAAATTTATATTTTTTTTCATAAACCCACCTAAATTACATACTTTTTATAAGTTCAAATCTTTTTTCCCATGTGTTCTCTTTTGCAAATTGAATATTCTTTCCTCTGTTTTCTTCTTTATTTTCAATAGCTTGTTCAATATCACTGCAAAATTCATCATAATCTTTTGCCACATATGCAGGACTATTGATATATTGCATTTCTTTAAAATTAGTTGAAACAACATTAAGCCCAACACTCATATATTCATAAAGCTTTATTGGGGTTATTGAATCTGTAAGAGTGCTAACCTCAAAAGGAATTATCGAAACATCGCTATAATATAAATAATTTGGTATATCTTTATAATCTTTTTTGCCTAAAATATGAACATTCTTATTACTTTCTAAAATAGATAAGCCAGTTCTTACAGGCCCAATTAAATAAAAATCAATATTTTTTAACTTTTCTGCACAATTTTTTATAAGTTTTACATCAAACCAATGGTCAATTGCACCTACATAAATACATTTTTTTCTATCATTATTTTTATATTCTTCAGGTAAAATATATTTATCTCTTATAAAATTATCAAGTTCAACCCCATTAGGTAAATAAATTAAATCATCTCTTAAATATTTCTTTTTTTCTATTAAACTATGTGCTGTAACAAACACCCTATCAGCTTTTTTAATTATTTCTTCTTCAAAATATGTAATTGTTTTACATGATTCCTTAAATGCTGATATATCATCAGCACATCTGTAAAAAAGCTTTTTATATTTAATTTTATCAATTAAATAATAATATTTCGGATTTGTAAGCCATAAAATATCAACATCACCAAATTTATTTTTACTTAAAACAGAATATAAATTAGGACTTGTCAATTTTATACTCAATTTATTTGCCAACTTGCTATCTAATATTGGCATTTTCCCATATAATATTGGAGAAAATGGAGAATAACCATAAATATTATCATCAATTTTCATAAGTGAATTATTATGTAAACTTCTTCTTTGTTTATATAAATTTTTATCTTTAAAATAATATAAATGATTATATACAGGTGATAACCAAAGCACTTCATATTCATTTAGTGCAAACTGTTTTGCATAGTGGTGATTTCCGACTTTAAAATTACTATTGTATTCAAGAAATTCTGCCATTAAAATCTTCTTCATTTTTTATCCTCTTTCTAATATATCTTCATAAACCTTTCCAACCCAACTTACACCTTTTTACAAGTTAAAGTCACTTTTCAAGCAAACGTTATATGCATTTTTAAAACATCATAATTTTCTTTAGAAAAGGTCCCACAGAACGATGTCCTCCCAGTTTAAATTAACTATTAAATTCAACATACTCACACATAATTATTTTTTCATATTAATCCCCTACAAATTAAGTTTTTCACATCTCACTTTACACTATCAATTTGCATATCATACAGCTTTTCATATCCACTAATCATTTTTTCATGTGTGAACATTTTATTATATCGATCATATAATTGTTCGCCTATACTTTTTCTCTTTGCATCATCTTCAACTAGCTCTTTTATAGCATTAGCTAAACTTATTGGATTAGCCTTATCAACTATTATCCCATCTTTACCTAATACTTCTGGAATTCCTCCAGCATTTGTTCCAATACATGGAATCTTATAAGCCATAGCTTCTATTAGCGATAATCCTAATCCCTCAAATATAGAAGCCATCACAACTATATCTATTTGACTTATTATATTATTAATATCGCTTATATATCCTGTAAATATAACTACATCATCTAAATTATTATTTTTAACTTGTAATTTTAATGTTTCTTCTAAACTTCCTTCTCCAATTATCAACAGTTTGAAATTATCAAGACCATTTTCTACTAAAATTTTAGTTGCTTCTATTAAATAACTTATCCCCTTTTCTGGCTCTATCCTAGCGATGGATGCTACTAAAATACTTTTTTCGCCCAATTTAAATTTTTGTCTTAAATTTATACTTTCACAAGAATATTTATTTTTATCTATACTGTTATAAACCACGCTTATTTTATTACTATCTAATTTATAACACTTAATTATGGATTTTTTAACTGCTTCCGATACTGTTGTTATACAATCGCACTTTTTAAGTGCATAGTTTTCCAATTTATTTACAATGTATTCAAATATAGAATTTGGATTTTGATGAGGCTCTTGACCATGTATAGTTGCTATCTTTTTACATCTTTTTCTCGAAGCTATAGTACCAAAAATTATAGGTCTGTGAAGATGCATATGGATTATTTCTATGTTATATTTTTTAATTATCCTTCTTAATTTGAATATTACTCTAATATCAAGCCACCCTCTAAATGGTGATTTCATATTTAAATTTATAATTTTAATGTCTTTACTTATAAAATCCGTTATATTCTCTTTAGCATCTTTTTTATGATACATATACACAACCATTGGTTTAAATTTATTTCTATCAATGTTATTAACTATATTTATAAGAACATTTCCTGGTCCATCCTTTTGTTGCGTTGTAATAAGATATAAAATATTTATCATATTAGACTCTCCAGTCTTTTATTGTTTTTATCCTTATCCGACAAAATTACCTTATCAATCCCTTCCATTGGCCACTTAACTCCAATATCAGGATCATTCCAAGCAATTCCGCCTTCATCTTCAGGATGATAAAAATCAGTACATTTATATGTAAACTCTGCTTCATCAGATAAAACCAAAAAGCCATGTGCAAATCCTTCTGGTATATAAAACTGCTTTTTATTATCCTTTGAAAGAATAACTCCAACCCATTTACCATATGTTTTTGAATCTTTTCTTAAATCAACTGCAACATCAAAAACTTCACCTTCAATAACTCTCACAAGTTTTCCTTGAGAATGTGTTTTTTGAAAGTGAAGTCCACGAAGTACCCCTTTCTTCGATTTTGACTGGTTATCTTGTACAAAAACCATATCAAGTCCTGCTTCTTTAAATTCATTGTAATTATATGTTTCCATAAAATAGCCCCTGTTGTCTCCAAAAACTATTGGTTCAATTATATAGACTCCTTCAATTTCTGTTTCTGTAAATTTAAATTTTCCCATTTAAATCGCCCCATACATCTTTTTATAATAATTTTGATATTCTCCAGAAGTAACATTATCCATCCATTCTTTATTCTCTATATACCATTTAATTGTCATTTTAATTCCATCTTCGAATTTTGTTTCAGGATACCACCCAAGTTCAGATTTTATTTTATTTGGATCTATCCCATATCTCCTATCATGACCTTTTCTATCCTCAACATATTTTATTAGGCTTTCATTTACATCATTATAAATATTTTTATTTATATAATCAATTATTGTCTTTACAATATATATATTTGTTTTTTCATTATGCCCACCAATATTATAAACTTCGCCTAATCTTCCATTTTTAATTACCATATCAATTGCCTTACAATGATCTTCAACATAAAGCCAGTCCCTAATATTAAGTCCATCACCATAAACAGGAAGTTGATTTTTATTTAAGCAGTTGTTAATAATTAATGGAATTAATTTTTCAGGAAATTGATATGATCCATAATTGTTTGAGCATCTTGTAATATTAATAGGCATTTTATATGTATCATAATATGCTTTTACTAATAAATCTGCTGATGCTTTGCTTGCTGAATATGGACTGTGTGGATTTAATGGTGTATTTTCTGTGAAAAAACCATCTGATCCAAGCGAACCATAAACTTCATCTGTTGAAACTTGAAGATACTTTTTCCCTTGCTTAAATGAATTATTTTCTTGCCATGCTTTTTTTGCAGCATTTAAAAGTGTTACAGTCCCAAGTATATTTGTTTTTACAAATATTTCAGGCTCCTTTATACTTCTATCAACATGTGATTCTGCTGCAAAGTTTATAATATAATCTATATCATATTTTTTAAATATATTTTCAACTTTTTCCTTGTCACAAATATCAGCTTGTATAAATTTATAGTTTGAATTATTTTCAATATCTCTTAAATTTTCAAGATTTCCTGCATAAGTTAATTTATCTAAATTTATTATTTTAATATCATCATATTTTTTAAACATATATTGAATAAAGTTTGAACCAATAAATCCTGCCCCACCAGTAACTAAGTATGTTTTCATGCGAATCCTCCTATAATATAACCTTTGATATAAATTCCTTTAGTGCATCTTGCCAATCCCTCATCTCATCTTTAACAGTACATCTTAACATCATATTATCAAGGGACGAAAAAAACGGCCTTTGGGCTTTTCTATTAAGCTTGTCTGACTTAATAGGATTAACATCACAATTAAGTCCTGAGTATTCAATAATCTTGCAAGCAAAATCATACCAGCTGCATTCACCATTTCCTGTGCAATGATATATTCCATATTCATCTGTTAATCCAATCTTTAAAATATGATATGCCAAGTCATCAGCATTAGTTGGATTCCCTCTTTGGTCATCAACAACATCTAAGTGTCCCTTTTCTTTAGCTGCTTTTATAATTGTTTTCACAAAGTTTTTCCCATTATATCCATAAAGCCAAGCAGTTCTTACAATAAAGTACTTGCTGCAAAACTTACTTACATAGTTTTCCCCCAAAAGCTTTGTTTTCCCATATACATTTTGAGGATTTGGAATATCATATTCTTTATACGGTTCAACTGCATTTCCTGAAAAAACATAGTCAGTTGAAATATGAATTAATTTCGAACCGGCTTTCTCTGCTGCAATTGCCATATTTCTTGCTCCAATTGCATTAACTTTAAATGCATCTTCATAATATTCTTCACATCCATCAACATTTGTATATGCAGCAGTATTTATTATAATATCAGGCTTTATTTTATTTATGTAATTTAAAACTTCATCTATATTTGATATATCAATATCATTAATATCAATACCAATTACTTCTGCATTTTTATAAGCTATAGATATTTTTCTGATACCTGCATATCCTTTATTTAAGATATCAATTATTTGGCTTCCAAGTTGTCCATTAGAGCCAGTTACTAAAATTCTCACTTTACCACCCACAATTCTGCTGAAGATGCAACTTCTTCTTCAGCACTTATATATGACTTTTGAGCAATATTCAGCAAATACATTCCATAGTCTGTCTTTCTCATTGGCTCAGCAAGCTTTATAAGTTGTTCATTATCAATATACCCCATCCTATAAGCAATTTCCTCGATACAGGCAACATAAAGCCCCTGCCTTGTCTGTATTGCTTCAACAAAATTAGCAGCATCTAAAAGTCCAGATGGTGTTCCTGTATCAAGCCATGCCATTCCCCTGCCCAAAAGCTCAACCTTAAGCTTTCCCATATTAAGGTATTCATTATTTACTGATGTAATTTCAAGCTCTCCTCTTTTAGAGGGTTTTATGCTTTTTGCAATATCTACAATATTATTATCATAAAAATAAAGCCCTGGAACTGCATAATTAGATTTTGGATGTTCAGGTTTTTCTTCAATTGATAAAACATTAAAATCTTTATCAAATTCAACTACTCCGAAATCTTCAGGATTATTTACATGATAGCCAAATATTGTAGCTCCTTTTTTCCTTTTTGCCGCTGACTTAAGCCTTTGAGTAAATCCATAACCATAAAAAATATTATCACCAAGAATAAGAGCCACATTATCATTTCCAATAAATTTTTCACCAATAATAAAGGCATCTGCAAGTCCACGAGGCTTATTCTGAATTTTATATTCAAAATTAAGTCCTAATTTATCCCCATCTTCCAAAAGCTCCCTAAAACCTTCTATATCTCTTGGGGTTGAAATTATTAGAATATCTCTTATTCCAGCAAGCATTAAAACTGATAAAGGATAATATATCATAGGCTTATCATATATTGGAATTATCTGCTTTGATATTGCCTTTGTCATTGGATAAAGCCTTGTACCTGAACCGCCTGCAAGTATAATGCCTTTCACTTATTTCACCCCATTACTTATTATTCCAATAATTTATATTCATTGTATATTTCATTATTTTTTTATTATTTAAGTTTTTATATTTTTTGCCCATTTGCATCCCAATATATCTTGAAGCAAAGTTTGGTAATATATTAAATAATACCTTCATGTTTTTATCTTTTATTGAGCTTTTTAAAACGTACTTTGCTAATGCAAACCCACTACTATTTGCTTTATACTTATTAAGATAATTATTGTCTGCAAAAAATACACCCGTATCAAAATATCTATTAAATAATTGTCTACATGTAAATCTATGCGAATGAATAACAACTGAATCAGCGCAGTATCTTATTCTATATCCATTCATAATAAGCTTGTACGCAATATACATATCCTCACTTATAATCAAATCTTTATTATCATATCCATTCAATTTTATAAAAACATCTTTTCTTATTGCAGATGATACATCTGAAAAGAAAAATGTAATTAAACCTAATCCTTCTAAATCATCTTTAGATACTACTCTCGATTCAGCGGGATAATTTTTATTTCTTATATATTTTTCAATGCTGTTATTTTCACATATTTGCCTGCTAAAAGCTGCTTCACAACTTCCATCCATAATATGTTTTGTTAAATTATAAAGCCAATTATTATCTTTAATTATTACATCCTGTGAAATGAAAACTATTATATCTCCCTTTGAATTAAATGCTTCTGATTCCCTTGTTAAACTATGAGAAAATTCAGTTGGCTTTATTTTAATATAATAAGCATTAACTTTTTTTAATATATCCTCTGATTTATCATTACTTTCTGTAAGGACATATTTTATTGATTCTATTTCTGCATTTTTTTGTAATTTTATACTATTATTCAAATTTTTAATATATTTCTCACCATTATAAATGGGACATATAATTGATATCTTCATTTTTATATTCTCCACCACTTAATTCCATATTTTTTTGCTTCTATTTCGTTTATCACATTCTTTGTGTCAATAACCACTGGATTGTCATTCATTACCTTTTTCATATGCTCAAAGTCGTCAAAAATGATGCCTTTTTGCTTTGTTAGTATTACAAGTGCATCAACATTTTTTAAGGCTTCATCTTCTGTTTTAACCTTAAAGTCATATTCTGTAGGCTGGTATGCAGTATCCCCCAACTCTAGGGCCATAGTTGATTATATTCTTTCTTTTATGAATATGTGTTTTTTTACGTCTTTAAATATATCAATACCTTTATAGTTGCTTCATCATTTTTAAAATTTTTTAGTTAAACCTGCACTATAGCATTTTGATTAAAAAACATTTAGCTTTCCCATTCAACATTACTTTTTATAATTTTCCCTGGATTTCCGACACATAGACTATTTATTGGAATATCCTTCGTCACTACTGTTCCTGCCCCTACAACTGAATTTTCACCTATAATAATATTTTTTAATATAATTGAGTTACATCCAATCCAAACATTATCTTTTATTGTTATACTCCCATTTTTTTCCTTTTTGTTTCCATCAATAATTATAGAATGATAATCAGTATCCATTATATTAACATTCCAAGCTATAGCACAATTACTTCCTATATCAATTTTTTTCTGACAAACAAGTTTAGAATGTTCATTTAAAAAAGTATTATCACCAATAGTTAGGTTGGCATTATCCCCAATAACAACTTTACTTCCTTTATAGATTGAAACTTTGCCATTTACAATAAATGTAACATTATGCCCTATTTCAATCACAGTCCCCTGTGGTAAATTCGTTTTTACACCTATAGTTAATCTACCATTTTTCTTTATTATAATTTTGCTATCTTTTTTACATTGAACTTTGGTTTTATATCCTATCAAAATAATTCCACTAAATTTTAGGCTATAATATATGCTTTTTATTATTGAAATTTTAAATATAAAACCTAACTTGTCCATTATATTCTCCACCACTTAATTCCATATTCTTTTGCTTCTATCTCGTTTATCACATTCTTTGTATCAATAACCACTGGATTATCATTCATTACCCTTTTCATATGATCAAAGTCGTCAAAAATGATGCCCTTTTGCTTTGTTAGTATTACAAGTGCATCAGCAGTTTTTAAGGCTTCATCTTCTGTTTTAACCTTGAAGTCATATTCTGTTGGGACTGTTGGGTCAAAGGCTGAAACCTTTGCTCCTCTTTCTAAAAAGATATTGCAAATATCTACTGGTGGGCTTATTCTATCATCATTTGAATAATCTTTCATTGCAAGACCTAAAACTGCTATTTTTGAATCTTTTAATTCTTTTCCCTGCTCTTTTAAAAGCTCTTCTGTTTTATTAACTATAAACTCAGGAAGAGCTGCATTTTTTTCTCTACTAAGTTTAAGAAGGTCCATGTTAACTCCCATTTCTTCTGCCTTTGGAGCTATATAGTGGTATGCATTTGGTATACAGTAACCTCCAACTCCAGGGCCAGGGGTTAATAGATTTACTCTTTTATGAGTGTTTGCAAGTTTTACAACTTCGAATATGTCAATACCAAGGGCTTCACTAAACCTTGCAAACTCTTGAACCATTGCAATGTTTACATCCCTTTGGACATTTTCAAATACTTTTGATGTTTCAACGGCTTTAATACATGAAGCTTTTACTATTTCAGCTTTACATATAATTGACAAAAACTCTTTTGCTCTTTGAAAGCTTTTTTCATTTATTCCTGCAACCAATGTTGGCATATTCATAAATTCATCAAAGGCTTTTCCTTCTGCAATTCTTTCTGAGGAATAAGCCAGGTAAAAATCTTCTCCTGCTTTTAGTCCTGATTCTTTTTCAAGTATTGGAAGAACAAAATCCTCCGTTGTACCTGGAATTACTGTGCTTCTAATTACTACTAAGTCATCTTTTTTAAGATTTTTTCCTATGGTTTTAACTGCACTTTCTAAATAATCCATTATATATTTTCCATCTTTAATTGGTATTCCAACAGTTACTATTATGTTGCTGCATTCTTTAACTGCTTTTTCTCCATTTGTTGTTGCTTTATATCTTTTATTTTTTAAATTATGTTTTAATATTTCTTGAATGGTTAAATCATAAAACTTTTCTATATGATGGGTTTTTCCGCTGTTTATTTCATTTACAAGCGTTTCATTTACATCTACCCCAGTAGCTTCACATCCTCTAAGAGAAAAGCTTAGTGTAAGAGGAAGACCAACAAAACCTTGCCCAAATATACAAACTTTTTTAAGGTTGTTTTTTACTGGTACAGTAAAAAATTCTTCCATATTTTCAATCTTTCTTGCTTCCATTTTTACCCCTTCATTTCTTAATTTTTAGCATGCATTCTCGTCTCCAAAGAGAACTCCAAAGGTTTTAAATATTAATTTAATATCTATCCATGTGTTTCTTTCTCTTATGTACTTTAAATCAAGATCTACCCATCTATCAAAGTCTATGTTGTTTCTGCCCATTACCTGCCAGTAGCAGGTTAAACCGGGTTTTACTAAAAGCCTTTGCCTTTGATAGCTGTTGTACTTTAATACTTCCTTGTCTATAGGCGGTCTTGGACCAACTAAGCTCATATCTCCCTTTAAAACATTTATTAGCTGAGGGAGCTCATCAATGCTTGTCCTTCTTATAAACTTTCCTACTTTAGTTATCCTTGGATCATCATGAATTTTAAAAACAGGACCGGTCATTTCGTTTTTATCCTTTAAACTATCAAGCTGCTTTTCTGCATCTACAACCATGGACCGAAATTTATACATTTTAAAAACTTCACCGTTTTTTTTGCATCTGCTTTGTTTAAAAAATACTGGTCCCTTTGAGTCAAGCTTTATTGCAATTGCTGTTATTAAAAATACTGGCGATAAAAGTATAAGTCCAATAAGTGAACCTAAAATGTCAATTATTCTTTTGGTTGTTTCGTATAAAATTCCTTTGTCAAATTCATCCTTAGTAATTCTTTCATAGCTGTAGGTTAAATGCTGGTCCATTAAATAACCCCCCCTCTACTATTTGAAATATTTTAATTTAGGTAAAAAAAGGGTAGGCTTCGCACTTTGCAGTAAAGTTACTGCAACTACCTACTCTTTTATAACCTCCAAAATATTTTTATGGGCCGAAACACCATAAAAATGCAGTGGATTTTTTAAGCTTTTTCTATGATGTTAATGGAGAAGTCTATTATTCTTTCTTCTCCTAAAAAAGACATTTTTATTTTTACTCTGCCTTTTCTTTTATCTATTTTAAATATTTGACCTTCTTTACCTTTTAAAGGGCCATCTATTACTTTTATTTGCCCCCCTTCCTCATATATATTTGAAGGTCCTATTATTTCTCCATTTGTCATAAGACTGTTTATATAATTTATTTCTTCCCTTGAAATGGTTAATGGTTGTCCATCACTACAGAGTATTCTTCTAAGACCTGGTACATTTTTAAACTTAATTAAATCACTATCTTCAATATCCCCACAAATTAGAATATAGCTGGGAAACAAAACCTTTATTACATTTCTCCATATTTTGTCTCTTCTTTCCCTTAATTCTCTCTTTGGAACATAAAAGGTGAATTTACCTTGAAATCTATAATTAAGTCTTTCTTTTACCTTGTCTTCACTGCCTGTTTCGACAAAGGCAGCATACCATTTTATTTCATTTTCCAAAATGAATCACATCCATATTATGCTATAAAAAAATTTGAATTATATTTTTGACGAATCAAGATTTTATTCTAATTCTAAGGAGGGGGATGCCCTACTCTCTCCGCCAACTTCAAGGGCCCAGATATGAGGTTGGTTTCATCAACACCTTATTTTATCATTTTACATAACCTAGCAATATGGTAATATTATAGCATACCTTCAAAAAAAAAAACAGGGAGGATTTTACACATTGTTGACATATGCTGTAATATTTACCAAGCACTCTGGTCTTTAATGAAACATTTCAAATATTTTAGATTTTTTCTTAATTTTTTGAGGTTTAATTGGCTCATATTCCGCTTGCAAAATATTTCTATTATTTTCTAAAATGCTATCACTTATTGTTTTATCTATTTTTGATATAGCCTCAATTCCTTTTTTTAATTCAGGAGTCCTTTTATCTAATCCATGAGCATCAGAACCAATAAAGCCTATTACTCCATTTTTAATTAAATATTCGGAATTCTTTTTAGCCTTTTTTCCAAAGGTTCCAAGAAGGCTCTGAGAATTAACCTGAAAAAGACATCCTTCATCAATAAAACTGTTTATTATAGCTGGGTCTTTTATAAAATATTCATACCTTTCAGGATGAGCAATTATAGGTGTTATTCCTTTTATTCCTATTTCATAAACTATTTCTAATGCATTTTTAGGAAGAGTATCCATAGGAAGCTCTATAAGCATATAGCTTGTACCTGAAAGGGGCTGAATTTTCTCTTCTTCAAGATCTTTCAATGTATAATTATCTATAAAAATTTCCTGACCTGGAAGAACCTTTATATCCATTCCCTTTTCATATAAAAGGGAATTTAGCTCATCTGCCTTTTCTGAAACTTCTTCAAAAGTTTTTTCATAAAATCCAGCAATATAATGAGGAGTGGCAAATATAATTTTTGTTCCATCCTCCTTTGCTATTTCAAGCATTTTTAAAGTTGTTTCAAGGCTCTGCGAACCGTCATCCATGTTTGGAAGTATGTGGCTGTGGATATCTATCATTTATTCTTCCTTCTTTCTTTATGACCATCACTTCCATAATAATAGTAATATCCATATCCTTTTTTTGATTTTAAATCAATTTTATTTAAAACAGCGCCTAAAATATTAGCATTAACATTTAAAAGAAGCTCCTTTGCCTTTTCAGCCTCTGCTCTATCCTCTTCCCCTGAAGATACTACCATTAAGCATCCATCTACCATTGTAGATAAAATTAGAGCATCTGTTACTGCAATAACAGGCGGACTGTCTATTATTATATAATCAAAGCTATTTTTAAGCTCTTTTAAAAAGTTCTTCATCTTTAATGAAGATATAATTTCAGCAGGATTGGGTGGTATGACTCCAGAAGGCAGTATGTATAAGCTTTCTGTATATTTAAATGCTGCCTGCTCTATACTTAAATCTTGTAAAAGTAAATTTGAAAGTCCATTTATGTTTGGAATTCTAAACTTTTTATGTATAGTAGGTTTTCTCATGTCGCAGTCAATTAATATTGCTTTTTTCCCTCCTTCTGCCATGGTAAGGGCAAGATTTGCTGCTACTGTACTTTTTCCTTCTTCTGGGCTTGAGCTTGTAATTAAAATTGATTGAATTTTTTTATCTACTGATGAAAATTGAATGTTTGTTCTAAGGGTTCTATAAGCTTCTGAAACTGGTGATTTAGGGTTAGTTTTTACAATTAGTGTATTATCCTTATTAGCAAGTGGTTTAGCGTTATTTTTTACAATTAACGTATTATCCTTAGCAAATGAGCTCATTTTATATCCTCCGTAACATTTGGTATTATTCCTATAACAGGAATGTTTAGATACTTTTCAACATCTTCTTCTGTTTTTATGGTGTCATCCATATACTCCCTTAAAAATACAATACCAAGTGAAATTAGTATTCCAAGAACAAAAGCAATAGCCGTATTAAGTTTTGGCCTTGGGCTTACAGGGAATTTTGGAACCTTTGCATTGTCCATAATTTGAATACTTCCACCAGGGTTTAGTCTTCTTGCCTCTTCAACAAAGGTATCAGTAAAGGTATTGGCTATTTTCTGTGCTTCTTCTGGGGACTTATTCTTAAATTTAAGTATTATTATTTGAGTATCCGGCTGAGGAGTAATTGTTATATTTTTTTGAAAATTTTCCGTATCAGCTTCAATTCCTAAAGTTTTAATTGTCTTTTCAGATACAATGTCCTGTTTTGCAATTTCTGCATAGGTTTTTATCATCTGCTTATACATAAGTACATCATTATATTGAATTTTTTTATCGTTATATTCTGAATCTGAAACATCAAGTCCGATAATTATTGATGTTCTAGCTTCATATGTCTTAGGAATTACAAAATAACTTAAAAAGCCAGTAAAAAGAGTGGCTATTATTGTTATGAGAAGTATCAGCTTTGAATTTTTCTTTATTATTTCCCAAAACTCAGCTAAGTCTAGTGTTGATTCCTCTTCCATATTTGACCCCTCCTTACATTTTTGCATAGTTACATAGTTACATAGTTATATAAATATATTAAAATGTTACAAATACATACTTATTATAGCACAATATATAAATTTTCCAATATTAAATTCCATTGATTAACAGTGTTATATAAACTTTTCCTTTATTCTACTTATATTATATACAGCTATATGTATAATAAATTCTCTTTGTTAAATTTTTCTCTAACTAAGAAGGATTTATTTATGCCAGAGAAAAAAATAACTGTCCCAAGTTGACATTTATTTTACCTGATAAAAGAACCGATCTAGGGGCGTAGCATTCGTTAAGATATTTACGGATGGTAGCCATCGGATAAGGTGATTCTTAGACTCAGGCGGAGCCTTCTTATAAGGAATACCTACCTCCAGCTGAGTCTTAGAAGAGCCGATCCAGGGGCGTAGCAGCCGTTTGAATATTACGGA
>ENA-UOOI01001948-UOOI01001948.1-fermentation-metagenome-genome-assembly--contig:-NODE-1948-length-19513-cov-3.623137_pt1 | contig 19513 bp, 18 predicted proteins | sample MGYA00245779_ERZ724027 | MGnify/ENA primary metagenome ERZ724027 (study PRJEB28704, sample SAMN03018318) | fermentation metagenome | biome: anthropogenic terrestrial biome; feature: soil; material...
CTACCTCCGGCCTGGGCGTAGACAAAAATGCCGTCTCCCCCAACATTTATGACATCCTGATTGATGGCGCAGACACAAAACGTGGCGTAGTTAAGACACCCTGGGGCGATGTGCTCCCCTCCAACAAGGAGCTGGCTGGCGCCGGGGTAGAAATGATCGGTATGGATCGGCGAGAGTATTTGCTGCGGGATGCCTTAGATGAACTGGCAGATGACTACGACTACATCATCATTGACTGCCCGCCCTCTCTGGAGCTGTTGACCCTGAACGGACTTTGTGCAGCAGATTCGGTACTGATTCCAGTTCAGTGTGAGTACTACGCTCTGGAAGGACTCAGTGATCTCCTTTCCACGGTGCGCATCGTCAAAAAGCGGCTCAATCCTGCTATCACGGTAGAGGGCGTACTGCTGACCATGTATGATGGTCGAACCAACCTCTCCATTCAGGTAGCGGAAGAGGTGAAGCGCCACTTTCCCGGGCAAGTCTACGCTTCCGTGATTCCTCGAAATGTGCGACTCAGTGAAGCGCCCAGCCACGGAAAACCCGCGATTGCCTATGATAAGCTTTCCAGAGGTGCGGAAGCCTACATGAAACTGGCAGTGGAACTGTTAGAAATGAACCATGTTTCACGTGAAACATGCGAAGTAAACAGATAAAAGAGGTGTACTATGGCGAAAGGAACCCGTGATTCCGGTCTGGGCCGGGGACTTAGCGCCCTGCTGGGCGAGGCCGCGCTGGAACCTGAACAGCAGGGTGTGACTAGGTTACCCATCGAAAAAGTTCAGCCTAACGGGGCTCAGCCCCGCAAGTTCTTCCCATCGGAGTCCATCTCCGACCTGGCAGATTCCATCCGTGTCCACGGGATTTTGCAGCCCATCAGCGTCCGCCTGATGGGCTCGGGCTACTATCAAATTATCTCCGGTGAGCGTCGTTGGCGAGCTGCACGGGAAGCTGGAATCAGTGAGGTTCCGGTGATTGTCCTGGAGGCCGATGATCGGACGGCCATGGAACTGGGGCTTATCGAAAACCTCCAGCGAGAGGATTTAAACCCTATGGAAGAAGCCATGGGATTCAAATCCCTGATCACCGACTACGGGCTCACTCAGGAGGATGTGGCAAAGCAGGTGGGAAAATCCAGACCTGCCGTTGCTAACGCCCTGCGCTTATTGGGTCTCCCAGAGGATCTGAAAGCCCTGGTGGAGGACAACCAACTGACTGCTGGTCACGCCCGGGCAATTCTCTCCCTGAACGATGAGGACTCCCGGTTGGCTCTGGTACAGCAGGTTATGGACAAGTCTCTGTCTGTTCGTCAGACGGAAGAGGTGGCAAAAAAACTGAATCGCGGAAAGAAACCAGTAGCTCAGCCGGAAAAAGACCCTACTCAGGTGGATTATGCTGCTCTGGCTGCCTTGGAACTGGGAAAATCCTTGGGACGTAAGGTAAAAATCGTCTCTGGAAAAAGGAAGGGACGGTTAGAGCTGGAATACTATGGCGTGGAGGATCTCAACGATCTGCTGGATGCCTTGAAAGCACTGCCCACTCGTCCCTAATAGAAAGAGGGAAAGAGAGCTTAAAACCAATGAAAAAACTTTCTTGGATAAATGAATTTAAGGCGTTCCTCATGCGAGGCAACGTGATTGACTTGGCCGTTGGCGTAGTTATCGGCGCCGCTTTTACCGCTATTGTTACCGCAGTGGTGGATGACATTATCAATCCCATCATCACCTTGATCAGTGGTAAGGTGGACTTCGCAGACGTATCCGTAGGTGTCTTCCCCATTGGACACCTGATCAGTGCCATTGTCAATTTTCTCCTCATTGCCTTTGTGGTGTTCTGGATGGTAAAAGTGATCAACAAATTCATGGAAAAGGTCGTGAAAAGGCAGGCAGAAGAGATCCCGGAACCGGAACCTTCCTCGGAAGAAGTATTGCTGACCGAAATTCGTGACCTGCTGAAAGAACAGCAAAGGGAATCCTAAAACAAATAGACAGAGATAAAGTAGAACAGGATTGGATTTACTCCATCCTGTTCTGTGACAAGAAAGGGCAACGATATGAAATCCAAACGTATCTGGGCAATGATGGGCGTGGTTTACATGATCATTATTTTCCTGCTCACCACCTACTGGATCACCACCACTACTCTGATCTCTGGTATCACTGGCATCCTCCTCTTCCCTGCCGCAGGTGCACTGGCTGCTCAGTTCTACAACCGAAGCTGGCTGTTGCGTCATGGACGTTTTGATGGTCACGAAGAGGATCCAGATTTCGAAGAACCGCCTCAGGGACAGCCCGGTGCGGGAAAGCAACTGGCCTTTGGCGTGATATTTACCATTCTGTCTCTGTTCCTATTGGTATGGGGTATCCTGCAAGCCATGCAGTTTTTTGAGGCACAGTCATGACGGAACGAATTAAGAAGGGTCTTCTGGCCTACGGTCTCTCCCCTGCCCCGACGGAAACACTGAATCACTATTGTGAATACCTCCTGGAGCAGAATAAAGTGATGAACCTCACCGCTATTACGGAACCAGCTCAGGTGGCAGACCTACATATGCTGGACTCTGCCGCCCTGCTTACAGTATCAGAACTGGCTGGGAAAAGCGTCATTGACGTGGGAACCGGAGCTGGATTTCCAGGGTTGGTTCTGAAAATTCTGGAGCCAACGATACAACTCACCCTGCTGGACAGTCTGGGGAAACGGGTAGCCTGGTTGGCAGAAGTAGCCCCTAAGCTGGGGCTATCCGACGTAACCTGTATTCATGGCCGAGGAGAGGAGCAAGCTCTGCTTCCCGACTTCCGGGATCACTACGACGTGGCAATCTCCAGGGCCGTGGCCGATCTAGGTCTGCTGGCCGAGCTATGTCTGCCTTTTGTCAAGGTAGGAGGGCAATTCCTAGCTATGAAGAGCGGAGACTGTCAGGAAGAACTCAACCGGGCGGAACATGCCATTACCCTGCTGGGCGGACGGCTGCTTCCTCTGGCCACCTATCAAATTCCAGGTACCGATGTAATACGCCGAGTGGTACTGATAGAAAAGGTATCCCCCACGCCTAAGGGCTATCCACGTCGGTTCGCCCGGATGAAAAAGAGTCCACTTTAAGCTGCAAAAACGGAAAGCGGCATTTCTACCAGATATACCAATTAAAAGTGGTTGCTTTTTGGTTACTTTGTGTGCTATAATGAAATACTAACAAGGGAGATGCACATGGGAACTGCTATTGTCATTACATCAGGGAAAGGCGGTACTGGAAAAACTGCGTTGACCTGCGGTCTTGGAACCAGTCTGGCAAAGCTGGGCAATCGCGTGCTCTGTCTGGATCTGGACGTAGGTCTCCGGAATCTGGATTTGGCACTGGGTATGACCGACTGTGCCCTGATGGATTTTACCGATGTACTCTTTGACCGTTGCTCGCTGGAACGAGCTGCGGCCCCTCACCCAACGGTGGAAAATCTCTTTCTCCTCACCGCACCGGTTACCTGGGGTTCGATCCCCGTCTCTCAGGCCTCTTTGAAGCGGTTGACGCGAGAAATTCGCAGTCAATTCGATTACTGTCTCATTGATTGCCCTGCCGGGATTGGTCCCGGTTTCCACTTGGCAGTCTGCGCCGCAGATCGTGCCATTGTGGTCGTGACTACCGACACCGCCTCTCTGCGGGACGCTCAGCAGGTGGTCTCCCAGCTCCACCACTACCATATTCCCATGCAGCTAGTAGTCAATCGCGTTTCCCGGTGGATGCTGCGGAAACTCCAGTTCAGTGTCGATGACGCCATGGATGCTGCGGGGCTGCCCCTATTGGGCATTATACCAGAGGATCGTAGGATTTCCCTTGCCGCTGCCCGTGGAGAACTGCCTGCCTTACATACCCAGGGTGTGATCCGTGCCTGGCACAATATCGCAGACCGTATCTGCGGAAAACGTGTCACCATTGGATTGCGCTGACCCAATTCAAAGAACCTATCAAACAGAGAAATTTAGAAGGGAGTGCGATACGCCTTGAATATTGCATTGATGACTGACGACAAGAAACAGGAGTTGATGACACAGTTCTGCATTGCTTACTGTGGTATTCTGGCCAAGCACACACTCTGTGCCACCAATACCACCGGAAACATCATCAAGGAGGCTACCGGTTTGGATGTCTCCCTGTTCCTGTCCCACGAACATGGCGGATGCCAACAGATCGGTACGCGGATCGCCTATAATGAAATTGACATGGTTTTGTTCTTCACCGCTCCGAAAAGTCCCGACTACGAAGAGGATTTACACTATATCTGTCGCGTTTGCGATGAAAATAGCGTCCCTGTCGCCACCAATATCGGTACCGCTGAAATGCTGGTACAGGGTCTAGCTCGTGGGGATCTGGACTGGCGGAATATCATGTATCCCAGGAACTCCCAGAAGCTGCTTTGATTCTGCCGTCTTTCTGTGCCGTTTTTCCAAGCGGAAAGCGGCATTTTCCTTCCGGAACCCCCCTTGACGAACGATGAAAATACAGATATAATTTTAGTATCAGAACTGCTATGATGATGCATTAGTATCCTGCAGACCATCGGACAGAGAATCGGGTCACTTAGGCTGAAAGCCCGCTACGAATAGGTGTAGGGGAAGACAGCATCGGAGCAGACCCGGAAACGGATGCGGTTCCCTTCCCGCAACAGAAGGCATAAGAGGGTGCCGCATAGACGGTACTGAATGTGGGTGGCACCGCGAAGTGAACAGATATTTTCACTCTCGTCCCATAGATCGGGACGAGAGTTTTCTCGTTTTCCCAGTGAATAATCATTTTACACTCTTTTGAAAGGACTGTTTCTATGGCAAAACAGAAACCACGCACACTCTCCGGCTTCATGGAGCTGCTCCCCGGTCCTCAGCAGCAGATGGAACGGATTATGGAGATTCTACGCACTACCTATTCCCTTTATGGCTTTACTGCCCTGGACACCCCGATTATCGAGTCCTCTGAGGTACTGCTGGCCAAGGGCGGCGGCGATACGGAAAAGCAGATTTATCGGTTTGAGAAGGGGGACAGCGATTTGTCCCTGCGCTTCGATCTCACCGTTCCTTTGGCGAAGTATGTGGCTATTCACTATGGTCAGCTCCAGTTCCCGTTCCGCCGCTATCAAATCGGTAAGGTCTACCGTGGCGAACGGGCACAGCGCGGCCGGTTCCGCGAGTTCTACCAGGCAGACATCGACATTATCGGTGACGGCAAGTTAGACATCATCAATGAGGCAGAAATCCCGTCCATTATCTACCGCACCTTCTCCCAGCTGGGGCTGGAGCGCTTCCAAATTCGGGTGAACAACCGGAAAGTCCTCAATGGTTTTTATGCTATGGTTGGACTGGAAGCGCAAAGCCAGGACATTATGCGGACAGTGGATAAGCTGGATAAAATCGGCGCCGATAAGGTTAAATCCCTGCTGATAGAAGAGTTGGACGTAACGGAAGAAACAGCCGATCAAGTTTTGCACTTTATCGCAATTCAGGGCAGCAATCAAGAGGTTCTGGTCGCTCTGGAGGACTATCGTGGTAAAAATGAACTCTTTGACACCGGTTTGGATGAACTGAGTACCGTAGTGAAGTATCTGGCTGCCTTTGGTGTACCAGAGGCCAATTTCGCGGTGGATCTCACCATCGCCCGTGGGCTGGATTACTACACCGGCACCGTCTACGAAACCACTATGCTGGATCACCCGGAAATCGGCAGCATCTGCTCTGGTGGCCGCTACGACAACCTGGCAGAGTATTACACCGACAAGCAGCTCCCTGGCGTAGGCATTTCCATTGGCCTCACCCGACTATTCTACGTCCTGGGAGAACAGGGAATGTTAAATCCCAACCTGCCCGTCGCTCCGGCAGACGTGTTGGTGATTCCCATGGGAGACGAACAACAGGGCTATGCCATCGCTACCGCTACCCGGCTCCGGGAGGCAGGAATTCGCACCCAACTCTACGCTGAACAGAAAAAGTTCAAGGCCAGAATTACCTACGCCTCCAAAATGGAAATCCCCTACGCACTGTTCTTAGGGGAAACGGAGGAACAGGAACAGGTCGTGGCGTTGAAAGATTTGAACAAGGGCGAACAGGTAACCGTACCCTTTTCCGAGGCGGTACAACTGATTCAAGCAGGCATCACTGCTGCTAATCAGGGCAAAGTTATTCAAGAATAAGCGGGAGAATTACAATGGACACTATAACTGGTTTTAAGCGTAGCCATTACGCCGGCACCCTCCGTGCTGAAAACATTGGCGAAACCGTCTCTGTCTGCGGCTGGGTTCAGCGGCAGAGAGACCTGGGCGCTCTGATCTTTGTAGACCTTCGGGATCGCACCGGCCTGCTCCAGCTGGCCTTTGGCGATGACACCGACAAAGAAATTTTTGAAAAAGCAGCTGGACTCCACAGTGAATATGTTATTGCGGCAGTTGGTACTGTCCGGGAACGGGAAAGCAAGAGCAAAAAAATCCCCACTGGTGACATTGAAGTGTTCGTGACCGAGCTGCGTGTGCTAGGCAAATCCGAGACGCCTCCCTTTGAGATCGTAGACGGTACCAAGGCAAATGAAATGCTGCGGTTGAAGTACCGCTATCTTGATCTGCGCCGTTCGGAGCTTCAGAAAAATCTGATGTTCCGCCATAAGGTGGCTAAAATCACCCGGGACTATTTTGATGAAAATGGATTCATTGAGATTGAGACCCCTACCCTGATCAAATCCACACCGGAAGGCGCCCGAGACTTCTTGGTTCCCAGCCGCATCCATCCGGGTAAGTTCTATGCCCTCCCCCAGTCCCCCCAGATTTATAAGCAGCTGTGCATGGTGGCTGGATTTGACCGCTACATGCAGATCGCCCGCTGTTATCGGGATGAAGACCTGCGGGCGGATCGGCAGCCGGAATTCACCCAGATTGACTTGGAAATGTCCTTCGTCAACGTAGAAGACGTCCTGAACATTGGGGAAGGTTATCTGCACCGGGTGTTCAAGGAAGCCATGAACATTGACCTTGATCCTATCCCCCGTCTGACCTACCAGGAAGCCATGGAGAAGTACGGCAGCGATAAACCCGATACCCGCTACGCTATGGAAATCTTTAACTTGGCCAATGAAGTGAAGGACTGCGGCTTCTCCGTGTTTACCAATGCCCTCAACGCTGGCGGCGGCGTTCACGGTATCTGCGCCAAAAAAGCCTTCAATTCCCTGTCCCGGAAGGAACTGGACAAGCTCACTGACTTCGTCAAGGGCATCGGCGGCAAAGGAATGGCTTGGATTCGCATAGGTGAAGATGCAAGCATTGCCTCTTCCTTTAAGAAGTTCATGACCGAGGAAGAGATGGCCGCCATTATCGCAAAGGCTGACGGTGTGCCCGGCGACGTGATTATGATCATCTCCGATGAACAGTATTCCAATAGCCTGACTAATCTGGGACAGCTCCGAATCACCGTGGCGAAGAAGCTGGACATCATTCCGAAAAACGTATTCAAACCCCTGTGGATTGTGGAATTTCCCTTCTTCGACTGGGACGAGGAAGCCCAGACCTGGGTTGCCATGCATCATCCCTTTACCGCTATCGTGGACGAATGTCTCCCCTATTTGGAGGATGAAAGCCGCAAGGGCGAAGTTCGGGCTCAGTGCTACGACATGGTGCTCAACGGTATCGAGCTGGCTTCCGGCTCCATCCGAATTACCAACCCTGACCTGCAAAACCGTGTCTTCCAGCTGTTGGGTCTCTCCGACGAGGAAGCTCACCGCAAATTCGGTCATCTGATTGATGCGTTCCAGTACGGTGCACCGCCCCATGGTGGTATGGCGCTGGGTTTAGATCGCATTGTGATGCAGCTTCTGGGCAGCGAGAGTCTCCGGGATGTACTGGCCTTCCCCAAGGTTCAGAACGCTTCCGAGCCTATGACCAACTGCCCCGATTTCGTGGACAACGAACAGCTGGATGAATTATCTATCGCCGTCACCCGTCGTGAGGCAGAAGCAGCAGAATAATTCTGTCCAAAAAACAACAGAGACGGCTTGTCTCTGTTGTTTTTCCACAATGGTGAAAAACAAAGTGTAAAAATAACCGCAAAGGGAATAAAAAATGGTTGATTGCGGAAAAGCGGGCATACTAACCTCTGAAAACCAACGTAATTTCAGGAGGTTATGCAAACTATGGCAGTAAAAGTAGCAATTAACGGCTTTGGCCGAATCGGCCGCCTGGCCTTTCGTCAGATGTTCGGCACAGAGGAATTTGAAGTAGTAGCAATCAACGACCTGACTTCTCCAAAAATGCTGGCTCATCTGTTGAAATATGATTCCACCCAGGGCACCTATCTGCTGGCACAGGCCGTCAGCCACAACGAAAATTCCATTATTATTCTGGATAAAACCATTCCCATTTATGCAGAATCCGACGCCCATAAGCTCCCCTGGGGAGAACTCAATGTGGACGTAGTGCTGGAATGCACCGGCTTCTACACCAGCCGCAGCAAGGCAGAAGCCCATCTGAAGGCAGGCGCCAAAAAGGTGGTAATTTCCGCTCCCGCTGGCGATGATGTTCCCACCATCGTTTACAATGTAAACCATCACACCCTAACCCCAGAGGATCGGATTGTTTCCGCTGCCTCCTGCACCACCAACTGCCTAGCTCCTATGGCAAAGGCACTCAACGATTGTCACCCCATCATTTCCGGCATTATGTGTACCATCCACGGATATACTGGAGATCAGATGACTCTGGACGGCCCCCAGCGCAAGGGAGACCTGCGCCGATCCCGTGCCGCCGCTATCAATATCGTACCCAACTCTACCGGAGCTGCTAAGGCCATGGGCCTGGTGGTTCCAGAGCTGAATGGAAAACTCATCGGTGCGGCACAGCGTGTCCCCACTCCTACCGGCTCTACTACCCTGCTCCACGCGGTAATTGAGGGTCAGACTTCCGTAGAAGAACTTAACGCCGCCATCAAAAAACAGACCAACGAATCCTTCGGTTATAACACCGATGAAATCGTCTCCTCCGACATTGTGGGTATGCGTTATGGTTCCCTCTTTGACGCAACTCAGACGATGGTTATGAATATGGACAACAATACTGCCCAAGTGCAAGTAGTTTCCTGGTACGACAACGAGAACAGCTATACTTCTCAGATGGTTCGTACCATTCAATATCTGGCAGACCTGTAATTGTTCGGAACCGGGGACGAAGATAAAAGGGGTATTTATATGAAAAAAACAAAGGTTATTTGTACCATGGGTCCCGCCTGTGCAAACCACGAAATCTTGACAAAAATGGTTCAGGCAGGCATGAACGTCGCCCGGTTCAACTTCTCCCACGGCAACCATGAGGAGCATCGCGCTTCCATTAATCTGGTCAAACAGGTGCGAGAAGAACTGGGAATACCGCTTTCCCTGATGCTGGACACCAAGGGTCCGGAATTTCGTATCGGCACCTTTGAGTCCGGCAGCGTGGAGCTTATCCCCGGCGCTGCCTTCTCCCTGACCACAGAAAACGTACCGGGTACTCAGGAACGGGTTTCTGTCTCCTGCCCGGGTATCATGGATCGGCTAGCGGTGGGGGATAAAATTCTCATTAACGATGGACTGGTCTCTGTGGAAGTGAAGGAGCGTACCAAAACTGAAGCCATCTGCCAGGTCATTGACGGTGGAAGACTCAGCAATAACAAAAGTATGAGCTTTCCCAATAAGCTCATCAACACCGTTTACCTCAGCCAGCAGGATCAGTCCGACCTGCTATTTGGCATCGAGATGGATGTAGACTATGTGGCAGCATCCTTTGTGTCCACTCCCAAGGATGTCCAGGATCTGCGAGACTTTTTAGATCAGAATGGCGGTAAGGATATTGACATCATTGCAAAAATCGAAAATCGCTCCGGCGTCAACAACGCAGAGGCAATCTTGGATTACTGTGATGGGATCATGGTAGCGCGCGGCGATCTTGGGGTAGAAATTCCCTATGAAGAGCTGCCGCCGATCCAGAAAAAGCTTATCAGTATCTGTCTCAATCGGGGAAAGGTTGTAATTACTGCCACCGAAATGTTAGAATCTATGACCGGAAAGCCCAGACCGACTCGCGCAGAGATCTCTGACGTAGCCAACGCCGTCTACGATGGGTCCAGTGCAGTGATGCTCTCCGGTGAAACCGCCGCAGGCAAATATCCAGTGGAAGCAGTTTCCGCCATGAGCCGGATCGCTGTTCAGACAGAGCAGAACATTCACTATGCGCATCGGTTCCAGAAGATGGATTTTGTCCTGTACAACTTTAATGATGCCATGTGTCACGGAACCTGTTCCCTAGCCATTGACGTGGGTGCCAGCGCCATTGTGGTCTGTACCCTCAGTGGTAATACGGCACGGCAGGTCTCTCGGTTCCGCTGCCCTAAGCCTATCATTGGCATGACAACCAGTGAGAAGGTATATAACCAACTGGCCTTGTTCTGGAATGTATTCCCTGCCATGAGTGAGCAGTTCCCCTCTGTGGATGTACTGATGTATTACGCTGCAAATGCTGCTTTGAAATCCGGCCTGGTGGAAAAAGGCCAGCGTATTATCATCACGGTCGGAAACACTAACGGTACCTCTGGCAATACAAATCTGATTAAAATGGAAGAACTCTAAACCAGGGGAAGTGTTCAGCGAAGCGTGCCACCACTGCACTTTCAAGTTTGCAAACATGAAAAAAGGAAACTTTCTATCAAGAAGGTTTCCTTTTTTTGTTGTACAGGTAATGCGCTACCCTTTTAGTTTTTGCCACTCCTGCACAGCTAATTCATCGCAGCGGTTGTTGTAGGGGTTTTCAGCATGTCCTTTCACCCAGTGAAATTGCAGGGTATGTTGTTCACACAGATCCAATAATTCTGCCCACAAATCGGAATTTAAAGCTGGTTTTTTATCCGCCTTTTTCCACCCGCGCCTTCGCCAGCCGACTGCCCATCCCTTCTCCAAAGCGTCGATAACATATTTGGAGTCTGAGTACAGGTCTACGATGCAGGGCTGCTTGAGGGCACCCAGTCCCCGAATCACAGCAGTCAGCTCCATCCGATTGTTTGTGGTACCGGATTCCCCACCGGAAAGCTCTCTTTCATGGCCATTGTAGAGTAAAATTGCCGCCCAACCGCCAGGACCCGGATTTCCGGAACAGGCACCATCTGTATATAACGTCACTGTTTTCATAGCATTCTCCTCACTGCCCCCGGATCATGAAACAAAAGGGAGCCAAAGATAGAAAAGCCGGATGGGGCTTTATATTGCCACATCCGGCAGAAATAAAACATCTGTTTTTTACACAGTTGTGGATTCCTCTGTGGGAGGTTCACCCACTTCCGGAGTAGGTTCAACCTCCTCTGCTGCTTCCTCCTCTTCATGAGTGGTAGCCAACGAAATCACCTTGACGCCTTCGGATACCGTCATAATGTGTACCCCCTGGGTCACACGGCCGTAGAGGTTGATTCCACTGACCGCAGTACGAATAATCGTACCGTCATCGGAGATCATCAGAACATCGCCGGTATCTTCCACAATGGCTGCGGAAGCCACAAAACCAGTCTTCTCGGTGATGTTGTAGTTTTTACTGCCATAACCACCTCGGCTCTGGAGACTATATCCTTCAATCGGGGTTCGTTTTCCGAACCCGTTTTCTGTAATGGTCAGCAGGCTGCCACCCTGATTGGAAACGCCACCGGCAACAACATAGTCACCGTCTTTCAGGCGAATTCCTCGGACACCTACCGCATCCCGCCCCATGCAGCGAACATCCTTTTCCGCGAAACGAATCGCCATTCCATCATGGGTAGCCAACATAATATCCTGTTCCCCATCGGTGCGACAGACGGAAATAAGCTCATCTGTTTCGTCCAGATTCAGAGCACGAATTCCTGCTTTCCGGGCAGTGTGGAGACTAGAAAGGGTTGATCGTTTCACTGTGCCCAGCCGGGTAGCAAACACTAGGAATTCGTTATCGCTAAACTCCCTGATATGGAGCATGGCGGTGACCTTTTCCCCCTGCTCAATGGGCAGCAGGTTTACAATATTGGTTCCTTTCGCCGTTCGGCCTGCCTCGGGAATCTGATATCCCTTCTTCCGATGCACTTTACCAGTGTTGGTGAAGAAGAGAATATAGTCGTGGGTGGAGCAGGTAAAGAGTGTGGTTACATAGTCCTCTTCCCGGGTCGTCATGGCGTTGACACCCTTACCCCCTCGCTTCTGACTCCGATAAGCAGAGACCGGTGTCCGTTTCAGATATCCGGCGTTGCTCAGAGTAAAGACACACGTCTCTTCTTCAATGAGGTCTTCAATGTCGATTTCATCCTCTACCTGCTCAATAGCAGTCTTCCGATCATCACCGTACTTGTCCCGAATCTCAATGAGTTCATCCTTGAGCACACCCTGCATCTTATCCCGATCTGCCAACAGTTCCGCGTAATATGCAATCTGGCGCTCCAACTCCTGGTACTCTGCCAACAGCTTATCCCGCTCCAGACCCTGAAGTCGTTTCAACTGCATGTCCAAGATCGCCTGTGCCTGGACATCGGACAAACCGAACCGATCCATCAAATTCTGCTTGGCATTATCGTAGCTATTCCGAATGATCCGAATCACTTCATCAATGTTATCCTGGGCAATCAGCAAACCTTCCAGCAGATGTGCACGAGCCTCTGCCTTCTTTTTATCATGGATGGTACGACGGGTAAGGACATCCATCTGGAACGCAATGTATTCGTCCAGAATCTGGCGCAGTGTCAGAATTTGAGGCTGCTTTTGATCGTTGACCAAGGCTAGCATCACCACAGCAAACGTGGTTTGGAGCTGGGTTTGAATAAACAGGCGGTTGAGCACCACCTGAGGATTTGCGTCCTTCTTCAGCTCGATGACAATCCGCATACCCTCTCGGTCCGACTCGTCCCGGAGTCCGGAAATACCCTCTAACCGCTTGGCGTGAACCTGATCGGCAATGTTCTCAATTAACCTGGCCTTATTTACCTGGTAGGGCAGCTCTGTAATAATAATCCGTGTACGATTATTCCCGAACTCTTCGAAATCTGCCTTTGCCCGGACGGTAATCCGACCACGACCCGTTCCATAGGCGGCACGAATTCCGCTGCGCCCCATAATAATTCCGCTAGTAGGGAAATCCGGCCCCTTGATGTGTTCCATCAAGTCGTCCAGTCCTGCCTCGGGGTTCTCCATCAAACAGATGGTGCCGTTGATTACCTCTGTCAGGTTGTGGGGTGGAATGTTGGTGGTCATACCAACGGCGATACCCGAAGAACCGTTCACCAGCAGGTTGGGGAACCGGGATGGAAGTACTCGAGGCTCTTTGCGGCTTTCATCAAAGTTGGGGTTCCAGTTTACCGTATCCTTCTCGATATCCCGAAGCATTTCGCTGGAGATCTTAGACAATCTGGCCTCCGTATAACGATAAGCTGCAGGGGGATCTCCATCCACGCTGCCGAAGTTACCGTGACCGTCTACCAAAGGGTTCCGCATGGAGAACGTCTGAGCCAGACGTACCAGAGCGTCGTAAACCGAAGCATCACCATGGGGATGATACCGACCCAGCACGTCACCGACGCAGGTAGCGGACTTTTTAAAGGGGCGATCCGAGGTAAGATTATCCTCGTACATGGCGTAGAGAATGCGACGGTGTACCGGCTTGAGACCGTCCCGGACGTCAGGCAAAGCACGGCCTACGATAACGGACATGGCGTAGTCAATGTACGCCGTCTGCATTTCGTGCTCTAAGTCGATCTCTACGATTTTCTGTTCCGGATAGGCAATATCCTGGGGTTCGTAATCTTTATTCTTACTCAAAATGTTCCCTCCTGTGAGGAGTGTCTAATCGGTTCCAGCCGGAGCCGGAAGCTTTACAAAATTTTAGTAGTCCAAATTGATAACCTTCCAGGCGTTGTCTTCAATATATCTCCGCCTGGGCTCAACCTTCTCACCCATCAGCAAGGTAAAGGTTTGATCCGCCGCTACCGCGTCGCTGAGGGTAATTCGTTTTAGGGTACGGGTAGTGGGGTCCATGGTGGTTTCCCACAACTCATGGGGGTCCATCTCGCCCAGACCCTTAAACCGAGAAATGGCGATTTTTGCATTGCTGCTTTCGCCCCGGAGTTCATTTGAAATCTGGTCTCGCTCCTCGTCGGAGAAGGCAACCCTGGCGGTTTTGCCCTTAACCAGCTTATACAGAGGAGGTACTGCCGCATAGACATACCCCTCTTCGATGAGAGGCCGCATAAAGCGGAAAAAGAAGGTGAGCAGTAAGGTTCGGATGTGACTGCCGTCCACGTCGGCATCAGCCATGATAACAACCTTATGATAGCGGAGCTTGTTTACATCAAACTCCTCACCCAAACCGGCACCCAGTGCGGTAATCACCGGCGTCAATTTATCGTTGCCGTAGACCTTATCCGCCCGTGCCTTTTCCACGTTGAGCATTTTGCCCCACAGAGGGAGGATCGCCTGGAACCGGGAATCCCGGCCCTGGGTTGCGGAGCCCCCTGCGGAGTCGCCTTCCACGATATAAATTTCAGTGAGGGCGGCATCTCGTTCGTTACAATCCCGAAGCTTACCTGGGAGCGTAGCACCATCCAACGCATTTTTTCGCCGGATACTTTCCCGCGCCTTTCGAGCTGCTTCTCTGGCTCGGGCAGCAGTCATGGCCTTTTCCAGAACGGAGCGGCCAACTGCCGGGTGTTCTTCTAGAAAAATCTCTAGCTTTTCAGACACTACGCTGTTGACCAGAGTACGAATCTCACTGTTGCCCAGCTTGGCCTTGGTCTGCCCCTCGAACTGCGCATCGGTAAGCTTTACAGATATAATACAGGTCAGCCCTTCCCGGCAGTCGTCACCGGACACCTTTTCATCCTCCTTGAGGATTTTTGCCTTGCGGCCATAGGTATTCAGCGCATTGGTTAAGGCTCGCTTAAATCCTTCCTCGTGCATCCCACCCTCTGGGGTATGGATGTTGTTGGCAAAGGATAAGATTACCTCACTATAGCTGTTGGTGTACTGCATGGCGACCTCCGCCATGGAGCCATCCTGTTCTCCCACCATGTAAATGACTTCCTCATGGATGGGAGATTTATGCTGGTTGATGAACTCCACAAAGGAACGAATACCGCCCTCGTAGTACATCTCTTCCCGCTGTTCCTTCCCTTCCCGCTTATCAGTCATGACGATGCGGATACCACCGTTCAGAAACGCCTGTTCCCGCATCCGGGTATGAAGGATTTCATAGCTGTACACCAAACCATCAAATATTTCTGGATCTGGTTGGAAGGTGACGCTGGTACCAGTATAATCTGTAGTACCGACAATGGTCATGGGTTGGGTCACCTTACCTCGACTGAACTTCATCTCATAAATGCTGCCGTTTTTATAAACCTGAACCCGCAGCCATTCAGACAACGCGTTGACAACACTGGCACCTACCCCGTGGAGGCCGCCGGAAACCTTATAGCCCCCTCCGCCGAACTTACCGCCGGCATGTAGGATCGTATAAACCACTTCCAACGCTGGTTTTCCGGTTTGTGCCTGAATATCTACCGGGATACCGCGGCCATTATCGGTGACAGTAATACTGTTTCCGTTATGAATGGTCACCCCGATTTCAGTACAGTAGCCGGCCAGAGCTTCGTCAATGGCATTGTCCACAATCTCATAGACCAGGTGATGGAGTCCGCTGGTGGAGGTAGAACCAATATACATACCGGGTCGCTTACGCACCGCTTCCAGACCCTCCAGAACCTGTATTTCCGACGCGTTGTACTCACCGCTGAAGGCGGTGCCGTTTTCCAATAAATCTTCTGCCATAATGGAGTTCTCCTTTTTCTGGAACAGACTTCACCGGAGTCGTATCCGTTCCAAAAGTACGTTTATAGTGATTCCGTTTGGATTCCCGCTTCTGACCGCCGAAGCAGTGTCTGGCTGGAAAGCTGAGAAATATAAACGGTTTGTTTTCTTCTTTCCTTTGGCTTTGCGCAGACCACAAAGCTCTTAGGTAATTCTTCGCTGACATTGACCACCTGTCTGTTCCGCTCTATCCGGTTCAGATACGTTCGAGTGCGGTGGGACTGGGAAGTGATTTCCAGATCAAAGATACCGATGATCTCTTCCTCGTGGACAATGATGTTCTGACCCAGATGCAGATACATAGCAATTTACCTCAAGGCGCAAGGGCGCCGTTTTGAATATGAAGCACCTGTCCGGCCGCTAACCGTTCCAGGCGTTTTTCCTCGCAGCAGGTGATGAAAACCTGACCGCCTGCAATACGATTCAGTACAAATTCCTGTCGTTTTGGATCTAACTCACTGAGGACATCGTCCAGCAACAGCACGGGATATTCTCCAGAGTCTTGGTATAATAGTTCCCTCTGTGCCAGCTTGAGAGATAGTGAAGCAGTGCGGGTTTGTCCTTGACTGGCGAACTGTTTGGCAGGCATATTGTTGATTTCCACCAGCAGATCATCCTTGTGAGGGCCGGAAAGGCAGCTGCGACTGTCAAGTTCTGCCTGACGGTGGCTGTCCATATGTGCCATGAGCTGAGGAAGGAGCACAGCAGGTTTTTCTTCTGGATTTTCTATGGTTTTCACGGCCTGGTAGCCCAGAGAAAGCACTTCTCTGCCATTGGAGCAGTCTTGATGAATTACCGGCGCATACTGATTCATCTTTTTGATGAAATGAGCCCGATAATGGATCAAAATTGCTCCAGTCTGACACATTCGGATGTTATAGTCCTCCAGGAGATCCAAAAGACCAGGTTGTTCCTGCCAATCCCTTAAAATCCGAGTTTTTTGCTCATGAAGCCGCTTGTACTCCGACAAAGCCGCCATATAGCGTGGCCGCATCTGGCAGATGGCACTGTCCAGAAAGCTGCGCCGGGCTGCCGCCCCTGCCCGTATTAGATAGAGATCCTCCGGACAGAACAGGACAGTATTGAGAATCCCCGCCAACTCCGACGCGGTTTTCAATTTAACACCATTCCTTTTTAACCCCCGCCGCTGACCTCGCCGCAAATGCGCCTCCAGGCGAAACACCCGGTTCCGGGAGATTAAATCCCCTACAACCAGGGCTTCCTGAGCATCAAAGGCAATCAAATCCCGATCTCCCCTGGCCCGATGGCTCCGGCAGCCAGAGAGATATTCAATGGCCTCAATCAGGTTGGTTTTTCCCTGGGCATTGTCTCCGTAAATCACGTTGATCCCCGAGGAAAAATCCACATCCAGGGCAGCGTAATTACGATAATGGGTCAGAGAAAGGCGTTGTACAATCATTGGACAGTGACCGTTTCCTCGCCCAAGGTGACGGTATCGCCGGGGCGAATTTTCTTTCCCCGCATGGTGCAGACCGCACCATTTACCAGAACTTGCCCTTCCTGAATGCGAATCTTCGCCTCACCGCCGCTACACACCATGCTGGCGAATTTCAGCAGCGCATCCAGTTTGATAAATTCAGTGGAAATGGAAATGTTACTTTCTTTCATAGTAGACCTCGTTCTTTCCAGGCAATGGGGTCACTGCCCCGCCTTTAAGCGGACCGGCAGAACCATATAGAGGAACCTTTGATTGTCAGCTTCCTCTTCCGGCTCAATGATGCAGGGACTGATGGGTGTATTCAAATTGATCCGCAGGGTATCCGCATGAGCTGCCTTTAGCGCATCCAGGATGTACTTGTTATTAAAGCCAATCTCCAAATCGCCGCCGTTTCCTCCAATAGGACACTGATCATGGGCATTGCCAATGGCAGTAGCGGTGCGGATGGTGAGTACCCCGTCTCCGAAAATGCAGCGGAGCGGACTCTTCTGCTGCTCCGTAATGATCAGAGAGCAGCGCTCAAGGGAGGAGATGAGCTGCCGCCGATCCACAGAGACAGAAATTGGGTTATTGGAAGGAATTGCTTGATTATAGTTGAGGAACTCCCCTTCCAAACGACGGGTAATCAGTGTGGTGTTTTCAATTCGAAACATGATATGCCGGGATCCCTGTACAATTTCAATGGTCTCATCGGTGTCTCCACAGATTTTGCTCACCTCATTGAGGGCGCTGGCAGGGATGACAAATTGACATGCCGTGTCTGTTACCCCCATCTGTGTTCCCTCCCGACGCAGCGCCAATCGGTATCCGTCTACCGCCACTACCGTTAAGAGGCCATCGGCACTGCGCTCAAAGAGCTCACCAGTGTGAATGGGACGGCTGTCGTTGGTGGAGACGGCAAAGATGGTCTCTGTAATCATGGAGTGGAGCACTTGCTGTGGTAGGATGAGACTGTTCTGATATTCTACAGTGGGTAACTCCGGAAACTCTCCGGCATCGGTACCCAGAATGTTGAATTCACTCATACCACAGGTGATGTTTACCATGTACCCATCGGTAGCGATGGTCACAACATCGTCAGGCAGACGACGGACAATGTCACCGAAGAGTCGAGCAGAGAGCACCAGGCTCCCTTCTTCCGTAATATCTGCGGGGACAACGGTGCGGATACCGGTTTTCAGGTTGTAACCGGTAAGGGTAAGCTCACTTCCAGCCTCCAGCAGCAGACCTTCCAGAGCGGGAATCGCACTTTTGGGCGCTACGGTACGGGAAGCGATGGAAATCATAGCTTGAAGAATCGCTTTTTCGCAGGAAAATTTCATGGGCGGTTCCCGTCCTTTCGATGGCAGGAGGAACGAAAGGGTTCCCCTGCTGTAGAGAATTGAGGATATCTTGTTTGGTTACGAGAGAATTAAATAAATCTTAAAAATAGTAGTAGTAGTAGGGGGCACGGAAAAGTGGAAAAGTCACATTTTCCCTTGGGTGGCAACGGTTTCCACCTCCACAGGGGTTGTGGATGAAAAAACTGTTCTGCACAACCTTACTCCTTGAGGGTATGTTTATGCACATAGGAGTTTTCCACAGGTGGATAAAACCGGTGGATTCTGTGGAAACTATCCTCGCCTCAGAATCGGTCATTTACGTTGCCTTTGATGTCTCGAATGACTTCCTTCAGCTCCCCGTTAGTACCCAGGGCTTTTTCAATTTTTTCGACCGAGTGCATGACTGTGGTATGGTGCTGCCCAAAAAATTTCCCCACTTCTGGCAGGGAGAGATTGGTGATGGATCGGATGATGTACATGGACACCTGTCGGGCCAGGACAATGTCTGCCTTTCGGCTCTGCCCCATAATGGTTTTGGGATTCAGGTCGTAAAACTTTGCTGTCTCCTCCACAATCACATCTGGGGAGGGGATAAACTCATCCTTGGTACGGATTAATTCCCGTATTGCCCGGGAAGCATTTTCATCGTTGATGTCGTTGCCCATCAGATCCCGATAAGCCATAAGCTTTTTAATGGTACCCTCCAGCTGTCGCACATTGGAGGTGATGTTCTGAGCAATGTACTCGATAATATCTAAGGGCAGGTTCAGCCCCAGCAGGATGGACTTGTTTTTGATGATGGCGCAGCGGGTCTCGTAGTCCGGAGGCTGGATATCCGCCATCAGGCCCCACTCAAATCGGGTGCGCAGGCGATCCTCC
>ENA-UOOI01001949-UOOI01001949.1-fermentation-metagenome-genome-assembly--contig:-NODE-1949-length-19510-cov-8.778309_pt1 | contig 19510 bp, 14 predicted proteins | sample MGYA00245779_ERZ724027 | MGnify/ENA primary metagenome ERZ724027 (study PRJEB28704, sample SAMN03018318) | fermentation metagenome | biome: anthropogenic terrestrial biome; feature: soil; material...
TTTAACTTTTTTGTTTAATATATCTTGACGATTCTTAAACAAATAAGCTATAATGGATTTACAGGTTACATCTTAAACAGAACAGGGGATAAATAGCTATGGCTATCGGCGAACGAATTCGATATATCCGAAATCTCCGCGGCATGACGCAGAAAATGCTGGGAATAAAAGTTGGCTTCGATAAGCGAACCGCCGACGTGCGCATGGCGCAGTACGAATCAGGTACCCGCACTCCAAAAGAAAATCTGGTGAACGCTTTGGCGGAGGCACTGAAAGTATCGCCAAAAGCCCTGACTGTCCCCGAAATTGACTCATACGTTGGTCTAATGCACACCCTTTTCACAATAGAAGATTTATATGGTCTGAAGATTAACCGGATTGACGGCGAATTATGTCTGACCCTTGACAGGTCAACGGGCATCAATTACGTCACTATGTTTGATATGCTCAATACGTGGCAGAAAGAGGCTGAAAAGCTGAAAAACGGAGAAATCAGCAAAGATGAATACGATACCTGGCGTTACACCTATCCTCAAAAGGAAGTGGAACGGTCGCAGGCACAACCAGATGCCATACGGGCCGAGGAAAAGGCACAACTGCCGGAAGAAAAATAGGATAAAAAAAGAGCTAACTGATCGGTTAAAATCAGTTAGCTCTTTTTATGAATCTTGGAATCAGTGTTGCCAAAACGTTGCCATTGGGAACCTTGATAAGACGCAGACCCGCATGACTGCTGGCTTTTTCGACTATCTCAAATCATTCCCACTCTATGGTTGCGGGAGGTTTGCTCGTAATATCATACACCACCCGGTTGACGTTGCATACCTCATTGACAATGCGGTCGGATACTTTCGCAAGCACATCATAGGGAATCCGTGCCCAGTCCGCCGTCATAAAATCGGAAGTAGTAACGCCCCGCAGGGCAACCGTATTGTCGTACGTACGCCCGTCGCCCATCACCCCGACGCTTTTGATTCCCGTCAGAACCGCAAAATACTGGTTGATTTTTCGTCCCAAGCCGGCCTTTTTCACCTCATCGCGGAAGATCGCGTCGGCATCCTTCAGAATTTCCAGCTTTTCCGCCGTCACTTCACCCATGACACGGATGGCAAGCCCCGGACCCGGGAACGGCTGACGCCATACGAGATTCTCCGGAATACCGAGCTGCGTGCCAACCTTGCGGACTTCGTCCTTGAACAGATACCGCAGAGGCTCCACGAGGCCCGTAAAGCCGATGTCTTTCGGCAGACCGCCCACATTGTGGTGACTTTTGATGGTGGCCGCATCTCCCGTGCCGCTTTCCACAACATCCGGGTAAATGGTGCCCTGGCACAGAAAATCGACCTGTCCGATTTTTTTCGCTTCTTCCTCAAACACCCGGATAAATTCTTCTCCAATGATCTTTCGTTTGCGTTCCGGTTCCGTGACGCCCGCAAGTTTGGAAAGGAAACGCTCCCGTGCGTTGACACGGATCAAATGAATATCGAACTGATGACGGAAAATCCGTTCCACTTCGTCGCCCTCACCCTTGCGCAGCAGGCCGTGATCGACAAAAATGCAGGTCAGGTTGCCGCCGACCGCCCGGTGTACGAGAACGGCCGCAACAGACGAATCCACTCCGCCCGAAAGCGCGCAGATCACCTTTTTCCCGCCGATCGTCTTTTTCAGGCTTTCCACCGTCGTCGTGACAAACGATTCCATCTTCCAATCGCCGGAGCATCCGCAGATGCCGTACAGAAAATTCTCCAGAATTTTCCGTCCATCCTCCGTATGCTCCACTTCCGGATGAAACTGGGTGGCATAAAGGCCGCGCTCCGCATTTTCCATGGCCGCCGTCGGGCAGGTGCCGCTCGACGCGGTCACGCGGAACCCGGCGGGGGCCTGCGAAATATAAACGGTATGGCTCATCCAGCAAACGGATCGATCCGCCACGCCCCGAAACAATCGGGAATCCGCTTGAAAATCCACTTCGGTTTTCCCGTACTCCCGAATCTCGGCATTCTGAACTTTTCCGCCAAGCTCGAAAGCCATGAGCTGAGCGCCGTAGCAGATGCCGAGGACCGGGACCCCCAGCTCAAAAATTTTCGGGTCGCATTTCGGCGCGTTTTTGTCGTACACGGTTTCAGGCCCGCCGGAAAAAATGATCCCCTTATAATTGCCGGAAGCAATCTGCTCCGCCGGGGTACGGAAAGACCGGATCTCGCAATAAACGTTCTGGTCGCGCACCCGGCGGGCAATCAGCTGGCTGTACTGGCCGCCGAAATCCAGTACCAAAACGGCCTCGTTTTTCCTCATCTGACGTCCTTTCATTCCACCGTAACGGATTTTGCAAGGTTGCGCGGTTTATCGATGTCGCACCCTTTGAGGAACGCAACATAGTAGGCAAACATCTGGAGCGGCACGACGGCGAGGGACGGAAGCATCATGTCGCAGATCTGCGGAACATAAAAAGCGCAGTCCGTTTCTTTTTCAATCTGCGTGTTGTTGTCCGTCGTAACGCCGAGGACAACGGCCCCCCGCGCCTTGACTTCTTTTACATTGCTCATCATTTTTTCAAACAGCCGCCGCTGCGTCGCAAGCGCAACCACAAGCGTCCCCTCTTCGATCAGGGAAATGGTCCCGTGCTTCAATTCGCCCGCCGCATAGGCTTCCGAATGGATATACGAAATTTCTTTGAGCTTCAGCGAGCCTTCCAGCGACATGGCATAGTCGAGGTTCCGGCCGATAAAGAAAATATCGTCGGAACGGTAGAACTGGTCGGCAAGCCGGCGCACATGCTCTTTGGTGTTCAGCGCTTCCTGGATTTTGTCCGGAAGGCTTTCCAGCTGGGAAATATAAAAGCGGTAATCCGTTTTCGACATACTCCCGAGTTTCTCCGCCATATAGATGGCCAGCAGATAGACCACCGCAAGCTGTGTACTGTAAGCCTTTGTTGTGGCAACCGCGATTTCCGGTCCGGCCCAGGTGTAAAGGACGTCGTCCGACTCGCTGGCGATGGAGCTGCCCACCACGTTCACGATGGAAATCGTCCGCGCTCCGAGGCGCTTCGCCTCACGCAGCGCCGCAAGGGTATCCGCGGTCTCGCCGGACTGGCTGATGACCAGGACGAGGACCTTATGATCGATAATCGGATGGCGGTAACGGAATTCGGACGCAACGTCCACTTCGACCGGGATGCGGGTATACTGCTCAAAGATGTATTTTGCCACGACGCCGACATGGTAGGCGGAGCCGCAGGCAACGATAAAGATTCTGGTAAAATTGCGGATCTGCTCCTCGGTCAGCCGTATGTCGTCGAGGACAATCTCTCCGTCCCTGATGCGCGGCGAAATCGTGTCGCGCACCGCTTTGGGCTGTTCCATGATCTCCTTCGCCATAAAGTGGTCATATCCGCATTTTTCAGCGGAAGAAATATCCCAATCGATATGACAGGGCGTTTTTTCCACGATTTTTTTATCCAGATTGTAAATGGCGACGCCCGTTTTCTTAACGACGGCGATCTCGTTTTCCTCAAGGCGGTAAATATCCCTGGTCCGGTTCAGAATGGCGGGGATATCGGAAGCGATGAAATTCTCCCCTTTTCCCAGCCCGACGATCAGCGGGCTGTCCTTGCGGACGCCGATGATGCAGTCCGGATGGTCTTTGCACAGAATTCCGAGCGCGTAGGAGCCGCGGATCTTTCCGAGCGTCTTCACGACGGCGTCCAGCAGGTTGCCCTCATAAAAATAGTCCAGCAGCTGGGCAACGACCTCCGTATCGGTTTCCGACACAAAGCGGTACCCCTGTTCCGTCAGAAAGTTCCGGAGAGAAAGATAATTTTCAATGATGCCGTTGTGAACGACCGCGAATTTTCCAGACTGGCTCATGTGCGGGTGGGCGTTGACATCCGACGGTTTCCCGTGCGTAGCCCAGCGCGTATGGCCGATCCCCACGACGCCGGAAAGGTCGGCGCCCTGGTGGATCTTATCGCTTAAAACTTTCAATCTGCCTTTTGTTTTGACGACCTGGATGGACGTGCCGTCGTAAACAGCGACGCCGGCGGAGTCATATCCGCGGTATTCCAGTTTTGCCAGACCTTTCAGCAAGATGGGCGCGGCCTGGTCGCCGCCCGCGTATCCGACGATACCACACATTACAAAAACACCTCTCAGTCTTATGAAAGCAATGGGCGCCGACTTGTCGCCGGCGCTTCTTTGCACAACTACTCCTGATCGATTGATCTTACCGATAAATGATGTCTTCCCGGGACGGCCCGTTCGAGACAATCCGGATCGGCACGCCGATTCCCTTTTCGGCGAACTCCACGTACCGTTTCGCATTCTCCGGCAGGTCCTCGAATTTCCGGATCCCGCGGATGTCGCATTTCCAGCCGGGGAGCTTCTCCAGGACCGGTTTGCAGCGCTTCAAGTCCACCGTCGGCGGGAAGGAATCGATCCTCCTTCCGTCCAGCTCATACGCAACGCAGACCGGAATCTCATCCAGGTACCCGAGCGCGTCCAGAACGGTAAGGGCCGCGCCCGTCGCGCCCTGGACACGGCACCCGTAGCGGGACGCGACCAGGTCCAGCCAGCCCATCCGGCGCGGGCGGCCCGTCGTGGCGCCGAATTCCCCGCCGTCCCCGCCTCTGCGGCGAAGCTCGTCGGCCTCTTTCCCGAAAATCTCGCTGACGAATTCTCCCGCGCCGACGGCGCTGGAATACGCCTTGACCACCGCGGTGATGTTTTTGATCTCATACGGAGGAATGCCGGTGCTCACCGCGCCGTAGGCCGCCAGGGTGTTCGACGACGTCACCATCGGGTAAATGCCGAAATCCGGGTCTTTCAGCGCGCCGAGCTGGCCTTCCAGCAGGATGTTTTTTCCCCCGCGTACGGCCCGGTACAGATACGCGAACGTATCCGCCACATAAGGGGCGAGGATTTTCTTGTATTCCATCAGCTTGCTGTAAACCGCGTCGGCTTCCAGCTTCGGCTGGTGGTACAGATGTTCGTAATAGACGTTTTTCAGTGTGATGACATGGTCGATCTTTTCGCGCAGATAGGCCTCGTCGGCGAACAGCTCACTGACCTGGAACCCGATCTTCGCAAATTTATCGGAATAAAAAGGCGCGATCCCGGACTTTGTGGAACCGAAAGAATGGGAAGAAAGCCTCGCTTCCTCAAAAGTATCGAGCTGAACATGGTACGGCATCAAAATCTGGGCCCGGTTGGAAACCAGAATGTTCGGTTTCGGAACGCCGCGCTCCAGCAGGCCGTTCAGTTCCTGAATAAATTTTTCCGGGTTCAGGGCAACGCCGTTGCCGATGATATTGGTGATATGGCTGTGAAACACGCCGGACGGGAGCTGATGAAGCGCAAACTTCCCGTAATGGTTCACAATGGTGTGGCCGGCGTTGTAACCGCCCTGAAAACGAATGACGATATCGGATTTTGCGGCTTCGGCATCCGTTATCTTCCCTTTGCCTTCGTCGCCCCAGTCCGCTCCGACAATTGCTGTAATCATTTCAACATCACTCCGCCGTGCCGCTGCGGCAATACCGAACTGCCCTGCGGCCGATTTTGGACAGCCGAAAAAAAAACAAAAAACAACGATCCTATGATAGCATAAATAAACGCGAAAAACAATTAAAAAATTTTATACGCTGATTTCCGCTTTTTCATCCGAAACGTCCCGGTATTTTTCCAGAACCGGATTTACCGTTTCGTCCAGAAACTCTTCCGTCTGCTGCGGCGCCCTCCCGACATACCGCTCCGGACGGACAATTTTGTTCAGTTCTTCCAGCGTCACGCCGAACGCGGGGTCCGCGGCGATGCGGGCGAGAAGGTCGTTCTTCCCGCCTTCTTCCTTGACGACCCGGGACGCCGCCATGGAATGCACGCGGATGCGCTCGTGCATCTTCTGGCGGTCCGCGCCGCGCTTGACCGCATCCATCATGATATTTTCGGTTGCCATAAACGGCAGCTCGCTTTCGAGGTGGCTGCGGATGACCTTCGGGTAAACGACGAGCCCGTCGGCCACGTTGGCGTAAAGGTTGAGGATGCCGTCCACGGCGAGGAAAGCTTCCGGCACGCTGAGGCGCTTGTTGGCGGAATCGTCCAGCGTGCGTTCAAACCACTGGGTCGCCGCCGTAATGCACGGGTTCAGGCTGTCCACAATCACGTAGCGGGCCAGCGAGGCAATACGCTCGCTGCGCATCGGGTTGCGCTTGTACGCCATGGCCGAGGAGCCGATCTGATTTTTCTCAAACGGCTCCTCCACCTCTTTCAGATGCTGAAGAAGGCGGATGTCGTTGGAAAACTTCGCGGCGCTCTGCGCGATGCCGCTCAGGGCGGACAGCACGCGGCTGTCCACCTTTCTGGAATACGTCTGGCCGGAAACCGCAAAGCAGGAACGGAAACCCATCTTTTCCGCAACGAGTCGGTCCAGCTTCCGAACTTTCGCGTGGTCGCCGTCGAACAGCTCCAAAAAGCTTGCCTGCGTGCCGGTCGTCCCTTTGGAGCCCAGCAGCTTCGCGCCGGAAAGCAGGTATTCCACGTCTTCCAGATCCATCAGAAGGTCCTGAATCCAAAGGGTCGCGCGCTTGCCGACCGTGGTGGGCTGGGCGGGTTGGAAATGCGTGAAGGCGAGCGTCGGCAGGTCCCGGTACTTCCGGGCAAACCCCGAAAGGATCCGGACGGTGCCGACCAGTTTACCGCGCACCAGGCGGAGCGCCTCGGTCATGAGGATCAGGTCCGTGTTGTCGCCGACGTAACAGGACGTCGCGCCCAGGTGGATGATCGGCTCCGCTTTCGGGCACTGCACGCCGTACGCGTACACATGGGACATCACGTCGTGCCGGACGACCTTTTCGCGCGCCTGCGCGACATCGTAATTGATGTCGTCCCGGTGCGCGACCATCTCGTCGATCTGCTCCTGCGTGATGTTCAGGCCGAGCTCTTTTTCCGCTTCGGCAAGGGCGATCCAAAGCCTGCGCCAGGTGCGGAACTTTTTATCCGGCGAAAAAAGATATTTCATCTTCTCGTCCGCGTAGCGGGAAGACAGCGGGGATTCATACGTATCTTTCAATTCAAAGGCCTCCAAAAGCTACAGCCGTTTGATCGGCGTGCAATAATCGTAATCCTTCTGCGCCACCATGTAATCCGGGACTTCCGCCGGGTATTTGCCCGAGAAGCACGCGTCGCAGCAGCCTTCCCCTTTTCCGCCGAGCATCTTGGGCAGGTTCTCCAGCTTCAGGAAGTCGATGGAATCGGCAAAGCTCATCTTCCCGATCTCCTCGATGCTGTGCCTGCAGGCAATCAGTTCGTTCTTGGACGGAATATCGGTCCCGTAGTAGCACGGCCACAGGAACGGCGGGGAACTGATGCGCAGATGGACTTCCTTCGCGCCGCAGTCCCGGAGCATGGAAACGATGCGCGCGCTCGTGGTGCCGCGGACGATGGAATCGTCGAGCATGACGATGCGCTTGCCGCGGACCGCCGTGGAAAGCGCGTTCAGCTTGATGCGGACGCTGCGCTCCCGCTCCGACTGGTTCGGCTTGATGAACGTGCGCCCGATGTAGGAATTCTTCACGATGCCCTTCTGGTAAGGGATTCCGGACTCCTCGCTGTACCCGATGGCGGCGTCGATTCCCGACTCGGGCACGCCGATCACCATATCGGCTTCCACGGGCTTCTGCCGGGCGAGCAGCCGGCCGGCCTCCTTGCGGGCCTCGTACACGCTGATCCCGTCGATGATGCTGTCGGTCCTGGCAAAATAGATGTATTCAAAGACGCAGAGGGATTTTTTCACCGACACCGGGTCGCAGATGCTGCGCAGCCCGTTTTTGTCCGCCACGACGATCTCGCCGGGCCTTACGTCGCGGACGAATTCCGCGCCGCAGGCGTCCAGCGCGCAGGTCTCGGACGCGAACACATACGAGCGGCTGACTTTCCCGATGCACAGCGGCCGGAACCCGTGGGGGTCGCGGACGGCGATGAGCTTCTGCGGGCTCATGACGATCATGGAATACGCGCCGTGGATTTTGGGCATCGCGCGGTGGATGGCTTCCTCGATGGACGGTGCTTCCACACGTTCCCGGGCGATCATGTACGCGACGACCTCCGTGTCGATCGTCGTCTGGAAGATGCAGCCCTGCTTCGCCAGAATCTGGTGCAGCTCATACGCGTTCGTCAGGTTCCCGTTGTGGGCGATGGCGAGCGTCCCCTTGATATAACGCATCACAAGGGGCTGCGCGTTTTCGCGCACGCTGGCGCCGGATGTGGAGTAGCGCACGTGCCCCACCGCCATCTGACCTTTCAGGTTTTCCAGCGTGCGGTGGCTGAAGGCCTCCGTCACAAGGCCCATGTCTTTCGAATACGAAATGACGCCGCGGTCGCTGACGGCGATGCCGCAGCTTTCCTGCCCCCGGTGCTGCAGGGCGAGAAGCCCGTTGTAAGCGGCATAGGATGGGGTCACGGTGCCGTCGGAATAAATTCCGAAGACACCGCATTCCTCGCCGGGATGTTCTTCCTCCCACCCGGGCACCGAACGGGTCGGGCGCGTGTTTTCCATTACAAACCGATCCTTTTCATGACTTCCTGATAAGCTTCTTCCACCCCGCCGAGGTCCCTGCGGAACCGGTCCTTGTCCAGCTTCTCGTGGGTATGGACGTCCCAGAAGCGGCAGGTGTCCGGAGAAATCTCATCCGCGAGGATGATCTTGCCGTGGCAGCGGCCGAACTCCAGCTTGAAGTCGATCAGCTCAATATTGACGGAAAGGAAAAACTCGCAGAGGAGCTCGTTGATCCTGAGGGCCATCCTGCTGATCTCGTCCACTTCTTCCTTCGTCGCGAACCCCGCCGCGAGGATGTGGTACTCGTTCACCATCGGGTCGCCGAGCTCGTCGCTCTTGTAGCAGAATTCCAGCACGGGGGTTTTCATCGGGGTGCCCTCCGGCAGACCCAGGCGTTTCGCCAGGCTTCCGGCGGCCTTGTTGCGCACGATCACTTCCAGCGGAACGATCTCCACTTTTTTGACCAGCGTCTCGCGGTCGCTCAGCTGTTTGACAAAATGCGTTGGAATTCCTTTTTTCTCCAGCAGCTGAAACAGGTAATTGGACATCTTGTTGTTCACAACGCCCTTGCCGGCAATGGTGCCTTTTTTCTGGCCGTTGAACGCCGTGGCGTCGTCCTTGTAATCGACAATGCAGTAGTCCTTATCGTCCGTCGCAAAAACCTTTTTTGCCTTGCCTTCGTAAATCTGTTCTTTCTTTTCCAAGATTTTTCCCTCCGGTTCATCGGTTTGTCCTTGTTTTTTGTCCCAGGTTTCTCCATACGGGATACGGGCCGCCCGGGAAGACCCGGGCGCCGGTTCAGATAAAGTTCAGAAACGTGGAAACCTTCGTGATGTCCACAACGGAAAGCTGCGTGGTGTCCACATGACGCGCGCAGGTCAGGAACGCGTTCGCGGTATCGAGGGAAGTCAGGCACGGGATGCCGGCCTCCACCGCGTTCCGGCGAATGCGGTACCCGTCGCGGTGATGCGCGACGCCCGTCGACGGCGTGTTGATAACCAGATTGATCTTCCCCGAAAGGATATGGTCGAGAATATCCGGCTTTCCCGCGCCGATCTTATGCAGGCGGATGGTCGGAATTTCGTGGGCGTTCAGGAACTCGGACGTGCCGCCGGTGGAAAAGATCGTCCAGCCGAGGTCGTACAGGCCCTGCGCGATGGGAAGGACTTCTTCCTTGTCCGAATCCTTGACCGTGATGATGACGTTGCCCTTCTCGATCTTATGGACGCCGGCGCCGTAGAAGGCTTTGATGAGAGCCTCGTCGTACGTCCGCGCGACGCCCAGCACCTCGCCGGTGGACTTCATCTCCGGCCCGAGGTTTACGTCCTGGCCGTAGAGCTTTTCAAACGAGAACACCGGCATCTTGATCGCCACCAGCTTGCGTTCGCTCTGCAGGCCGTAATGGTAGCCCATCTCCGGCAGCGTCTTGCCGAAGAACGTCCCGACGGCCAGCGGGACGATGGGGATTCCCGTCACCTTGCTGATATACGGCACCGTTCTCGACGAACGGGGGTTGGCTTCGATAACGTACACCTTCCCGTCCTTTACGATGTACTGGACGTTCAGCAGGCCGATGACGTGCAGGGCCTTCGCCAGGCGGCGGGTATAGTCGACGATAAGGTTCTGCATCTCTTTCGGGACGCCGATCGCCGGGTAGACGGAAATGCTGTCGCCGGAATGGATGCCCGCGCGCTCAATGTGCTGCATGATGCCCGGGATCATGGTGTCGGTCCCGTCGCAGACGGCGTCGACTTCGACCTCAGTGCCCATGATGTATTTGTCGACGAGGATCGGGTGCTCCTGCGCCACGCGGTTGATGATGCCGATCTGTTCGATGATGTCCTGGTCGGAGTAGGCGATCTGCATCCCCTGCCCGCCGAGAACGTAGGACGGGCGCACCAGCACCGGGTAGCCGAGCTCGCGCGCGGCCCCGATGGCCTCGTCGCAGGTGAACACGGTGCGGCCCGCGGCGCGGGGGATCCCGCACTGGTTCAGGATTTCGTCGAAGCGCTCCCGGTCTTCCGCGGCGTCGATGCTGTCGTAGGAACTGCCGAGGATCGGCACCCCCATTTTTTCAATCGCGCCCGCCAGCTTGATGGCCGTCTGCCCGCCGAACTGGACCACGGCCCCGTCCGGCTTCTCCTGCTCGACGATGTGCAGGACGTCCTCTTCCGTCAGCGGCTCGAAATACAGCTTGTCGGCCACGTCGAAATCCGTGCTGACCGTTTCCGGGTTATTGTTGACGATGATGGTCTCACAGCCGAGCTCCTTGAGCGCCCATACGCTGTGGACGGAGCAGAAGTCGAATTCAATGCCCTGCCCGATGCGGATCGGGCCGGAACCGATGACGAGCACCTTTCTCCGGTCGGTCGCCGGGTCGGACTCGTTCCGGACGCCGTACCGGGAATAATAGTACGGCGTTTCCGCGTCGAATTCCGCGGCGCAGGTATCCACCATTTTATAAACCGGGCGGATGTCCCATTTTTTCTGCATCTTGCGCAGCTCTTCCACGCCGATCCCGCTGAGCTTGGAAATGGTGCGGTCGAGGAATTCCTCTTCCTTGGCCCTGCGGAGAAGCGCCTCGTCCACCGGGCCGGCGGCGATTGCCCTCTCCATCCGGACGATGTTCCGGAATTTCTGCAGGAACCAGAGGTCGATTTTCGTGATCTCGTGGATATGCTCTTTCGTCACGCCGCGGCGCAGGGCCTCGGCCACCGCCCAGAGGCGGCGGTCGTCCACCACATGCAGCCTGTCCTCAAGTTCGGCGTCCGAAAGTTCTTTCAGGGTATCATCCAGCAGGCTGTACGTATTCTGTTCCAGGCAGCGAATGGATTTCATCAGGGCCGCCTCAAACGTCGGGGCGATGCCCATGACTTCGCCCGTCGCCTTCATCTGCGTGCCGAGGATGCGTCTCGCGTTGATAAATTTGTCGAACGGCCAGCGCGGGATCTTGACCACGCAGTAGTCGAGGGTCGGCTCAAAGCAGGCGAACGTCTTTTTCGTGATGGCGTTGGGGATTTCATCGAGCGTGTAGCCGAGCGCGATTTTGGACGCGACCTTCGCGATGGGGTAGCCCGTCGCCTTGGAAGCCAGCGCCGAGGAGCGGCTCACGCGCGGGTTCACCTCGATGACCGCATACTCGAAGCTGTCCGGGTTCAGGGCAAACTGCACGTTGCAACCGCCTTCCACCCTGAGCTCCCGGATAATGTTCAGCGCCGAGGTGCGGAGCATCTGCAGTTCTTTGTCGGCCAGCGTCTGGCAGGGTGCCACGACGATGGAGTCGCCGGTATGCACGCCGACGGGGTCGATGTTTTCCATGTTGCAGACGGTGATGCAGTTTCCGTTGTGGTCACGCATCACTTCGTACTCGATTTCCTTCCAGCCCGCGATGCTCCGCTCGATGAGGACCTGATGCACGCGGCTGCGGCTGAGCCCGACCGTCGCAATGCTGACGAGCTCCTCCTCGTTGTTCGCGAAGCCGCCGCCGCTTCCGCCGAGGGTGTAAGCCGGGCGCACGACGACCGGGTAGCCGATCGCCTTCGCGGCCTTGACGCAGTCCTCCACATTTTCGGCGATGGCGCTCTTCGCCACGGGCTCGCCGATGCGCCCCATGGCTTCCTTGAACAGCTCCCGGTCCTCCGCCATGCGGATGGTGTCGGCCTTGGTGCCGATCATCTCCACGTGGTTCTGCTTTAAAAACCCGGATTCTTCCAGCTCCACGGCTAGGTTCAGGGCGTTCTGCCCGCCGAGGGTCGGCAGGATGCTGTCCGGGTTTTCCTTTAAAATGACTTTTTTGACCGTTTCGACCGTCAGGGGCTCGATATAGACCTTGTCCGCAATCTGCCGGTCGGTCATGATCGTCGCCGGGTTGGAGTTGATGAGGACGACCTCGATCCCCTCTTCGCGCAGGGCGCGGCAGGCCTGCGTGCCCGCGTAGTCGAACTCCGCGGCCTGCCCGATGATGATGGGCCCGGAGCCGATGATGATTACCTTTTTGATTTCCTTGCGTCTGCTCACAGCCGGCTCCCTCCCATCAGGCTGAGAAACCGGTCAAACAGGAAGCCGGTATCCAGCGGGCCAGGCGAAGCCTCGGGGTGGAACTGCACCGAGAAGACTTTGCCGTTTTTATAGTTTAATCCCTCAATGCTGCCATCGTTCATACTGACGAAACTGATGTCCGCAACTGAAGGATCAACGGTTTTCCCATCCACCACATAGCCGTGGTTCTGGGACGTGATATACACTCTGTTTTCGGCCAGCTCCTTGACCGGATGATTGATTCCCCTGTGGCCGTATTTCAATTTATACGTGTCGAACCCCTGCGCGAGGGCCATCAGCTGGTGGCCGAGGCAGATTGCGAAAGTCGGGACGCCGTGGGCGTAGACGCGCTTCAGCTCGCCGATTTCCTTGCCGCAGTCCTTCGGGTCCCCCGGCCCGTTCGTCAGCATGATGCCGTCCGGGTCGAAAGACATGAGCTCCTCGAACGAGGCGTCGTGCGGAAAACGCCTGACGGTGCACCCGCGGGAAACGAGGGAACGGATAATATTGTTTTTGACGCCGTAGTCGGCCAGCGACACCTTCACAGGGCCGTCCCCGTAGACCGCCGGTTCTTTGCAGCTGACCCGCGGCACCATGGATTCCATCCGGAAAGCCCGGATCTTCTTTTTCATCTCGTCCCGATCCGCCGCCTCGCCGTAGGCGATCATCCCGCGCATGGTGCCGCTCTCGCGCAGGACTTTGGTCAGGGCGCGGGTGTCGACCCCCTGCACGCCGGGAATCCGGTTATTCTTCAAAAACGTGTTCAGGTCCACGTCGCTGCGGAAATTACTGGCGACGTCGGAAACTCTGTGGACGATATAGGCGGAAAGCCACGGCCGGACGGATTCCGCGTCGTCGTAGCAGACGCCGTAGTTGCCGATCAGCGGGTAGGTCATCACGACACCCTGGCCGGCATAGGACGGGTCGGTCAAAAGCTCGGTGTAACCGCACATGGCGCTGTTGAAAACCACTTCGCAGAGCGTGTCGTGTTCCCAGCCGAAGCCCGAGCCTTCAAAGCACATTCCGTTTTCCAGCATCAGTAATGCTTTCATTGATTCACCAACCATTCTGTTTGATCAGGCAGTTTGCGGGGCGGCTGCGTCACGTCGCAAACGTTTTTCCGATGCGTTCCACAGCCTTTTGCGTATTCTCCTTCGTGTTGAACGACGTCAGGCGGAAATAGCCCTCCCCGCAGGCGCCGAAGCCGGAGCCCGGAGTTCCGACCACGCCGGTTTTTTCCAGCAGCAGGTCGAAGAATTCCCATGAGGTCAGGCCCTCGGGAACTTTCAGCCAGACATAAGGAGAATTGACGCCGCCGTACACCTCAAACCCGGCCTTCGCCAAGCCTTCGCGCATGATTTTCGCGTTGGCCCGGTAATACGCGAGATTTTCCCGCACGCCGCGCGCGCCCTCTTCGGAGTACACCGCTTCCGCCGCGCGCTGGACCGGATAGGAAACGCCGTTCATCTTGGTGGACTGCCGGCGGTTCCAGAGCCGGTTGAGCGAAACGCCCCCGAAAACCAGCTCTTTCGGGATGATGGTATAGGCGCAGCGCACGCCGGTAAACCCCGCCGTTTTGGAAAAGCTGCGGAACTCGACCGCGCACTTTTTGGCGCCGGGAATCTCAAAAATGCTGCGCGGCATATCCGGCTCGGTGATGAACGCCTCATAGGCGGCGTCGTAGAGGATCACCGCATGATTTTCCAGCGCGTAATCCACCCACCCGCGCAGGCTTGCGCGGTCGATCCCCAACCCGGTGGGGTTGTTCGGGAAACACAGGTAGATCATGTCGGCATGCCGCTCCGGGATTTCCGGAAGGAATCCGTTTTCCCTGCGGCAGGGCATGTAAACGATTTTGCTGAAGCCTTTGCCTTCCACATATTCCCCGGCGCGGCCCGCCATGACGTTGGTGTCCACATACACCGGATACACCGGGTCGCAGACCGCGACGACGTTGTCGGTCCCGAAAATATCGCCGATGCTGCCGGTGTCGCTTTTGGCGCCGTCGCTGACGAAAATCTCATCCGGCCCGATCTCCACGCCGCGGTCCCGGAAATCATTTTTGCTGATCGCCTCGCGCAGGAACGGGTAGCCGGCTTCCGGCCCGTAGCCGCGGAACGTGGCGGCCTCCCCCATTTCCCGCGCGGCCTTCGCCATCGCGTCCACGACCGCTTCCGGCAGCGGCCTGGTCACGTCGCCGATGCCCAGCCGGATGATTTCGGTTTCGGGGTGCTGTTCAGAAAACTTTTTTACCCGGTCGGCAATCTCGACGAACAGGTAATTTGCCGGAAGTTTGGCAAAGTTCTCGTTGATTTTCAGCAAATTTTGCACATTCCCTTCCTCAATAATTCAAAAATCCGCATTCCGAACACCTATTATATCAGATTTCGACGGTTCCGTCAAAAGAAAATTCAGCGGGGCCTTTCAGGAAAACATCGCCGGACGGTTCTTCCCAGCGGATTTTGAGGTCGCCGCCGCGCAGATGGACCAGAACGCCGCGCCCGGTCTTCCCGTTTAAGAAACAGGCGACCGCCGCCGCGCAGGCGCCGGTGCCGCAGGCCAGCGTTTCCCCCGAACCGCGTTCCCAGACGCGCATCTTCGCCTCTCCCCTGCCGAGCACCTGCACGAACTCCGTGTTGACCCTCTGCGGGAAGGCGGGGTGGCGTTCAAATTTCGGGCCGATCTCCGCGAGGGGAATGCTCTCCGTGTCTTCCGCAAACACGACGCAGTGCGGGTTGCCCATGGAAACGCAGGTGACGCGGTACTCTTTCCCATCCACGGCGAGGGGCTCGCCAACCACCCTGTCCCCGGCGAAACGGGCGGGGATCTTTTCCGGCTCCAGAACGGGCCGTCCCATGTCGACCTCCAGCTCGCCGACCCGGCCGCGGTCCACCGTCAGGGAAAGCGTCTTGACGCCGCTCAGCGTTTCCACCGTCAGAACATCCTTGCGGACGATCCCGCGTTCATAGACGTATTTGCCCACGCAGCGGATTCCGTTGCCGCACATCAGGCCGCGGGAGCCGTCCGCGTTGTACATATCCATTTTGCAGTCGGCGGCTTCGGAAGGCTCGATCAGGATCAGCCCGTCCGAACCGACGCCGAAATGGCGGTCGCTCAGCCGCACGGCAAGCGCCGCAGGGTCTTTTACCGTCTCTTCAAAGCAATTCACATAAATATAGTCGTTCCCGGTACCCTGCATCTTGGTAAATCTCATCTGTCCACCCACTCCTTACGAATTCAGAATAATCATGGCGGTCTCCACCATCTTTTTGCCGGTGTCCATGCTCTTTTTCTGGATGAACCGGTGCGCCTGCGGCTCCGTGAGGTTGTTCCGGCTGATCAGCAGGTTTTTCGCTTTCAGGATAACCTGCTTCTCCTCGTAATTTCCGGCCGCAAGCTTCTTTTTGATGGAAAGAGGGGTATAATCCGAAACATTCAGGAACATGTTCACCGTCGAAATCAGGCTCATGCGGTTGATCGGCATCATCAGGCTCGCATACTCGATGGAATCCCTCATCCCCGCCAGCTGCGGACTGATCAGAAATAAGAAGTCATAGCCCGGGCCGATCACGCGCGGCAGATTGACGGCGGGCATGTCCCGGAGCTTCACGCTGCAGACGACAACGCCGCCGTGGTAATGCTTGTTGGCAAAATCCATAAGCTGGGCGCCGCTGACGCAGACACTCCCGACATAAAGCCCGCTGGAATGAAGGACGGACGCTATTCTTTTGGCATAATCCGGATTGGAATTCGCCACGACAATGCTGCTCATACTGACAACCCCATGTTCAGGAATGGATCGTTGAAATCCACTAAAATTTATTCAGGTAGTGCTCTAATTCCCATTCCGTGACCGTCATGGAATATTCGCGCCACTCTTTTTCCTTTGCTTCCACATATTTGCTGAACACATGGTCGCCGAGCGTCTCCCGGACAAAGGGATCGGCCTTCATTTCCTCGACCGCCGCATGCAGGTCTTCGGGAAGGTTGTCAATCCGGTTCGCCTTTCTTTCGTCCTCGCCGATGTCGTAGATGTTGGCGGACACCGCGGGCACGGGCTGCAGGTCGTTCTCGATCCCGTCGAGCCCGGCCGCGAGCAGAAGGGCAAACGCCAGGTACGGGTTGCCCGCGGGGTCGGGGCTGCGGAGCTCGACGCGTGTTCCCGCGCCGCGCGAGGCGGGGATGCGGATCAGGGCGCTGCGGTTGCTCATGGTCCACGCAATGTAGCAGGGCGCCTCGAAGCCGGGGATCAGCCGCTTATAGGAATTGACCAGGGGGTTGGTCACGGCGCAGATTCCTTTGATATGCTTCATCACGCCGGCGATAAAGTTCATGCCCGCGTGACTCAGGCCGGTTTCGCTTTCCGGGTCATAAAAAGCGTTTTCGCCGTTCCGGAACAGCGACATGTTGGTGTGAAGCCCGGAGCCGGCCCGGTTTTCGATCGGCTTCGGCATAAACGTGGCACACAAGCCGTTTGCCTCCGCGCAGGTTTTCACCACCAGCTTGAAGGTCAGCAGGTTGTCGGCGGCGGACAGGGCCTCGCTGTACTTAAAATCGATCTCGTGCTGCGCGAACGCGACCTCATGGTGGGACGCCTCGATTTCAAACCCCATCTCTTCCAGGTTCAGGCAGATGTCGCGGCGGCAGCTCTCGCCGAGGTCCGAAGGGCCGAGGTCGAAATAGCCGGCCGTGTCGTGCGTCACCGTGGTCGAGTGCCCGAATTCATCCGTATTGAACAGGAAAAACTCGCATTCCGGCCCGACGTTGAACGTATAGCCCAGGCCGGACGCGCGCTTCAGCGTTTTGCAGAGCACATGGCGCGGGTCGCCCTCAAAGGGCTTTCCGTCCGGCAGGTAAATGTCGCAGATCAGCCGGGCGACGCGGCCGTTCTGCGTATTCCACGGGAAAATGGCGAACGTATCGAGATCCGGGTGCAGATACATGTCGGATTCCTCGATCCGGACGAACCCTTCGATGGAAGAGCCGTCGAACATACACTTGTTATCCAAGGCTTTTTCAAGCTGGGACGGGGTAATCGTCACGTTCTTCAAAGTGCCGAGGATGTCGGTGAACTGCAGGCGGATAAACCGCACGTCCTCCTCCCCGACAATGCGTACGATGTCTTCTTTTTGATATCTGGCCAAGACGACCCCTCCTCAAAAAAATAATAACAAGGACTCAGACGGAAAAAGCCTCCTTGTTATTGTTGTTTTGATTTTCGATTTCAATCGATGATTTTATGGTATCCTTTTTTATTGTATCCTTTTTCAAAAGCCGTGTCAATCGGTTTCGCGCGCGGAAAAGCGGGACGAGTGCCGCGCGGGGACAGCCGGTCCGGCCTCTTTTTGCCGGGCAGCCGCAAAACTTAAAATTTTTAAGCTGTTTTGTTGTTTTATGCGGTTTATTATGGTAATATGTTAAATAAATTAGGCGATTTCGTGGATCGCCGGTTCAATTTTTATACAGGGGGATATTGCAATGTCTTATGTCAACGATCAGTTGCAAGAACTGATCCGCAGCAACCCGAACCAGCCGGAATTTATCCAGGCCGCCACGGAAGTGCTGAAGTCGCTGGAACCCGTGGTGGAAAAAAATCCGCAGTACCGGAAGGCCGGGATTCTCGAGCGTCTGACCGAGCCGGACCGCCAGATCCGGTTCCGCGTCGCCTGGGTGGACGACCGCGGCAGCGTGCGGGTGAACCGCGGCTACCGCGTGCAGTTCAACAACGCGATCGGCCCTTACAAAGGCGGGCTGCGCCTTCACCCTTCGGTGAACATCAGCATCATCAAGTTTCTCGGCTTCGAGCAGATCTTTAAAAATTCCCTGACCGGCCTGCCGATCGGCGGCGGCAAGGGCGGCTCCGATTTCGACCCGAAAGGGAAATCCGACCGCGAGGTCATGGCCTTCTGCCAGAGCTTTATGACGGAGCTGTACCGCCACATCGGGCCCGACTGCGACGTGCCCGCCGGGGACATCGGCGTGGGCGGCCGCGAAATCGGCTACCTCTACGGGCAGTACAAGCGGATCACGAACCGCTACGAAGGGATTCTGACCGGGAAGGGCCTTTCCTACGGCGGTTCCCTGGCCAGAACGGAAGCGACCGGGTTCGGGCTCCTGTATTTCCTGGACGCCATGCTGAAAGCGAACGGAAAGTCCATGGAAGGAAAAACCGTCGCGGTCTCCGGGGCGGGCAACGTCGCGATCTACGCCTGCCAGAAGGCGCAGGAGCTCGGCGCTAAGGTCGTCACCATGTGCGATTCCACCGGATGGGTCTACGACCCGGACGGCATCGACCTGAAAGCCGTCAAGGAGATCAAGGAGGGAAGGCGCGGGCGCATCCGCGAATACCAGGCCGGGCATCCGCACGCCGTCTACCACGAAGGCAAAGGCGTCTGGAGCACGCCGTGCGACATCGCCCTTCCCTGCGCGACGCAGAACGAGCTTCAGCTCGAAGACGCAAAACAGCTCGTGAAGAACGGCGTGTCTGCCGTGGCGGAAGGCGCCAATATGCCGACTTCCCTGGAAGCGACCCAGTACTTCCAGCAGAACGGCGTCCTGTTCTCCCCCGGCAAAGCGTCCAACGCGGGCGGCGTCGCCGTTTCCGCCCTGGAAATGAGCCAGAACAGCATGCGCCTTTCCTGGACGTTCGACGAAGTGGACCGGAAGCTGAAACAGATTATGACCGGAATCTTCGAGCACGTTTCCGCCGCGGCGGAAGAATACGGCGCACCCAGGAATTACGTCGCCGGGGCCAACATCGCCGGTTTCCTGAAAGTCGCCGACGCGATGCTCGCCCAGGGCGTGGTCTGAGCTTCCGCTCTTTCCAAAAATACATCATCCCGAAAGCGGCTCCCGGTTTCTCCGGGAGCCGCTCAGCCTGTAGACAAAGCGCCGTTTGGGCTTCAGCCCCAAGCGGCGTTTTTCA
>ENA-UOOI01001950-UOOI01001950.1-fermentation-metagenome-genome-assembly--contig:-NODE-1950-length-19506-cov-65.366408_pt1 | contig 19506 bp, 21 predicted proteins | sample MGYA00245779_ERZ724027 | MGnify/ENA primary metagenome ERZ724027 (study PRJEB28704, sample SAMN03018318) | fermentation metagenome | biome: anthropogenic terrestrial biome; feature: soil...
GCCGGTTTGAAGTTTCGCCCCGGACATGATATAATCAGCACGAAACAGGAGGGAACGCCATGAAGCTTCAGGGCTGGTATTTGTACAACAGCGCGTTTGCGCTGAAAACGGAGAAGCATTTTTTTATTTTTGATTACTATCCCTATGACGGGGAGCCGGCTTCCGGCGGCTTCGACGAGGGAAGGCTCGACGTGAGCGGGCTTTCCGGGGAAGATGTGGTGGTGTTTGTTTCCCACGCGCATTACGACCATTACGACGAATGTGTTTTCAGCTGGCGCGAAGCGGTCCCGAACCTGCGCTATGTGATTTCGGACGACGTTCCCGTGCCCGCCCGGCTGCGGAGGGACGACATCACGTTCGTGCGGGAGTGGGAGCGGTACCGCTGGCCCGATTTTTCCGTGCGCACCCTTCATTCCACCGACGCGGGGGTCGCGTTCCTGATCCGCACGGAGGGCCTGACGATTTACCACGGGGGCGACCTGAACTGGTGGAAGTGGCCGGGGGAAAGCCCCGCATATAACGAGCAGATGGGGCGGGATTACCGCCGCGAGATCAATTCGCTCGGCCATATCGGAATCGATCTCGCGTTCGTGCCGCTGGACGGCCGCCTGGAGGAAAACTATGCGCTCGGGCTCGACTATTTCATGAGGCATACCGAAACGTCGCGCGTGGTGCCGATGCACTTCCGGGATCAGTACGAGGTGTTCGACTGGCTGAAAGAAGAGCCGTGCGCCAAACCATACCTCGGCCGTGTGGAAATCCTGACCCGCCGCGGACAAAAATTCTGCGCCGCCGGCAGGTAAGCCGGCGGCGCAGAAGATCGGTCAGTCCAGAATCTCGATCCAGTACCCGTCAGGGTCGTTGATAAAATAAAGATCCATATCGTGGTTTTCATAGCAGATACAGCCCATGCTCTCGTGCAGAGCGTGGGCCTCTTTTTTGTCCGGCACGCGCACCGCCAGGTGCATCTCGTTGTCGCCCAGATTGTAGGGCTCGTGCCGGTCGCGCAGCCAGGTCAGCTCCAGCTCGAAACCCGTCTGCCCGTCGGTGAGGAAGACGATGACGAACGAGCCGTCTTTCGCGTTCTTGCGGCGTTTTTCCGTAAAGCCGAGCGCCTTCTTATAAAAGGCGATGCTTCGGTCGAGGTCCAGCACGTTGAAATTGTAATGAAGGAAAGTTGCGTTCATAAAAAGTCTCCTTTGTTTTCGCCGGGCTATCGGGTCAGCCGGCGCAGTTTTTCCCGGTCCAGAATTTTGATTCCGCCGCGCGAAAGCGAGACGATGCCCTCTTCCGCAAAATATTTCAGCATGCGCGAAACGACCTCGCGGGCGCTTCCCACATATTTCGCCACCTGCTCGTGCGTCATGCGGATGGTGTCGCCCTTCGTCTTGCTCAGCTCATCCACAAGGAAAATCGCGAGCCGCCGGTCGAAGCTCATGAACAGGATCTGCTGCATCGCCCACATCACGTCGGAAAAGCGTTCGGCGGCAAGCTTGTAGGAAAAATTTTCCACGGCCAGGTTGTGTTCCGAAAGCCGGGCGAAGGCGCCGGGGCTGACGATGAGGGCCTGCGTGTCGGATTCGGCATCCATGTGGACCTCGAACGTGATGTAGTCCAGCACGCACGAGGCCATCAGGACGCAGGTGTCGCCCGGATAAAGCCGGTACAGCGTGATCTCGCGCCCTTCGTCCGAAAGCATGTAGGCGCGCAGCGTGCCGCTTTCGACGAGGATCACCCCGAGGCAGTCGTTCCCGCTGCCGTGCAGGGTTTCCCCCCGGCGGAACACGGCCGGGGAGGAATGGCTGAGCAGCAGGTCCTGTTCCGCGGGGGAAAGGCCGCTCCAGAACGGGAAATGCCGCTGCAGCCCGCGCTTCAGTTCTTCAGCCGGCATGGCATCGGGCCACCTTTCTCAAACCGGAAATAAAATCCCCTCCCGGGGGGCCGGTCAGTGATTGGCAAGCTTGTAGATTTCGTAGGCGTCGCTGCCGTCCAGCACCTGGAACGTGCCGATCGTGCGGGTGTTGTCGAACATGCAGCGCCGCGCAAGGTCGCGCAGGACCTCGTCGGGCTGAACCCCGATGCCGAGCTCGGAAAAGCAGGTGGGCATGTCGAGCGAGCGGAAATAGGAATTCACGGTGGCGATGGTTTTCGGAACGGCCTTCTCCGGGTCGGCGTCCTCCACGCCCCAGACGTTCTTCCCGAACCGGACGAAGCGGGCGGGATCGGTGCGCCAGCAGTGGGTCGCCCACGCGCCCCAGATCGTGGAAAGCGAGGCCCCGTGCGTCGCGTCGAATTTCCCGCTCAGCTCGTGGCCGAGCTGGTGGGGCGCAAAGTCCATTTTTCCGCCCAGGCCGGTCAGCCCGTTGTGCGAAAGGCTGCCCGCCCACATCAGCTCGCTCATGGGCTGGTAGTCGTGCGGGTTTTCCAGCGCCTTCGGCCCGTTCGCGACCACGACGCGCAGAAGCGCCTCGGCGATCGCGTCGGTCACTTCGTTCGTGACGACGGGGTTGAAATAGCGGTCCATCGTGTGCATCATGATATCCACCACGCCGCAAGCGATCTGGTGCTTCGGAAGGGTATAGGTCAGCTCCGGGTCCAGCGCCGAGAACCTGGGCCGGTTCTGGTAGCAGTTGAGCCCGCGCTTGGTGTTCGTCTCCTCGTCGGTCAGAACCGCGGAATCGCTCGTTTCGCTTCCGGAAGCGGAGATGGTCAGCACCGTCCCGATGGGCAGCGCTTTTTCCACCTTCTTTTTGCGCAGCCAGAACTCCCAGATGTCGGTTTCGGGGTTGGCCGCGCCGATCGCGATCGCCTTTGCGGTGTCGAGCACGCTGCCGCCGCCCACGGCGAGGATCAGGTCGGCTTTCATTTCAAGCGCGGCCTTCACCCCTTCGCGCGCGTGCTGAAGCCTTGGATTCGGTTTCGCGCCGCCGAAGTTCTGCACGAACAGGCCGGCGTCCCGCAGGGCGTTTTCCATCTTTCCGAGCAACCCGGTCCTGACGACGCTGCCGCCGCCGTATACCAGCAAAATGCGGGTCGCGCCGTATCGTTTCGCGGCCTCCGGCACTTTCAGCTCCGCACCCTTGCCAAAAATAACTTCCGTTGAGGAGTGGTAGACGAAATCCTGCATGATATCCTTCCTTTCTGAATACCGGTGTCTTACGGCGGTTCCGGCGGAACGGCAGCGGCTTTGCCCTTTCCCGCCTGCGGCGGGGAAAAAGCCGTTCGACGATGCAATTCCTGGATGAATTGCCGTAGAAACAGGAACAGATTTATTTTCTATTATTCTATATCGGACGGGAAAGCAAAGTCAAGGGAAAACAGGCCCGCTTCCCGCGCGGGCGGAAATATTTCGGAAAAGCGGGGCCCGGGGCGCGGCCACCGCCGCAGCCCGGGCCCCGAAAAGAGACCGACGCTTCTTTCTGGAAATCAGGAGGCGCTTTTTTCAAAGGCGTTCATCATCAGCACGGCGACGGCGGCGCCCGGATCTTTCAATGAACGGGATGCTTCCCCGCGCGTGGCGGCCCTGCCGTGGACGGCCACCATGCCGGCGGTCGATTCAAAGCCCGCCTTTGCGGCGGCGGCCGCTTTTTTCGCCATTTCCGGGAGCGGCTCCCCGGCTTTCGCCGCGGCGGCCATCGCGTCTACGGCGGGGGAGAGGCCGTCCAGAAACGTCTTTTCCCCGGCTTTGGCCTTGCCGAGCTTTGCGACGCCGTCGAGATAGGCCGAAAACAGCAGGGCGGCGTCCGCTTCGGAAAGCTCCGTTTTGCCCCTCAGCGCCTTGCCCGCGCTCATCCAGCCCGACGCCATCAGCGTGCCCATGGTGGACGGCACCGCCGTGGACATCGCTTTGCCCGCGGTGTAGAGCAGGCGGCCCGCGTCTGTTTCCCCGGATTCCTTCGCCGCCCGGTAAGCGGCGGAAAAGCCGTCGCTCATTGTCAGCCCAAGGTCGCCGTCGCCGACCACGCGGTCCAGGTCGATCAGATAATCCCTGTTCTGCGCCATCACGTCCTGTATTTCTTTGAGCAGTTTCAACAAATAAGTGGCATCCATTTTTAAGCCGTCCTTTCCAAAGGAAAAAATTACTGTCTGAAAAACGGGGTCTGCGCCGGGGCATCCAGCAGCTCTTTCAGCTCGTCGTCCAGCTTGAGAAGTGAGATGGAGAAGCCCGCCATTTCCAGAGACGTGGCGTATTCGCCCACATAATAGCGGTGGACGGAGATGCCCCGCTCCTTCAAATCACGGTCGATGCGGCGGGTGACGATGTACTGCTCGTCAAGCGGCGTCGCGCCCAGCCCGTTGACCAGCACCGCGACCTCGTCGCCCTTCTGGTAGGGCAGGTCGGCGACGATTTTTTCGAGCATTTCGTCGGTGATCCGGTCCGCGGGCTCCAGCTTGCCGCGGCGGATCCCCGGCTCGCCGTGGATTCCCATGCCGATCTCCATTTCGTCATCCGCGATGGAGAAGCCCGGCCTGCCGACGCGCGGCACGGTGCAGGGGGTCAGCGCCACGCCCATGGTGCGCACGTTGGCGGCCGCTTTTTCGGCGATGCGCCTGACCTCGTCCAGGTTCATCATTTTGTCGGCGGCGGCGCCGGCGCATTTGTAAAGGAAGAAGATCCCCGCGACGCCGCGGCGGGTGTTCTTCTCGCCGGGCTTCGTGGGCGCGGCGGAGGCGACATCCTCGCCCGCCACGACGCTTTCCACGCGGATGCTGGATTCAAAATCCGCCATCTCCGCGGCCATGTCAAAGTTGAAAATGTCCCCGTTGTAGTTTCCGTAAATGTAAAGCACGCCCGCGCCGGAGTCGATTTCCCTGGTCACGGCCAGCATCTGTTCGGCGCTCGGGGACTGGAACACGTCGCCCACGGAGCAGCCGTCGAGCATCCCTTTGCCCACATAGCCCAGAAACAGCGGAAGGTGGCCCGAGCCGCCGCCGGTGGCGATGCCGACCTTGCCCGGCTTTTTATGGGCCGCGACCAGGCAGTGCACGTCGCCGCCGGTGAAGGTGATCAGGTCGCTGTGGGCGATGTAAAGGCCCTCGAGCATTTCCGTGACGTAATCCTCAGGCTTGTTGATGATTTTTTTCATAATTTTTCCTCCTGATATTCAAGAATCGATAAGCCTCTTTCTGAATGACGGACTGCGCGACCATCACGACCACCAGCAGCAGGCCCCACACGAAGGTTTTCACGAAGGAATTGAACCGCAGGACGTTGAACGCGCTGGAAATGAGCTGAAGGATGACGGCGGACAGCGCCACGCACGAGACCCGGCCCCGGCCGCCGGCGGGGGCGACGCCGCCCAGAACGACGATCAGCAGGGACAGGAGCGTGTAGGACATTCCGTAGTCGGATTTCGCGGAGCCGTAGTGGGACAGGATCAGAATTCCAGAAACCGCCGCCAGAATCCCGGAAATCATATAGGTGAGGAGCGTCACGTGCAGGTTGTTGATGCCGGAATAGCGCGAGGCGGTGGGATTCGAGCCCATCAGGCAGAGGTGCTGCCCGTAGACCGTGGATTTGAGCAGAAATCCGAGCGCCAGCGCGATGAGGATGAACAGCAGCATCGCATAGGGCAGCACGCCGCCCACCGTGCCGTTGGAAAGCACGAGGATCTGCTCCGGCAGCCCGGTGATCGCCGGGCCCTTTGTGATCGCCATGCCCAGCCCGGTGAAGAGCTGGCCGCCGCACAGCGTGACGAGCATCGCCGGGATCTGGAGCTGGCCGATCAGATAACCGTTGAACAGCCCGCACACGGCGCCCACCAGAAGCGCGGCGGCGGTACCGGCCGCGATCGAGCCGGGCGAACCGCCCGTGGAAAGAATCACCACGGCGGCGACGATGCCGGAAAGGTTCGCGGCGCCCACCAGGGAAAGGTCGATCCCGCCGGAAATCATGCACAGCATCATGCCGAACGACAGGATGCCGAATTCCGGGCACTGGAACGCCATCGAGCGGAAGTTGCTCCCTTTCAGGAACGCGGGGTCGGCAAACGCCATGATCACGATGATGCCGAGCGCGATGCCGAACAGGGCAAGCATGTTTTTGTCGGGCTTCTCAAATGAAGCGGTAAGCTTTTTCACAGTCGCACCCCCTTAAATTTTCGGGCTCAGGGCGATCCTCTTCGCCCGGAGCGAAGTGATCGAGGTGCCGATCACGATGATGAGGCCGACGGCGAAGGTCTGCCAGTAATTCGGCACGTTCAGCATGATCAGGTTGTTCGACACCAGCGTGATGAGCAGAACGCCCAGCACGGTGCCGACGACGCTGCCGTGGCCGCCAGTGATGCGGGTGCCGCCGATGACGACCGCCGCGATCACCATCATCTCCGACCCCATCAGGTTCGAGGGGTTGGCGTTGCGCATCAGGATCGCGTGGGTGATCGCGGCGATCCCGATGATCAGGCCCGCTGCCATATACAGGATGCATTGGGTGCGGAACACGTTGAAGCCCGCGATGCGCGCCGCATCCGCATCCCCGCCGATGGCGTAGATGCCGCGGCCGAACATCGTGTGGCGCAGCACGAAGTGGAACAGCAGGCAGAGGGCCGCCGGAAGAAGGATGAACACCGTCAGCGAGGATTTGACGCCGGAGGCGTTCGTCACGCTGAACAGGAACTGCTGGGAAAGCGCGTCGACGGATGGCGGGATCATCGAGATTTCCTTTCCGCCCGAGATCACGAGGATCGCCCCGCTCGCAAGGCTGCTGGTGCCCAGGGTGGCGATCAGCGCCGGGATCCGGAATTTCGCGATCAGGATTGCGTTGAGCGCGCCCCAGAGAAGCCCCAGAAATCCGGAAAAGAAGAAGGCGAAGGCCACGCTGTCGATGTGATACGCGTTCATGAACGCGATGGTCGAGTAGAGTGAAAAGCAGGCGATTGCCGGAAACGAGACGTCGATGCCGCCCGATATGATGATCGCCATTTCGCACAGGGCGAAAATCACGGTCACCAGCATGGAGCGCGCCGTGTCGATCACGGTGCCCATGGAGAAGAACGCGCTGTTCACAGCGCCGATCATCAGGGAGAGCGCCGCGATGATGTAGACGACCAGCATCTCGTTTCTCGTCAGATTTTTTCTGGTCAGGAAACGGCCCATCACGATCCCTCCTTCTGTACTTTGCCGTTCAGCATGCCGGAGAGCGCGGCCTCGTCCGTTTCGGCGCTTTCCAGTTCCAGCCCGATCCGCCCCGCGCGCATGAGAATGATTTGATTGCAGTTCTGCACCAGCTCCGAAAGATCGTCCGAAATCACGATCACGCCCACGCCGTTCTGGGCGAGCTGATGCAGGAGCTGGTGGATGTCCGCCTTCGCGCCGACGTCGACGCCCACGGTGGGGCCGTTCAAGATCAGCAGGGCGGGGTCGGTGTTCAGCCATTTGGCGATGACGACCTTCTGCTGGTTGCCGCCCGAAAGCGTGCGGGCCGGCGGCGCGGGGGAGGGCGCGGCGATGCTGATCTTCCTGATCCAGCCCACGGCAGCGTCGTAAATCGCGCCGTGCTGAAGCCTGCCGTGCCGGAAATAGGAGCGCACCGAGGCCGCGGCGATGTTGTCGCTGATCGAGCGTTCCAGGAACAGCCCCTGGGTCAGGCGGTCTTCCGGCACATAGGCGAACCGGTGCGCGGCCGCGTCGCCGACGCTGCGGATGCGGATCTCCTTTCCGTGCAGGAAAATTCTGCCGGATTCCGCCGGCGCCAGGCCGAACAGCGCCTCGCCGATCTCGCCCCGGCCGGAGCCGAGCAGCCCGGTGATCCCCAGCACGTCGCCCCGGTTCAGCGCAAAGCTGACGTTTTCGAACGCGCCCCTGCGCGTCAGGCCTTCCACCCGCAGGATCTCCTCGCGGTCCGGATTTTCCGGGCGGTATTTCGTTTCCAGGATCTCCCGGCCCGTCATATGTTTGATGAAGGCCGGCCGGTCGAATTCCCCGATATCGCCGGAAGCGGCGTTTTCCCCGTTGCGCAGGATCGTCAGCCGGTCGGCGATCTCAAAGATCTCGTCGATCTTGTGGGTCACGATCATGATGGCGATGCCCTTCGCCTTTAATTTTTTCAGCACGGCGAACAGGCTTTCGACCTCTTTCGCGGTCAGGGCCGTGGTAGGCTCGTCTAAGATGAGCAGCCTGGCCTCGCCCAGAATGGCGCGGCAGATCGCGACCATCTGCTTGTGCGCGACGGACAGGCGTTCCACCAGCGCATCCGGGTCGATCCGCGCCCCGATCTGCTCCATGGCGCCCACCGCGAGCTTCCGGCTTTCCTTCCAGTCCATCCGCTTCCGGCCGGATTCCAGCGCGCGGTTCATCGCGATGTTTTCCGCGACGGTCAGGTTCGGAAAAATCGCGAAATCCTGATAGATCACCTGAACGCCCATCCGGATCGCGTCGATGGGGCTGAAATTCTGCATCAGCTTCCCCTCGATCCGCACTTCGCCTTCATCCGCTGCATGCGCGCCGGAAATGACCTTGATCAGGGTGGATTTTCCGCAGCCGTTCTCGCCTGCCAGGCAGTGGATTTCCCCCTTGTTTACGGTGAGGTCCACGCCTCTGAGCGCCTTGACCCCGCCGAACGATTTTTTGATTCCCTTGAGCTCCAGAAAAGTTTCGCCCATGTTACCCCTCCGTTTTCCATCCTCTGAAGGAAGGGGCGGGTTTCCCGCGCAGCCGCGGGGCCCGCCGCCGTCCCAGATAAAACCGGCCCGGTCAGAAGTTCAGGTTGGGGTCGTCGACGTTGTTCTTGTCCACGTCTACCCACGCCTGCCCGTAAAACACCTTGTCCTTCAGGGTAAGCTTGTCGTAGCCGTTTACGCCGAGATCGAGGCCGTCGCCGACTTTTTCGCCGGAAAGGAGCTTGGTGGCCAGAACGTTCATCGCGTAGCCCGCGTCCGCCGGATCCCAGAAGGAGATCATGTCGATGGTGCCGGATTTGATGTATTTGCCGGAAACGGAAACGAGGGAGGTGCCGACGATCTTGACTTTTCCGGACAGGCCCGCCTCTTCCACGGCCAGCGCCGCGCCGGCCACGTCGCCCATCGCGCTGCCCTGAATGGCCGCGAGCTTCGGGTTGGATTTCAGGACCTCCTTGACTTTGTCATAGGAAACGGACTGGTCGTCCGCGGTTTCGATCTTGTCGCCGAACAGCTTGAGCTGCGGGAACTTCTGCTTCTGATAAGCCTGGGCGCTGTCCGTCCACTGCTTGTGGGATTCCGAGGTCAGCGCGCCGACTTCCTGTATGTATTCGCCCTTGCCGGCGGTCAGCTCGCCGATCTTATCCATGAAATGGCGGCCGTACTCCTCGTTGTCGAAGGCCTCGATGTCGTAGTCGATGTTCTTCATGCCGGAAGCTTCGTGAGAGATGACCAGAATCCCCGCGTCGCGCGCTTTTTTCAGAACGGGTTCAAGCGCTTCGGTCGAGAACGGCACCACGCAGATGGCGTCCACGCCCTTTGCGATCAGGTCTTCAATTGTCTGCGCCTGCAGGGCGGCGTCGCCCTTTTCCGGGCCGGTGTAATAGGCGTCGATGCCGGTGTCCTTCGCGTACTTCTTCACGCCGACCTCCATGCGCTGGAACCACGCGATGCTGGTCAGCTTGGGCACGGTCGCGATCGTGAAGTCTTTCTTTCCGCCTGTGGAGGCGGATCCCTGCGGGGCCGGGGCTCCGGAAGAAGCGGAATCCTGGGAAGAGCCGCACGCGGCCATGCTGACGGTCATAACGAGTGCCAAAAGAAACGATAGCGCCTTTTTCATTTTTTACTCCTCCTTAAAATAAACCATTCAGAATTAAGCCATCCGCTAAACAAATAAACGTTTAGCTAATATTTTAGCTTATTTCCGTTCTTGATATGATTAAATATAGCATCTAACATTTTCGATGTCAAGAATAAATTATGCAGAATAAATATTAAATTACAGATAAGAATTAAATATTTATTGTTAATAACGAAACAAAGTTTCTTGCCCTTCCGAAATATTTCGGCGAGGGGAAGAGGCTTTGCAATAAATTTTTACTAATCATTAACCGGTAGAAAGGGGGAAATTAATACTGAACAAAGGGAATCGCGATCAGCCGCGGCAGGCGGGATACGGCTTTCCGGGGAATCGGCCGTTTGGGATCCGATTTCCGGGAAGCGTCCGCTACAAACGCTTTCGGTGGCGAGGGCAGGGGCCGTGGGGCAGCTTTGCTTACGGCCGCGGCGGCAGCTTTGCCGTTTCGCGGGGCGGAAAGCGTTTATGATCCTGTTTTTAACGAATAATATGTTCCCGACGGTCTTGCTGTTGATCCCACTTTATGCTATCATGCGTAGTATGGGTTTCCTTTATACCCCCATGTCGCTTGCGCTCTCTTACACCACGTTCACCATCCCGTTTTCGGTGTGGCTTCTGAACGGATACAGGAACGATCTGCCGATGTCCCTGGAGGCGGCGATGGTCGACGGAGCGAACCGCGCCACAGCCTTCCTCAAGATCATTTTCCCGGTCATGGTCCCGTGCCTTGTCGCGACCGGCGTGTATCTCTTCATGGCGTCGCGGAACGAGTACGCGTTTGCCGTGATGTTCACGAACGAAAGAAACCGGACCATCCCGGCGGCGCTGAAGAATCTGATCGGCCAGCTCGGGGTTCAGTGGGATCTTCTGACGGCAGGCGGAATCATCACCATCATCCCGGTCTGCGTCATGTTCTTCTTCGCGCGGAAGCGTCTGGTAGAGGGCCTTACGGCGGGAGCAGTGAAGGGCTAAGAAAAGGAGTAATCAGAATGAACAGTGAGTTAAACGAAAAAGCGAGGCACCTGCGGGCGGACATCGTCAAAATGCTGTACCTCAGCCAGTCGGGCCATCCGGGCGGCTCTCTCTCCTGCACGGATATTCTGGTGGCGCTTTATTACAACGTGATGAAGACCGACCCGAAAAACCCGCGCATGGAGGACCGCGACCGCTTCGTCCTGAGCAAGGGGCACGCCTGCCCCGCGCTTTACGCGGTGCTTGCGGACAAGGGCTTTTTCCCGCGCGAGGAGCTTTGGACGCTGCGCCAGCTCCACTCCCCGCTTCAGGGGCACCCCGACATGAACAAGACCCCCGGCGTGGACTGCAATACGGGCTCCCTGGGGCAGGGGGTCGCGATCGCGACGGGCATGGCGCTTGCCGCGAAGTACAAAAAGGCCGGCCATAAGGTTTACGCGCTGATCGGCGACGGAGAGATGCAGGAGGGCCTGGTGTGGGAGGCGGCGATGGCCGCGGCCCACTACAAGCTTGACAACCTGACCGTGCTGCTGGACTTCAACCACCTTCAGATCGACGGCTCCAACGACGAGGTGATGAGCGTCGGCGACCCGGTCGCGAAATATAAGGCGTTCGGCTTCGAGTGCTTCGAGGTGGATGGTCACGACATCGACGCGGTGACCAAAACGCTTCGGATCCCGGTTTCGGGCAGGCCGAAGTTCATCTGCTGCCACACCCACAAGGGCAGGGGCGTTTCCTTTATGGAGGACAACTTCGCCTGGCACGGCAAGGCGCCGAACAAAGAGCAGTATGTTGCGGCAATGAAAGAACTGGGGGTAGAAGTCGATGGCTGAAAAGAAATCTTTAAGGGTCGCCTATGGCGAGGCCCTGGTGGAGCTGGGCGCCAAAAACGACAGGATCGTGGTGATGGACGCCGATCTGTCCCAGGCGACCAAGACGGAAATTTTCAAGGAAAAATATCCCGGCCGCTTTTTCGACTTCGGGATTGCGGAAGCGGACCTGATGGCGGAGGCCGCCGGCTTCGCGCACGAGGGCCTGATCCCGTTCGCCAGCACGTTCGCGCTGTTCGGCACCGGCCGCGCCTACGAGATCATCCGGAACTCCATCAGCTATGTGAACGCCAACGTCAAGCTGGGCCTTTCGCATTCCGGCCTGTGCGTGGGCGAGGACGGCGGCAGCCACCAGTCGGTGGAGGATATCGCGCTGATGCGCGTTCTGCCGGGCATGACGATTCTGGTTCCGTGCGACGCGGTGGAAATGCGCAAGGCCGTGTTCGCGGCGGCCGAGATCAACGGGCCGGTGTACATCCGCGTGGCGCGCCCCGTGTGCGACGTCATCACGTCGGAATCCGATCCGTTCGTTCCGGGCAAAGCCAACGTCCTGCGCGACGGCGGGGACGTGTGCATCATCGCGGCGGGCCTGATGGTGCCCGAGGCACTGAAAGCCGCCGAGCTGCTGAAAAACGGGGGCGTGAACGCGGCGGTCGTCAACATGCATACCATCAAGCCCATCGACAGCGGCATCATCCTGAAGATGGCGGAGAAGTGCGGCGCGGTCGTCACCGTCGAGGAACACTCCATCATCGGCGGCCTCGGCTCCGCCGTGGCGGAGGTGCTCGCGGGGAAGAGCGGCGCGAAGTTCGACCGCGTGGGCATCATGGACCGGTTCGGCCAGTCCGGAAAGCCGGCGGACCTGTTCCGGGAGTACGGCCTCACCCCGGAAAATATCGCGCAGAAATGCAGGGCCCTGCTGAAATAACAGACTGCGGGTCAGGCTTCCGCCGCGAAGGCTCTTGTAAATAAAAAACGAGGAAAGGCCCCCGGCAGTTCGAAGCTGCCAAGGGCCTTTTGCGTCCCGGACGTCCCGTATGGAGGAATTCCTGTCAATCATCGCTTAGAATCGGGAGAAGTCCGATCTCAGAACTGTTTGGTTTGCCAATGTCAATCGATGCTTTTTTGTGATATAATTAATATCAATTGATAGAGTTCCTATCAAAACAGGGAAAGATTTTCTTTCGGTACCTGATTAGCGCTTTAATCCGACAATAAATAAAATTATCGATTGACTGTTGCGGAAACAGGCCTTATAATGAAAACCAAACCCGCGAAAGAAAGGTGGAATCCTATGATCAGCGGAGCGGAAATCATGGTAAAATGTCTGGAGAACGAAGGCGTTTCCCTGCTGTTCGGTTATCCGGGCGCGGCGATTTGTCCTTTTTACGACCGACTATCCCAGTCATCCATCCGCCACATACTGGTCAGGGAAGAGCAGAACGCGGCCCACGCCGCCAGCGGGTACGCGCGCTCCTGCGGCAGGCCGGGCGTGTGCGTCGCGACTTCCGGCCCCGGGGCGACGAACCTGATTACGGGGCTGGCCACGGCTTATATGGATTCGATTCCGATCGTCGCGATCACGGGGCAGGTCAATTCCGAGCTTCTGGGGCGCGACGTGTTCCAGGAGGCGGACATTACGGGGGCCTGCGAGCCGTTCACGAAGCACAGCTATCTGGTGAAGGACGCGAAGGAGCTGCCGAGAATTTTCAAAGAGGCGTTCCACATCGCTTCCACCGGGCGCCCGGGCCCCGTGCTGATCGACGTGCCGATCGACATCCAGCAGAGCGGGGTCGCGGAATTCAAATATCCCCAGCAGGTCGACATCATCGGCTACAAGCCGCGCACGCAGGGGCACGCCCTTCAGATTAAAAGGGCCGTGCAGGCGATGAGCGAGGCAAAGCGCCCGCTGATCTGCTGCGGCGGCGGCGTGGTGCTGGCGGGGGCGCGCAAAGAGCTGCTTTCGCTGCTGGAAAAAACGCAGATCCCGGCGGTTTCCACCATGATGGGGCTCGGCGTGATCCCCCTGGATAACGAAAGCTACCTTGGAATGATCGGCACGCACGGCCGCAGGCCCGCGAACCAGGCCCTGCTGGAGGCCGACCTGGTGATCCTGTGCGGGGCCCGCGTGGGCGACCGCGCCATCTGCGCCCCCGACATGCTCGGGGCGCAGGCGAAGATCATCCACATCGACGTGGACCCCGCGGAGATCGGGAAGAACATCACCGCCCATATCCCGATCGTCGGCGACATCCGCCTGGTGCTGGGCGCGCTGGCGGAAAAGGCGGGCGCGCGCGCTCCGCGGGAGTGGATCGAGCAGGTCCGCGCGTATCAAAGGGATTATGTCCCCCGCGGCGAGCCCTCCGAAGATTTTGTGGAGCCGCGCTCGTTTGTGCGCGCGCTTTCCGGCATGATGAAGGACGACGCGATCCTGACCGCCGACGTGGGGCAGAACCAGATCTGGTCGGTCAACAATTTCAACGTGAAAGAGGGGCGGCTCCTCACCTCCGGCGGGCTGGGCACCATGGGGTACGCGCTTCCCGCGGCGCTGGGCGCCAAGCTGGCAAAGCCGCGCCGCCAGGTGGTCGCCATCTGCGGGGACGGCTCGTTTCAGATGTCGATGTGCGAGCTGGGCACGCTGTGCCAGCATCAGATCGACATTAAAATCATCGTGATGGTGAACGGCCGCCTCGGCATGGTCCGCGAGGTTCAGGACAAGCAGTACGGCGGCCGCCATATCGGCACCGTCCTCGACGGGAATCCGGATTTCGTCCGTCTCGCCGAAGCGTACGGCATCCCGTCCGCCCTTGCGGAAAATAACCGGCAGGCCGAGGAGCTTGCCCGGAAGATGCTTTCGAGCGGCAAGGCGTTTCTTTTGGTGTGCAGGGTTGATCCGGACCTGCCGTCGATATAAGGGGGCTCAAATATGAAATACACCCTTTCCGTCCTCGTCGAAAACCAGCCCGGAGTCCTTTCGAAGGTTTCCGGCCTGTTCGCCCGCCGCGGCTTCAACATCGACAGCCTCGCCGTCGGCGTCACCGAAGATTCGCGCATCTCCCGCATGACGATCGTGGTCAACGGGGATGAGCACCTGGTGGAGCAGGTGGAAAAGCAGCTGAACAAGCTGATCCCGGTCATCAAGGTAAAGGTGCTGGCGGGGGACTTTATCAGCAGCGAGCTTTCGCTCGTCAAGGTGAGCTGCACGCCGCAGTACCGCCCCGAGATCATTCAGATCGCGGATCTGCTCGGCGCGCGCGTGGTGGATGTGTCCCTTTCGTCGATGACGCTCCAGTTTTCGGACACCGCCGAAAAAACGGAAACGCTTTTTGCGCTGCTCAAGCCTTACGGCATCAAAGAAATCGCCCGTACCGGAACCCTCGCCATCGAGCGGGGCCCCGGGGTAACCAGAAAGCAAAACGCTTGAGGGGCTTCATCAGGCCCCGCTTTCACAGAAAGGACCGGCCGCTCGAACGTTCTGTTATAAAAAATTTACATGTTCTAGGAGGAAAAGAGTTATGCCGAAGATCTATTACGAAGCCGATTGTGACATCAATGTGCTCAAGGGGAAAACGGTCGCTGTCATCGGTTACGGCAGCCAGGGCCATGCCCATGCGCTGAACCTGCACGACAGCGGGGTCGACGTGATTGTCGGGCTGTATCAGGGCAGCAAGAGCATTGAAAGAGCCAAGAAGGCCGGGCTGACCGTCATGACCGTACCGGAAGCCACCAAGGCCGCCGACATCATTATGGTTCTGATTCCGGATGAGCGCCAGGCCGATATGTACCGCACCGATATCGCCCCTTACCTGACCGAAGGGAAGGCGCTTGCGTTTGCACACGGCTTCAACATTCACTTCGGCCAGATCGTGCCGCCGAAGAACGTGGATGTGTTTATGATCGCGCCGAAGGGCCCGGGCCACACCGTGCGCAGCGAATTCCTGGAGGGCAAGGGCGTTCCGTGCCTGGTCGCCGTGCAGCAGGATGCATCGGGCCACGCGCTTGACATCGCGCTCGCCTACGGCGCCGGAATCGGCGGGGCGAGAGCGGCTGTGATGGAGACCACCTTCAAGATCGAGACCGAAACCGATCTGTTCGGCGAGCAGTGCGTCCTTTGCGGCGGCGTCACCGCCCTGATGAAGGCCGGCTTTGAAACGCTGGTGGAAGCGGGCTATGCGCCGGAAAACGCCTATTTCGAGTGCATCCATGAAATGAAGCTGATCGTCGACCTGATCTATAAGGGCGGCTTCAAGCTGATGCGCTACTCCATTTCCGACACGGCGGAGTTCGGCGATTACGAAACGGGCAAGCGCCTGATCACCGACGACACCAAGAAGGAAATGAAGAAGGTTCTCGGCGAGATTCAGGACGGCACCTTCGCCTCCAAATGGATCTCCGAAAACAAAAACGGCCGCGCGCATTTCACCGCGTGCCGCCGCATCGAGGCTTCCCACCAGATGGAGAAGGTAGGGGAAGAGCTCCGCAAGATGTATTCCTGGAGCAAAGAAGACAAATACGCGGACTGAGCCGCCTGCGATTGATGGACCGTTCCCCCAAAAAGGCCGAATTGCTTTTTAAGGACGGATCCGGCGGGAAAAGGCCCGCTGCGACCGAAAATTTCGGCTGCGGCGGGTCTTTTCCCGTTTTGTTTGTCATAAGAAAAGAAAGAAGGAACCGGGCCTCGTTTTTTATGCATCAAACAAGGCCCTGAGGCAATTTTACTTCACGATTGCGGAAGCAGAGCATTTCTTCCCCGCCGGAGGAGAAATTGAAACAAATTCCGCATCTCAGACGGAAGTGCGAGAAGAGAAAGGGGAACGGTTTTATGTGGGATAGAAAAATCCTGAAAAGCAATGCGAAGCTGGCAGTCCGGGGGAACCGGTTCTGGATCGGGTTCGCCGTGGTCCTCGTCGTGGCGGCGTGCCAGGCGGTCCAGGGCCTTCTGACAAAAGACGTCAACGACCAGATGACCAGTGCGCTCCTTTTCGGCAAGGCTTACCCGGACCCGGCGGAGCTGATCTGGCGAAATCTTCTCGCCGGCCTGCTCTTTCTGCTGGCGGAGATCCCTCTTTCCATCGGTTCGGCTCGCTTCTTTGTCAGAAACCGGTTCGGAAATACCCGGTTCGGCACGGTTTTCACCGGGTTTCAGAGCGGTTACCGGAACACGGTGGCGGCGTCGTTTGTCACCAACCTGCTGATTTTCCTGTGGGCGCTCCTGCTGGTTATCCCGGGCGTCGTCAAGGGGCTTCAGTACAGCATGGTGCCCTATCTTTTGTCCGACAACCCCGGGCTGAACGGGGCGCGGGCCAGAAAGATCAGCAGCCTGATGACGGATGGGGAAAAGGGCGCGATCTTTGTGCTGCAGCTGTCGTTTTTGGGGCTGCTTTTGTGCCTGCCGGTCGGGACGGCGATTTTTCTCGCGTTTCTGCCGATCCCGGATGGGGTGATCTCTTTTGTGGTCATGGCGGAAATCCTGCTGGTGCTTCCCTATTATTGCGCCGCGTTCGCCGAGCTGTATGTGTTCCTGCGCGACCGCATCATCCAGACGGGCCTGGTACAGCCCGCGGAGCTGAATCTGACGGCTTGATCATGGAAAAACAAAAAGGAGCCGGGATCAAAGCCGGCTCCCTTTCGCTGCGCGATTCGCAGGGGCCCGGCCTTTTGCCGGGCGGTAAAAAAGGAGGAACAGACCAGGGAAAACAGGAGGAACGGGCCGGGAAAAACAGGAAAGAAAAGCGGGAGGCCGGCGCCGGATTTCGTCCGGCGGAGAAACGGCGCCTGCCGGCAGGAAACCGTGCGGGAGAAGCACCGCCTGATTCATAATATGAAAAAGGGCGTCCGTTGTTGACGGGATGTCCCAAATCCGCGGACTTTGCGGGCAGGAAACGGCCGGCCTCCGTGCAGTCCGGCGGTGTTTTTCGGCACGCAAAAAAACAGGGGGACGGCCTGAAACCGCCTCCCCGTTTCAATATGGAAAATCAGGCCGCCTTCGGGGCGTTTCCGCCGACGCGGTCGAGCGCGCGGATCAGCACCAGCGAAACCAGCACGGTGATGATCAGCTCGGGGAGCATGTAGCTTCCGTTGTAGGTGAGGGAATACAGCCACACGGGCATGCCTTCCGGCGCGTATTCGCCCCAGATGAGGATGCCGGAGAAGAAGCTGCACAGAAAGCGCAGGAAGACCGCGCAGGCGGAGCCGACGGCAACGGATGCGGCGCGGTTATGGAACGGCCTGCCGAACAGCGCGGCGCAGCCCAGAACCGTGAAGGCCAGCACATAGTCGAGCAGCACGACGAGCGCGAACGCCAGAAAGGTTTTGGCCGGGGGCGCGTCGAACCGCAGCAGCATCTGAAGCAGGCTGTGGGCGAACGCGGTGCCGACGCCCCATTTCAGCCCGTGCCGGTAAGAGACCAGAACGAGCGGCACCATGCTGGCGCAGGTGACGGCGCCGCCGTTGGGCAGCTCGTAGATTTTGAACATGCTCAGCACGGTGGAAAGAGCGATCATCATCGCGCACTCCACCAGAGTAACGGTATTGGATTTCTTCATTTCTGAACCCTCCCGTACGCAAAACGCACGTCCGCTTTCCGGCAGCGGAATGCCGAATTTGGAACCGACCCCGAAAGCTTTCCGAACCAAAAAACGCTTTGCGGCTAATACCACAAAGCGTTTTGCTTGTTAAAAGTTTCCTACGCTGGCATTACCCAGATCAGGTCTAAGGGACGGAAACGTCGATTCGTTTCATCTCAGCCGCGGACACGCAGCACCCCGTATTCAGTTCTGCTTCTACTATATAACGGCGCGGCTACTTTGTCAAGAGCATTCGCTCAAGATCGGGAAAGCCGGAAGCAAACCGCGCGGCGGGAAACTCCGCCAGCATTTCGTCCTGCGAGCCGTATCCGTAAAGCACCCCGATAAAATCGGTTCCGGCCCCTTTCGCCCCGCGGGCGTCGTAAAGGGTGTCGCCGACCATCACGGCGCGCCGCGGATTTATACCGAAGCGGATCAGGCATTTCCGGATCAGCTCGGCCTTGCTGCTGGAGCGCTCGTCTTCCGCCGCGCCGGAAACCATATCCATCACCGAATCCAGATGAAACAGCGCGGCGACCCGGTCCGCCTGGGACTGCGGTTTCGAAGTCGCCATGCACACCTTCGCCCCGCTTGCCCGCAGGGCTTGCAGAAGCTCCATGGCGTGCGGGTACAGGGAATTGTTGAAGATTCCCTCGCTGTGGTAAAATTCCCGGTAAACGGCCACCGCGTGCTCGCTTTCCTCTGCGGAAAGGCCGCAGTAGCGGGCGAAGCTCTGGCTGAGGGGAGGGCCGATGAACCGGCGCAGGGTCGCTTCCGGCGGAACCGGAAGCTTCATCCGGTTCAGCGTCTGGATGACACTGCCTATGATGCCGGGCCCCGATTTGGTCAGGGTGCCGTCAAGGTCGAACAGAACCATCTTGTATACCGATTTCATGAAATCCTCCCCGGGTTCGTTTGAAAAATCAAGAAAATTGAAGTTGCGCCGGGCGGTCAGTTCGCCTTGCGCGCGGCGGCTTTTTTGGCGAAGCTCTCGCGCCTTACGGCGACGCGCTGGTGGGTGCCGGTGGCGATCAGGCCGGCCTCGTCGAACGCCTTCAGCGAAAAGCTGTATTTCCGGCCTTCCACGGCGGTCAGCTCGGCCACTGCCTTTACTTTTACGCCCTCGGGCGAAGGGGCGAGGTGCTGCACGCAGATTTCCGCGCCGACGGTGGTGAATTCATCGTCGAGATAGGTCTGCGCCAGGTCTGCGGCCGCGCCTTCCATCATGGCCGCCACAACCGGGGTCGCCAAAACTTCCACGCTGCCGCTGCTGACGGAAACGGCGAGCTTGTCGTGCGTGACAGTCAGTTCACGTTCCGAGGTCTGCCCGATTTTCGGTTCTTTCATTGTAATTCTCCTTTTCTTCCTTTATAATAATGTCTGTA
>ENA-UOOI01001951-UOOI01001951.1-fermentation-metagenome-genome-assembly--contig:-NODE-1951-length-19502-cov-4.327300_pt1 | contig 19502 bp, 13 predicted proteins | sample MGYA00245779_ERZ724027 | MGnify/ENA primary metagenome ERZ724027 (study PRJEB28704, sample SAMN03018318) | fermentation metagenome | biome: anthropogenic terrestrial biome; feature: soil; material...
GTCATGCTTTTTCATGCAAGCATGAAACGCAGGACCTTTTGACCCTAGTATCATAACAATTAATTATTAATGGAGTCTATGACTGCCGATTACAGTCATTAGTAAAATATGGAGGTTCATATGAATTTACGTCAATTAGAATATTTTGTATCTGTCGCAGAGACCTTGAGTTTTACCAGAACAGCCGAGAAGTTTTATATCTCGCAGACGGCCGTGACACAACAGATTAAGACACTTGAGAATAATATTGGCGTCAAGCTTTTAAGACGCACGAAACGACATGTTGAACTCACACCTGCCGGAAATGTTTTTCTGTCGGAAGCAAAGGCAATCTTAAATCGCACACAAGATGCAATCAAGAAGGCCCAGAAAGCAGCCACCGGATTTACCGGGAATCTGAATCTGGGAATCGTGGAAGGATATGACAATCCCGATCTGCCTGAAATACTCCGCTCTTTTAAATCGGGCTATCCGAATGTATCACTTTCAATAGTTGAAGCTGATACTTCCACCTTATATACGAGACTTCTCGACAACACGCTCGATGTCGTCTTGAACGTTCTCTTTGCCTACAGCAACCTGGAAGAAAAGGAAATTCTATATAAAGAAATTAATAAGTACAATCTGATTGTTCTGCTGCCCACCTCGCACCCGCTGGCATACCGCAGTGTTTTGAAACTGTCAGATCTTAAAAATGACTCTTTCATTCTTACGGCAATGGGTGACCCGGAGGACAGTTTTGGACAATATGAAAGTACGATGGCACACTTTATCCGATCAGGATTCACACCAAATATCGTACAGCAGACTTCAAAATTTGACACCACTGCGCTCATGGTCGCGGCGAATATGGGAGTTGCCATTGTTCCTTCCTATGCCTTATCTTCAAGCAGAAACACCAGAAGTCTTGTGAAAATTCCTCTCGATGAAGATACCGAAAAGTTTGAGATTGTGGCTGCAAGATACAAGGAAAATCAAAACCCGACAATAGAAAAGTTCTTGTCTTATATTTGAAACGCAGTTATCGGAAAACAAATCAGCGGTTTTGAAACTTCACGATCTCCGGATCGATAATCTTTCCCTCTCTGACAACCTGGGCATCCTGAAGTACCTTATCTTCTTTGCCTTCTATGAGCTGATCCAGATATGGATACAGTATCTCACTGTTACAGTAAGTAAATGTCTTATAGAAAATGGCCGGAGTATGGTCCACGACATAGTGAAGAATGCCTTCAACCATATAGGTTGGATCATCAATCGTGGTGGGAACGCTGGTTTCCACTGCGCCGTTCTTATCGCAGCTCACATCGATGATCATAGACCCTCGTTTCATCTCAGACAGATCACTTTTATAGATGATATGCTCTTTACGGGTGATATCCCACAGAACACAGATCACCACCACATCATACTTCGACAGCTCTTCTTTAAAGAGTTCGACCGTATTTCGATTATACTGCGTTACAGATGCCCCAAGTTTATTTAATATCTTTATCGCCCCGCGGGCAGTATTGCCACGTCCCAACACTGCTGCTTTCACCTCATAAGGCATCTTTCCATAACATTGAAATGCATGCAGCACAGCCGCCTCACCTGCGAGTTCATTGTTCTTCCAGAAGACGTGTCTGCCGCGGTCATACATCTTCTCCCAAGCATACGCTGTAATCTTTCCCTGAACTAATTGATCGGTCAGTTCTTTATTCTGTGTTGCATGAACCCACCCAAATATTATCTGGTTTTGCAGTCTGCCAATATATTCGGCATCTCCTATTTTTGGCGCACATATGATATCCTGATCCAATGTCTCTTCTCTGCTTATCATATGGCATCCACAGGCCCGATACTCTTCATCACTGATTCCCAGAACTTCCCCATATCCTTTTTCAAAACACAATTTATCTGCATTTTTCATGCGCATGATGTGTCGGGGAAGAACCGTCCTCCTTTTTTCATTTTCTTTGTGACAGATTGGAAATCCAACCGTTTTCATAAAATCCTCTCCTCTCTTTTTTGCAGAACATATGGAATTAAAAAAACGTATACATGAATCAGAAGTTCTGTTCGACAAAAAATTAAGAACTTCTAACAAATTAATTATATGATTTATACATTATTGATTTCATATCAGATATTTTTGATCAACAAATATCCCAGATCTATACGCGTAATAGAAATGTTTTATAACACTAATAACCATAACACTTATTTTGATCCATTGCAAGTGCCCTCCCAGGGGTTCACTATGTTTTTCGGACAAACTTCTTTTTGTGACTTGTTGTTCATGTCAACCCCCCAATATTTTTTATTATTCATGTCGCAAATACAAGATTTTTCATAAAAATCAAAATTTATTGTTGAATTATTTTAGAAATTATGTATAATAAGTAAAGTGAGGTGATCAAATGGGAAAATATTGCGAAAAGCTAAAAAGAGGCAGCATAGAATTACTATTGCTGAAATTATTATCAGAAAGCGATTTATACGGTTATCAAATTGTTCAGCTTTTTAACGACCTGACGAATGAGACTATTACTCTTACCATCGGGAATATGTATCCGACTTTATATAAACTTGAAGAAAAAGAGTTTGTAAAAAGCTATCGAAAGTTAACCGGAAAAAGGATGGAGAGGGTTTACTACCATCTCACAGACCTTGGCAAGAAAGAACTAAAGGAAATGATTCATGATTATAACTCCGTTATTGACGCAACAAATAATATTCTTAACTATAAAAGCATAATATCCGAAGCAGAATAAGGAAATAGATGGGTAAAAATGAATCATTATATTATAAGAAACTGCGCTGTCTGTTTCCTAATATAGGATTTAGTGAGGGCAGATTCTTAAGAGATATAAAATTACAGCTTAATGAGTACTCTATGACACATCCCAATGCGTCATATGAAGAAATATGTTCCTTTTATGGTGAACCAAAAGATGTTCTGATGGATTTTATCTCATCCAGAGAGGGAGAAAAGTTATACGAGGAAGCAAAAAGACATAAGCAAAGGGTAATGTTTCTACATGTATTTTTACTGCTGGTGGCGGTTATGTTTATCAGTATGGGCATTTACTGGTATAAATCTTATCAGACATTCAATGAGGCCGTACCATCCACGCAGGAAATCATCGTCAAGGAGGAAAACAAATGAAAAAGAAAATCAAGAGCATATTGACTATGGTCCTGGCACTTTGTCTAACGCTTGGATTGACTCCAGGTGTCATGACGCAGGCATCCGATCTTACGGAAACATCAATAACAAAAGAATATCTGCCGGACGGAAGCTATTTTGAAACGGAGATCATACAGACCTCAACACTTTTAAGATCTTCTACAAAATCAGCCAGCAAGACCACAACTTATAAGAATGATAAGGGAGAGTCCCTGTGGTATGCCAAGGTGAGTGCAAACTTTACATATACCGGAAGCACTTCTTCCTGCACCAGTGCAACAGCATCTGCCGGAAGTTACAACAGCGTCTGGAAAATAATCAGTAAATCAGCCAGCAAGAGCGGGCACACCGGAACTGCAAAAGTCTCCGCAAAGTGCTACTTAGGTTTTCTTCCGGTTGGGACCATCAACCAGACGGTCAACATCTCATGTGACAAAAACGGGAACATCTCCTGATTCCTGAAAAGACATCAGAGCATCAAAAAGAGAGCATAGATGCTCTCTTTTTTCCTGCTTTGCCAATTTTTTATCATCTTTTTTTATTTTATGTCAAGTGTTTTTGTAAAATTGATGTATAATAGGAATTAATACTTTTAAAATGAGTATCAATGATAGGAGATATTTGAGTAATGAAGATAAGTATACTATTAGAGGAGTTAATCAAGATTTCAAAGGTTTCTAAAACCGACTATGCTCTTGCTCTTCACATGACTCCGAGCGGCCTGAGCAAAATTCTCTCCGGAACCAGGTTTCCGCTTTGGAAAGAAAGGAAACTGTTCATCAGACAATCTGCAGTTTATTTTGCAGATGCTACCTATTCATATAACTGTTATCATAAATTCCAGACATTGTTTCCAATCGTTTATGATTTCAACTCCAAAAATGAGTTGGAATTATTCCTGACTTACGCAATTGGCTATGCACTGGAATATGATTATACGCAGGCGAATCATGAAAGCATCGAATACCCGGATTATGAGATTAGTTATATGGGTAATCAGCAGATTCTTAATATGTTCTGTGTAATCTTGTCAGACTATATTTTCTTTAGGAACGGAAAGCCTTGTGAAGCTTTTCTTGCTCCTCCCGTCATGGAGAAATCTTATTCAGAAATCTTCTCCCGTATTGTTTACAACCCTTCTGAAAAAAGGAAGCGATCTAAATACCATTTATTTTTTAACATGGATCATTTTAAAAACGCAGATGATCTGACAAGGATTGATTATCTGGAACAATTAATCAAGGCTCACCGCCGCTTTGATCAAATTATTCATCCCACAGATGGAAGAATCGGCCCATTTTTTCTTTTGATCAGGGGAAAATATCTCTTATATTTCACAACTTTGATTGATGGAATTCCACTGATGACGGTAATACGTCAGAGAAACTACCAGACCATCTTCTACAATTCTCTCATGAAGAGAAACTACGAGCCAATCAGTTATAACGCCAAAGAATTATTGGATATACTGGAACAGAAACCAGACATGCGAAATTCACTGAATGCACTGAACGTTGACTGCGTCTATAACTTTATCTCGATTGGTTATCTGCTTACCAGAAAGGAACTGGATCAGCTGGACGCAAGCGATGATCTGAAAGATTGTATCTATCAATACTTTCAGAAAATTCTAAACTCTGACACAACTTTTGTGGTAACCATTAACGCAATGACCAATTTCTTTGCAACCGGTAAGGCGCTTGTCCCACTTTTGGGCTATGTGGAGATTCCTCTGGAAGAACGTACAGCATATCTCAGACGGCTGGATAGTCATCCCTCATCGAATACCTCCGGCAAAATATATATCTTAGACCAGAACATGCCAAATGCTTCTATCATCTGTTCCGGAGATTTAACTATTATTTACCTGATTGATGAAGATGGAAACCCGGAGAAAATACATATTTTTCAAACCGAATACATGAATCCATCGATAGAAAGGATACTCCTGCACGAAAGTGCCCGGCTGCTGGACTTCACACCAGATCTCTGGGACAGCTATCTGAAGAAGATGTCGCCGGTGTAACAAGATTATCTAAATATTTAACAGGAATTCTTAGCTTGAATTATAAACAATGATCAGAAGGTCGGCTAATCATGAATTGATTAACCGACCTTCCTCTTTGCACGTGCGGTCTGGAAAGTCAGTCGAATGACTTTCTAAACCGTACATTATTGCTCATTCCATTTGAAATATAAATTCATTAGGAGAACTTTTAGTTATTTACTTCTTTTCCTCTTGATTCTGAGTGCCCCTGTTATTGCAACAGCACTGACTAACAAAACCACACCATACATCAGCGGTTCATTGGAATCACCAGTTTTCGGTGATTTTGTTTTCGAAGATTTACCCGTTCCTGTCTCTCCTGACTCACCCGGTTTACTGGGTTTTCCTGGTTTTCCTGGTTTCCCTGGTTTTCCTGGTTTCCCTGGTTTTCCTGGTTTCCCTGGTTTCCCTGGTTTCCCTGGTTTTTCAGGTTTGTAATTATTGGTAAAGGTTTGATCTCCTTCGTATACTGAGGATGCCACAAACTGTCCATCTTGATCCTCTACAGTTACTTTTACTTTTATCGCATGACTGTCATAGTCAACATGAGCCAACTTACCAATTACTTCAGTAATTGTATATTCATAAATTCCCTTTTCACTATATGCAATCGGATCGAAGTAAATCTTTCCCTGAGCATCATTTTGTTTCGTCTGAAGTACCTTTCCTGCTTTATCTTTCAGTACAAAGCTAAACTCTCCTGCTTTTAATTTTTTTCCTTTCAAAATCTTTTTCGCTTCTAAAACAATATTTCCATCTGCAGGTTTATAAGTATTGGTGAAGGTCTGATCTTCCTCATATACCGGTGTCGCCACAAGCTGTGCTTCTTTGTCCTCCACCGTTACTGTAACATGGATAACATGGCTGTCGTAGGTAACTCCTGCCTGTTCACCACTTAGCTCAGCGATTGTGTATTGATAAGTTCCGACTTCTGTGTAGTCAATGGGATCAAAGAATACCTTACCCTGGGCATCGTTCTGTTTTGTCTGAAGGACTTTTCCGTCTTCATCTTTCAGTTCGAAGCTAAAGTTATCGGCTTCCAAGTTCTTTCCTTCCAGTACTTTCTGTGCCTCCAGTACAATATTTCCATCTGCAGGTTTATAAGTATTGGTGAAGGTCTGATCTCCCTCATATACCGGTGTCGCCACAAGCTGTGCTTCTTTGTCTTCCACAGTTACTGTAACATGGATAACATGGCTGTCGTAGGTAACTCCTGCCTGTTCACCACTTAGCTCAGCGATTGTGTATTGATAAGTTCCGACTTCTGTGTAGTCAATGGGATCAAAGAATACCTTACCCTGGGCATCGTTCTGTTTTGTCTGAAGGACTTTTCCGTCTTCATCTTTCAGTTCGAAGCTAAAGTTATCGGCTTCCAAGTTCTTTCCTTCCAGTACTTTCTGTGCCTCCAGTACAATATTTCCATCTGCAGGTTTATAAGTATTGGTGAAGGTCTGATCTCCCTCATATACCGGTGTCGCCACAAGCTGTGCTTCTTTGTCTTCCACAGTTACTGTAACATGGATAACATGGCTGTCGTAGGTAACTCCTGCCTGTTCACCACTTAGCTCAGCGATTGTGTATTGATAAGTTCCGACTTCTGTGTAGTCAATGGGATCAAAGAATACCTTACCCTGGGCATCGTTCTGTTTTGTCTGAAGGACTTTTCCGTCTTCATCTTTCAGTTCGAAGCTAAAGTTATCGGCTTTCAGTTCTTTCCCTTCCAGTACTTTTTGTGCTTTCAATACAACACTTCCGGCTGCCGGTTGATAAGTATTCGTGAAAGTCTGATCTCCCTTATATACCGGTGTCGCCACAAGCTGTGCTTCTTTGTCCTCCACAGTTACTATCACATCTATCACATGACTGTCATAGCTGACTCCTGCAAGATTTCCCTTTGTCTCTTCGATTGTATACTGATATGTTCCGGTTTCCTTGTACTCTATGGGGTCAAAGTACACCTTACCCTGGGCATCATTCTGTTTTGTCTGAAGGACTTTTCCATCCTTATCTTTCAATTCAAAACTAAAATCTCCACCTTTTAGATCTTTTCCTTTCAGAACTTTCTGTGCTTCCAATACAACACTTCCGGGTGCTGCCTGATACATATTAATAAATGTCTGACTGCCTTCATACACTGGTTCTGCTACAAGTTTTGCATCTTTATCTTCCACAGTGACAGTAACATTTATCACATGACTGTCATAGCTAACTCCCGCAAGATCCCCTTTTACTTCTTGAATCGTATACTTGTAGGTTCCGACTTCTGTGTACTCAATCGAGTCAAAGAACACCTTACCTTGTGCATCGTTTTGTTTTGTCTGGAGGAGTTTTCCGTCTTCATCTTTCAGTTCAAAACTGAATTCTCCGACTTGCAGGTCTTTTCCATTCAAAACCTTCTGTGCTTCTAATGTAACACTTCCGGGTGCTGCCTGATACGTATTCGTGAATGTCTGGCTGCCTCCATCATATACCTGAGTAGCCGTAAGTTTTCCATCTTTATCTTCAACATTAACCGTTATACTGATTACACTCTTATCATAGTTAATTCCGACTTCGTCTCCTGCTACTTCCTGAATGGTATAATGATACTCTCCTGGCTCATCATATGTTATTTCGTCAAATACAATATTTCCATCGAGATCATTCTTCTTTGTCTGGATCGTCTTTCCATCAGTGTCTTTCAGTTCAAATTTGAAAGAAGCATCTTCCAGATTTTTTCCTTCCAGAATTTTGTTTGCTTTCAATATCACAGATGTAGGAGCATACTCACCCTCTTTATAATTTTCAATAGCAATAAGGTTTGCATCATCTCCAGTTTTTCCATCAATGGATACTGTGGTCGCATCTTCTGTTTTCACCACCTCAAGTGTGTGATCGCTTGTGTCCAAATTATATCCGTCCGGAACTGCAGTTTCTCTAAGAATAAGGTTTCCGGCAGGTAAACCTCTGAGTTTCAATTTTCCGTCTGTTCCTGTAGTTCCTTTTCTGATGACAGTTGTTCCATCTGCCGCAAAGATTGTGAATTCAACGCCTGCAAGAGGGGCTTTTGTAGTTCCGTCAATCTTTGTGATTTCAATCCAACCACTCTTTCGCATGGTGGCACTACCATCTTGATCGCTGATCTGATAGGAACTATTGGTATTCTCACTTTCTTCATCGCCGCCGTAAAGTTTCACTTGGTTCGTCACTTTTCCTGGCTCACCTGTTACCTCCGTCAGATAACTGAAACGATATGCTTTGCTATGATCCGGAATATTGAATGTGAGTACTCTCGTTTCATTATCATAAGAAACATTCTCTCCAATAACAGGTGATATCTCTTCGCCTTCTGTATAACTGCCATCTGCGTTAAGACTTAATTCCGTAATCCTAATATTTCCATCCAGGAGCAGATTTCCATTCGCATCGGTACGCAAATCAAGTCCAGCCGGTAATGTGTCTTCGATTTTCGTGAATTTGTTATCGAGTTCGTAAGGTTTGTAATCTACAGTCCAGTTCACAACACCAGCTTCGACCAATGCTGCCTCTTTTGATAGCAAGGAGCTATTAACCGTAACATTACGTTTCGATTCGATTCCTGTCTCCCAATTCTCGGAATTCATCTTTATCGTGTTTGTCACCGTATTGCTGCTGTTCTTTCCAAAATATTTTTCTAATGTTTCAGCATTTGGTTTTGCCTTGATCAAAATCACATAAGGTTTATCCAATGTTTTAAACGTGAAAGAAATGCTGCTTTTTGTCTTTGTATGCGTTAATCCCTCTACTGTAACTGGTGTTGTATCTTTGGCCGTCACACTTTGTCCGGCATCATTTGTATTTCCTTCAAATATCAAGTAATCTTGTCCGGAAGTAATCTCCGACAATTCCCAACCATCCGGCAGTGTATCTGTAAGGGTCACAGCTCCCAGTGATTGTCCATTTGCATCTGTCAGATTTAAGCCGTCTGCATTTACACTGATACGGAATATTGCCGATTTATCCTGATAATCAAAGCCATCATTATTCCAATCGTCCATGATGTCGTTCACTCCGGAAGCCGGATCATCTGTATGACCACGTTTCAGTAATTCCTTTTTCAGCATAAGACTCGGATAAGAAACTTTTGCATCTGCCTTATTTAAGTTTGTATTTTTGCTATAAAGGGAAGCGGTATTCTTAACATCCTTCCATGTATTTGATACAAAAATATCTGGATTTGTGACAATAGATTCAAAATTGAAAGTAACTTTCTCGGTAGTAAATCCGGTAACGACCAGTAGATCACCTACCCGTTCTCCGCCCTTTATAACAGGAAGTATCTTTGACTTAAGTCCCTCTCCTGAGAACGAATCATCTTTATACTTCTGATCGAACTGAGGCGTCAAACCTTTGATGACATCAGCACTAATACCATCAACAGACAGATCCGTTACTTTAGAACTGCCTTCCTTTCCATATAACAACAGATCATAGACAGTTGCGTCTGGTATGGTCTGACCTCTCGGATCAACATTAACCGTCCATTGAATCGTCTGGTTATCCTTGTCGGAAATCTTACCGCTTTTACTAATTGCATTGTATCCAATTCCTACATTGACATTACCAGTTCCAATCTCTCCATGGTCTTCCCATTCAATAGACGCTTTATTCTTATAGTTTGTCACACCTGTCGTGTAATCTTCATCTGGGACTTCTGACACAATCGTCAAAAGAACTTTCGTATTCAATATCCGATCATCCCCAGATGTTGTGTTTCCAATTTTATATACACCATTCTCATCTGGTTTAATATCTGTTCCCTCATCCCAGCCGCTTCCGTTCCAATACTGTACAGTTGCCTGTTTCAATGTCAAACCTTTCGGCAAGACATCTGTCAGTGTTGGGTTTTTTAGAGTAGCCTCCATATCATTGGCTGTGATCGTCCACGTGATTGTGCGGTCTTTTGGATTATAAACTCCGCTGCTGCCGTCCTGGTCGCTCTTTCCTTTTTTTTCAATCCACTTTGGTTTGAAGGAAATAGAACCACTGCCTTCTGTTATGTAGTTGTCTTCATCATAAAGTTCCGCTTTATTCCGGATCGACTGTGATCCACTTGCATAATACTTCTCATCCGGTATAGCTGTTTTGAATTTGACAATCTGTTCTCCGACTGAGCTATCCGGAAATGTATAGCTTAAAAGTCCATCTGTAATTGTCGGATCATCGGTCTTGTTCTCATTTATAATAAATGATCCTGGTACATATTCACCGACGTCTTTCAGATTGTCTCTCAGTTCATATCCGGCAAGATCGACAAAATTCTCTCCCTGTTTTCCAGAAACCTTTACTGTCCATTCCACCGTCTGATCTGCAAGGTTCACCTTACCAGATTTACTCATGGAATATTCCGTTTCGACTACCGGCTTCTCGAGATTGAATTCGCGGTCGAAAATTTCAATAATCTTGTCACCAGAACCTGAAGATCCGCCTTCTTCTTTCAATTCAAATGTAGCTTTAAAAGAAGCACTTACTCCTGCTTCTTCTCCATTAAAAGCGTCATCGTCCCCATCAAAGTCAATTCGTGCCGTCACGACTCCATCCACATCTATAAAAGTTACATGTCCGGCAACAACCCCATCTGCTGTCTTCAGAACAATTGGTTCGGAAGACTTTGGAGTTTTAATCGAATCACTTAATGCAATGAATGCATGGTCGCCTTTGTTAATGTATGTCCCTTCGGTTCCTCCATCTCCCAAAACAGGAATTCCAAAAGAGGCAGAAAGTTCTATCGGCTGATCATCAAGGATAACTCCGCCTTCCCCTATCTCACTTCCATTTTGTTTTATCGATGGCAATATAGAACTAAGAAGACCTGTGACATCTTTCCCCTCTGCCTGCGCATCCTGCTCTGCTGCCTGTTTTTTATCAGATACTAGGGCATTTTCACTGGCAAACTGATTGTCTTGCCTTTCATTTGATTTAGATCCCTGATTTGCAGTTTCTTTTTGACTTTCATCGGTTTTCTCTTCTGGTATATTGACAGTGTAGTTGTTACTAAGAATGAATACACTATGATCTCCAGAGGTTCCATTCTCTCCATCTGAATTATATATCAGGTTTGTCTGGAATTGTGCAGATATACCATCATTTGTTTTTTCTAATGCTGCATCATCCCACTTAAAAGTCACATTTGCACGAATCTGTTTAGAACTATCCTCTTGGATAAACAAAACACTTCCAAGTTTTTTTCCATTTTTTGTCAAAAGATCTGTACTCTTTTGTCCGGCAAGGTTAAAACCTTTAGACAGGATAAAAGACGCGGTATCGCCACTCTTTACCTGTGTAGCTGAGGATGCTTCACTACTTGCTGCAGGTATATTGAATGACACTACCGCTGATACTTTGTCTTTGCCGGATATGGATGCTTTATCGGCAATCTCTGTTCCATTTTGGCTGACAACAGCTTTGACATTCGTAAGTACAGATGTTTTGTCTGTTATCGTATCTTCAGCAGAGGCAATACTCACAGGCATGCTGCTGAAAATCATCAAAACCGTCATTACCCAACTAAATAATGAATGAATTTTTCTTTTCATTTCTAGTTCTCCCTTCTCAAATTTTATTTCTTGTAAATGGCAAAGTCCTCCATTTGAGTAAATACTATACTAAATCAAGTAAATTTGCTTGAATTTTAGAATAAGTAACCGTTACTATTTTTACTTTTCCGGTAACTAATAATATTCAATTTTCTTTTTTTGGAAAATTAGAAATGTTTCTACATTTAATGTTTTTGACAAAACAAAAAAGCCTGCAATATCAAGTTAATGACATTCAGACTCTTTTCTCCAACCAGATATATAAATAATTCCTGTCAGTCCGACATTTCTCTACAGCCCTGTCTTTTGTGCAATATACTCTCTCGCCCGTATTGCATATTCCAGTGGATTAGCCACAGCAGGATCCTGCTCCGCCTCTACCAGCATGTAACCTTCATACCCGTAATTCTCCAGTGCCTGAAAGATCGGTACAAAATCGATGCACCCGTCTCCCGGTATGGTAAAAGTCCCCATCCGCACACCATCCAGAAAACTTAAGTTTTCGCATCTTACTTTCTCAACAATTTCAGGCCGAATATCTTTCAGATGAACGTGTTTAACGCGGTCAATGTGTTTTGTCAGTTCCCCAAGCGGGTCAGCACCGCAATATGCGAAGTGACCGGTGTCATAGAGAAGACTCACATAAGCCGGATCCGTGTTTGCAAGCATATCATCCACCTCATCCGGATTCTGCACAACCGTTCCCATGTGGTGGTGGAAAGTCAGGCTAATCCTATATTCTTCTTTCGCAATCTTGCCCAGTCTGTTCAGCCCGTCACACAGAGTCTTCCACTGTGAATCGTTCATCTCATATTTATGTCCGAAAATCGGAGTGTCAAGTTTTCCCTGTACACTATAGCTCTGCTCGGATACACCAATGATCTTCGCTCCCATTTCTTTCAGAAATGCCAGCTGCATACGAAAGTCCCGTTCCACCTCTTGAAAGGGCTTCGTGAGAAGAAAAGCGGAAAACCACTGATTGCAGATTTCTATCTTTCGTAAATTCAGGGATTTTTTCAATATTTCCGTGTCTTTTGGATAGCGGTTTCCTACCTCCGTTCCGACAAATCCTGCCAGTGCCATCTCGCTGATACACTGTTCAAAGGTATTTTCTTTTCCCAATTCGGGTAGATCGTCATTCGTCCAGGCAATCGGTGCAATCCCAAGTCTTACTTTATTCTTATCAAGCATGATCTTTCCCTCACATAAGTTCTGATAATTTCACTGGCCGGTGTTCTTCATACGATTTTTTCGCGGCAAGGCCCATAATAACAGGCATCAGTCCATCTCGAATCGTAAGCGGAGTTTCTTTGTCATGTTCAATTGCATCAATAAAGGTTTCAATTTCTTTTCCGTAGGCATCCATATAGCGCTCCAGGAAGAAATACAACGGTTTTTCACCAGTAATTCCATCACAATTACTGAGTACTGCCGTCGACGGATGATCATTATCCACGGATACCATTCCTTCTGACCCGAATACTTCTGCTCTCTGGTCATATCCGTAAACCGACTTCCTGCAGTTATCAATCACAGCAATTGATCCATTTTCCATCTGAAGTGTGATTACCGCGGTGTCGATATCGCCGGCCTCTCCAATCGCAGGATCGACCAGATTTGCCCCCTGAGCATAAACTTGCGCCGCTTCGCATCCAGACAGAAAACGCACCATGTCAAAATCATGAATCGTCATATCAAGAAAGATTCCGCCCGATACTTTTACATAATTGATATCCGGCGGCTCTGGATCTCTGGACGTAATCTTGATAATCTCCGGTTTTCCGATCTTTCCGGCTGCAACCGCCTGCTGCATCGTCTCAAAATTATGGTCGAATCTGCGATTAAAACCAACCTGATATTTAAGGCCCGTACCTTTTAGTGCTTCTTCAACTTCACGAATCCTAGCCACCTTATGATCCACAGGCTTTTCGCAGAAGACATGTTTCTTTGCACGAATTGTTTCTAATGAAATAGTTGCATGGGTGTCCGTGGAAGAACAGATTAAAACCGCATCAATCTCGGGGTCTTCCAGAATCTCCCTGTAATCTGTCGTTGTATGGAGAACTCCCATACTCTTTGCAAAATGTGCCGTCTCTTCATTCATATAGGGATCCGCTGCTGTTTTTATCACTGCATCTTTTACTCTTGTCCGGATACTTTTGATATGTACTTTCCCAATTCTCCCCGTTCCGATAATTCCTAAGTTTACCATCACATGATCTCCATCTTTATCTTGTTTTTAATCGAAGACGTTTTTTCAATCCTTTACATCGTGAAGCCAAATATATTTCTCATCTTCACACCGGTCTGTCTGAAGCCATGGATTTCCGTCGATATGGCGGATCATCCAACACGTATACATCTGATAACCCGGAGCCACAGCCTGAGGATGCAGTTTTCCTCCCGGTATTGCCGAAAAACTCCCATCGACACTCTTAAACACTTCATCGCCCACAAAACTTGCTCCAAACCCTTCCGGATGATCGAACTTGAAATAATACGTCTCCGGCTGCGGATGTCTGTGAGGCAGATAACCGGACCAGTTTCCTTTGTCATTAAGAACTTCGCCTAATACCATGTTAGAATACGGAGCAATCTCATGGTCAAAGATTGTGTTAACTCTGCGCTTTGCAACATTTTCAAATTCACCGACACAGGAATACTTGTACGGTGCGTCTTTGGGTGCATAGATTTTCGATGGAAAGGTTGTATCGTTCTTGGTGCATTGAAGCAGGATTTCACAATCCGAAATGGCTTTGACCCTTACACTTTTGCCTGTGCAGACATGAACGCACCATGGGCCTTCCGTAAATACATCCTTTCGGCTTACTTCCCGGCTGCCCTCTTCCCATTCATATCGAATCTCACCGGAAAGCAGCAATACAGCCAGCTCCTCTCCTGCCCGACAAAACTCTCTTGTACTATCCTTTTTCATACGATAGACACGGATATCCATGTTCATCGCCTTGTACTCATTCTCATACGTTGTCAGTATCTGCTCCCCGTCTGCATCAAAGGTGGGATATCCGAATACTTTTTCCATATGCTCTCCTCCTTAAAGTTCTGTGCTGCCTTCCCATGTCCCTACTTTTCTGGAACCTGAATTCTCATCAAACCAATGTGTTGTAACTGTTTTTGCTCTTGTAAAGAAATGATAGCCGTCTCTTCCGAGAACGTGGAGATCTCCGAAGAAAGATTCTTTGTTTCCTGAAAATGGAAAATAAGCAGTCGGAACCGGAATCCCCACATTCACACCAACCATCCCGCCATCAGTATCCATCACAAATTTTCGGCTGTAATAACCACTCTTTGTAAAGATGCAAGAGCCATTCGCATAAGGATTCGCATTCATGACTTTGATTCCTTCTTCATAATTTTTTACACGTTTCACACAGGTTACAGGTCCGAAGATCTCGCGATCCCCTACTGTCATACCCGGCTTTACATCATCCAGAATCGTCGGTCCTGCAAAATAGCCTTTCGCATATCCCTGAACGGTTATATTTCGTCCGTCCAAAACAACTTTTGCACCCTCATCAATTCCTTTTTGAATCCAACCGTATATCTTGTCTCTATGAGAACCGCTCACCACTGGTCCAAGGTCTGTCTCTTCCTCATAAGCGCATCCAATCTTCAGCCGTTCTGCTTTTTTCTTTAAAAGATCTACGAATTCATCCGCAATACTTTCCTGCACGCATACAACCGGCAGGGCCATGCATCTCATACCCGCACATCCATAAGTAGAGTTAATAATTGCATTTACTGTGGTCTCAATATTACAGTCTTCCAGAACCAGAGCATGATTTTTTGCTTCTGTCTGTGCCTGTACACGTTTTCCATGAGCGGCTGCTTTGGAATATACTTCTTTTCCTACATGCGTGGTACCTACAAATGTGACTGCTTTTACACGTTCATCTGTCAAAAGAATGTCTGCTTCTTCTCTGCTGCAGGTAATAAGATTTACCACACCTTTCGGAAAACCAGCTTCCTTATAAAATAAATCCATAATTTTCATCGATGTCAGTGGTGTCTGAGAACTTGCTTTCAGAACTACGGTATTTCCACATGCGATAGAGAGTGGAACCATCCACCCCCAGGGGATCATTGCCGGAAAATTCATGGGGACAATTCCAGCTGTGACTCCAAGCGGAAAGCGATAAGCCGCTGTGTCATAACCTGTTGTCACCTGCATGGCCGCATCTCCCTGTATCAGTGCGGGCAGTGCACAGGCCTCTTCTGTCGGCTCAATTGCTTTTTGCACATCTCCTCTGGCCTCTTTAATGTTTTTCCCAAGTTCCATTGCACAAATTCTGGCCAGATCCTCTTTGTGAGCATAGAGAACATCTCTCCATCGAAACATATACTGTTGTCTTGCAGAGAGTGATAATCTCGACCATGCCGGAAAAGCTTCCGCGGCAGATGTAATTGCTTCCTCTACCTCCTCCGCCGTACAACGTGGTGTCATGGCAATCACTTCTCCCGTACTTGAATCTGTGATATCCACATATTGATCACTTTTTGACTCTCTCCACTCCCCATAAACACAATATCCCGTCTTTTTCATTGCTGTCATTGAATTTACTCCTTTTTCTCCTTTAATAGTCTCTGGCTTCTTTTCGGTGTTTTATCACATCTTCACTTGCTTCTTGTACGCTCTTTTTCCTGGAAGTAGTCGCGATTCCTACATTCCACCATGATTCATAGCCGTCCGTCATCGTCTTTGGGAGTACCTTCAGGTCAAACATGCAGGCCCTTTTCTGACCTTTCGCGTCATCTAGTGCCTGGGTAAGTTCTTCGATCGTTTTGCAGGTGTAAGTCACAAGTCCATACCCCTCACCAATCTTAGCATAGTCTACCGGAATCAAATCTCCCGTTGGCTTTTTACCGTCTGTATACCGGAATTCTGTAGCAATGCTGCCAATCCCATGAGTCATCTCAAGATTGTTGATACAGCCGAAACCGCAATTATCGAAGATCAGGATGTTCACCTTCTGTCTCTCCTGCATAATTGTCATGATCTCACTGTGCAGCATCTGGAAACTCCCATCTCCGACCACACAGTAAACCTCTGTCTCTGGCTCCGCCAGCCTGACACCCAGTGTAGCCGCTACCTCATAACCCATACAGGAATAGCCATATTCCGCATGATATCCGCCTCGTTTATCTGTTCTCCACATCCGCTGCATACAGCTTGGAAGAGACCCTCCTGCGGTGATAATAGTAGAATCTAGTGCAATTGTCCGATTAATTGTGGCAATAGCTGCCGTCTGTGTCAGTGTTGATCTGGTCATATGGACAAATTCCGGAATTGTCCTGGGATCGCGTGCTTCAATAGACGGTTCAAAATCGTCACCCGTATAAGATATCGTTCCAAGCCTCTTTAATTCTATATCCCAGTCTGCCTTTGCTTTTTTAATTTCCCCCTGATAGGCTGAGCAATATTTCTTCTCTCTTAAAAGATCAGCAACCGCCTGCAGCGTTACCTTCACATCTCCCACAGCTTTTGCGGCATCCATCTTAGATGCATGGAAACAATTATTATTGATCGTGACAATCCGGACACCATCCTTTTGGAACAGATATTTTGAACTTGTTGTGAAATCGGAAAGCCTGGAGCCCACAGCAATCACGACATCCGCATCTTTTGCGATAAGATTGGATGCCGATGTTCCTGTCACACCGATTCCTCCCAGACAATACGGATGACTGGATTTGCAGGCACTTTTCCCCGCCTGTGTCTCACCAAATGGGATATGGAACTCTTCGCAAAAGGATTCGACTGTTTCTCCCGCACCGGAATACTTTACGCCTCCGCCTACAATCAACAGAGGCTTTTTCGCCTGTCCAATGATTTCTGCGATATCTTCCAGTTCCTCTTGTACCGCCACCGGACGAGTAATACGATGTACTCTTTTTTGAAAAAAATATTCAGGAAAATCAAAGGATTCGCCTTCCACATCCTGTGGCAGTGCAATACAACAGGCTCCCGTTTCAGCGGGATCTGTCAGCACCCGCATGGCATTTAAAAGTGCTGTCATCACCTGCTCCGGGCGATTGATGCGATCCCAGTACTTACACACCGGTTTGAAAGCATCATTCGTCGTGGTTGCCATACTATTCTCCTGTTCCAGCTGCTGCAGCACAGGATCAGGCTGTCTGGAGGCAAAAGAATCAGCCGGAAACACCAGCAGTGGCAGATTATTCACTGTCGCTGTCGCGCATGCTGTAATCATATTGGCAGCGCCGGGCCCGATCGATGAAGTACATGCAAGGATTGATGTGCGATTCTTCTGTTTTGTGTATGCGATGGCCGCATGACACATCCCCTGTTCATTTCTTCCCTGAAGAACTTTTAAATTTCCCGGATCGATATCCAAGGCCTCCCCCAGTCCCACAGCAATTCCGTGACCAAATATCGTAAAAAAGCCTGTGACAAATTTAATCTCTTCACCATCCACAGACACATACTGCTGATCCAAAAATCTCACAATTGCCTGTGCGGTTGTCATCCTGCTTGTGTGTTCTGTCATATCTGCTCTTCTCCTTTCGCCACCATTTCACCATACTCCTCTTTTTCTCGTCTTATAAATTCATGAACTTCTTCTGTATTCGGAAGGGAATCAGAGCAATTATTGCTTCTCACCATCATAGATGCTTCAGCGGAACCGAATTCCAGGCAATCAATCAGCTCCCAGCCCTCAAATAAGCCATAGAGAAATCCTGCCCCATATCCGTCTCCTCCGCCAAATCCTTTCCTGGCTTTTACCGGGAACGGACGAATCGAATAACTTGCTCCATCACGCGTATATGCCGTTGACCCTTTCATGCCATGTTTAATTACCACAATCTTCGCGTGATACCTTTGCCAGAGTGCCGCTGACTCACAATCTTTCAGATTCTCCTGTATCAGATGTTCGGTCAGATCATATTCTTCCCGTGACCCCATGATGATGTCTGCATTTTTTGCTGCTATGGAATAATAAATCGAAATCTCATCTTGATTTTTCCAGTTATAAGCACGGTAGTCAATATCAAAAATAATTCTGGTACGATACTTCTTCGCAAGCATGATCGCTTTTAAGGCCGCCTCTCTGGATGGACTCTCGGCCAATGCTGTTCCTGAAATCAGAATTGCTTTCGCATTTTGTATATAGTCTGCATCAATATCATCCACTGAAAGCTGTAAGTCTGCGATACAGTTTCTGTACATCAGGATATTGCTTTCACTTTGGGAGAGCATCTCTGTAAAAGTAAGTCCAAGTTTTTCACCGCCGGTACACCTTGTAATATGACTCGTGTCGATTCCCTCGGAATCAAAATAATCAATCACAAAATCACCAAACTGATCATCCGATACTTTTCCGATAAATCCGGCCTTCAGACCATGCCTTTGGACCCCCACTGCTATATTAGCGGGAGAACCTCCGACATATTTTTCAAACATATGTACATCTTCAAGCGGCTTAAATTCTTCTTTTACCTGGTCCGTATAAGCTGGATTAAAATCAATCGCCACCCTGCCAAGCAGAATCAAATCAAGCTTTCTGCTTTTATCAAAACTGATATATCCCACGTCTGTGATCTCCTCTCTTTTGACTTTAACTTTTCTCCTGAAGCTCAAATGTCTCGAGTCCATGGACGGTATATGCTGATCTGTATTCAGATGGTGACATGCCGCAGGTTTTTAAAAAACATCTGCTGAACTGTGAAAAGCTCGTAAACCCGCAGC
>ENA-UOOI01001952-UOOI01001952.1-fermentation-metagenome-genome-assembly--contig:-NODE-1952-length-19485-cov-6.447555_pt1 | contig 19485 bp, 18 predicted proteins | sample MGYA00245779_ERZ724027 | MGnify/ENA primary metagenome ERZ724027 (study PRJEB28704, sample SAMN03018318) | fermentation metagenome | biome: anthropogenic terrestrial biome; feature: soil; material...
TCGCCCTCAGGCAAAATTTCTTGAAACGCTATAAATCAGCGCTATCACCGGTGATCCTGCTCTGTATTGGCACAGATCGCTCAACTGGCGACTGCCTTGGGCCGCTCATCGGCAGCAAGCTGCAACAGCGGGAGCTGCCGATTGTGGTCTGTGGTACGCTAGATGAACCGGTACACGCCGTCAACTTGCAGGAAACACTCGATAACCTCAACGGGCGTTTCGAAGACCCCTTTATTTTGGCGATCGACGCCTGTCTCGGCAGAACGGAAAGCGTCGGCTATATCAGCATCAAAGACGGCCCGCTCTCCCCCGGCACCGGAGTAAACAAAAGCCTGCCCGCGGCGGGCAACTTTCATATCATTGGCATCGTGAACGTTGGAGGCTTCATGGAATACCTTGTCCTCCAAAACACGCGCCTGAGCCTAGTCATGAGCATGGCGGACTTGATCGCGGATTCAATCGAAAAATGCCTGCGCGAATTGCCACTTGCGGCGGTGCCGCCTGCCAAAGCAGAGGGTGGCGGTGGTAATGCAAGCGCGGACGCGCGCATCATCCGGAATGAAGCCCTCACATACTAAACCGAAGAAGAAACCGGGGGTACCGTTAAATATTCCACCCCCGGTCTTTTTTTACCTTCATTGGAACTTTGGGGACGGTTCTAAAAGTGCCAAATCCCATATAAAGGCAAAGGGCACTTTTAGAACCGTCCCCAAAGTTCCGTTCTGCATCACATCTGAATCGTCATCAAATTCCCGGATTCATAGCGCCGCATTCCTCGCTTGAAGATCCACGTCCCCGCTACAAGTAGCCCAATCGCAAAGAGCGTGGCCGCCACGACAAAGACGGGATCGATGGTTCTAATCAACCGCAGCGGCATGCTGCTAATCACCCCTGCGGGAATCACGGTCAGCAAAATGAACTTGGCTACGCCCTTAAAAATGGTGATTGGGTATGTCGCTAACGTTGTGAAGGCCACCATCAACTGCCGGGACAACCCTTCGGCATTGCCAAGGAAAAACGCCAAAGAGCCGGCGATGATACCAAAGCCGGTTAGTGTCAGCACTGTCAGTAATATGCCGTAAAGAAAGGCTAGGAGCTTGAGAGCACTCACCGGGCCGGCAAACCAGAAGATCACTAGCCCGAATAGCAAATCGCCCCATGCTGACATCGAAGAGCGGCTGACTAATACATGCAATAATACATTTTTAGGCAGCAGTAGATAATGATCCAATTCGCCGCGCACAATTATTCCTGCCAATCTGGCGACATTACCAAAGATCACATACGTGATCCCGTACCCGCCGGCGAAGATTGCCCAGAGGATGACGACATCCTGAAAAGCCCAGCCATTCACGACTGGGAAGCGCAGGAAAAACAGCCGCCAAAAAAAGATCAACACAACATCATTGGCGAACATTGCGGCTACTTGCGTGATGAAATTGGTCCGGTATTCCATGGCCGAAGCAATATTCATACGCAGATAACCCCAGATAAACCGGGCAGTTTTAGCCACCGTTGACATTGACTCTTTTCACCCCCATGCGGTAAATGATTGTGCAGAGCAAGCCTGCCAAAGCAAGCCAGGCCAGCTGCCCTCCGAACAACGGCCAAACCGCCTCCGCCTCATACCCCGCAAATAATCGGGCCGGCCTGTATAACACGAAGTTCATGGGCAGCACCATGGAAATGCGCCTGATCATATCAGGCAGTAAATCCAAAGGTAGCATCATTCCGCCGAAAATGAACAGCGCTTTATCATAAAGAAATAAAAAAGACTCAGTGTCTTCAACCCAAAACGCGCCTAATCCGATACACACTTTGATAAAAAACTCGATTGACAGTCCAAGCAGCGCCGCCGGTATAAACAGCAGTATGGCACTGAGACTAACCTGGATCGCTCCGGCCATCAAGCGCGCAATTAGTGAGCCAACGATAAAATTGACCACCAGCCGCATGGCGGCCTCTGCCATGTAGGCCGCATAATGATACATCAGGTAGTTGTAGGGCTTATTCAACCGATAAGCGATGTCACCGTTTCTCACTTCTCGACCAACCAGGTCTTCAACCCGCGGCCTTGACAAAACGATGGTCTCTGTCATGACCAGATACCAGATCATCTGCGTATAAGTCAGCCCTCCCAGCCTTTGAACCTCTATCCCGACATAAACGACCGCCCATAATTGCGCGAAGATGAAGATAATCAGGGCCATGAAGATTGTGCGCCATAGCAATTCCGCGAAGTAGGCTAGATTGGTCAGGAATGTGATGCGGCCGACCGCTGCGTACTTGCCTGTGTGCAGACGCGAACTTTTATTGATCATGCGCCGGCACCGGTCCTTCGTTATAAATCGAAGAAATGACCTGCTCGAGCGGAGGATCAGAGATCGTGATATCGACAACCTGATAGTCATGCATCAAGTGCGCCAAGACCCGGTCGATCGACTGCACCGTGGAATCAATACTGAGCTTTAGGCCATACTTGGAGGATTTAAGCACCGTCACACCAGGAAAAGAAAAGTCGGTAACCTCTGTAGTTACGCGCAAATCTACGATCTTGCCAGCGACGTAATCCCGTTTAAGGTACGAAACTCTCGTATCGAGGACGATCGTGCCATGGTTGATCACAATTGCTCTTTTGCAGAGTTGCTCGATATCACCGGTGTCATGCGAGGTCAAGAACACCGTCATTCCCTCAGCTTTATTCATTTCGCCAATCAGATCGCGTATTTTCTGTTTGGCGACGACATCCAGACCGATCGTCGGCTCATCCAGGAATAGCACTTCCGGACGATGCAGCAGCGAAGCCGCCACCTCGCAGCGCATACGCTGGCCGAGTGACAGTTTGCGCACTGGGGTCTTCTGAAACCCGCCCAGGTCAAAGCGTTCGATCAGTTCGTCGCGCCGCTTGCGAAAATCGGCAGCTGGTATTTCATAGATGCGCGCCAGCAGATCAAAGGTATCCAGCGGGGGAAGGTGGTACCAGAGCTGCGAGCGCTGTCCAAAGACTGCACCAATGCGAAACGACATCTGATAGCGCTCTTTCCAGGGTACGAAGCCCAAAACTTGCGCCTGCCCGGCACTCGGATGCAGGATGCCAGTCAGCATCTTGATCGTTGTCGATTTGCCGGCACCGTTTGGTCCAATAAATGCCAACATCTCGCCTGAATCAACTTTGAAGTCGATCCCTGCAACTGCGTGTACCTCTCGATAAACCGGGTTAAAAATGCTGCGCCAGCTGCCTGATAAACCTGGCTCCTTCACTTTAGCTTTGAAGGTCTTTCCTAATCCCTCGACAGTGATCGCATTCAAAGTGCGCTCCTCCTTGCAGGTGAAATTGGCTGTATTTTATACCTTTGGCAAAACATTGTCAACAGGGTTCTTGACGGAGGGGGGGCGGCGGAACTTTGGGGACGGTTCTAAAAGCGCCACTTGCCTTATTATGGGGTTTGGCACTTTTAGAACCGTCCCCAAAGTTCCGCCCGGTTCTGCTATAATGATAATATCAATCCGACCAGACCAGTGAGAGGACTGATTGCCTTGGCTATGATGCGCCTAACTTTTACGCCTGCCGAATTCCAGCAGATTGTTGATTATTACGGGTTTGCCTGTCAGGTAACGCCGGAGCAGCTGAAAGTTTACTTGTTATCACTGAAACGCCGAGCGACTTGGAATAACCCTGATACCAACACATTGCCTGATCTTACGGACCGTGAAACCCTGCTACAAGAGCTTATGAAAGCGGAATCCCAACTAGCCGCGTTCTCCACGAAATACCGCGAATCGGAAGAAAAGGCGACCTTGCTCGAGCGGGCGCGTGGCGCTATGCTGGAGGAGAATACGCTCCTCAAAAGCGAATTGCGCCGCCTTTCCTGGGAAAACGGGCAATTGCGCAGAGGGGTGGCCGACCCGCAGGCACCACCCGAAATTGAGACACTCGACACGCAAGCAATCATCAAAGGCTGGGGGAAAAGTGGTCAGCCAAAGGCGAAATCGCTATGGGGGCGGATCACCGGGAAATAGGATCACCAGAAATGAGATTGCCGGAAAATACATTAAAGGCCGCCACCTTGCGGTGATGGCCTTTTTGCTCTCGCTCAAGCATTGCACTTATTACTTGCCTGGGTATTACTTTTTACGCTCTTTGACATCGCGGCTCTCAAAATCGGCATCGATTTCTGCCTTCCAGTCTTCCGCGATCGTGCTGTTTTGCCGCAAACACGATACCGCTTCTGAGATTACGTTAAAGTTCATCCTTGTACCCTGACTGTCAGCATGGTAGTTGGCAGCTCTATTCGCCATAATGCCAATCTTCGCCGCAGTGGAAACGGCATCAATATTAGCCCCCAGAAAAATGAACTCCCATTCATGCTCCTTTTTCTGAGTCTCAATCATCTCTTTGACTTTGCCATGATCAAATTCCTTACTGGAATTTTCCATCCCGTCTGTGATTATCACGAACATAACCTTGTCGGAACGCTGGCTTTCGCAAATGAATTTCTGCGAGGTGCTTATTTTGTTGATCGTCTTCCCAACCGCATCGAGCAATGCCGTGCATCCGCCAACAGAATACTCCTTCTCTGTGATAGGACGGACGCCCTGGATATTAGTGCGGTCATGCAAAAGTTCGTAACCGTGATCAAACAAGACTGTGGTTACAATGACCTCGCCCGGCTCTTCCTTCTGTTTTGCCAGCATAGAGTTAAAACCGCCGATTGTGTCACGTTCGAGTCCTGACATGGATCCACTTTTATCAAGGATAAACACTAGCTCGGTAATCTTGGCTGCCATTTTGTGATCCCCCTTGTTCTTGATTGACTAATTAGAGGATAACAAACGCGGCGGCCTTAGCGGTCGCTTTCAAAGCGACAATTAGTTCACGCGCCAAGCAGCGCTTGATCATGCTCGAACAAATACTGGTTAATCTCATGAATGTCGTAATTACCCTTTTTGATGAAGAATTTGACAATCAAATCAGAAGGTAGGCTCGGAGACAAGGCATATCCAGCCTTGCAGAGCAAATCCAGCGTCTCATCTAGATTAAGCTGGAGGGCAATGGCAAAAGCGATGGCAGTTGCCTTGCTAGGGTTATACTCTTTGTTACTCCGTATCTTGGAAAACAGTTTGCGATCGATATTGGCTCTCTTGTAAGTCTCTACATCAGTCATGCCCTTGGCGTCGATTAGACGCAAAAGCATTTCAGAAAAAGTCTCATCGATCGTGAATTCACCGAGGTATTTTTCTGTTTGACGCTGAGAAGAAGTTGGCGTGCTAAGTAACTCACATGCCACATAATATTCACACCACTCTTCAACCTCTGCGTCGCAATTATCATCTTCAAAAGGCTCCTCAACGAAATTCTCGACAACATAGCTCTTAACCGCCGCGCTTAATCTGGCATCCAACGAAAAGTTCTTCCTGTCGTAGACAACCAAATATACATCAATTTCATGGTCTGCCAGAAACTCGCTAATCGCAGCCACTGCAATCTGCAAGGCTTGATCTTTGGGGTAACCGAAAATCCCGGACGATATCAATGGAAATGCGATCGATTGGCAGTCATGCTGCACCGCCAATGTCAGAGAATTGGCATAACATTTGCGCAGCAGATTGGCCTCATTGCTATCGCCGCCCTCCCACACCGGACCGACCGTATGAATAATGTACTGCGCTGGCAGGTTGTAGCCATACGTAATGACAGCTTCGCCGACTGGGCACCCCCCGAAGCTGCCGCATGCTGCCTGGAGCTGTTCAACGCCCGCAGCTGCAAAAATGGCACCGCAGACACCGCCACCCATTTGCAGAGACGTATTGGCGGCATTGACGACTGCGTCCACTTCCATCTTGACGATATCATTCTGAACTATTCGGAAAGGCATTCGTTTCGATACCCCCTTTTGGTATCACACTGACCCCGCGTGATACTGCGTCGCGCCGCGCCGCGCCGCGTGGCCCCATGTGGCACCCTGGCTAATCAGACAAACAAAGCACCAGCCCCATAAATGCCCGTATCCCTGCCAAGTTCAGCCCGCCGGATTTGCACTTTGTTTTGGAAACCCGCCACACTGCCACTGTCAATTTCGTGCTGCAGGTACGGAAGCATTAAATCCCACAGCGCGGAGACACCGCCTCCGACAATAATCGCCTCTGGATTAAGCAGGTTGACCACCGTTGCCATCGCGCCACCCAAGTACGTAAACGCCGTCTTCAAAATCGCTGAGGCGGCCGGATCGCCCAGTCGCGCAGCGGCTCCGACCGCCGCCGCGCCCACTCTCCCCTGCGCCTGCGCCTGCGCCATCTCCGCCAGCAGCCCGCCGCCACCCGACGCGACATGTTCCCGCGCCATACGGGCAATTGCTGTTCCGGACGAAACTGCTTCCAAACAGCCATAATGCCCACAGCCACAGCGCGGCCCGCCTTCTCGCTGCACAGGTATATGACCAATTTCGCCAGCCCCACCAGATGCGCCGGTATAGAGTTTCCCGTCCAGAATCAGGCCACCGCCGACCCCGGTACTGACCGTAATATAGACCATGTGGCGCAGGCCTCGCCCCGCCCCGAAGCGGTATTCGCCCAATGCAGCCGCGTTGGCGTCGTTTTCAAGCTTCACTGGAATGCCAGGGAAGTTCCGCGCAAAATACGGACCAATGGCGACATTTTCCCATCCCAGATTCGGTGCGAAATGAATAATTCCGGTGGCGGAGTTTAGTGGTCCCGGCGCTCCTACCCCAACGCCACTAATGGCGGTGCGCTCAATACCGGCATCGCGCACCGCTTGCTCTGCCAGTTGCACCATAGCGGCCAAAGACTCTTCCGGCGGGACACCTTTCAATGTACGGGTTTCATTGCGCCCCGCCAAACGCCCCGCGCTGGACACCGCCGCCACCGCCACTTTTGTGCCACCCAGATCCACGCCGATTGCCCAGCGCTCACCCGCACGCTCACCCGCGCGTTCACCCGCGCGTTCACCCGCGCCTTCACCCGCGCCTTCAGCCGCGCCCTCGCGTAGCAGCCCCTCGCACTCTCTGGCGCATGCGCCTTCTAAAGCTGTCATAATAAACTTTCACCCCCAGCTGCCACTCCAAAACCCCATCACTAATCGCTGACCCCTGGCCTCTAACCACTAACCACTAATCATCAGCCCAGCTTCGCCAATTCAGCCTTAAGCTTGTCAATCACACGAACCGGTGACGGATCAATGCCGTTCAACATGCTTAAGTAATAGCTTACGAAATCGCCAATATATACTAGCGAGAACATCCTCGCCAAGGCAGACGTCCCCTCGGCCCTGATTTCGGTAAACCCGCCCACCGCAGTAGCCATCAACTCGCGCGTAACTTCCACACGCTTTGCCAGACGCGGCGCTTCCTCAGCATCCCTCAGGATGATGACATGCACCAAGGCATTCACCTCAGCCGGTGCTTCCCAACCGACGGTCTCATTATGATTCAATTCCGGAAACGCATTCCAATAGGCTATGTTCTTGGCATTCTCATTGAATTGGCCTTTCCAGCGAGCCGCCACCGTAGCACGCCAGCCACCAGCCCCATAAATCACCGGCAGCTTACCATAAATCTTACGGGCCAGCTGTTTTGCGAAATTTTCGTTCTCTGCCACCGCCACATCCATCCGTGCCTGGATCCGCTCCACTACCGCCAGCATCTCATCAAACTCATGTTCCTTAGGCGACAGGAAAGTAAGCTTTTCCAAAACCGCCATAATGGGAAAAAACGAATATCCCAGTGCCGCCCGCGGCGAAAGCCCGCCCGGAATCAAGACCACCGGATAGCCGTCAGCTTGGGCCAGCTCCTTCAATTTACCACCCGTACAAAAGGTCATAATTTTGGCACCTTTGCGGCGGGCTTCCGCATAACCTGAAAGGGTTTCTTCCGTATTGCCGGAGTAGCTGCAAGCCGCCACCAGCGTCCGCGGCCCCACAAACTCTGGTATGGCATAATCCCTGTTCACCTGGAATGGTTTGGTGAGCTCCCCTTCAAACAGCGATCGGATCAAGTCCCCTCCGATTGCTGAACCGCCCATACCCAGCACCACAATATTGTCAACGTCCCGATAACTATCCGGTATAGCGGCCGCCTTTCCGATCTCCCGGGCACGCCGGCATTGATCGGCGAATTCTGAAATGGCTTTCCCCATGCCACTTGGATCCAGAGCAATTATGGCCGATTTATTATCCAAATTCTTCACTATGCTGACCTCCATTACGATTTTGATTGATGCACGCTTCCGTCTTGGATTCTTCTAGTTGATCACAATCAGTTTCTCAGTCTTATTTTCTACCTGTGGCTTTTTCTTCCTCCTTTGATCAAGTGCTGTTGCCAGCAAAGCGCCGCCTCTTTTATACACGCTCCCTTAAAGCGCCGCTTCCTCCCCAGGAATGCTTCTTCTTTATTATCCTGAGATTTATCAATTCCTAAACTTGCGCTGCGCATGTTCCGCTATGAGTTACCTACACCGCAATCACGCCCGCATCGCCTCTCCCGGCCATGATCCCCCACATAATAGGACAGGCCGGCTCTCTAATTGAGCCGGCCTGTCCTTGAAACTGATTCCGATTCAGATTCTGATTCCGATTCGATACCCTTGGTTCAGTTGAGCTCCTTCTTTTCGGGGCTCACCAGAACCCACTGAACTCTAAGCTTGTCTTAGAATTCCACTTTCATCGCAGCGTTTACGAACGGTTTGATGTCTTCCAGATCGGTAATGTCGACGCCACCGGTGATATTGAGGCTGTTCGGGGCTTCGTAACCGAGTGAAAGTACATGCTCAGTGATACCGATTTCGCCTTCGTCAGCCTTGCTCAATGACAGAGCATAAGCCGGAGTGAAGTTCATACCAGCGACTGAGAACGGACGCTCAAGGCTCATCTCACCAGTGTAGACGACTTCGTCCATCTCACCGATGACTTCGATAGCCTTAGCATAGTCGACGTTGGTATCCAGGGTAGCGCCGAAAGCGTTAACGGTCACACCGCCGTTGAAGCCGATTTCGTTGTTGGAAAGCTTGGAGTACATATAACGCGGAGCATAGTTGGTATCGATTTTACGGGCACCAGCGTGCAAACCGAGGTACGGAAGCACCTGATACTCAGCGCCACCTGCGAATGCAAATGCCGGATCATCAGCATCATGCATATAACCCATAGCAGCGTTGACTGTCAGCGGATCAATCGGTGTCACGGAGCCTTCGACCGCGGCTGAAAGCTGCTGGGTGTCATCGGCACCGGCGTGAATCACGTTAGCGGAAACGCTCAGTCCCTCGAGCGGATTGACGCTAATCTGACCACCGCGAACCTGCTCAGCAGAATTCCAAGACTGGAATCCTGCGAGGGCTACCGGGCCAATAGCGAGGTTTCTAATACCGATACCTTCTCCTTTGATATCATGAGCGTTGAAAATCGAGTAACCGATTTCCTGAGTACCGAGACGGGTGGTCATGCTGGGCAGGCCGGTCACTAAAGCGCCATTGGTTTCAATATACGCTTTGTCAACCATCGCTGCAAAATCCGACCATGACATGCCGTTTTGGATGGTGTCAGTCAGACCATTAGTGAAATTCAAGCCGATGGCGGCTTTGATGTTATCGGTAATCTGAGCTTCAGCACCCAAAGTGGCACCACCCTCGTGGAATAAGCCACCTTCATACCCAGTCATACCTGAAACGGAACCGGTGAGTTTGACTTCGGCCGCAAAGACCGGAGAAGCCAACATCAGGACCAATGCTGCAACGAGAACAGGGATTAGTTTTTTCATTGTTGTTCCTCCTTGGTAGGTTTAGTAGTGTGTTTAGAGTGCATTTGTCGAAATTTGCTGCTGTGTCTGGAGGAGGAATAAAGTCTCCAAGTTACCTTTAGCCCTTCCTCCTGCTGTAATAGTTGTCATGATCGTTGCTGCGTCTTTAACTGCGTCTAAGCATGATTTGTGCTGCGTCTGTCTAATTACCCTTCCGGCGGCTGACAAACGGTTTACCAAGGTTCACCTCCTTTCGACCGTAAGCCCGCCTTGTGCGGAACGGTAAACTTAAATGATTTAATGTTATGTTAACTAATTCTGCTCCCCATTTTCATTTCCTGCTAGATAGTTCCCGGTATCTTGTGCCAGACAAATCAGGATTTTCCAACCGTTCTTAGTCCCTCACGGCCTGTCCCGACTCTTCACATTGGCAGATTGGCTAACGATATAGTTAACATAATCCCGTTTACATAACTCGGTTTACTAAATTCGAAATTGAATTTGGTTTTCCTGCTGCAAATCCCCACCAATTTTTGTATACCGGCCCCCAAACCGCGTGCTGCCATGAGCCCATGCCGCATGCCTCCATACACCAATGCCGCCCCGCCGCGTAAATAAAAAACCCGCCGATTACTTCAGCGGGGTACTTCTGTTTATTACTCCTTTGCGCCAAACCCGTCGCCCTTCCGATCCCATCGTTCTCCCATTGTTCTTTAGATCTTACTCACCTGGATCTGTTCCCATAAGGCCTCGACGTCGAGCAGACGCAGGCGTCCGGGCCTGGCAGCCAAGACATTGGCAATCACCGCGGCCATCGCAGTGCGGATCGTCTCCTGGGCGCCCCAGCGTCGGGACAACCCTACGGCAAAGCCAGCTGTCAAAGTATCTTCGCATCCTTCATAATTAACAACGTTCACAGCAGGCGGCTCGGCCCGATAGACATCCTGTCCCCAGGCAATCACTGCTCCGTTACTGCCTAAAGACAATGCCACGATTTCACTTCCGGTAAGGGAAATCCGCACGATCCCTTCCAACAGCTGATCGAAAGCACAATCCTGCATGCCCAGCCACGTTTCCAGGTCCGCACGCGAGATTACGATCAAATAGGGCTGCGCCTGCAATACTTCCTGGAGGATCACGCCTCCGGTATTGAGCACCGTCACCGCCCCTTGCTGTGCGGTCTGCCTGATTAGGCTGATATATGAATCATCAGGGCTGCTCCCAGCCGGCAAGGCACCAGAAAAGACGACCACTTCACCTTGATGTGATAATGACTTGATTTTATCTGAAACTCCAGTGACGGCGCTGGCATCTACTGCTAACCCGGGCTGACTAATCCGATATGTACGCTGCGTTTCCTGATCAAAGAGGGTTATATTTTGAGGCGTATCCCCATTGATCTGCACAAAATCATGCGCAACCTGATCCTCACTCAAAAGACTGCAGAGTAACTGGCCGGTCATTCCGCCGATCGTTCCGGTGACAACAGTCTTTTCCCCTAATTCGTTTGCCACACGGGTGGTGATAATTGCACCACCGGACGCCTGGTGGTCAGCTGCCAATGCGGTGATTGAAACAGCAGCCTCTGCACTCCGGCTTAGACCTTCAACATGATATCTGCTCTCAATACCAGAATTGAAACCAACAGTGACAATCACCCTTTGTCATCCTCTCCGATGCACTACGCCCCGCTGACGCTGGTAATCCGATCCGGGCCCGTCCCCAACCGCGCTGCGTCACCAAGGATGTACCGCTCAATTACCCAAGCCACCCCTTCCTCATCATTGGAAGGAGCGACCAGATCCGCTTCAACTTTCACTTGATCAAAAGAGTTGCCGACGGCAACTCCCAGTCCGGCGTACTTGATCATATCCAGATCATTGGGGGCGTCTCCAATAGCGACAGTGCGTTCACGGGGAACCCCCAGCTTCCTTGCCAGCTCCTCCAGAGCAACTCCCTTATTGACCCCGGAAGCGGTAAATTCCAGGAAATAAGGCCGCGATTTGGTAACATGCAACTCCGGATAACGGTCGCGATATTCCTCTGTCATAACATCGAGCACTTCCGGCAGTCCGATGATGAGAATCTTCGTCGGATTCGGTTCGCCCCGATGAAGCAGTTCATCAAATTTGGCAAAAGAGGGTTCTACGACCGTGTTGCGGCAATAATTGCGCGCCGCCTCATTGAACTCTTCAAGGTAGAGAGTGTCATTAATATAGATGTTAATATGGACCCCGCTCTTCTTCAGATCTGCCACCAGACGACGTGCCGTGGCGTTGGGTATCGGCCTCTCTCTGACAATGCGCCCGGAAGGCCATTCCGCAATCAGGGCGCCATTATAAGCAATGACCCCCGCCAGATAAGAGGCGTTGCCAGCCACCCTCATTATTGAACTAAGCATTCTTCCGGAGGCGAAGATAACTTTGATTCCGGCATCCGCGCAATCCTGCAGGGCTTTCTGGGTGCGCGATGTTATTATGGTATCACGTGACAGCAATGTCCCATCGAGATCCATTGCCACCAGCTGATAAAATGGCATGCTGCTCCTCCATTGCTAAACTAAGGTCAATAGCGCATCAATAGCGCCAGCGCCGCGCAGGTCGCGTCGGTATAACTCACCACTGCGGCTACAAGTACTAGTTCGGTTCTAAAAGTGTTTTTCCTGCCCCAACATTAAACCCCTCCCCCTTATGGTCCAGGCCCAGGGGGGAGGGGTTAAGGCAGGTGGATCATTGTCTTTCAGCTAATCTCTTTCTTCTCAAGCCGGAATAATGACCGCACGATCCGGCTGATGAGCAGAATGAAGAGCGAGGCCAGAAGTGCGCCCCAAAACCCCGATATCTCAAAACCCGGCAATAATCCGGCGCTGAGCATCAGCATCCAGGCATTAATACAAAGCGAGAAGATACCCATCGTAATCAGGCTGAAGGGCAGTGCGATCAAGTACAGCACCGGCTTGAGGGTGACGTCGACAACCATCATAATCAGCGCTGCCGGTACCGCCAGACTGGGTTCCGCAAAACGCACCACTTCCGGGGCTACATTGGCAACCACCAGTAGGCCCAGTAAATAGCCCGCCCAGCGTATAATCCATCTTCTCAGCACCATTTCGCGGCCCCCCTTTCTACAGAAATTATCTTAGTTACCAAAAAGATCAGCAACTCCAAGTACGATCAAAATAACAGGCCAGAGTTTCTTAAGGTCCCACGGAATCACATTAAAATTGATCAGTAAAAAGAACACTCCCAGTAAAATCAGAATCAACGCTCCGCCAAAACGCTTCCGCAACGCCATACCAACAACCTCCTGCAATTATCTTTAAGCGACTGGGTCACCAAATGGGGATCAAACCATCCGGATGCATACCGCTGTACCGTGCGCTTCTTGCACCTCAACTAGTACGAAACTGCCAAATCCTCGCACATCCTCAATCGTCGCAAAGACCGCTTCAACCACGCTTCTGATTTCTATTCCACGGATGTTCAGCAGCTTTCTTGCAGTGCGCGGCATCAGCAGGCTAAGTAAATAGATCAGATCAGCGGTCGCCTCGACAGCATCACCCAATACGAAAATCGGAATTGGGATTTTGATCTTTTTTCGCGAATCCGAATCATTGATGTCAATGATCATAAAGTTAGATCGGCGCATTGCCATCACTCCGTCAATACATGATTAGTCGATATGGCATGATTACTCGATATAGATCGATACCTTGTCGCCATCCGCTTCATCAATATCGACCAGATGCCCGTCACTGGTCCCCTCGCTCATGGCATCCAGAATCCCCTCGATATCAAGATTTGCCAGATCAATCTCTTGATCATCAAGCTTGTCTTTGACATCGCGCGGTATCAGGCTGGTGAGTTTGCCCAAGCTCCTCAGGAGGCCGAGCGGAACATTCACGTTGACTCTCGAGCCGTCCTCTTCTTCAATCCGTATCCGCAACATACGGCCTTGACCGCCGCTGCCGCCTGCCGGCCGGTTTTTCCGGGAATCAGCATTGTAGGAATCTGGCGCATTTCCAGCTGCCCGTCCGGCTTCGGCGTCTCGATCGCTTTCCAGAGCTTCTAAAAGGCGCACTCCTTCTTCGCTGGAGATCTTGCCCTGACTAACCATTTCAAGTATTTTTAAGCGTTCTTCATTCATGGCGCACACTCCTCTTATAAAATCTTGTTAATTATATCCCGGCACTAAGCCCTTCCCTTCACCAGGCACTTACTGTTTGAGCGACAATAACTTGATCGAGCCGTTCGAAGTCCTCAGTTCCAGTTCACTGGACTGCCCTTGCCCGGGCCGGCTGGCCCTAATCCGTTTGTGGCCTCCGCTGGGGGCGGAATTCCGTTCGTGATAAGTCAAATTGTCGAGGTCTAGATCGATTGAGCCCCAGTTACTCTTGGCATCAATCATGCATGGCCATGAATCGGGAATACCCAGCGTGATGCGACCATTCGTGGTCTTCAGTCGATAAATGCCTCCCGGCACACCGTTCAGATCCAGCTCGATTCGACCATTAACAGTGGCGGCGTCGCAGCCGTTAGCCCTCAAATTGCCGCTGATTCGGCCGTTTGTGGAGTGGAAGCGCAAAGTTTCCCCCTTTAGGTTCGCAATCAGAATTTTCCCGTTCGTGGTCGCGATATCGCCTGCCAGGGCTTCGATATCATTAATATGAATATTGCCATTGGTTGTCTTGATCAATAGCTTATACTGGCGATCCTTTGGTACTTTTAAATTAATACTGGAGGACGCCCAGTTCTGATCCCGCGCCACTAATGAGCAATGTAGCGGATCGATCTTTGTTAGAATCAATTGTTTGGCACGTTCTTTGGCTTCTCCTTCGCTGCCGCCCCGGACAGACTTATGTATCTCAGCCCGCAGTCCGGACCCGTCCCAGCTGGAGATGGATAGGTTGCCGTTAAGGCCTCGCAACTCCACTTCAAGGATACCTTCTTGAGTCCCGAACGACTCCGAGGTAATGGTGTCATCAAATTGATAGTTCGAGCCAAAGAACCAGTTTCCCAAAGAGAAGCCGAAGCTGCGCTGCTCCATTTCTTCGCCTAACCGCGAGAATTTATCGCTCAGCCTTTCGCCAAGTTCTTCGGCAGCCTGCCCGACTCTTTCGCCAAAATCCTCCATGCGCTGGCTGAATTCATCCCAGGTGTCTCCCGATACGCCTTGACGGGTGCCGCGATCCCATTGTTCGCGGTTTTCGCTGTCTCTGTCCACATCATCGGTTGTCACATGAGCTTGGGGAGGAATCGTGACTACTACTCTTTCGGTATGCTCCTCCATGGCCTCAAATAGTGCAGCCGCCTCTTCGCTGGTAATCTTACCTTCTTCCAGCATCTTGAGGATCATTAGGCGTTCTTCTTCCACGCCGCTCTCCCTCCTTCGATATGTTCTTAATGTGCTATTCTTGATTCTTTAGCATCTTAATCGCCTCTTCGGGCGTCATTTCACCTTTGGCCAGGGAATCCAGTACTTGCTTGCGTTTATTGGCCGCCTCAGTATCGTCAACGAGGCGTTCGACTTTGTAGCCTAATGCTTCAATCAGACTATCGAGGCGTCCGCGCACCGTGGGGTACGAAATCCCTAGTTCCTTTTCGACTTCCTTGATATTGCCTCGGCACTTTATAAACACCTCAGCAAACGTCCTTTGTTCATTGTTCAGTTGACAAAATCGGCACCCGGTAAACTGTCCTTCCAGGGTGATGCCACATCTCTCACAGCCCAGCTTGGTGATTTTCAGGGGATTATCACATATTGGGCAACGTCCCACCATCTTTGTTTGCATTCGAAACAGCCCCTCCTTTGCTGCATACTCGGACTCGGCAAATCGGACTACTACCTTGGCTTAACATCATTATAAGAAAGGTGTTAGTAAAAGTCAACCTCGAAATTAACATCTTTAACATGGAAATTAATTATTTTTATTTTGGCGAACATCAATGTGGTCTCGCGGCCACGTAACCTTACTTAGCACCTACACTTGTTGCTTGATTACCATTGCCAGGTCCGCAACTATAACTACTTCACGCGGCGCCTATTTTGCGCCGACAATGTCCTTGATGGTTTCCGCAAGGTCACGGCTAATGCCCGGGACTTCCTGCAGTTCCTCAACCGTAGCCTGGCGCACCCCGCGCAACGATCCAAATTTCTTGATAAGCGCTTTCTTACGGGTCGGCCCGATGCCGGGCACCGTGTCAAGTAGCGACTGGGTGGTGCGTTTGTCGCGTAATTTGCGGTGATAAGTGATCGCGAAACGGTGCGCTTCATCGCGAACTTGCTGCAGCAAATGCAGCGCCGCCGAATCGCGTGGCAGAATATACGGCTCGGAAATCCCGGGGCGAAAGACTTCTTCTTCCCTTTCGGCAAGGCCGAGCGTCTCCAGATGTCCCAGACCCAATTCTTCCATGACGGCGCGGGCGGCGCTCAGCTGGCCTTTGCCGCCGTCAATCACTACCAGATTCGGAAAGCGGGCAAATTTGCCTTCCAGTGCCAGCACGGCATCGTTTCGTTCCTCAAGCCCGCGTTTGAACCGCCGTCCGACTACTTCCTGCATGGACGCGAAGTCATTGGGTCCTTCTACGGTACGGATCCGAAACCTCCGGTATTGGTCGGGGCGGGCGATTCCGTCTTCAAAGACCACCATCGAAGCCACGGTTTCGTTCCCCTGAAAGTTGGAAATATCATAAGCCTCAATGCGATCCGGCCGGACTCCCAGACCCAGTATTTTCTGCAGATCCTCAAGGGCCTGCCCGTTTTCGCGTTCCTGCTGCTCACGCTGAATGCGCGCCTGACTCAGCAACTCGGCCGCGTTTTCCTGTGCCAGATGCATCAATTCCTTTTTCTCACCACGCTGTGGCACGCTTAGATTAATCGCCCCTTTGCGGAGGGAGCGCAGCCATTCCGCTACAGTTTCTTCACCCTCAAAATGGCAGGGGATGAGGATCGTTCTGGGAATGAGGGCGACTTCAGAATAATACTGACTGATAAAGGCTTGCGTCAACTCTTCCTGAGTTGTCTCGGAGCCTTCTGTCATTAGGAAATGCTCCCGCCCGATCAGTTTCCCGCCACGGATTTGGAAAACCTGGACGATGCTAAAAGTGCGCTCGGACGCGGAAGCGATGACATCCAAATCCTCCATCGCGGTGGAGACAATTTTCTGTTTCTCGATTACTTTGCGCACCGCCTGTAGCCTGTCGCGATAAGCTGCGGCACGCTCAAACGCCAGCGCTTCCGACGCCTCGTTCATCGCCTTTTCCAGCTTCTTTTCCACTTCCTCCTGGCGACCTTCCAAGAACATGATAATCTGATGGATCACATCATGATACGCCTCCTGCGAGACCGCTCCGATACAAGGTGCCAGACAGCGGTTGATATGGTAGTTCAAGCAGGCGCGTTCCTCCCGTCCCGGTACAATTTCCCTCTTACAGTTTCTCACCGGGAAAATGCGGCGAATTAGCGCAATGGTATCCCTGACCGCCTGCGAATCGGTATACGGCCCAAAATAGCGCGAACCATCCTTCTTGGCCCGGCGGACAATCAAAATCCTGGGATAATCCTCTTCCAGAGTGATCCTGATAAAGGGATACTGCTTATCATCGCGCAGCCGTACATTATAGCGCGGCCGATGCTTCTTGATCAGATTATTCTCAAGGATCAAGGCTTCTACTTCGCTGTCTGTGACGATATATTCCAGCGCTTCGATCTGCGCAATCATGGACTCAATACGCTTCCCCGGGTTGCGTGATGCCTGAAAATACTGCCGGACGCGGTTGCGCAAAGAGAGCGCTTTGCCGACATAGATAATGCGCCCTTCCACATTTTTCATCAGATAAACCCCTGGCTTGGCCGGTATTTTCTTCAACTCTTCTGCGGTAACCATCGCATCAACCTCCGATCCGATTGGGGACAGACTTATTTTGATCACTCATTCTTTTTTAGCGTCCCCATTCCTTTTTAAGCACATATAAACGAGCTCAAAATGCACTCGCACAACAATACCAAAAGGCTGCCCCACCGGACAGCCTTTCTGATTTGGCTAACCTGTAAAATTACTTTGTGGCGGCGGCGGCGGCGGTCGTGGTCGCCGTAGCTGTCCCCGCATCAGGAAGCACCTTGCGCAAAAACCGCCCGGTATGTGAGGCCTCTACTTGCGCCACCTCTTCCGGAGTTCCGCAAGCCACCACTGTGCCGCCGCGTTCCCCTCCCTCCGGACCGAGATCAATGATATAGTCAGCTTGCTTAATAACGTCGAGATTGTGCTCAATAATCACCATGGTTGAACCGGCGTCCACCAAAGCCTGTAGCACTTCCAGCAACTTTTGGACGTCCGCGAAATGCAGCCCCGTAGTCGGTTCATCTAGAATATAGATCGTGCCGCCATTACTGCGCCGCGACAATTCGGTGGCCAGTTTGACACGCTGGGCTTCGCCACCCGAAAGTGTCGTAGCCGGTTGCCCTAGCTGCACATAGCCCAAGCCTACATCAAAGATCGTCTGAATCTTACGATGGATCTTCGGGATATTCTGGAAAAACTCCAGGGCATCCTCCACTCTCATTTCCAAAACGTCCGCAATGTTCTTCCCTTTATACTTCACTTCCAGTGTTTCACGATTATAACGCTTGCCTTTGCAGACCTCGCAAGGGACATAGACGTCTGGCAGGAAATGCATTTCGATTTTGATAATACCGTCTCCGCGACAAGCCTCGCAACGACCGCCCTTCACATTAAAGCTAAAGCGGCCGGCTGTATAGCCGCGTGTCTTCGCCTCTACAGTCTGTGCAAAAACCTCACGAATGTTATCGAACACCCCGGTATAAGTGGCCGGATTGGAGCGCGGCGTCCTACCAATCGGCGACTGATTGATATCAATCACCTTGTCAAGCTTACGCCACCCGATCAGATCGTCATGTTCACCCGGTTTGCGGTTAGCGCGGTTCAAATCACGCGCCAGCCGTTGATAAAGAATCTGATTAATCAAGGTACTCTTGCCGGACCCCGAAACCCCAGTCACGCAGGTCATCAAACCTAATGGTATCTTAACATCAATGTTCTTCAAATTATGCTCCCGGGCACCCTTAATTTCCAAATAACCCTTCTGCGCGATGCGGCGCTGCGATGGCACCGGAATGCGGCGCTTCCCTGATAAATATTGCCCGGTAATGGAGGCTTCGCAGGCTTTGATTTCGTCAATCGTACCGGCCGCCACCACTTCTCCGCCATGGGTACCGGCGCCCGGCCCAATATCAATGATATAATCGGAATACTCCATTGTTTCTTGATCATGTTCGACGACAATCACGGTGTTGCCCAAATCACGCAAGCCATGCAAAGAATTGATCAGGCGGATATTGTCACGTTGGTGCAACCCGATGCTCGGCTCATCCAGAATATATAGCACGCCCACCAGACTGGAACCGATCTGCGTCGCCAGTCTGATACGCTGTGCCTCTCCGCCTGACAGTGTGCCAGCCATGCGGTCCAATGTTAGGTAATCAAGTCCCACATTAATCAAGAAGCCCAGCCGCTCGTTAATTTCTTTCAGTATCTGGCGAGCAATAAAACGCTCCCGCTCACTCAATTTCAACCCCGCGAAGAATTCCTGGCAACCAATAATCGACAGCGCGCTGGTATCCCTAATTGATAAACCGCCAATCTTTACCGCCAGGCTCTCCGGACGTAGCCGCGCGCCACCACAGTCCTGGCAGGGCTTAGTATCCATATACTTCTCAATCT
>ENA-UOOI01001953-UOOI01001953.1-fermentation-metagenome-genome-assembly--contig:-NODE-1953-length-19479-cov-4.064765_pt1 | contig 19479 bp, 13 predicted proteins | sample MGYA00245779_ERZ724027 | MGnify/ENA primary metagenome ERZ724027 (study PRJEB28704, sample SAMN03018318) | fermentation metagenome | biome: anthropogenic terrestrial biome; feature: soil; material...
GATACATGAATCCGCCGCATTCTGCCACAGTCAAAAGACCCTCTTGAATAGCCGTTCTCACACTTTCCATCATCGATTTATTCTCACTTAATTCCCTCGCATACAATTCCGGATAGCCTCCATAAAGCAATAGTCCATCCAGATCATCTGGGAGTTTCCGGTCATGAATCAAAGAAAAAGGCACAAGAACTGCACCCAGATCTTCCAATAACTCCAGGTTGTCCTGATAAAAGAAACAGAAAGCCTCATCTTTGGCAAGACCGATTCTCACTCTTTGGTTCTTAACGTTCGATGTATAAAGTCCGGCTGTGCTGATCTTATCTTTGTCAAAAGTGATTTCGCCCGCACCGGATGCAAGTTTCATCATTCTGTCAATATCACATGTTTTTTCGAGTGTGTCGGATAGTCTGTTCAGGTTTTCCTTGAGCTCCGGCACTTCACCCGGAAGGATCAGACCCAGATGGCGGCTCTCGAGTCCAAAATCCTCTAAAACCGGAACGTATCCAAGAACTGCGATACCTGTCTCACGTTCGATAAGTTCCTTCATCCCGCTATACATCATAGGAGAAAGTCGGTTTAAGATCACACCCTCGATATGGCTGTCTTCTCTGTAATCCCGAAATCCCTTGATTAAAGCAGCCAGCGAGACACTGGCTCCTTTCGCATCTGCCACAAGAATCACCGGAGTATTGGTAATCCTTGCCATATCATAGGTGCTTGCCCTTGTTTTCGTCCCGGCAAGACCATCGTAATAACCCATCACACCTTCCATCACAGCAATCTGGGAGGCTTTTGTATGTTTTTCAAAGAGATAACAGGTCGTATCCGGGTCTGTGAAAAAAGGATCCAGATTTCTGCCGGCAATTCCAAGTACTGTCTGATGGAACATGGGATCAATGTAGTCCGGGCCACACTTAAAGGAGGATACCTCAAGACCACGGCGTTTCAGAAGATTTAGGATACCACAGGTGATCAGTGTTTTCCCGCTTCCGCTCTTTGGTGCGGCAAAAAGGATTCTCGCTATGCTCATATATTCTCCTTTCTGTCCATGGACTTTACCTGGCATTCGCCCTGGCAGGATACAATGTAGATTGGATTCTGGCCCTTCATCATATGATAACGGCCAATCTCCTCGGATCTTGAAACGCTCATCTGCACAATTTCCTGATGACTTACCGCCAGATCTTTTAGCACACTCAGCGCCTCGGTGAGTGTCTCGAGAGTGATCGTCGTCATAACCAGACGGATTTTGGGATTCTTCTTCAGCAGCAATTCACAAATTTCCCTCAGATTACCGGAAGAACCGCCGATAAATGCGTGCGTCGGAACAGGAAGACTTTCAAGTATCTCCGGGGCATATCCTTTTACAATCTCCATATTGTCTGTACAGAACTTTTGACGGTTTTTTTTAAGCAGCTGTACTGCGTCTGGCTTCTTCTCGATGGCATAGACTCTGCCCCTCGATGCCACACGGGCCATCTCCACAGAGACAGAACCGCTGCCCGCACCGATATCATAAACGACAGAATCGCGTTTCAGATGCAGTTTGCAGACTGCGACTTCACGCACTTCTTCCTTTGTCATCGGAACTTTCTCCCGGATAAAGTCCTCATCTAAAAGTCCATGCGTAACACACGCCAAAGCATGTTTGTTCTTTACCAGAATAACTGCAAGCGGATCTGTGACAAACTTTAGGAAATCTGCCGGATGGCCTTTTATAATCCGTTCCTCCGGATAGGAAAGCCGTTCGCCGACATAGATATCCACATTGTCCATCCCAAAGTCGTGCAGTTTTCCACAAAGGTCGCTTACCTGTCCACGTTCTCCCAGAATTGCAAACACTTTTTCATGCTGCATAATCTCCATCAACAAGTTGCATCTCTTCCCGTGAGCACTTAAAATCACGGCATCATCCCAGGATTCTCTGATTTTTGCACAAAAATCCACGACAGAGGCCACGCCTGGAAAGAGTTTGGTATCTTGGGGCAATAGCTCAAGCAACTTCTTAGTTCCGCTGTAAAAGCCCACATCGCCAGACATCAAAATGGCGATCTGATCATATCCCGGATGTTTATGGATATAATCTGCAATCTCTTTGGCGCGGTATTCCTGATAAACATCCTGATTTTCACCTGCGACAGCCTCAAGCATACGTGAGGCACCGATCAGCAGATCAGAGTTCTCACACCATTTTCTGGCCTCGCAGGTCATACCGTCTTTTTTTCCCATTCCGATGCCGACAAGGGCAATCCGTGCGTTTGAACCCAAGTGAAAACGCTCACACAGCTTATGTTTGCATTCCAGAAGAGACTTTCCAGTCTCCTTTACCGGCCGGCCTATCACTACAAGTATAGTGCCTGTCTCTTTTACTGCCTGTACCTTTTCCGGAAACCCTCCCGCGGCCCCGGTATCTTTGGTGACAAGATATCGGATCTGATGCTGGCGAATCAGAGCAATGTTCATTTCCACGGAAAATGGTCCCTGCATGCAGATCAGGTGCTTTCCTTGAATTCCAAGATCTGAACACTTTTTCACAACCTGCCAAAGAGAAAGAACCCGGGCATACAGCCTTTCCTCATAATTGTTTACCTTCGTAAATTCGGCCAATTCCTTGCTCCCTGTCGTAAGCAGTACGGCTCCCTCTCGGCCGTTTAGCCAGTCGGCGGCAGCCGCGGCAGAATCCACATAGATAACAGGCAGACCCTGGCCTGTGTTCTCATGCATACTTTCTCCTGCTCTTAAAAGGCGGAGATACTCACAACCCGTGTGTGCTGCGGCATTCTTGATATTATCCGTCACAAGCGCAGCGTAGGGGTGCGTGGCGTCCACGACAAGGACACCCGGCATGGAGTCCATCAGCTCTTCCATCTGCTCTTTTGTAAGTCTCTCATGGGAGACATGGATATCCGAATCGCCATCAATCAGACTTTGGCCATACTCTGTGGCCACACAAACTCTGGTTTTTATGTGATGTGTCCTTAAAAATTCTGCGAGAAGACGGCCCTCAATCGTACCCGCAAACAGCAGTACCTGATACATTTTCAGACCCCCTTGTAACCCCTCGGGGTCACCATATGTCCATCTACTTGTTTCGTCTGAGAATTCCCTATAAATACCGTGGTAAACATATCCACGTCTGTATTCTTTAACTGTGAAAGTGACAGAAGCAAAACGCTCTCTTTCTCCCGGCCAATATTTTTTACAATTCCACAGACGGTATCTTCGCTCTTATATTCCATCATTAGGTCACATGCCCATCTAAGATAACCGCTTCGCTTCTTACTCGATGGATTATATAGACAGATCACAAAATCCGCCTCAGAGGCGTGTAAAAGTCTGCTCTTTATCTTTTCTTTCGGCGTCAGAAGATCGCTTAGGCTGATCAGACAGAAATCGTGAATCAGGGGCGCCCCAAGGACAGCGGCTCCTGCAAGAGCCGCCGTCACACCTGGTATAATCTTAAGTTCCACATCCGGATACTTTTCCCCGATCTCATACATCAGCCCCGCCATTCCATAGACGCCGGTATCTCCGCTGCAGATCATCGACACCACGTGACCTTTTTTTGCTTCCTCAAACGCCATCATGCAGCGATCTACTTCTTTTTTCATCGGCGTTGTGAGAAATATCTTAGTGGGGTAGTGTTCCTTTACCAGATCTACATACACCGTATATCCAATTATCATATCGCTTGACTGTAAGGCCCGATCAGCCTCAATTGTCATTTTTTCATAAGCTCCGGGGCCGATGCCCACAACATAAATCTTATTCAAAGCTAACCCTCCAGTCTGAAAGCACGCAGGCACAGGTTACGCCATCTTTTTGTGTTTTCTTTACAATCATCTCACCATTACCCGCAAGCATCGCACAGCGTTCACATACATTGTCCACGCCCGTGGTATCCTTGACAAATTTGGATGGGGTAAACTTCCCCTTTGCTGCATTGAGCTCCTCTGCTGTGTAGGTGACCATCGGAAGATCTAGTTCCCTGCAAAACTGCAAAAGTCCAGGCTCCTCGGCTTTCCGGTCGATTGTAGCCACGCGGCTAAGAGCCTCCGGATAGAGGTAATTCTCCTTTAAAACATCGCGGACAAGATCCGCAATCTGCGCAGAAGTTGCCCCTTTTCTGCATCCAATCCCGATTGTGATACACTTTGGAATCAACCACAGACAATGGTCAAAGTGTGCATTCTTGTAGGAAGGACTGACGCTTACACCTAGCGTCACAGTCTCTGGATCTTCCGGACCCAGATCTTTCTCCCACACGAATCCCGATGGAAGCGCACCCTCTACCGGAAAATCGCTTTGAAAGCCCACCGGATATCCACTCAGCAGTGATGCAGAAACCTCTTTCGCATAGGTCATATTAGAAAGTGTCATATGGTTCTTCTTCGCATAAACATCGACGGCAAAGATATCATTGATATCCGTCGCCGTTGTCACAACCGGAACCGCATGTATCCGATCCGCCAGCCACACGGCGAGATCATTTGCACCGCCGATATGTCCGGACAGGAGCGGAATACAGAACTTTCCACTCTCATCGAGTACAATCACAGCCGGATCCTGCCTTTTATCCTTTACATACGGCGCGATTGTTCGTACCGTAATCCCTGTAGCACCGATAAAAATGACCGCATCGCTGTCTAGGAAACGTTTCCCAACCCATTCTTTTAAATCCTCCTGGAGTTTCTCCGGATGATCTTTCGCTGAAAAGCGGCTTTTATAAGCGACGCAGACATCGTGATCCTCCTGTCTTAAGATCTTTTCTATCTTCTCTAACAAGTGATACCCGTTCTGGGTAAAACATATTCCTGCTATTTTCATAACTACGTCGGACTGCTCCCCTTTCTGTATTCTGTTGTAAACTCGGGATGGTACAGCAAAGAGCGGTCATAATTTGAATGTGTGACCGCATCTCCGATAATCATCAGTGCGGTTTTCGTAATGTCTTCATGCTTTGCCGTCTCTGCAAGTGTACCCACAGTGCAGACACATGTCTTTTCGTCATCCCAGGTCGCCTTATACACGATGGCTGCCGGCGTATCGGCCGTGTATCCTCCTGCAATTAGCCGGCGGCTTAAGTCCTGCAGCATCCCCGTACTCAAGAAAACCACCATCGTCGCCTGGTGTGCTGCAAAAGACTCTATGCTCTCTTTTTCGGGTACCGGAGTCCTCCCTGCCATTCTGGTAATCACAACACTCTGAGAGACATCCGGCAGCGTATATTCCAGATCGAGTGCCGATGCCGCCCCACAAAAAGAACTCACGCCGGGACACGAATCATAGGTAATCTTCTTCTCATCCAGGATATCCATCTGCTCACGGATCGCACCATAGATACAGGGATCGCCTGTATGTAATCTCACCGTCGTCAGAGCGCTTTTCTCAGCCTGCTCCATGACAGCGATAACCTCTTCCAACGTCATTTTTGCAGAATTATAGACTTCACAGCCTTCTTTTTTATAGCTTAACAGTTCCGGATTCACCAGCGATCCGGCATAGATAATCACATCTGCCTTTTCAAGGTATTGTTTTCCCCGAACAGTAATCAAGTCCGGTGCTCCCGGGCCTGCTCCTACGAAATGAATCATCTTCGTTTCTCCTTTACAATCAACAGCGAATAATAGCCGGCATCCTCCGGTATCTCATCCACCCCGTAATAGATCTTTTCCTCAGGCATTCCACAATTTTCAATCATCGAAACTTCCACGTTATGGTCTTTCAGCTGCTGTTTTACATCGCGGATCCTTTTTCCGGCCTTCATCAGAACTTTCGTCCCGGGAAGTTCCAGGGAATCCTGAATCTGATAGGACGCCGGTACAACGTGTAAAAGCTCGCCGCCCTCTGCCAGACCCATATTCAGTTTCGCCGCTACTGCGGTAAATGAAGTGATCCCATTAATGATTTCAACCGGATATCCGGCATTTTTTACGATTTTATGCATGTAGAGATAGGTAGAATAAACCGTCGGATCTCCAAGTGTCAGAAAAGCCACCTGCTTTCCGGTTTTTAGCCCGCCACAGATGATTCTTGCACCCTGTCTGTGACTCTCTTTTAGTTTTTCTTTATCTTTCGTCATCGGCATAGGTACTGCCAGAAGTTCTTTTTCTTCCATCTCCGGGCAGACTTTTACCGCAATCTGCCAGGCAACCGTATCTTTTGGATGTTCTCCCGGCAGCGCAATCACATCGCTGTCTCTTATGACCTTTACCGCTTTTAAAGTCATAAGTTCCGGATCCCCGGGACCGACACCGACACCATATAATTTTCCTGTCATCTATTTTATTCCTCTCATTCGTTATTTAAATAATTAATCAGCGAAGGCACCTCAGATGTCTCGCCCAGTTTTCCCCTCACCTGTGAAAAGAGAACTGCACCAATCTGAATTCTGCCCTTACATCTGTTTTTCAGATAGAATTCCACACGCAGGCAGACTTGTTCCATCGTCTTGCAAACCAGTTGTGCACCAGATTTTTCCAGAACATCAAGTGCTTCCTCAGTGGTAAATGTATCAAGAACCTTATGAGCTGTATCCGCATCTCCCCCAGCCCGGATACATGCCGCTGCCATGAGTTCTGCACGACAGTCTGCGCTGTGGGAGTGCGTATTCATGATCCCGCCGGAGACTTTGATAAATTTTCCAATATGGGCGATAAAAAGGACGCCCTTAAACCCCAGTTCGACAGCCATGTCAATTGTCTCTCCGACATAATTGCTGCATTTCATCTGTGTGCTGTGATCTAACTCCTTCATTTGAGAGGCAAATCTCTCTCCGTAATTTCCGGGTGTGACAAGCAGATATTTCTCTCCTCGTGCAGCATACGTCTGCATTTCCAGACGAATGCTGGCAATCAGTGCATCTTCGCTCATGGGGATCACAATCCCGCTGGTCCCGAGAACCGAGATCCCGCCCTCAATTCCAAGCCTGGGATTAAAGGTTTTATCTGCCAGTTCTCTTCCTCTCGGGATGCTGATGACCACTTTTAATCCAGCGTGATATCCATATTCTCTGCAGATATCCTGCACTTCCTGCGTAATCATCTGAAGGGGAACAGGGTTGATTGCCGCCTCCCCGACCGCACGGGCAAGACCTGGTTTTGTCACACGTCCCACACCTTCTCCGCCATCGATCGTGATTCCCTCGTCTTGTCTGGTCACTGTCGCATAGACAAGCGCCTGATCTGTCACATCCGGATCGTCCCCGCCGTCCTTTCGCACTGCGCAGCTCACCTGAATCGGTGTATTGTTGTCATCTGTCTTGATCTTGATGTCTTCGATCAGAAGATGCAGCAGAATACCTTTCGGCGTCATAAGTGCAGTCTCCTCGATGCTACTTCCACACAAAAGCATAGACGCCGCCGCTTTTGCCGCGGCGGCAGCACACGATCCTGTCGTATATCCCATACGGAGCCTCTTATTGTCTTTCATCACGTATGCATCTTCCAGACCAGTCTTATGTTCCATTGTTTCCTCTTTTTCCAAGCTTATTATCTGTCAAACCTTTAATTCATCAGAACTTAATTCTCCTGGATTTCATTCTTTGATACCGGGGATTGGTCTGCACTTCGTGTGCATGCAATCCTACCGTATATTATAATAAAGAATAGACATTAAGTCAATGAATCCGACAGGATTCTACGAGATTTTGGGCATTTTGCAAAAAAGGGTGCTGACAACACGGGGTATGCCTTTTTCATGTGAACATGAAAAAGAGCACAAGTTTCCTTGTGGCCTCTCGCACCTTTTGATACAACACGGATTGCTCCGCACTTCGTGCTCCCGCAATCCTAAACTCATTCGAATTCCGCCCTATTGGGCTGCATTCTCATGAGTTTGCGGGTCCCAAAGTTATGTTTTTTCATGCAAGCATGAAAAACATAACCTTTTGACCCTGTTGTATCATATGTTATTTATAAGTGAACTCACAATAGGAGGCACTTTTTTGAATAGACAAAATTATGATTTTGCGGTGATTGGCGGAGATATGCGCCAGTTTTTTATCACTGAGCAACTGATAGATGAGGGATACCGTGTGTGTCAGTATGCCCTTTGTGAAAAATCAGAGAAAGCTTTTTCGGCTGATTGTATTGAAGATGCCGTAAGTAGTGCTTTTTCTGTCATCGCGCCTATTCCGCTGATGAGAAACAAACTCATTAACCATCAGACGGGAGAGATGAATCTGATCCCTGATAAACTCACGGCTTCTCTTCAGGAGGGACAGTATTTCTTTGCAGGAAATATTCCCGCATTTTTTAAAGACACCCTGAGTGCAAAGGGCGTGCGGGTCTTTGATCTAATGAATGATGAAGAACTTACACTTTATAACTCTATTGCAACTGCGGAAGGTGCAATCTGTGAAGCAATTGCCGAAAGCAGCAAAAATCTTTCTCACAGTCCCTGTCTCGTGCTGGGCTATGGAAAGTGTGGAAAGTCATTGGCAACTTACCTGAAAGGCCTTTTCTGTGAAGTGACAGTATGCGCCAGAAACCCAAGGGCAAGAGCCGAAGCTGAAATCGTCACAGATGGCACCATTGATATGAAAAAGCTGAAAGATTCTATCGGTCACTTCTCTTTCATCTTTAATACCATTCCCAGCGTTCTGCTCACGCATGAACTGTTGGAAAAGATTCAGCCGGATGCCTTAATCATAGACATAGCATCGGCTCCGGGCGGAGTTGATTATGACGCAGCCGAAAAGCTTCATCTGGCGGCACACTTGGTGCCCCAGCTTCCGGGGCGGTATTCTCCCGTCTCTTCTGCAAACGCCATCCTTCGCTCTGTAAAATCCAATTTACCTTTTATCAGAAAGGAGTTTTAGTATATGACTATAAAAGGGAAAAAAGTAGGTGTTGCATTCACCGGTTCCTTTTGCACTTATAAAAAAGCATTCGAGGTATTACAAGACCTCGTAAAAGCCGAGGCCATCGTTACGCCGATCTTTTCCGACAACGCCCAACGAATAGACAGCCGTTTTGGAAACGCCCGGGACTTTATATCCGAGGCAAGATATATTACAGGAAATGAACCGATTCTCACAGTTGATCAGGCAGAACCCATCGGTCCGAAGAGTCTCCTTGACATCCTGGTTATCATGCCCGCAACTGGCAACAGCATCGCTAAACTGGCTAATGGAATCACTGACACGCCGGCTCTTATGGCAGCCAAGGCCCATTTGCGCAACGAAAAGCCCCTGGTTCTCTCAATCGCAACAAACGATGCTCTGGCGACAAATATGAAAAATATTGGTCTGCTTATGAATGCTAAGCATATTTATTTCGTCCCCTTCGGCCAGGATAATCCCAAAAAGAAGCCAAATTCCATGATTGCACATACCAAACTTCTGATTCCGACTCTGGAAATGGCTCTTGATGACAGACAATATCAACCGGTGATCCAGTGATCCCGACTTTTCATGAAGGAGGCAGCAATGTGCGCAATTGCCGGATTTTGTAATCTAACTGAGAATTATACGAAAGACAGCGGAAAGTGGACCGCTGTCCTTGACCAGATGAATCGAGTTCAAAAACACCGTGGCCCCGATGACGAGGGAAGCTATCTGGATGAAAACTGCGGCCTTGCCCACGTAAGGCTTTCCATCATTGATCTGGAGACCGGGCATCAGCCCATGACTCGAAGATATGAATCAACCTCATGCAGTATTCTCCTGAACGGAGAGATCTACAACATGCGTGAATTAAAGAATGAACTTCAAGAAGAGGGATGCGAATTCGAAACCGAAAGCGACACAGAAGTTGTCCTGATTGGTTATATGAAGTATGGAGCTGATTATATTAAGAAGTTAAACGGCATCTTCGCGATTGCCATCTGGGATACCCGGTCCGACAGGCTCTTCCTCTTCCGCGATCGTCTGGGCGTAAAACCCTTATTCTACACAATCCTGAATAAAACAATTGTGTTCTCATCAGAGATCAAAGGGTTATTCTCCTACCCCGGATTCTCGCCCGCTTTAGACCGCGACGGATTATGCGAGGTGTTTGCCTTAGGTCCGGCAAAATCTTACGGAAAAGGCGTTTTCAAAGACACCCTTGAAGTCCTGCCGGGAGAATATCTCACATTTGATCGGGACGGCTGTAAATCTTTTTCTTACTGGAAACTGGAAAGTCATCCCCATGAGGACCCATGGAAAAAAACCGTAGAGAAGACTGCATGGCTTGTCGAAGACTCTGTCAAAAAACAAATGCTCTCCGACATTCCCATCAGTACGTTCCTGTCTGGAGGCGTCGACAGCAGTATCGTCACAGCCATCTGTGCCCGAGAGCTGAAAAAACAGGGGAAAGTGCTTAACACATTCTCTTTTGACTTTAAAGATAACAGCAAATATTTCCAGTCAAACTCCTTCCAGCCAAGTCAGGACCGGCCATGGGTGGAAAAGATGGTCACATATTCCGGAACAAATCATCGATTTCTTGAATGCGATAACCTCGATATGATTGACTATCTATTCAAAGCAGTAGATGCCCGGGATCTCCCCTGTATGGGTGACGTGGAATCTTCGATGCTTTACTTCTGCTCACAGGTTGTAAGCTACAACAAAGTAACACTGACTGGCGAATGCGCCGACGAAATCTTCGGTGGTTACCCCTGGTTCCACAAAAGGGAGGCCTTTGAAACAGACGAATTTCCCTGGTCCCCAAGTATGGAACCTCGGAAAATGCTGCTGTCCGATGATGTCATTCATGAACTGTCCCTACAGGAATACGCCCATGCAGCATATGAAAAGACGATAAGTGAGACACCGCGTCTTATCGGAGAGGATCCAAAAGAAAGCCGCAGACGTGAAATCTCTTACCTGAATCTCAGATGGTTTATGGTGACGCTTATGGACCGTATGGATCGGGCCAGCATGTACTCTGGACTCGAGGCACGAGTGCCTTTTGCCGACCACCGAATCGTAGAATATCTCTGGAATGTTCCATGGGACATGAAAAGTCCAAATGGCATTGTAAAAGGACTGCTTCGCTACAGTGCAGAGGGAATTCTGCCAGAAGAAATTTTGTGGAGAAAAAAGAGTCCCTACCCCAAGACCTATGATCCCGCATATGAAAAAATGCTCGCAAATCTGTTAAGAGAGACACTGACCGATCCGCGTGCCCCGATCCGCGACTTCCTGGATCAGCGAAAAGTCTATGCATTCCTGGAATCGCCGTCTGATTATGGAAAACCATTCTACGGACAACTGATGGCGGGGCCCCAGCTAATTGCCTACATGCTTCAGGTTAACTACTGGCTGCAAAAATACAGGATCAAAATCGTATAAAACATGAACCTGAAGTCACAAACGCGTAACACCCGAATATATGGAATAATCTGGCCCATACTGACAAAAGCCCTTGAAACTTCTGTAGATGATGCTATACTAGGTTATCAATAATACTGGATTTGCAAAAGCAACATCAGATCACAAGCCTAAAGGGGGTACCTTTTATGATACGTATCATCTGTTTACTGATAGGATATGGATTTGGTAATTTTCTGACTGCTGAACTAGTGGTACAGAATAAACTTGGAAAACACCCGGAGGAAATTGGAAGCGGGAATCCCGGCATGGCAAATGTAACCGGCCAACTGGGCATTCTGCCCGGTCTTATGGTTCTGGTCGGCGACATCGGAAAGACGATCATTGCCTGCGTTCTGTGCGGCGTGTTCCTTTCTCTGCCGCACAGACTTTCTATCCTCTACGCGGGCCTTGGTGTTCTGATCGGTCACAATTTTCCATTCTGGAAACACTTTAAAGGCGGAAAGGGTGTCGCCGTCACGTGCATCCTGCTGGTCTTGTATTCACCCGGTTACGGATTTCTCGCATGCATCATCGGTGGTATCCTCGTGCTGCTCACCAAATACCTTCCCATTGGTGCGATCACTATTCCTATTGTTTTTCTCGTTCCGGCATTTTTTAGATATGGATCGGAAGCGGGAATTCTGGCAATGATCATCACCATACTAATGCTTTATAAGCACTATCCCAGTCTGGTGAGTATCTGGCGAGGAACCTGCCCGAAAGTGAACCTGATTGGAAAACTGACAAAGTATAAATAATAGCAAACTCGAAAACTAACTGCGATAAAAGCCCTGAGACTGCGCTCTGCCGGATTACTCCGATATCAGCCAGTCTCAGGGCTTTTTTATGATAGAGTTATTCGAGTTCGAATGCACCTGTATACAGCTGATAGTAAGTTCCCCTCTTCTCAATCAGCTGATCATGATTGCCACGCTCTATGATTCGTCCGTGATCCAGTACCATGATGACATCTGAGTTCTTTACAGTTGAAAGTCTGTGGGCGATGACGAATACAGTCCTGCCCTCCATCAGAGCATCCATGCCGCGCTGTACGATCGCCTCAGTTCTTGTATCGATAGAGGATGTCGCCTCATCCATGATCAAAACCGGCGGATCCGCAACGGCAGCACGACTGATGGCAAGCAGCTGACGCTGTCCCTGGGAAAGATTCGCACCATTTCCTGAAAGCATCGTCTGATATCCGTTCGGCAGCCGCGTGACGAAATCATCCGCTCCGGCAAGCTTTGCAGCCTCAATACACTCATCATCCGTTGCATCCAGCCTGCCATAGCGGATGTTGTCCATAACTGTTCCGGTGAAAAGATTGGTATCCTGCAGGATGACTCCGAGTGAATGTCTCAGATCGTCCTTTTTGATCTCATTAATATCAATTCCGTCATAGAGAATTGTTCCATCCACAATATCATAGAAACGATTCAGTAGATTGGTAATCGTTGTTTTTCCGGCTCCTGTGGCACCCACGAGCGCAACCTTTTGTCCCGGTTCTGCGTAAATGGAGATGTCATGCAGAATCATCTTATCCGGATCATAGGCAAAGTCCACGTCGCGGAATCGGACATCACCATTTAGCTTCGAATAAGTAACGTTCCCATCTTCATGAGGGTATTTCCATGCCCAGATTCCTGTATGCTCTTTGCATTCCACGATGTCTCCATTCGCTTCTTTCGCATTGACTAAAGTCGCAAATCCATTATCTTGCTCCGGCTTCTCATCGATCAGATCGAAAATACGCTGTGCACCTGCAACACCCATGACAACGGAGTTGATCTGATTTGAAACCTGGCTTACATTTCCGGAGAACTGCTTTGTCATATTCAGGAAGGGTACTACCACACTGATACTGATTGCCATTCCCGAAAGACTGATATTCGGTATTTCCTGTACCAAAAGGATCCCACCCACCACAGCTACGATAACGTATAATACATTTCCGATATTTGTAAGAATCGGCATCAGCATGTTGGCGTAGCGGTGAGCAGTGCTCGATGTCACGAACAGTTTATCGTTGATCTCATTGAAACCGTCAATCGCCTCCTGCTCATGACAGAACACCTTGACAACCTTCTGACCGTTCATCATTTCTTCTATATAACCTTCTTCCCGCCCCAGGTAGTCCTGGTTCCTGAAGAAGAATCTCGATGATGTCCCTGCCACTTTCTTTGTGACAAACAACATGATGATAACACCAATCACTACGACAAGAGCAAGCCAGACACTGTAGTAAATCATAATAAAGAATACACTGACCACTGAGACGATTGAAATCAAAAGCTGTGGGAAACTTTGTGATACCATCTGCCGCATCGTATCAATATCATTCGTATAGTGACTCATAATATCACCGTGATTATGCGTATCAAAGTATTTGATCGGCAGATTCTGCATCCCGGAAAACATCTTCACACGCATTTTCTTTAAAAATCCCTGTGTGATAACAGCCATCATCTGGTTAAATGCAACACCGGAAAGCAGGGACAACACATAAAAAGTGACCAAAATTCTGACGTCTGACAATATCTTTGGACCGGCACCTGCCCAATCCCCTGTCTTCCAGCTTGTCTCAACAACTGCCATAACACGCTGCATAAACACAGCAGGGATTGCCCCTACTATGGCATTAAACAGAATACAGATCACTGTCAGAGGCATCATAACCGGATAAAATTGAAATAGTGTCTTTATAACGCGCAGTGCCGTACCTTTCTTGATTCCGGAAGTCGGCTTAACCTTTTCATTACTCTTCATCATTATCACCTGCCTTATTCTGTGATTCGTAAATCTCTCTATAAATATCATTATGAGCCATCAGTTCGTCATGGGTTCCGACCGCATTGACCCGGCCACTTTCCATAACAATAATCTGATCGGCATCCTCAACCGATGAAACACGCTGTGCGATAATAATCTTCGTCGTCTCCGGAATAAACGTTCGGAACGCTTTACGGATCTGGGCATCCGTCTTTGTATCAACTGCACTGGTCGAATCATCCATGATCAGGATCTTAGGATCTTTCAATAGTGCACGGGCGATACACAGTCTCTGCTTCTGTCCGCCGGAGACATTGCTTCCGCCCTGTTCTATATAAGTATCATACCCTTGCGGAAACTGATCAATGAATTCATCCGCATGTGCAATCTTACATGCCTGAATCATCTGTTCATCTGTCGCATCCTTGCTGCCCCATCTCAGATTATCTTTAATCGTTCCAGAAAACAGGACATTTTTCTGAAGAACAACAGAAACCTGGTTTCTAAGAGCATCGAGATCATAACTTCTCACATCGAGGCCACCAACTTTGACTGTTCCTTCGGTCGCATCATATAGTCTTGATATCAGCTGGATCAGAGAGGATTTTGATGACCCTGTTCCACCTATAATTCCGATCGTCTCACCGGAATTAATATGAAGATTAATATCCGACAAAACCATCTTTTTCGCATTCTTTGAATATTTGAAACTGACATTTTCAAAATCAATTGATCCGTCTTTTACTTCATAAATCGGATCCTCGGGATCCGTCAGGGAACTCTCTTCCGTCAGAATCTCAACAACACGTTCTGCAGATTCGGTTGACATCGTAATCATGGCAAATACCATGGACAACATCATCAGACTCTGCAGGATCATAAAGCTGTATGTAACCAGCGCGGACATCTGCCCGAGATCAAGATCCAGACCTCTGGTGGTAATAACCATATAAGACCCAAAGGATAAGACAAAACTCATAACCGTATAAATACAAAACTGCATCATCGGTCCGTTCCAAGCCAGAATTCTCTCGGCCTTTGTGAAATCGTTACAGACATCCTGTGCGGCGTATTCAAACTTATCTTTCTCATAATCCTCACGAACGTAAGATTTTACAACCCTCATGGCATTCACATTTTCCTGTATGGAAGCATTCAGATTATCATATTTTCTGAAAACCTTTCGAAATAAAGGAACTGTTTTACGAATTACTGTAAAAAGTCCAAAACCCAGGATTGGAGCAACAATCAAAAAAATGAATGCCATCCTTCCGCCCATGACAAAGGCCATGACAAATGCGAACACAATCATCAGCGGACAACGGATCGCAGCACGGATAATCATCATATAGGCATTCTGTATGTTAAAAACATCTGTTGTCATTCTTGTCACGATTGATGAAGGGGAAAACTTATCAATATTTTCGAATGAATAACTTTGAATTTTGATGAACATATCTTTACGAAGATTCTTTGAAAGGCCACTCGAAGCAATTGCACTGGTATTACCCGCCAGTGCGCCAAACAAAAGTGAAAATGCTGCCATAATAAAAAGTACAATTCCATATCTTATGATCACACTTAAATCACTGCCGGCCTTAATATGATTCACCAGGTTTGCAATAATAAAGGGAATGATACATTCCAACACTACCTCCACCGATACCAGCAACGGGGTTGCAATCGAAGCTTTTTTGTATTCTCGAATACTTTTAGCAAGCTCTTTTAGCATAATGTGTATACCTCTTTCTCTGAAATAATACAACGAGGAGCACTTATCAGATACTGCCCTGATAAATACTACTCGTTGTTTTCGAACTCACATGGCAAAAGCCACTTTTATATATTGTATCACCATACTTTTGTGGGGTCAAGATGTCTTAATGGACTTTTTCAAAATAGCTATATGATGATTAACTTCACACAGTCAAATCGACCCATGTGATTTCAAGACCGGGTTTTATCGTTTCGAGTGTCATCTCATATTCTCCCGCCTTTAGGAACACGTTTTCTACTTTGATCAGATTCCAGACTCCATCGGTTCCATGCGACTGAATCGTTGCCACGATCTGGCCATTCATGCAAATATTAGTAGATGACTGTGCAAGCTCCGAAAGGTCTGACTTTACCTTTGCCAGAATCTTGTACTTTCCGTCCTGTTCAAGTGTAATCTGCCGACTCTTCTGCTCTTTTGGCAGAAAACGAATCGTGGTAAATCGGATATTTTCTGCACCTAATCCGTCCTCACCATCTTCCGCAGCGATGTCTTTTTCCGCACGTTCTGCCACTGGTGAATGCAGAATAAAATTTAAGATATTCATCGCTGATCTTTGAAGTTCGCCTGTTGTAAGTTTTCCTTCTTCTATGGCTTCCAGCGTGTTGTCACCGTAGGCATTTTCCTCGGCTCCTTTGTTTGTCACTACCATATAGAGATCATTCTGTGCCCGCACCATTGCAGCTGTGTTCGTCACACCAGCAGTTCCCCCGGCTACTGGGTCATTCATCTTTGCCCACCAGTCGGTCATTACGATTCCTGTATATCCCCAGTCCCTTCTCAGCACAGTCGTACACAAGTCATAGTTTGAGGCCGACCAGTGACCATTGATCGGATTATAGGAAGTCATGATAGAGCGTGCCTGGCCTTCTTTCACAGCAAGCTCGAAACCTTTCAGATAAACTTCGCGAAGTGCACGCTCGGAAACTACCGAATTAGCTGTGTTTCTCCCCTGCTCCTGACTGTTGCATGCAAAATGTTTCACCGTCGCGGCAGGGCCTTTTCTTCCAATTCCTCTTGTAACCGCTGCCGCAAAACGTCCGGCAAGAAGCGGATCTTCGGAAAAATATTCGAAGTTTCTTCCATTTAATGGATTTCTATGGATATTGATTCCCGGCCCCAGAAGTGTATCAACGCGATTCGAAAGCAATTCTCTGCCTTCCAGTTCATAAAGTGCTTCAACCAGTGCCGGATTCCAGGTACAGGCTAACAACGTGCCAATCGGAAGCTGTGTCGCCTTAAGACCACTGTCCATACGGATTCCAGACGGACCGTCCGATGCGCATGCTGCAGGAATCTCATAGTGTCTCAAACTCTTTGCAACGCCGCCGAAAGCAGATGCGGTTCCGGGCGTTACAAGTGGACTCCCCATACCTTCGCCCCGAACAATTCTGGCCAGTTCTTCTTTTGAAAATTGCGCCACAAATTCTGACAATTCGACCTTTTTGTCTCTCACATCTCGAAATGTAATTCCCCGATCCCCGGTGATCGGCATGTCCGCCGGAAGATTCTCGCAAATCCGCTCCGCCATGGATATCGTATGGCGCGGTGTTTCTTCATAAGCAATTTCATACGTTCCATTTTCTTTTCTCTGTCCGGGACGGATCCTCTGGTAACTTTTTGTAGGAGCAAGTGCTTCCTCCAACTGTTCTGTCACAAGACAATCGTTCAGATAGAAGGTGTCTTTGTCGTCACAGACCGGCTCGGCAGATCTCACATCCGTACCCAGATAGAAGCGATACACCCCTGGTTCGAGGACCCAGCAAGATTTGTGTCCTGTTTTGCCGCTGTCATCGTAGGATGCCAATGCGGTAACCGAAACCTCAATCTGGAGCTTTTCTGATTCCTGTGGCGCAAGCAAGCTGGACTTTGCAAATCCTGCCAGCGATCTGGATGGCTTTCCAAGCGCCCCCTGCGGCGCTTCCACATAGAGCTGTACGACTTCTTTACCGGCATATTTCAAACCCTTGTTTCTTATTTCAACGCAGACTTTAATCCGTGTGTCTTTTCCGCTTCCGCTCACCTGAAAGCCGGAACCTCTCAGTTCAAAGTCTGTATAAGACTTCCCATATCCGAATGGGAAAAGTACTTTCTCTGGTGCAAATGTCTCAAAATAGCGATATCCGACGTAGAGATCTTCCTGATATATATTCTCTTTTTCGTCCCCAAAGTTCTTCGTAGAGGGATAATCGTCGATCGAACTGGCTATCGTATCCGCCAGCTTTCCACTGGGATTTACGTCTCCAGAAAGAACGCATGCACAGGCATTACCACCTTCACTACCTCCCTGCCAGCTATAGAGTACCGAGCATATGTGATCCTTATATTCCAAAGTGTCAAGCCAACTCATATCTATGATATTCGAGACATTTAAGACCACTGCGACCTGATCAAAATGTTTTGTCACGGTATGCAAAATTCCGAGTTCTTCCCTTGTCAGAAGAAAACTACCCTCCACAGGGGCATTGTCCTGATCTTCGCCGGCTGTTCGGCCAAAGACGACTATGGCTTTATTGGAATTTTCACTCGCGCTTGCTGCCAGTTCATCTGAAACAGGCATATCCTCCTGATACCATGGCTCGGCTGCCCAGGCGCCTCCCCCGTTGTCAAAGGGGTGTTCTCTGATCCATGATTCGTAAACAGCTGCCAGCTCTTCATTGATGCGTACATCTTTTTGTTGACGAAGAGCATCTAACAAATTCGATGTGTATTCTACATTTACCGCACCACCTGAACCGGTTCCACTTCTATAATAATCAATCTGGCATCTGCCAAAGATGGAAATGTTGTCAGAGGAAAGGAAAGGGAGCATGTTGCGGTCATTTTTAAGAAGGACAATTCCCTCACAGGATGCCTTCCGGGATGCTTCGCCGAAACCCTCCAGTGGGATCCCTATTTTGTTTTCTGTGTTAGAAATAGACATAGTTAAAACCTTTCGTTAAATAATATGAGGTTGGGGTCAAAAGTAATTTGACCCCATATGATTCAGAGATCTCTTTGTCTCCATAATGAGATTTTAACCCATGCCGGAAGTTTATGCAATAAAGAAAAGTTTCTGATTAATTTAACCCGTAGTCCCAGTACAGATCCATCGGAGGAGTGTCACTTTTTTTCGTCAGGTAAAGTCTGTCTATCCTGACACCCCCTGATAGTACTGCTAATGTCAGCAGATGCTTCCCTTTACTGAGTTCTATGTCAGCAAAAGAAAGCCACTGCCAGATCTGTTCTGCTTCATATCTCCATAATCGTCCCTGATTATACAATTGATTTTCACTTAAAAAGTTGTGATCCACTGCTGCGCCCAGGCAATACAATCTTGTAGGATTAATTCGAAGCAGCACCCACAAACAATACCTTCCGCCCGTACATTTGATCTGATAGTTAAGCTTTGGCGCAGACATGACGTCCTTCCAATATCTTTCCTTATCCCTGATATATAATGCCAGACCACTTCTTCCATAGGACTCACTGCTGCAGTACTGCCAGTTCTCCTGTTCTGTAAAAGCGAAATCTGTCTGCATATACGCAGTGACAGCATCGATCTTTACTGCCTGATCCTTCTCTTCAAAAACTTCATACGCCGCTTTAAGAATTTCTTCAGGAGTTTTTGTCTTGGCATATCTCGGGACCTCTA
>ENA-UOOI01001954-UOOI01001954.1-fermentation-metagenome-genome-assembly--contig:-NODE-1954-length-19477-cov-3.983472_pt1 | contig 19477 bp, 17 predicted proteins | sample MGYA00245779_ERZ724027 | MGnify/ENA primary metagenome ERZ724027 (study PRJEB28704, sample SAMN03018318) | fermentation metagenome | biome: anthropogenic terrestrial biome; feature: soil; material...
TCGCAGTATCTCCAAAATACACAATATTCTCCCGTGGGAGGTTGCGCATGAGTTCACGCACCACCGTGAGTCCGCCCACGCCGGAATCAAAAACGCCGATCGGCGCATATCTGTCTACAATCATAGTTACTATTACTCCTGGTTAGTTTTGCCGCTTACGGATTGTTCTCGCACATTCATACGATAACAACCCTGATGTCATTTTGTCTTCTCTATAATACCTTGTTGTTTCGGCAATTTCAAGTCAAACCAGCGAAATGTGAAATGTAGTTTCTCCTTTTTCAGGATACTGTCATAGGCATCATCACTGAGAACCTCATCCAGTTTTTCATCTTTTAGTACAGGGTGAAGGGAATCCTGGAAACACAAGGCAGGATATAACATACACCACCAGTTATGCCCTCTCGCACTGCCGATTTTCACACGCAGTGCTTCATACTTCCCTGCCGGAAATGTATAATCTCCATAATTCTTTACGGGAAAATGATCCGTCTCATAGCTCACACTCACAGCATCTTTGCTGCCTGCAAGACGTAAACACTTTTCTGCCTCTCTCTGCAGATAATCCGTGTTATTCTTGAGAATTACTTTTGTCTCCTCCAGGGAATCAGCCGGTACAATCAGATGATTGATACGGTCAAGCAAGCACTTCTTTACCTGCATTTTAATTTCCTGGTCTTTCACCCGATCACTGTCGGCAAGCACGTGGAACCGGATAACCTCACCGGCAATTTCCTGCTGCACTGCCGCCTCTTTTCCTCTTGTATCTCCCGCAAACACTGCTGCCAGAAGACCTGCGAAAATAGCTGCAGTCCAGATGATTACAGATTTTCGCATACAACCACCTGCCCATTCTCCACTTCAACCGCCGGCATCTGCGAAATATTTTCAAAGTTATTCCAGTCATAATACAGATCTTCCAGCGTCAGCCCCTTTTTCTTTGTCTTCATATGATTTTCATACATTCCCCGGAGATACTCTCCGAGACTGTCTTCTTTTTGCTGACCCGTCTTCATCACTTCTTCCAATTTGGATGTCCGAAAGACATAAGCATTCTTGCCAATTTCCGGTATCCCCTGCATCTCTGCCACAATCTTTCCATATGCATCCGTGTCTGCCAGCAGGCCTTCATCGAAAATCACTGCCTGAACATGTCCGAGATCGAGATAATACTGCTGTGTTCTCGCATATTCTTCATGAATCTCTTTCATGAACTCTCCTTTTATCTTCAGTGTCAGAGGTGTGTCCTGTTCACTTTTCCCCTGCTCAGTCACCTCGTTCAGGTCTGCCATTCCATAGATCACATAGTCACTTCCGTCCTCACGTCCAAAGGCCAGTGTCATCGGGTAATCTCTCTTTTCCGGCTCGACACCGCCACATCCCGCAAGCAGCATTACAATTACGCCAAAGCCAATCATTCCTGTCTTTTTCAAAATGTCCCTCATCATACTTCTCCTTTTTTTCTAAAACCGGCCAGTAAAGTAATAACCACAAAAAATGGCCCATAAAATGACTTCAGCAGCCGCATATATACATCCTCTATCACCACACCTTTATAACTGGCCATAGCCAGTGCCCAGATAATCAGAGCCGACGCAGCCAAGATTCCCCTGGTGTAGGTTTTTCTCTTTTCAGAATCCATCTCGCAATCCTCGGGAAGGAATATTTTTACACAATAAAACATCAGACTTCCCAGAGAAAACAGCAGTGAGAATAAAAGTAATGCCAGCCAGATGATATCAAACCGGTCGAGAAATCCCCCTGGAAGATTCGTCCCTGCCATCAGATTTAATACCGGAAGTTCCATAGACTTTATACCCGGATATCCATAGGTTCCCAGCAGGATCAGCACTGTGGATATGAGAAGAATAGTCAAAACCATCCACGATTTCCCTATTTCCCAGGTCTGATTTGAATCCCCCTTTATCTTTGTATACGCGAAAGGATAAAGGCTCATAATGGTTCCGACACAGAAATACTCATATCCATAGGAAAGTATCGGCCCACCGTTCAGCGGAGGCATCTTTGTGCCGTCCGGAACCCGCATATGAACCGCAGACAGCATTAAAAGCAGAACAAATCCCCAGAACAGCAGAGAAAAGATCATCTCACCCATACGTGCCCTTTTCTGTGTATCACTTCCCATACCAATCACCGCAACAGCCAGTATTAATATCCGGACGAGATTCTGGTTCATATTCGACGACAGATAGGTTTTGGTAATCTGGCTGATCTTCTCCAGAAGAAAGCTTCCGGTCAGAACCAGAAAACTGCCATAGAACAGGCGCATGATCCACTTTAGTATTTTTCCGGAAACAACCAGTGTCTGTAGTTTCATTCGATTCTTCACGAGAATCCATAAGTATGCCAAAAGTACGCCATATCCCAGCACAACGCCGAGTATCGCATTACGTCCCCCCGCTGCCACCTCTCCGGAAAGCAGAAGGATCAGGGCACCGCCAAATGTAATGACCATCTGTCGCTTCATATGTCGGTTTGAGATTCCTGTATCCCCGGACGCCCTGTTCTCCTTTTTATTCTGATTCATCTTTCTTCTCCTTCAGTCTCACCCTCTGTCCCCTGTTCGTATACGCAGGACGATAGCGCATCCTCCGAAGAGGCGCTCTGATCATACTGTCGCCTTCATTTACATAATCCGGTTTGTCCCGTCCCACGAAGGGAACAAGATAGGGGATCTGGAAACTGGTCAGATCGCATAAGTGTCCCAGAAGCAGGAATCCCCCCAAAACAAGTCCAAAAGTCCCCAGAAGACCTCCAAGAAGTATAAATGCAAACTTTATAATCCGGAAAGCCGCTGAAAACTCATCATTTGGGATTGCAAAGGATGACAGTGCACTTAAGGCAACCACAACAACGGTCATAGGGCTTACCAGATTTGCGCTAACCGCCGCATCACCGATGATCAGGCCTCCCACAATACCGATTGTCCCTCCTAACGGGCCGGGCATACGGACGCCTGCCTCCCGGATAAGTTCAAATGCCAGTTCCATAAGAATGATCTCGACAATACTGGGAAATGGCACTCCGCGACGCGACTGTGCAGATGACAAAAGCAGGTTGGTAGGAACTACCTGTGTATGAAAATTGATGACAGCGAGATAGGCTCCCGATAAGAGCATCGCCAAAAGCGCCGCCACATACCGGAGAATCCTCTGAAATGTGACAATTTCGAAACGGTTGTAACGGTCCTCACTCACTTTAAGAAAGCTGTCAAAGGTCGTGGGAACCATGACCGCCATCGGTGAATTGTCACAGATGATAACCATCCTGCCGTTTAAAACCTCCATGGCTGCACGGTCCGGCCGCTCTGTTGTCTCAAACTGCGGAAACGGAGACTTCCAGTCTCCCTCCGCCAGCTGCTCCAGCATTCCCGCATCCATGACACCATCAATTTCAAAGTTATTAAGTTTCTCTTTCACTCGTGTCAGAAGTTCGGGCTGCATCAGTTCTTTCATATAAACAAGAGCGATCATCGTATCCGAACGGACACCGATCATCATCTCTTCCACCTTCAAATCTGTACTTCTAACCCGTTTCCGGATGAGCGCGGTATTTATCTTCTCCGAATCGGTGAATCCCTCCTGGGAGCCCCGCAGGACCTTCTCAGACTCTACTTTGGATACACCCATATTGGGATATCCTTTGCTGCTGATCTTCATGGCCTTGTCATATCCGTCCAGAAAGAAGATTGCATTTCCGGCAAGCATCGCTTCGAAGGCAGGTTCCATCTCCGTAAACTCTGCCGTATCAGAGATCCCAAGTCCGTTGTCTGCAACAAATTCCTTGATCTTATCTCCCGGAATCTCCCAGAGATGATTGATCAGCTTTCCGATCACAGAATCTTCCAGCGCCATATTGCTGACTGCGACCTCAATATATACCACGAGACACCTGACTTTTACCCCCGACCCAAGCTTCATCGGACGGATAATAATGTCGGCGCACCCCTCACATCTCTCTCTTATATATCTCTCATTTACTCCTATATCATGACTTATTTTCTCAGACATCAGACATATCCTTTCCTGTTTCGAATCCCTCTATCAACAGTGTTTCCTATTTATGGAAATTCATACAAAAAAGAGGCCGTGCACCAATTTCCTGGTGCACGGCCTCTTCTTTTGTCCTGTCCGGGCCTTTTATTTCATCATTTTAATAATGGTATCCTGCTGTCTTTTAATATGAACCACAGTATATTTATAAGCCCTTTCCTCATCGTGATTTTCAAGTGCCTTACAAATTTCATTATGCTCTCTTACCAAAGAAGAACGGATCTCCACATCCTTTAAATACTCTACGCGGTACCGATACATCTGCTCTCTTAAATTTCCCAGCAGCTGTACCAGCCTCTGGTTGCCTGTCGCCTGATAAATCAGATCATGAAAATGTACATCCGATTCAGCAAGAGCAGTGATATCATCTTCACTAACGGTATTCACCTGCTCTTCAAACTGATCTGCCGCGGCTTTAAGATTCTTTAACTGTTCCGAAGTGATCCGCTCACAGGCAAACTTTACAGCCAGCTCCTCGAGTCCCATCCGGACTTCCAGCACATCTTTTAAATCTTTCTCGGTAATCTGTGCGACTTGAGCGCCTTTTCTCGGAATCATAATCACAAGACCTTCCAGTTCCAGCATCCGTATTGCCTCACGGACCGGGGTCCTGGACACACCCATACGATTAGCCAGCTTGATCTCCATCAATCTCTCACCGGGCTGCAGTTCTCCCTTAAGGATTGCCTCCCGGAGCGTATGAAATACCACGTCCCGAAGCGGCATATATTGGTAATCCTCCATACTTAAAGTTAATGTATCTTTTTCCATTCTTCATTTTCCTCTTCGCCCAAAGGGTTTTGTTAAAAATATCTGTCTGATCAGACTTGTATGTTTCAGTTTACGATAAGCACGTTCGGCCTTCTTCTCATCATCAAAAATCCCAAAAACAGACGGCCCGCTTCCGCTCATCGCAGCGTTCCCGGCTCCTAATTCAATCATTTTTTCCTCAATCTCACGGATGATTGGATATTCACCTATCGTCACGAACTCCAGTACATTTGACATGCGTGACGTTACGCCCGTCAGTGATCCCTCTCTTATGGCAGCAGTCATTCCGTCTATGTCTGGATGCTGTTTTACCTTTTTCAAATCCAGATTCTTATATATATTCCTGGTTGAAACACTAATTCCCGGTTTTGCAACCAGAATAAAACAAGACGGCATCAAAGGGAGCGGTGTCAGTATCTCGCCGATTCCCTCGGCAAGTGCCGTGCCCCTTAATACGCAGTATGGAACATCGGCACCGATTCTGGCACCCCTCTCTTCCAGTTGTTTTATGGAAAGACCAAGGCCGAACATCCGGTTTATTCCCACAAGAACTGCTGCCGCATCCGAGCTTCCCCCTCCGAGGCCTGCCGCAACAGGGATAAACTTCTTAAGACTGATATCCACACCCTTTGTAATCTGATATTCATCCATCAGAAGTTTTGCCGATTTATAAACCAGGTTGTTCTCGCCTGTCGGAAGATAGACCAGATTTGTTCTGACACGAATTCCCGGCACGTCACTTTCCAGGAGTTCAATCTGGTCATACATATGAATTGTCTGCATAATCATGCGGACCTCGTGGTAACCGTCATCACGTTTTTTTACCACATCGAGACCCAGATTTATCTTGGCCATAGCCCGTAACTTCATACTTCACCTCGTGTATTTTAACTCTTAATATTTTTATGATAACTGATTTATCCGTAAAATGCAAGCGCCCGTTTTTCCAAATAACCGCTTCTTTCGATCACTCTACCTTTTTAACCAGCAGCAGTGAATCCATAGGCTTAACATTTTCGGAAGGCAGATCATTGAGCTTTATAATTTCATCCACTGTCGTATAAAATCTTTTTGCAATATCCCAGAGAGTGTCATCTTCCTGGACCATATAACATACGATGCCGGGCATGGCTCTGACTTCCTCCATGTCAAGCGGCTCTTCCCTTATAGCATTTACAACGGCACTCTTATGTTCACGCATTACAAGAGCATTGAGGTTGATCACCACTTTCACCTCAATATCATTGCTGTCAAGCATCATTGTAGACAACTGCTCGATATCACTCTGAAGATAGTATCTGCAGTCAGAATCGATTCCTCCGGCCTCAACCACATGGCTGAATGGTATCGCAGTCTCCATAGAATAGAAAGGCATATCGTCGTCGCTGATAATATATAAAATGCGAAGCTGTACAATTCCTTCTACACTGATTCCCTTCTCTACGACTTCCATGGAGTCGATTTTTACCGTACCTTCGCTGTGACAGATCTGCAGAATCTTATTTGTCGGCTCGGGTACTGTAATCTTATCCTCAACACGGCATTTAGAGTAGTTTTTAACCAAAAGACTCTCCAGCAGCTCAGGCTTCGTGTCCAGCACGTACTTTTTGTCTGGCGTGTAAACATCTTCCACAATCTGGCAGTTGCTCTCCTGATACATTTTAATATCCAGCTCCAGTACCGCATCCATCTGCAGTACACGTTCTTCTCCGTCCGAATCCGGTGCGACTTCCATGTCGCTTTGAGTCATATTAACCTCTATATTCGGGATCATATCCATCGTGCATCCGTCACACTCGATCTCCTGCTGCCAGGGAAGGGCCTGCTCCAGATACTGCAGCGGATGGTCTTCATCGTCTCCGGAATATAACGTAAATACAAACAGTTCACCTTTTACTTCTATCTTTCCATCGAGTCCCCGGATATCCAAAGCCCGTACCTGCATATCCTTCCAGAGCAGTGTATGTATATTTGGTTTATTCGATGCCAGCGTCAGTTCTTTCTTAACCCGCATGGTATCCTTTTTATGTACACGAAGCTCAAGCAGTGGTATCTCTTCTTTTTTTATAGAGACACCTTCTGATTCTTTGAGGTCAATCGGAAGTGAAATGTCCTGCAGATCCTCTACATATGCATGAAATGTAATCAGCGCACGAACATTCAGTTTTCTGGAATTGATCAGTTTTATACTCAAATCTTCCATATCCCATTTGAGACAGATCTTATCCCCGCTTGAAGCACCATCCAGATTAATATTCTCATCAATGGGCAGTGATCCATCCAGATTATAGATTCTCCTGATATCTCCGTCTGATACATAAAGCAAATGAAAGTCCAGAGAACCGGTGATGTGAGTATGCCCGTCACTGACCAGAACTTCCGTAAGATTTACTTCTCCTTTTTTCTGAATCATGCGCCCGACATCTGGTTTTGAATCCGGCACATTGTAATCTTCATCAAATGTGATCTGTGTATTTGCATCACTTTTCCTGCAAATCTGATGCAGGTTCTTCTTTGTCAACTCCATTCATTTCCCCTCCTGATTCTTCAAACATCACCGGATATCCCGGATCTTCCAGTTTTAATACAAAATATGGCCTGGACCCTCCGCCTTTTTGCTCATCTTTGGTCTGGGGGCCAAGCAGTTCACTTTTTATGCGCAGCATCTCACCGGAAACGCCCACATCCAGAATACGGATGGAATAACCACCGGTTTTCTGCTTTCCATATCCACGCATGCAAAAGAGCCATCCGTCACTTCTATAGACCATCTGGAATGCCTCGTCACCCTGCTTCGTAATCAGCTGACTGACTTCATCCGGAATCTCTCCTGTTTTTAGCACAGTAAAATCACAGGCCTTGTACTGATCCCCGGCATCTTTTTGAAAAGCACAGCCGCCAATCGTGGCCACCAACAGCGTACAAATCAATAGGTAGGCAATTTTCTTCACTCTTTGGCCTCTACCTGCTCTTTATTGGTATTGTATGCGCGATACTCCGCGATTAGAATAAAAAAACTGCCGCCGGCCAAATGAAATTGGTCATACAGCAGTAACTTCGCGCATACGTCATCCGTAAATCTATGACTTTGAATCCTCAGATAACAGCTTTCTGTTTTTCTCCAGCATTTCTTCTATTCTTTTTTTGGTATAGTCTCCCATATGTTTCCTGTCCTCAGGAGAAAGCCCGGAAGGGATAATCGGTTCTCCATATTCGAGGATGACATGGGTCGATTTGATTCTGGGAAAATGTGCCTCCAGAATCTGGTTCGTGTTGACCAGTGCCATCGGAACAATCGGACAGCCTGTCTTCTGCGCAATCTTGAAACTTCCCTCGTGAAAAGGCAAAAGCGGAGTCTCTGTTTCCCCTTTACTTCTGGTTCCCTCCGGGAAGATACAGATGGAGATACCGTGTTTGATATCGTCGATGCAGGAGAGAATCATCTTAAGCCCCTGTTTCAGATCCTTCCTGTCGAGGAAGTGGCAGTGCAGATACTTCATCCAGATGCTGAGAAGTGGAATTTTCAGCATCTCTTTCTTTGCGACATATCCGGTCAGCCCCGGACACCTGGAGTAAGTTATGATCACATCATAGAAACTGCGATGATTTCCAATATAAAGGACAGCCTGATCTTTCGGGATATTTTCCTCACCAATCACATCCAGTTTTAACCCGGAGCCCCACAAGAGGATCTTGAAAATCCACTGAATCATGCGCAGAGAACTGATGTACTTCATATGAGGGTTGAATTTCCCGATGATCCACTCCACGACCAGTACCGGTATGGTAAGAATTAAATATGCGACTGCGAAAAACAGAACTAATATCAATCGTAGCATTTAAATCTCCTTCCTACTCTTCTTTTGTCTTCAAATACTTCACAATCTGCTCGAATTCCATAGAATGTGACGCCTTCACAAGAATCGTGTCTCCGGCTTTCAGTAAAGCGGGCAGCCGTCGAATCAGGACATCCTTATCCCTGAAATGGCAGACATCCAGTTTTGGATTGCTCTTCTTCGCGGACTTTGCCAGACTTTCACACAGAGGGCCGGCACAGTACAGGGCATCCAGTTTCAGCCTTCCGGCAAATTCACCCACCTCTTCATGAAGCTTTCTCTCATCTTTTCCGAGTTCTGCCATATCACCGAGTATCGCCACCTTTCGTCCGGATCCATCCGAAAGAACCTCGAGTGAAGCTTTCATAGACATGGGATTTGCATTGTAACAGTCATCAATAATGCGATACTGAGAAGTCGTGATGATATGAAATCTCCCATCGAGAGGTTTATAGCTCTCTATCCCGGCTTTGATCTGATTCAAAGTAAGCCCATAGATGAAACCTGCGCAGGTCCCTGCAAGTGCGTTATAAACCATATGCTTTCCGGGCATGGGAATTACAGTTGCGAAGCTTCCCACAGGTGTATGGATCGTACAGGACATCCCCGTAAAACCCAAAGACCTGATATTGTCAGCATAGACATCGTTTTTTGGTTCCAGGCCGAATTTTACAGGCCTTATTCCATGAACTTCCTGAACCTGATCCAGCTTATCATCATCTCCGTTCAGGATAATATGCCCGTCGTCTCTGACATAATCGAAGATCTCCGTCTTGGCCTTAAAAACTCCATCCCGGTCCTTCAGGTTTTCCAGGTGACAGTAACCAATATTTGTAATCACAGCCGTTTTGGGACGGGCGATTCTTGCCAGACGGCTCATCTCACCGAAATCACTGATTCCCATCTCCAGAATTGCCATCTCGTCCTCATCGCGAAGACGAAATACAGTGAGTGGAAGACCCAGTTCATTGTTAAAATTCCCCTGTGTCTTTAATACTCGATATTTTTGCGACAAAACTGCCGCTGTCATCTCTTTCGTGCTGGTCTTTCCGACACTTCCGGTAATCCCGATCACAGGAATATGAAGCTGTTCAAGATAGTACTCGGCAAGATCCTTAACAGCCTGCGTCGTGGATCTGACGATGATATAAGGGAAACTACATGCCCCCAGGTTCTTTTCGGACAGCACGGCAAGTGCCCCTTTTTCGACCACCTGATCAATAAAATCATGTCCGTCCACACGACTTCCCCGAATAGCCACGAAAAGACAGCGGTCTGATACTTTTCGGCTGTCTGTCGTGATATCAGATACACACATGGACTTCTTTTTTTCTGCACCAATATAGCTTCCCCCGCAGGCTTTCGCTATATACTCCAGCGTCATATTCTTCATTTTTCTTTCTCCTGTGCCTCTAATGTAAGAGCGACCAGTTTTTCGCAGAGCGTGGGATAATCAATGCCAATCGCGGCTGCTTCCTGCGGGAGCAGGCTGGTTCCGGTCATTCCCGGAAGTGTATTCGCCTCCAGGCAATAGATCTTTCCATCTTCTCTCATCATAAAATCGAGCCTGCAGTAACCTTCGATTTTCAGAACCTTTGCGCCCAAAACTGCGAAGTTCTGCATTTTTTTCGTCGTTTCATCATCTAAGTCGGCAGGACAGGTCTCTATCGTAGATCCGGCCTGGTATTTATTCTTATAATCATAAAAACCCCTGATCGGTGCAATCTCAATGACAGGATATGCTTTTGAATCGACCACACCCACGGAGAACTCACGTCCGTATACATACTCTTCCACGATCACTTCCGATTCGTAGGAAAATGCGTCCCGCAGGGCCTTTTCATATTCTTCCTGATTATTTACAATCGATACTCCCACGCTGGATCCGCCGCAGCAGGGCTTTACCACCAACGGAAATTCAAGATCATACTTGTCAGGATTTACAGAATAGTCCTGACTTTTCTTCAGGGATATTCCATTTGGTGTTGGGATCCCGTGGATCCTGAAAAATTCTTTTGAAAGTCCTTTATCCATCGCGATGGCAGAACTCAGATACCCAGTCCCGGTATATGGAATCCCGAAAAGGTCAAATGCGGCCTGTATCTTACCGTCTTCCCCGTTAGCCCCGTGCAGTGCCAGAAACACGACATCAGCCCTCTGACAGATCTCGATTACATGTGAACCAAAAAACTCTCTGCGCTCTTTGACTGTTTTTTGAACGTTCTTTGAATCTTCCCGCATCTTATCTGCTGCCCGGTCGATGTCATAATCAGCGTCGAACAGTGAGTCCGGTATCTCATCCGGCCCATAGAATACATCTAAAAGTACTGCCTGATGTCCCCTCTCGCGTAATGCCTGGCACACCATGCTACCGGAATCAATAGAAAACTCTCTCTCTGTACTGGTTCCGCCGGCTAATACTACGATATTCATGGTTTTTCCTCCGATGTTTTTGTTAGATAGAATTTTCCTGGGTTGGCTGCGGTCCCACAACCTGATCTGTACTATAATATACAACAACAGGATAACCAATGCCAACCGTATTAAAGATTTTTTCTGCGGCATCCACGGGGGTATTGATACATCCGTGTGATCCACTGTTCTGATAAAAAGTCGGTGTATACATCTCTGATGTACGCCAGCTGGCATCATGGATTCCCACATCCCCGTTGAAGGGAAGCCAGAAATTGACATGCACAGGATATTTTGAAAAATCCGCGTCTCTCTTCTTCGCATCTATTGCCCATACATGGCCGGACGGGGTGTCATGTCCGGTAGAATGTTTACCTGTAATAACAGGAGTCTCCACCACAAGCTGTCCGTCTTTGAAACACCACATCTTCTGCTCACTGATACTGATCTCCACATAGGTACCGCCGATATCATTTTTAGACCGATCCATGCCTTTATAGGTGTATTCGGGTTCTCTTGTTTCCTGTGTACCGGCTTTTATTGCCTCGATCAGAGATGACGCTGTCTTGTCCTGATTGATATACCATCCGTAATCGCCGCCGTAAGGCAGATTAATCGTCTGTCCGGAATGTGTTTTAAAGTCCCTTGCCAGCCCGAAGGTGTCGGTTTCATAAGCCATCTGTTTCACCCATTCAGCGACTTTGGACTGATCCAATGTATAATTTCCGTCATCGCCTTTGACCATCCAGTCTTTAATAACACTGCGGTCCGCTGTGAACTTCCGGTCATCACCGAAATCATAGGTGATGCTCGCATTTGAAAGCTGATTCATCTGGTCCATATCTTTTTTGAGTGATTCATCTGTGCTCACCACCGAAGGTTTTTCATAAAGATCTGCTTTTTCCAGGTCAATCGTCTCTTTTCCGGTATCGACTGCCTCAATCACTGCATTCTTTACCTCATCACGCTTTAATGTATTTCCCTGATTTTCCGGAACAATAGCAAACCCGGTATCTGTGGCCTGGACAGATGCATCGGCAGGCGGTGTCTGATTTTCACTCTGCAGGCAGGAAAGTCCGTCGAGAAGTCCATCGACAACATTCTTATCATAGGATACATTCGTCGTCAACTCATGATTCTTTTTACTCCCGACCGAAAAGGGCCATGAGAAAGCTTTTTGTTCCGTGAGGATTTTTTCAACACCTTTATCATCCACATAGACAAGACCCAGCTGATCTGCCGTAATTTTCTCCGTGTTTCCTCCACGCTCTTTGAGTGTAAGCACGTAATCTGATATGTGATCCTGCTGTGCGTTCTTCGCCTGCCGGACAGTCATCTTGCTGACATCCACACCGTTAATCTCACTTCCGGAGATAAAATGAGAGTGGAAGAAGAAACTCATTCCCAGGTAGACACCGATCAGAATCATCAGTATTCCCAACAGGACACCCAAAAGGATCTTTTTCTTTTTTAAAGTATTCATTCTATGTACCTTACCTTTTTTTACTCTAGTTCCCCTTATCCGTTAGTATAGCACCAGTACCGATTCCGGTAAAGACTTTTCGAATAGAGCCGGCGTAAAAAAATGAGCTGTGCGGATCTTTAAAATCCGCCCGGCCCTTTCTTCCTAATTTATAGTTCCTTTAAAAAATGTTCCGCACTTACCAGTTTTACACTCACCACAAACACCTTAACGGCCAGAATCAGATCAATAAGCTCAGGACATGTAGGAGCAATACGGATATTGGAGTCCAGTGGATCTTTTCCATAAGGGTATGTCGCCCCGGCACTGGTCAGAATGAGACCTGCCTCCTTCGCCCTTGCGACAATTTCTTTTGCGCATCCGGGTTTCGCATCAAAGGAGATAAAATATCCCCCCAGCGGACAAGTCCAGCTTCCAATTCCCAGTCCGCCCAGAGATTCCCCGAGGATGCTCTCCACCGCTTCAAACTTCGGCCGGATAATATCTGCCTCCTTCTTCATATGGTCCTTTACCCCGTCCAGATTCTTAAAATATTTCACATGGCGAAGCTGATTGAGTTTGTCATATCCGATCGTCTGGAAAGACATAGACTCTTTTATCTGCTCTAGATTTGCTTTGGAGGCGATGACCGCCGAGATACCACCGCCTGCAAAGCTTACTTTAGATGTGGAGGCGAACTCATAAACCATGTCGGGATTCCCGGCCTTTTCACATTCTGTCAGGATTTCGGGAATTCGCGCCTGTTTTTCTTCCTCTTTATACAGATGATGAATCACATAAGCGTTATCCCAGAAAATTCGGAAGTCTTCTGCCGCAGGTTTCAGGGACGCCATTCTTCTCACCGTATCATCGGAATACACGTATCCCTGCGGGTTGGAATACTTCGGAACACACCAGATTCCCTTCACCGCAGGGTCTTCTGATACCAGCTTCTCGACGAGATCCATATCAGGCCCGTCTTCTGTCATCGGAACATTGATCATTTCCACACCAAAATATTCTGTCACTGCGAAATGACGGTCATATCCGGGGACAGGACAGAGAAACTTCACCCGATCCAGCTTCGCCCATGGAGTACTTCCCAATACACCGTGAGTAAATGACCTTGACACCGTATCAAACATCATCTGGAGACTTGAATTTCCTCCCAGAATCACATGATCAGCCGGAACCCCGACGATGTCACCCAGAAGTTTTCTCGCCTCCGGAAGCCCGATCGGAGCTCCGTAATTTCTGCAGTCCAGACCATTTTCAGCCTTTACATCCTCATTTTTGGACAAAATACCGAGCATTCCCTCCGTCAGATTCAGCTGCTCAACAGAAGGTTTTCCCCTTGACATGTCAAGTGACAGGCCTTTTGTTTTAATATTGTAGTATTCTTCCTCCAACTGGGATTTCAAAGCCAGCAGCTCTTCCTTATTTAATTCGTCATACGCTTTCATGATTTAAGATTTCCTCCTCGACAGATTGCTTTTTACCACGCACTTCGTGCTTTCACAAGCCTACACTTAAAATGAGTTTTTGTCAAGGGTATCCTTCATTTTTCTATAGCTTTTGCTTGCATTCCTTATATGAAACTGTTTTTATGAATTTATGAATCTGTTTTCTTGCATTTTTATTTTTCCCATCTCCCGGAAGCACCACTTGGAAGGATCAGTCCTGATGATGTAACCGGAAGTCCGATCTCCTCAGCTTCTACATATCCGCCATATTTTTTAAGCGCAACTGAGAGCATGTAATTAAGTACTGACGGTGCAAGCCCGGTTGTATACGAATTTACCAGGAAAAAGAGAGGCTCATCACTTAAAAGCTGCGTACACAACATAATAAAGGGGAAAATAGACTCCTCCATCTTCCATACTTCTCCCTTAGGCCCTCTTCCGTAAGAGGGGGGATCCATAATAATGCCATCATAATGATGCCCCCTTCTGATCTCACGCTCTACAAATTTCTTACAGTCATCCACAAGCCAGCGCACGGGCGCATCCTTCAGCCCTGATTCCGCAGCATTCTCCTTTGCCCAGTTCACCATACCCTTCGAAGCATCCACGTGTACCACCGAAGCGCCGGCCCCGGCAGCCGCCAGAGTTGCGCCGCCGGTATATGCAAACAGATTCAATACCTTTATCGGTCTGCCGGCATTTCTGATCTTATCTGAAAACCAGTCCCAGTTTACCGCCTGTTCCGGAAACAGGCCTGTATGCTTAAAGCTAAAGGGCTTCAGGTGAAAATTCAAATCCCGATAAGAGATCTTCCACTGTTCGGGGAGATCGAAGAACTCCCATTCTCCGCCTCCTTTGCTGCTTCTGTGATAATGTCCGTTTTTCTTCTTCCAGCCCGGGTGCTCATGTGGCGTGCTCCAGATCACCTGTGGATCCGGCCTTACCAGAATATAGTCTCCCCATCGCTCTAACTTTTCTCCGTCGGAAGTGTCAAGTACTTCATAATCCTTCCATTTATCTGCAATCCACATCTATTTATAATTCCTCTCCTAATTGTTTATGATCGATCTCTTTGATTCACGGATGTATCTGCGCTTTACGCTACCTTCATATGATAACAGAGTTTTTTAACCTGCACAAGAAAAAATGGGCCGCAGGTTATTTATTTGCAGCCCATACTTCGTCTTTGAAAATCCAATTGTCCTCCATTTTCTCCGTATCTCTTTTTCATTTTTTCCGTATCTCTTTTTTCTTATTAAAAACCTTTCCATCTGTGAAAAATCACCAGCCATCCCATCTTCCATGAAATCAGTAATATCACACCAGTCAGGAGACAGGCCGCAGTCAGAAAGATGGTATCGGTTTTTTTCCAGTGAATGGTCCTGTGATAAGTCCGATGCATTCCGATCTCAAATCCCCGGGCCTCCATTGCGACGGAAACTCGCTCGGCGCGCCGTATATTGGAAGCCAGAAGTGGAATTGCCTTTCGGTACCAGGATGTCTTCCCGGATTTTCTGCCATGATCTGCCGCCCGGATCTGATGCGCGGCATCAATCTGGGCAAGATCTGACTTCATCAATGGATAAAAACGAAACGCCGTCAGGACTCCGTACGCTACCGCCGGGTTGAGATGGCACTGCTGAATCAGACTTGTCACCAGATCATCCGCATCCGTTGTGGATACAAACAGTATGGAAGAAACCGAAATTGTCAATATCCGGAAGAATAATGATATTCCGGTGGCAAGACCCTGGTCCGTGATCGAAAAGACCGCAAACGAGGCGATGACCTTCGCATTTTCCGTACGGGCGAATGCCGCGTTCATCCACAGCATTGCCAGCGCAAAGCCACCCATCGGTATGATGGCTTTCAGATTCTTATGCGTAAATGCACGGCTGCAGATTCCATATATAACACTCACCAGAAAAATCAGAATGATCGTATACGGATCTGAGATGCATACGCTGATCAGCAGGATCATCAGATTGACAAGTAACTTGGCAGGGGGATTTATCTTTCTGATATTCATCATGACTCCTCTCCTTCCAGTCCCAGTTTTGCAGCAAGCGGCAGCTCCAGTCCGCTATTTTCAACCAGATCCGGTCTTTTCCAGAGTTCTTTGGGATCCCCGTAGAATGCAAGCTTTCCTTCCGAGAGCACTGCTGCCTCGTCTGCATATCCTGCCGCAAGATCCAGATCATGCGTAATCATCAGGATGGAAGTCCCCTGTCGATGATATTGATCCAGCTTTTCCATCAAAGCATAGGTGGTTTTTTCATCCTGACCATAGGTCGGCTCATCCAGAATCAGAAACTTTCTCTTTTCACAGAGCATGACGGCAACAGAAAGCCGGCGTTTCTGTCCTCCGGAGAGACTGAAGGGATTGCTGCTCTCTAACCCTTCTAAGCCGAATTCCCGGATCAGTCTTCTGACCGCCTGCGCAGTGTCAGTCCCTCTGACACTGTACTCCAGCTCGTCCCATACGGTAACCTTTAAGAATTGGTGCTCCGGATTCTGAAATACATATCCCACATCGCCGCCGCCAAATATATCACCGGCATTTTTCCCGGTTGTATCCTCTCCAAACAATTGAATTGTGCCTTTTGATGCTTTGTGAAGCCCCACCAGAGTTTTCGCCAGTGTGGACTTTCCACTCCCGTTTTTACCGACCAGAGCTACAAAATCTCCCCGGTTAATCCAGAAACTGATGTCACGGAAAACAGGACTGCCCTTTTGATATTCCTCCGACAGGTTATCTGCTTTTACAATACTTTCCCGGACAGAATCCTTCCCTGAGCTTCTGACCGGAGTTTCTTCCAACCCGGGAGAAGCGGGAAATGCTCTTTCCCATGCTTTTACAAGCTCTTTCTTCGGTATCTGTTCTTCACAGAGCTCTTTCGCCGTGAGCGGCACACGTGCCGGCGTACATCCAGAACGCAGGAGTTCGTCATACAGATAAAGGGGCCGCGGACGCCAGATTCCCTGCCGTGTCATCTCATCTCGAAACCGTATCAGCACATCCCTGGGTTCGCCGTCTGCAAGAAGTATTCCGTCCCGGCCAAGAATAATCACACGTTCTGTCAGCGGGAGCCAGTTCTCGAGATTATGTTCTACCACAAGAAGGCCCTTACCATCTCTGCTCAGGGTATCTGCCGCATCCACAACCTGCCTTCTCCCCTCAGGGTCAAGATTCGAAGTCGGCTCATCCAGCAAAAGCATCCGCGCACCCTGTGCGATCGCGGCGGCACAGGCCAGTCTCTGCTGTTCGCCTCCGGAGAGTTCATTGATCTGTGCGTGGATTCTTTCTTTGGGAAAGCGTACCCGGCAAAGGGAGTTCGAGATCATTTCATCCATTTTTGGGGGATCTACACCGAGATTCTCCAGCCCAAAGGCAACCTCATTCTCCGGGTAAAGCGTGCAGAACTGACTTTCCGGACTCTGAAACACAATCCCAAGGATTTTGGCGGTCTCAAATGCTTTTAAATCTGTGACCGGGCGGTCACCAAGGAATACTTCTCCGGTCACATCAGCATTTTCCATCCGCTGGATAATCCCCATGATAGACAGCAGCAGAGTGGATTTCCCACATCCTCCCGGTCCAAGGATCAGGATGCGTTCATCCGTGTGAAATTCCAGGCAGATATCCTGCAGCACCTTTTTCCCACTCAATGTCACATTTAAATGATTGATTCTGACAGCGGTCATAAAGCTCCTCTCTCATCCGGAATACCGGAAAAATACTTTTTTATCAGAACTTTCCCATAGGACTTCATATCCTTGTGTTCCAGCGGATCAAAGTCGATATTCTCCCCGGAAAAAGGTTCGGGAAGCTGATTGCCCGGCACACTCTCTTCGGGAGAATCCAAAATGCATTCCGCAGCTTTATGAATCAGTTCATTTCCTCCCAGATCGGCAAATCCTTGCAGCAGATATTCGCTGATTGGATGCTTACGCACATTACCAAGTGTGATGGAAGATAGGGGGAAAGAAGGAGCTCTCCATAAGCGGAGACATTGATATCTTCTGTGATACGACCCTGCTTTAGTTTGCTGACATGTGTATTTGAATCGCCCCATGCAAGGGTAAGACCCGATTTTGCTGCCTCATCTTTTCTTTTTTCAACGATCTTAGAGAGGCTCTGATACTGGTCCGCCGTAAGAAACTCATCGGTAATATCCTGTGCCCGGCCAAGCCTGCGCATCGTCTGAAACTTCAATTCATCGACCTGATGCAAAAGACAGAGATCAATAATATCATTCATCTCAGGAAAGTTTTTCTTATATGGTGTACATGCCACACTTGTATGAATCCCATGTTCCTTCAGGATATGTATCGCGCAAATTGCATGGTCAAACGCCATCGGGTTCTTTCGCATCCAGTTGTGCGTATAGGGTTTTGCTCCATCCAGGCTGAGCTGTACCGTCCCGATTCCCTTCTCTTTGAGAGTTTCGGCAATTGCATCAGTCATACCCCACCCGTTTGTGAGCATATGACACATCCCGCTCTCTGGCATCATGGAAAGAATTTTATAAATAAGATCAATACGCAGCAGCGGCTCTCCTCCGCAGATCCATACCGTCTCAGGTGCCAGTTTCATCACGTCCCTCATCATCTCATAAGCTTCCATATCATCAAGCTCACGGACGCCAAAATCCTGACTCCCACTGCAGTTATAGCAGTGACGGCAGCGCAGCTGACAGCGATAGGTGATGTCAAAATTAAAGGACTTCAGTTTCCTGTTTCTATTTTCCTGCATTAAAAAACCTCCTTACGGGATATCACCTGTAAGGAGGACATGCGTTCTATCAATCCAAAAATCAATATGTAGATATATGGCTCCTCCCTACGTCGGCATTAACCGAATCAGGTAATACGGGTCAGGCCCGAAAGCCAATCTCAGCTGCAAAGCAGCACCCCGGAAAATTTATCAATTATAAACAACTTCTAAAGTATAAACTTTGGAATTCAGAATGTCAAGTTTTCATCTTAACGTTTTCATTCTCTATTCGTGAACTACTCACCACTTAGCTAAACCTATCGGTTCTTAACCATAGAACAAATAAAAAGGCAATAAGCCATGCATGTAGGTTTTCAAGTTACCGAGGGTAACCCTCATACCGAACGGCATTCATCACCCACCGATAGAGGATGGGCGACTTCTGCCTGATTATGTTAAAGCTTTCTTAAGCTTTTCTTCTCCACTTTTTCACAGATATAAGGTATAATAGAATTCAGTGAAATAAGAGAGGACGTAAAACCTATGCCTGAAAAAGTATTATTGTTCAAAAGAGCGGCCAGGATTTTAGGACTTGCTTTTCTGATTGTCATAATTATCTTTTTTGTTAAGAGTTATATAGACGGTTATTTTGATTCACTGAATTCTTTTAAGAGATATATTCTTAAGTTTGGACTCTTTGCACCGGTTATGCTGTTTTTTATCCAGTTTTTTCAGGTGATTAT
>ENA-UOOI01001956-UOOI01001956.1-fermentation-metagenome-genome-assembly--contig:-NODE-1956-length-19465-cov-25.627666_pt1 | contig 19465 bp, 15 predicted proteins | sample MGYA00245779_ERZ724027 | MGnify/ENA primary metagenome ERZ724027 (study PRJEB28704, sample SAMN03018318) | fermentation metagenome | biome: anthropogenic terrestrial biome; feature: soil...
TGCATGTACCGCTGGTGCCAATAACAATAACAGGGATGATAAAACTTTTTACCCACTCCATGAAGGTTTTCCAGGAAGTAATGCTGACTTCCGGAAGCCCCATGATGGGTTTGCCCCAGATTCTCAGCGAAGCGTACATCAGTAAAAGTGCAAACAGGAAGTGGGGGACCGCCATACCTACAAAACCGATGAAGGTGAAGAGGTAATCTCCCACAGAATATTGGTGCTTTGCGGAATAAATGGCGATAGGGATGGAAACGAGGTAAGTAAACAGCATGGTTGACAGGGAAAGAACCATGGTTACCCCCAAAGTTTCCTTGATTTTTATCAGTACATTCTCATGGTAGTAAAAAGATGTGCCCCAGTTCCCGGTAAGGACTCCTTTCAGCCAGGAGAAGTATCGGACAATAAAAGGACGATCCATTCCATAATCATGCTTCATTTCGATAATTTGTTGCTCTGTTACGACTTCCCCTTCAGCAGCTCTGTTTGCCACCAGGGAATCGACATAATCTCCCGGAGGAAGCTGAATGACGAAGAACACCACAAATGTGATGAGAAGCAAAGTGATTGCGGCTACTCCAAGCCGACGAAGTAAATATTCCGGTTTATTCATGAAATGATCCTCCTTGCTTTCTTAAACAGATCGGTTTTGGGAGGAATCCCCCAAAACCGATCTGATGCCTATTTATTTGCGCTGTCCACCCACCATTGTTCCGGGCGGGCCAGGTTAAGGTAACGGAACTCATCGGCACTTATAAGGCCTTCCGGAAAATTGTGCAGCCGGTTACTGACCAGATTGCGGGATGGTTCCGGTGACAGATAACCGATCATCCAGATGTTTTCTTTGTGCAGATCATAGATCTTCTGGACATTTTTCTTCACGATATCCTCCCGGTCAGGGCCATTGGCAGCTTTAATGGCATCGTAGGCCTTTACCAGTTCCAGTATGTCTCCTTCCGGCGCAATACCACCGCCGGCCTCGGTTTTGCCGTCTTCATACCATTTGCCGTAAGCAGAATACCAGAACTGCACATTACGGACGGGCAACACAGCATCCGGACGGAGAGCCGGTGTGACGGTACCGACCGACTCCAGAGCGGCTTCCACATCATTGGTCAACAATGTGGTGCGTACATCTGCATCCACTTTATCGGAAAGCTTCACGCCAATGGCTTTATAGGCGGTCTTCAGCAAGGAGACAAAATCACCACTGGAAGATGGTTCCCGGATGGACAGAATGATCTCCACATCTTTGTCCGTGCCTTTCATTTTTCGATAGGTGCCTTCTTTCTGATCCCATGGTTCTGTTATTTCATCGAGAAGCTGGTTGGCGCGGTGCACATCATATTTTGTCCATTTTTTTGACCATTCCGGGTCATATCCGAAGGCTCCTTTTGGAACGGATGCCTGCCAGGGAGTCGTCACACCATTGTGAAGCGTCTTACTTAAAAGATTGCGATCTACACAGATGGATAAGGCTTCCCGGAAGCGTTTGTCCTGAAAGAGAGCACGTTTGTCCAGGTCTTTAACAGTCTGATTGATCTGAATTCCTTCCCCATCCCATCCGGAAGGGATCCATTCTTTTAAACTATGGGTATTTTTGAGAGCGGAAGCAACAGTGGAATAATCAGCAGGATTAATAATATCGAATTCGCCGCCGCTTGCTGCCAGAGTGATTTGTTCCTCATCATTGATGATTCGGAATTTGATACTGTCCAAATAAGGAAGCTGACGTCCTTTCTTGTCGGTCTTCCAGAAATAGGGATTTCTTACCAGCTCATAGGTCTCTCCAACGGTATCCCAGTTATCCCTGGTGGCAATGAAGCTGCGCAGCTGGGGTACAATATGAAAGTCCCAATGGTAATAGCCAATGTCCTTGCTCATGGTGGAATAGGATTCCCAATTTTTCTTAAAATCACGGTTGGCATTGTCCAGAGCTTCCTGTTCTGTAATAAATGGAAAATCCGGATCGTCCTTTACATCGTTTTTGCGGGAGACATAGTTGATGTAAAAATGCCTGGGAAGAAACATCCACTTGTTATCAATGGCAACATTTTCGGGAAATGCCGGTGCAGGGGCAGCAAAAGTCACAGTAAATTCGTAGTCATTTACTTTTTTGAACTTGGCCCAGTATTGATCGCCATCCACTTCAACCTGATAACAACTGTAAGGGCGGGAAGTATAGGCGGGATAATATCCATCTGATTTGGGGTCCATTGCCGACCGATCTTCGTTCAGGGCTGGTGTGGACATGTGATCATAGTAAAAGATTACATCATCAGCGGTAAAAGGTTCACCATCTGACCAGCGCATTCCTTCTCTCAGTTTGATCGTCCATACTGTGGCATCGTCATTGGAGTAAAATTCTTTACAGACGTTAGGTTCCACTTTGCCGGAGCCGTCCTGTTTGAAGCGGAACATGCTTTGCTCTGAATAGGGGCCAAAGGTCCAATGGCCACTGTCTGCGCACTGGAGAGTGATGTGGCCGCCATATTCTCCCAGACTCATTACATCTGGCTCTATCATGATATCGTCAGAAGCGGGGAGACGTTTTTCAAGGGGAGGAAGGTCGCCGGAAGACACCTGATCTGCAAGCATAGGCGCTTCTTTGACTGAAAGGTCTTTTGGTTCAGATTCAGACGACTTGGATGACGCTTTACCAGGCTTTTTGGAGGTGACTGGAGACGGGCTGACTTTCGTCCCCGTATTTGAGGGTTTCGTGCCATTGCCACAACCGGCAATCAGAGAGACTACCATTGCAAGAACCAATATCAGGGACAATCTTTTTCTCATGAACAATCCTTCCTTTCGGCGTTAATAAATTGAATAATATGGAATATATAAAAATGTGCCATAGATATTCATATTTTGACGCACTACTGCTACAAAAAATCTTCTGGCTCCGGCTAATATTGTCAAATACGAACAAATAGTAGCTATATATTCAAGATCACTATATATAGTGTAACAACAGTTTGCATAATTGGCCATTCACTATTGTGTCTATAATATATATTTTTTGCCTGAGTCAAAGGAGAAATTCATTGCCATTTCCTGAGAATATCGTAAAAAAGGGCCTGGCTATCCTCAAAGGAGTCAGGACAGTGCTAGCCCCCTAAATGGTACCAGGTTAATGTTCCACACTACCTTCCCATGTGCCCACTTTTTTTGCGCCTGAGGTATCATCAAACCAATGCGTTGTAACTGTTTTTGCTCTCGTAAAGAAGTGATATCCGTCTTTTCCAAGAACATGAAGATCACCAAAGAAGGATTCTTTATTCCCGGAGAATGGATAATATGCTGTTGGAACCGGGATTCCTACATTAATGCCTACCATTCCGCCATCTGTATCCATCACAAATCTTCGACTGTAATATCCACTTTGCGTGAAGATACCTGATCCGTTTGCATATGGATTGGCATTCATTATTTGAATACCTTCCTCATAGTTTTTTACACGTTTCACACAGGTCACAGGCCCAAAAATTTCACGGTCGCCTACACTCATCCCTGGTTTTACATGATCCAGAATTGTTGGCCCAACATAATAGCCCTTCTCATATCCCGGAACAACAACATTGCGTCCATCCAGAATCAGTTCGGCACCCTCGTCGATACCTTTTTGAATCCATCCGCAGATTTTGTCTTTATGTGCCTGACTTACCACTGGACCCAGGTCCGTATCTTCCTTATATGCACATCCTATCTTCATTTCTTCTGCCTTTTTCTTTAACAGAGCTACGAATTCATCTGCTATGCTGTCCTGTACACATACAACAGGAAGAGCCATGCATCTCATGCCTGCACATCCGTATGTAGAATTGATAACCGCATTTACTGTAGCCTCAAGATTACAGTCTTCCAATACAAGAGCATGATTTTTTGCTTCTGTCTGAGCCTGCACACGCTTTCCGTGAGCAGCAGCTTTGGAATATATTTTCTTTCCTACCCCTGTTGTGCCTACAAATGTCACTGCTTTTATACGCTCATCTGTCAAAAGGATATCTGCTTCAACTCTGCTGCAGGTTATCAGGTTTACCACGCCTTTCGGGAAACCTGCCTCCTTATAAAACAAATCCATTATTTTCATTGCGGTCAATGGAGTCTGGGAACTCGCTTTCAGAACAACCGTATTGCCACATACTATTGAAAGAGGAGTCATCCATCCCCAGGGAATCATCGCCGGAAAATTCATAGGCACAATACCGGCGGTTACACCCAATGGAAAACGGTATGTCGCACAGTCATATTGAGTTGTTACCTGCATTGCTGCATTTCCCTGGATCATAGCGGGTAGTGCACACGCTTCTTCCGTTGGTTCAATTGCTTTCTGCACATCTCCCCTGGCCTCCCTGATGTTTTTTCCCAGCTCTTTTGCACACAGTTCTGCTAACTCTTCCTTGTGGGCATAAAGAACTTCCCTCCATCCAAACATATATTGTTGCCTTTTGGAAAGCGACAACCTTGACCATCCTGGAAATGCTTCCTGTGCAGATGTGATTGCCTCATCCACCTCTTCTGGTGTACAACGGGGTGCCTGAGCAATTACCTCTCCTGTGCTGGAATCTGTAATATCCACATATTTACCACTTTTAGACTCTCTCCACTCTCCATATACACAGTATCCTTTTTTCTCAAGTGTTTTCATATATTCTTCCTCCTTATCAATTCTGGAATTGTGTTTCGGAAAAGCTCTCGGGTATATGCATTCTCCTTTCTTAGCTGTACATCCCCTATTTCACATTCCTTATTTCTTTTGTGACCACGTTACAGCATAAGTTCTCAATATATTTGATAATGTTATGGATATATATTGGACTATTTTCTATTATAGTCGTGATATATACAAAAATCAACTTAAATATATCGAAAATACATCCATACGTTTTTAGATCAGATGGTAGATCAACTGATTTATGAGAAACTGTTACCAACTCTCTTGTCTATGATTGACTATATATTGAATTTCACCTGACAAGGGCTTCAAAACGGTACTATTGTGCAATCAAAATCTGCTTACCGTTCTGTTCCAAATAGTCTCTTATGTCTGAGGTGGGCTCTTTTTCAGTAATCAGCAGATCAATTTGGCCTAAATCACAATACGTAACCAATGAAATTGCGTTGAATTTACTGCTGTCGGCCAAAAGATAGACATGCCGGCTGCGCTGAACCGCGGTACGTTTGATTTCGGATTCCACAGGGGAAGAGTTGGTAACCCCATTGGAAATGGAAAATCCGGTAGTGGCCATAAAGGCTTTGCTGATATTATAGTGCTGTAAGACCTGTGTAGCAGTTGTACCGGTAAAGGAAAGCGTTTTACGGCTGAGTGTCCCTGAGAGGGAAATGATGTTGATGTTTTCATAGGGAATCGCCCGCAGGATGATTTCCACGTTATTGGTCAGAATGGTAACTCCTTTCTTCTTTGTGATGGAGTCTATGACAGGCAGTGTCGTAGTACCGGAGTCCAGGAAGATAATATCGCCTTCCTCTACCAGATCTGCAGCAGCAGAGGCAATTTTTCGCTTGGCATCGGAATTTGATATGTTTCGTTCTTTAAAAGAAATAAGTTGCCTTTGTGGCAGTACCGTTACCCCGCCATATATTTTCTTGATATCACCTGATAGCAGGATCTCGTCAAGGTCCCTACGCAATGTGCTCTTGGAAATATTGAACTGTTCACAGATCTTATCCAGTGTGACAGTCTTGCTCAGGTAAATATAGTCCCGGATCTTCTCAATTCGCTTTGATCGCATTGTACACGGCTCCCAACATAAGTAATATAGGTCCTATTGCTTTCTTTTCCAATTATAATGAATATAATCAGATTATTCAACACAAATATAATTATTCGGTAAACTTTGAGAAAAATCTGACTGACATGTGGTACGATATTATCAACTATTGTAAGGCTGTAATATGAAAGTATTTTATCCATACCTTATATCGTTATATTGAATAAAATATTGCAGCACATCTTGTATATTATATTTAAACATTAAAATAAACTTGAAAATATATGAAATAACTATTGAAAGTGATTATAGTTAGTGATAATATATGTTCAAGAGTTAATCAACACTTAACAGGAAGAAGTGTTAGTATGCCAATTCGTTCCATGAAGCAATTGATTCAGGATGCAGACTCACAGAATAAGGCAGTCGGAGCTTTCAATGTGGGAAACATGGAGATGCTGCTGGGTGTGGTGACGGCTGCCAGTGAATTGAATACACCTGTCATTTTGCAGATCGCGCAGAGCCGCTTGCTGCATTCGCCATTATATCTGATGGGACCCATGATGATAAGTGCTGCCCGAAATGCCCCTGTGGATATCGCAGTTCAACTGGATCATGGGCAGACGGAGGAAACCGTACGGGAAGCACTGAGTCTTGGTTTCTCTTCGATCATGTTCGATGGATCCGGATATGAATATTCCAAAAATGTAAGACTGACCTCCCGTATAGCGGCAATGGCCCGGGATGCCGGGGCATCCGTAGAGGGGGAACTTGGCGCCATCGGAAGAAGCGGGGAAAAGGAGCTTAAAATGATCTGTACAGATCCGGATCTTGCTCAGGAGTTTGTACAGAAAACAGGGGTGGATGCATTGGCTGTCGCCATCGGGAATGCACATGGTCATTACGCTGCTGATCCCAAGCTTCAGTACAATGTTTTGGAAAGGATACATAATAAAGTAAGCATTCCTTTGGTACTGCATGGAGGGACGGGAATCCGTCCGGAAGATTTCAGGAAGTGCATCCGTCATGGAGTACGGAAAATCAACATTGCGACAGCTGACTTTGACGCTCTGACGCGTGGAGCACAGCATTATTTTGCAGACAGGGAAGATTACAATTATTTTGGATTGAACGAAGAAATGGTACATGAGGTTTATGGAACCGTTAAGAAGCATATCCTGATATTCAACAATCAAATTTCGCTGGAGCAGATTTTTAAGAATCAGGAGGAGAAGGCATGAAATACATACCGCTTGATGCAGGCCGGAATCTTGATTTGATCCTGCTAGGAAGGGTCGCTATTGATTTTAATCCGCTGGATTACAACAGGACGCTGGCTGAGAGTACCACATTCAGGAAATATCTCGGAGGTTCTCCTGCCAATATTGCAGTTGGCCTTTCCCGACTTGGGAAAAAGTGCGGTTTTTTTGCCCGCGTGTCGGATGATCGTTTTGGAGATTTTGCAGTCGATTATTTCAAAAAAGAGAATATCGATACTTCCCACATTCACCGCTGCGAGCATGGGGAGAAGCTTGGACTTACCTTTACGGAGATCCTCAGTGAGGAGGAGAGCAGTATATTGATGTATCGTAACCGGATTGCGGATTTGCAGCTCTGCATGAAGGATATCGATGAGAAGTATATCCGTCAGGGCAAAGCACTTTTGATTTCCGGAACGGCACTGGCAGAAAGTCCTTCACGGGAAGCTGCACTGAAAGCTGTATTCCTTGCCAAAAAGACGAATACTCCCGTGATTTTTGATATCGATTACCGGGAATATAATTGGAAGTCCAAGGAAGAAATTGGTGTATATTATGGCATCGTGGCAGGGCAGGCAGATGTAATTTTGGGTTCACGAAAGGAATATGACCTGACAGAGCAATTGATCCGGCCGGGGATGAAGGATGAGGAAAGTGCTGCATACTGGCATGGCCGCGGAGCAAAGATTGTGGTGATCAAGCATGGGAAAGAGGGTTCCACTGCTTATACCAGCGATGGGCAACGTTTTTCCATCAAGCCATTCCCAATAAAAAAGCTGAAGGGTTTTGGCGGCGGAGATGGGTATGCATCTGCATTTTTATACGGATTACTGGAGGGCTGGGATATCATTGATTGCCTGGAATTCGGCAGTGCGTCGGCCTCCCTTTTAATCGCCAGTCATTCCTGTTCCGATAGTATGCCGGATGTTGCCGCCATCCAAACCTACATCAAGGATTGCAAACAGAAATACGGAAACATGATTGCAAGGGCTTAGAAAGGTCCCCATGAAGAAGCTGTCCGGTCAATATGGAAGACAGGGAAAAGGAGGGTTCATTTTGAGTACGGTTCAGATGACAATGGCACAGGCATTGGTACGTTTTCTTGATAACCAGTATATTCGTATGGATGGCAGGGAAAGTAAATTTGTAGAAGGAATCATTACCATTTTCGGGCACGGAAATGTGTGTGGCCTGGGGCAGGCATTGGACGCAAATCCAGGTGGACTGAAATATTATCAGGGAAAAAGCGAACAGGGGATGGCCCATATCGCTACTGCCTTTGCAAGGCAGAATAACCGAAAAAAAATAATTGCATGTTCCTCGTCCATTGGACCTGGGGCTGCAAACATGGTAACTGCTGCCGCTTGTGCCTCGGTGAATAACATTCCACTGCTCCTTTTGCCAGGTGACACGTTTGCCACGCGGCAGCCGGATCCGGTTCTACAGCAGATTGAGCAGCCATCCAGCCTGCAGACTACGACCAATGATGCTTTCAAAGCTGTTTGTAAATATTGGGACAGGGTGGAGCGTCCGGAGCAGCTTATGACAGCCATGCTGAATGCCATGCGTGTACTGACCGACCCGGCAGAAACCGGTGCGGTTTGTGTAGCAATTCCGCAGGACGTTCAGGGTGAAAGTTACAATTATCCGGATTATTTCTTTCAGAAACGGGTATATGAAATTCCCCGGTATCTTCCTGCTCCGGAAGAGCTCCAGGACGCAGCGGATACCATACTCATCAGCCATAAGCCGGTTGTCATTTGTGGAGGAGGTGTGAAATATTCAGAAGCGGGAAAGGAATTAGAAGAATTTTGCAGGCAGTTCCATGTGCCATTTTGTGAAACGCAGGCAGGAAAGAGTGCATGTCCATCCAGTTCCCCGTATAACCTTGGTGGCATCGGAGCAACCGGCAATCTTGCAGCAAATTCGATTGCAAGAGAAGCAGATTTGGTTCTGGCAGTCGGTTCCCGTCTTTCTGACTTTACGACCTCTTCCAAGTGGCTGTTTCAAAACCCCAATGTGAAAATCATTTCGATCAATGCATCCAGGTTTCATGCTTATAAGATGGACGCTGTTCCGGTCATTGGAGATGCGAGGGAGACTCTGAAAGCATTGGCTGCAATTCTCAGGGAAAAGGGTTATCGTTCTACATATCTTGACGAAATTGCCAATGCAAAGTCAGCCTGGGAGAAAGAGATGAAGAGACTGGCATCCTATTCCTATGATAAAGATTTTGAACCGATGATCGAAGCCCGGAATCCATCCAGCATTGAGGATTTTGTGCAAACGACCGGCGGCCGGCTGACACAAACAGCCGCAATCTGTATGATACGGAAATGCATTGATCCGGATGCAATCATCGTTGGCGCTGCCGGTAGTCTGCCAGGCGATTTGCAGCGCATGTGGACGACGGATGTACGTGATTCCTACCATATGGAATATGGCTATTCCTGCATGGGTTATGAAATTGCAGGTGCGGTTGGCGTGAAACTGGCGGAGCCGGAACGGGAAGTTTACGCCATGTGTGGCGACGGAAGCTTTTTGATGCTGCATACGGAACTGGTCACTTCCATCCAGGAACATAAAAAAATCAACATTTTGCTGTTTGACAACGCCTCATACGGCTGCATCAATAACCTGGAGATGTCAAACGGGATTGGAAATCTCGGAACGGAATTTCGTTACCGTGATTTGGAAACATCCAGACATACAGGCGGTTTTTTTCCTGTCAGCTATGCTGCTGTCGCGGCAGGCTATGGTGCGAAAACCTATACAGTGCATACACCGGAAGAATTGAAAGCTGCTCTGAAGGAAAGCAAAAAGCAAAGAGTATCCACATTGATTGACCTGAAGGTTCTGCCCAAGACAATGACACATGATTACGGTTCCTGGTGGCACGTTGGCATTGCAGGCGTTCCAGGCAGCCAGTCACAGAAAAAAGCATACGAGCAAAAAGAGCAGCATCGAAAGGCTGCCAGAAAATATTGAACAGGATTTTTATCCATTGATTCAAGTTACGATTTCACAAAACCAAATAATTTTGTCATAAATATATGAGATGAGGAGGAGAAATGAAATGTTCAACGCGGAAAAAGTTTTTCCTGGCATCGCACCCATTGCCTGGACAAACGACGATATGCCGGATCTTGGCAAGGAAAACACTTTTGAGCAGTGTATCAGTGAAGCTGCTCTCGCGGGATTCTGCGGAACAGAGGTGGGCAACAAATATCCACATGATGCATCTGTTCTGAAAGGTTATCTCGAAATCAGGGGCCTGCGTATCGCAAGTGCCTGGTTCAGTGCTTTTCTCACCACCCGGCCTTATGGGGAAACCGAAAGGGCTTTTTTGAAACACCGTGATTTTCTGCATGAACTTGGCGCAAAGGTAATTGTTGTATCGGAACAGGGACATAGTATCCAGGGCAAGATGGACACGCCGATTTTTGAAGGCAAACACATCATGAATGACAGCGAATGGAAAATGCTGACGACGGGACTGAATAAGCTGGGAGATCTGGCCAACGAAAAGGGAATGAAACTCGTTTATCATCATCATATGGGGACGGTTGTCCAAACATCTGAGGAGATTGGCCGGCTCATGGAGGAAACCGATTCGAACAAGGTTTATCTGTTATTTGATTCCGGGCATTTAGTATTTTCCGGAGAAGATGAAATCGCTGTACTAAAAAAGTATGTGGATCGCATCAAACATGTTCACTTAAAAGATGTGCGTCCCGAAAAGGTGGAGCAGGTCAGAAAGGAAAAGCTGAGCTTTCTTCAGGCAGTACGTCTTGGTGCTTTTACCGTGCCAGGGGATGGCGCAATTGATTTCAAGCCTATCTTCCGGATTCTTTCGGAACACGACTACGAGGGATGGCTTCTGGTGGAAGCTGAACAGGATCCGGCAATAGCAAATCCATTTGCTTACGCCAAAAAGGCCCGCAATTATATCCGCAGGACGGCAGGAATCTGAAACATGCTGTTGCGGAAATCGATCCGGGATCGGAGCAGTACCGAAACAGGGGGAAATGTGAATTAAAATCTCTGCCTTAAACGAAGCGGTGGGTCAGCTTTCCGGCGGTAATAAGCAGAAAGTGGTAATTGGGAAATGGATCAATGCAGATGCTGATATTTATATATTTGATGAGCCAACACGTGGGATTGATGTTGGTGCCAAGGTTGAAGTGTATAATATTATTAACTGGTTTGGCGGCAAGGGTACTATGTGGGGAACCATGATTGGCGCATTGCTGATTTCTACGATTCGGAATGGACTAACATTGCTGCAAGCTTCTGCCGATATTCAAAATATCGTCGTTGGTCTTGTCATTATCGGGGCAGTCTGCCTTGATGTTTACCGTGGCATGATGGAAGAAAAAGCAAGAAGATTGGCAACGAAGTGAAGTAATGAAGCTATATTTGTCCCGGTATAATAGTAAAAATCAATAGAAGATCCAAAAATATAATGATCAGGAGGTCGTTCGAGATGAATATTGGTGTGATAGGAGCAGGGCGTATTGGAAAAGTACATTGTGAAAGCATTACCTATCATGTAAAGGATGCGAGGGTTGCTGCCATTGCTGATCCGGTATGGACAGAAGATTCGAAGAAATGGGCCAGGGATATGGAAATTCCTGCATGTATTGATTACCACGAGATTCTGGACGATCCGACGATTGATGCAGTAATGATTTGTTCCTCGACCCAGACGCATGCAAAGATCTCCAAAGAAGCAATCCATGCCGGGAAGCATATATTTTGCGAAAAGCCCGTATCGCAGGATATTTCTGAGATAAAAGCAGTTAGGAAGGAATTATATCATTCAGATGTAAAATATCAGGTTGGTTTCAACAGACGGTTCGACCATAATTTCCGTGCAGTACGCAATGCAGTGCAGGATGGCAAAATTGGAGATGTCCACTTGGTAAAAGTTACCTCACGGGATCCGGAGGCTCCACCGATTGAGTACGTAAAAGGATCGGGCGGTATGTTTATGGATATGACGATTCACGATTTTGATATGGTCCGTTATCTTACCGGCAGTGAAGTGGAGGAGGTTTATTCCAACACTGCTGTATTGGTGGATCCGGAGATCGGGAAAGCGGGGGATGTCGACACGGCTATCGTGAGTTTGAGACTCAAAAACGGAGCCTTGGCAGTTATTGATAACTCCCGCAGGGCTGTCTATGGTTATGATCAGCGTGCAGAAGTTTTTGGATCCAAAGGGCAGGTAGAAACAGGGAATGATTTGCCTTCCAGATCTGTCATCAGCACCGTTCATGGGGTCACAGCTGAAAAGCCGCTTCATTTCTTCCTGGAACGGTATATGGAGGCTTATACCAATGAAATAAAAGAATTTGTGAATGCGGTACAAAATAATACGGATGTTCCGGTTACAATAGAAGATGGGCTTCAGGCAGTTTTGATCGCCAGAGCAGCAAATCGATCTGTTAAGGAACATCGGCCGGTTGCACTGGCAGAGATGCAAGCCGAAGAACAGTGAGATGTGATTCGGATTTTCAGATTTATTGATTGCATCATAAGTTTTTTTAACAGAAGGAGTATTCTGACATGAAAATCTTTGATTACCCGGAATTTGATCGGGCAGGCAAGAAAATATTGACACGTACCAAAGGATCCTTTTCCAACGCAATGATGAATATAACGGTATATCGGATGGATAAGGGACAATCTCTTTCTTTCACCTCAAATTCAGAAGAGATGGCTGTTTTGCTGGTGCAGGGAGAACTCACCTATTCCTGGATGAAAAACAAGTTTTCTGCTTTACGCAGAAGTTTTCTAAAAGATGGTGCATTTTGCCTGCATGCCTGCAGGGATACAAAAATTACGGTGACTGCATTACAGCCCAGTGAGATTTTGGTTCAGAGTACTGAGAATTCCGAAACGTTCGAAAGTAAGTTCTACACTCCTGAAAATTGCACAGAAGAAACTTTCGGGAGAAATCAGTTTGACGGAAAAGCACAGCGGACTGTTCGAACCTTTTTTGATTACCACACGGCGCCTTATTCCAATATGGTGATGGGGGAGATCATTGTTCCGCAGGGAGGCTGGTCAAGCTATCCACCTCATCAACACCCGCAGCCGGAAGTGTACTACTATCGCTTTGAAAGGCCGCAGGGCTTTGGCGCATGCTTTATAGGAAACGATGTCAATAAGATAAAGGATGGAAGCTTTTGTGTGGTTCCCGGTGGCTTGACCCATCCACAGGTGAATGCTCCAGGTTATCCCATGTATTATGTCTGGATGATCCGTCATCTGAAAGGAAATCCATGGACAGACCGAATATATGATCCGGCGCACACCTGGCTGTTGGATGAAACATAATTCAAAACGAGTAATAAATTTCTGTTGGAGGGCATCCACAAGATCAATGTTTTGCAGAAGAGATGCTCTCCAACATGTGCTTTGTTGAAGAAGATCGCAAATTCTGCAGAATCAAAGGATAAGCGATTGCCAATGCTCATAATCGCACTTGTGGCAAATCAACACTTCAGAAAACAAAACTATATAACGCACGTTCAAATTCATCGCACTTCCATTGCACTTCCAGCGAGCCCCTTGACTCCGGATGTTGCTTTTTCTATTCATTTCTTGAAAAATCTTTTACCGGTTGATGAATTCTGCTTATTATCCTGGGTGTTTGTGTTATACTTGTAACCATAACATGAGTCTCTGATTAGGATTGAATTTGGGACAATTCATAGCCTGACTCTTGCCTATGCCACCGACCAGGTGGTATCCGGCGCTGTCGTCGTTGTTGTGATGCCGCTTTTACTGTCCGTTTCCAGACGGCTGACCAAATACGTCCTCAGGAAAGAAAGGCAGCGGACAAAACCATGCTGCGGGTCGGCGAGCTCCTTGACGATCCGGAGTTCATCAAGGCAAACTCCCTGGAAGATACGACTGTCGATCGCATCGGCGCACAGCTTGATCGGCGTATGGCAGTGGAAGGCGACCGACCCACCGAGTCCGTAAGTAATCAAATCAGAAAAAGATGCGACAGCCGGTACGGATTTGAATATCATTGCCCAATAGAATATAATAGAAAACGATTGCAAAATTATTGACAGGAAATAAACAGGAGGATGAACGGATGAATAAAATTGATCAGCTATGCATCAATTCCATACGAATTTTATCAGCAGAAGCAGTGGAAAAGGCAAAGTCCGGCCATCCGGGGCTGCCGATGGGGTCGGCTCCCATGGCTTATACTCTTTGGGCAAAGATTTTGAAGCATAATCCCCGGAATCCATCGTGGGCAGACCGGGATCGGTTTGTCCTTTCTGCAGGACATGGATCCATGATGCTTTATTCCCTCCTTCATTTATTTGGATATGGTCTGACAATGGAGGATCTGAAGAATTTCCGGCAATGGGGAAGCAGGACTCCCGGACATCCGGAATATGGCCATACGACCGGAGTGGAGGTAACCACGGGTCCACTGGGACAGGGAATCGCCAATGCAGTGGGCATGGCAATGGCGGAAGCCCATTTGGCAGCAAAGTTCAACCGGCCCGGATATGAGATCGTAAACCATTACACCTATGCTTTATGCGGGGATGGCTGCCTGATGGAGGGCATTTCCGGAGAAGCCTCTTCACTGGCCGGCACGCTGAAACTTGGGAAACTGATTCTTCTGTATGATTCCAATTCCATCAGCATTGAAGGAAGTACGGACATTGCTTTTACGGAGGATGTGGGCAAGCGTTATGAAGCATACGGCTGGCAGGTGCTGCGGGTGGAGGACGGCAATGATACGGATGCCATTGAGGCAGCACTGAAGGAAGCCAGACAGGAGACGGGAAAGCCCAGCATGATCATCGTACGGACGGTGATTGGATATGGAGCGCCTGCAAAGCAGGGTACTGCCGCTGCACACGGCGCACCCCTCGGTGCGGAGAACGTCCAGGCTGCCAAGGAATTCCTGCATTATTATCCGGATAAATCCTTCTATGTACCGGATGAGATAAGGGAGCATATGAAGGAACTTGCGGCTTTGGGACAAAAGGCAGAAGAGGATTGGAACAAGCTATGGGATTCCTATCAGGAACATTATCCGGATCTGGCCGCCGAATGGGAAGCCTGGCATCGGCCCTGCCGAAAGGAAGATTTATTGGATGACAAGGAGTTCTGGCATTTTGAAGGAGACATGGCTACCCGTTCTGCCTCCGGAGAGATACTCAATCGCCTGATCAAAAAGGTTCCCAATCTGATTGGCGGGTCCGCAGATCTTGCTCCTTCCAACAAGACGGAAATAAAAAACATGGGAAACTTTTCCGCCCGGGATTATGCAGGTTCCAATCTGCATTTTGGCGTCCGGGAGCATGCGATGGCAGCCATTGCCAACGGCATGACTGCTCACGGCGGGTTAACCGTCTATGTTGCCACTTTCTTTGTATTCAGTGATTACATGAAAGGCGCCATGCGGCTGTCTGCTATGATGAAGCTGCCGGTGCTTTATGTTCTGACTCATGACAGCATCGGTGTGGGAGAGGACGGGCCCACCCATGAGCCCATTGAGCAGCTGGCTTCCCTGCGCAGCATTCCGAACTTTACGGTGATTCGGCCCGCAGATTCCAGGGAAACCGCAGCAGCGTATGTGTCCGCATTGACCCGAACCGACGGCCCCACCGCTTTGGCGCTGACCCGTCAGAACCTGCCTCTGCTGGATGGTACGGGCAAGGGTGCGCTGAAGGGCGCCTATATCCTGAAGGATTCCGAAAAGGAAGTACCGGATATGATTCTGATGGCTTCCGGTTCCGAAGTACAGTTGATTGTACAGGCACAGAAAATTCTGAAAGAGCAGGGAATCGATGCCCGGGTCGTCAGCATGCCTTCCTGGGAGATATTTGAAGAGCAGACGGCAGACTATAGGGAAAGCGTACTGCCGAAAAAGGTACGTGCCAGACTTGCTGTGGAAGCAGGGACTTCCTTTGGCTGGCAGAAATATACCGGGTTGGATGGAGAGGTCCTTGCCATGGATCACTTTGGCGCATCCGGCAAATATAACATCCTGTTTGAAGAATTTGGCTTTACAGTGGAGAATATTGTCAAAAAGGCTAGGGAAATCGTCCTTTGACCTGGCCCAGGGATAGGATTGAAATAAATTGAAATCAATATAGGATATAGAATTTGGCGAAAATATCAACCGGATATCACGAAAGCTTCGTAGTATCCGGTTGATTGCATTTCCAATGCATTTCCAATATATTTGCAATACTTTTTCAATGCTTTTGATTGCTGTTACTGCTTTCTTCCGGAGCAAAACCTGACAGGAGCCAGGCAGGAAAGGATGCGGCATTTATATTTTTACAAACTTTGGCTGCCTGTCGGTAAAGAAGGTTACATAGTCAAATCCGGCCTGTTTCAGCCATTCCAGTGCCCTCCTGTTTTCATATCCCACATCATTCACGGCATGGGCGTCGGATCCGATGGTGACAATTTCTCCGCCCAGATCCCGGTATCGTTTTAAAATGGCAGGATGTGGATGAGGCTGCCTGGAGCTATGTTTGCAGCCTGCTGTATTCAATTCCAGACCCTTGCCCCTTTCCACCAGCAGTTTTAAAATGGAATCTATGATTTCCATTCCGATTTTATAATCTTCCGGGGCATAGGGATAGGGCATATAACGTCTCACATAGTCCAGATGTCCCAGGACACAGTAATCGTCATATTGGCGAAGAAGATCGTAGATCTTCTGATAATAGACGGTATAACTTTTTAACTTGTCCCGTCCTTTATAGTATTCCGGGCGGTAGGGGTCCAGCCCGTCCACCAGGTGGAGCGAGGCTATGACAAAGTCAAAGGGATAGCTTCTGACAAGAGATGCGGCGGCTTCCAGAGTCCGGTCCTGAAGACCGATTTCTATGCCGGTTTTTACGGAGAGCTTTCCCTTGTATTTTTCCCGGACGGATGCAATGGATTGAATATATTGATCCATATCCTTGATTTGAAAGGCATTTTTGTTCTCCGGCAGGTTCATGTCCATATGATCTGTAAAGGCAATTTCTTTCAGTCCTACGGACATTGCCTTTTTACATGCCTCTTCCATGGTCATTTTCCCGTCGGGAGAAAAGAAAGTATGCATATGATAATCGAGCAAAACGGGTCCCCTTCATTCTGTATATATTTTGGGGTGCATGTTTCAATGATCCCAAACCGTATTGTAGTATTCCCACCGGGGTAAGTCAACTGTGCAAAACATATTTCACGGATTGAAAGGAAATTGCCGTATCGGTGCAGAATAGTACAGGATAGGACATAATTCTGTTTTCTTTGCTTTAGTATGGTTCATGGGAAGAGAGGCGGAAGAATGAAGGAATATCTGCGTGAAGACCTCCGATCGTTGAAACCTTATCGTCCTGTAAGGGGAGAGTTTTCCCTGAAAATGGATGCCAATGAAACCCCTTTTCCAATCCCTCTGGAAATACGGGCACAGCTGGCTTCTGAGCTGCTCGAAGAAAACAACTATCATCGATATCCCGACCCGGATGCAGATTCCCTGCGTGAGAAACTGGCGGAGGATCTGAAGATCAGCCGGGACAGTATCCTGATTGGCAACGGATCGGATGAGTTGATCCGGATGGTTACCAATGCCTTTGTGGACTGGGGAGATACGGTATTGTGTCCTTCGCCTTCTTTCCCTGTGTACTGCCAATGTGTGCGGATTGCAGGAGGTATTGCGGCAGAATATCCACTGGGCAAGGAATTCTGCTATGATTTGGGAGAGATGGAGCAGTCAATGGAAGAATATGAGCCGAAGATGATTTATATTGGCTCTCCCAATAATCCGACCGGAAGTGCCATGCCGATTCCGGATATTCAGAAGCTGGTCCGGAGCTTTGACGGGATTGTGGTGGTGGATGAGGCTTATTGTGAGTTCTGCGGAGAGTCCGTGATTCCACTCATTGATCAATATCCCAATCTGGTGGTTCTGCGAACCTTTTCCCATGCCATGGGGATTGCAGGACTGCGGGTCGGATATCTGGCATGCGACAAAAACCTGGCATATGAGATTCAAAAAGTAAAGCCTGTGTTCAATGTCAACTGCTTTTCCCAACGGGCTGCGGAGCTCATATGGCAGTGCAGGGAGGATCGGGAGAAACAGGTACGGGAGATCCGGGATGCCAGGGAGTGGCTTTTTCAGGCACTTGACGGGCTCCGGGGCGTTCATCCCTATCCCACCAGGGCAAATTTCATTCTGTTCAGGGTGAAAAACGGTGCCTTGGTTTATCAGCGCCTGCTGAAAAAGGGTATTTTGCTGAAACGGTTTGCCGGGGATCCGATGTTGAAGGATTGTTTACGGGTAACGATCGGCCGGATGGAGGATAACCGGTACTTTCTTCACAGTCTGGCGGAAATACTGGTGGACATGGAGGAATGGTGAAAAACATATACCGGTTCACAGGGATGACAGGGATGACAGAGAATTATTTTACGTAATTCTGACAACAAGTGGTTGACTTCTCCGCCCGGATATATTATAATTTTACTTGCTGCTGAAACAGAGCGGCGTTTGGGAGCATAGCTCAGCTGGGAGAGCATCTGCCTTACAAGCAGGGGGTCATAGGTTCGAGCCCTATTGTTCCCACCATTGGCCCGGTAGTTCAGTTGGTTAGAATGCCAGCCTGTCACGCTGGAGGTCGTCGGTTCAAGTCCGTCCCGGGTCGCCATTTGTTTTGCCTCGGTAGCTCAGTCGGTAGAGCAGTAGACTGAAAATCTATGTGTCGGTGGTTCAATTCCGCCCCGAGGCACCATAAGTCAAAATTGGAAAACCTTCCGGCAGGCAAACCCAATATTGACAGTTGGCTTTCAAATTTATGCGGGAGTGGCTCAGTGGTAGAGCATCGCCTTGCCATGGCGAATGTCGCGGGTTCGAATCCCGTCTCCCGCTCCAGATAAGGCGGCATAGCCAAGCGGTAAGGCAGAGGACTGCAAATCCTTTATCTCCAGTTCGAATCTGGGTGCCGCCTCCATTTTTTATAGGGCGCTGGGTTTCATCCGGGTTTTCTTTATTTGACGAACGAACAGGCTTATTGCCGGAGTGGCGGAATAGGCAGACGCACAGGACTTAAAATCCTGCGGTTCCATAAAAACCATACGGGTTCGATCCCCGTCTCCGGCACCAGTATTGAAAGTTTCAGCATTGCTGAGATTTTTTTTGTTTTTGGATGGGATCATTTTTTCATGCTGTTGTGGCGCAGCATCTTTCCTTTTTTTTCCGTAAAATATTGTCGGAAGAATGAACCATACAGGTTCCGCAAAAAATAGAGCAAAGGGAAAAGTCGAAGTTTCGCATGATCGCCATGTGAGCATCGTTCTTCATGTTTGCATCATCTTTCATGTTTGCATCATCTTTCAGTTCGTATCGTCTTTCATGATCGTATCGTCTTTCATGTTCGCATCATTTTCCATGTCAGCGAGTCACTGATCAACCAATTAATACATCAT
>ENA-UOOI01001957-UOOI01001957.1-fermentation-metagenome-genome-assembly--contig:-NODE-1957-length-19457-cov-3.968354_pt1 | contig 19457 bp, 13 predicted proteins | sample MGYA00245779_ERZ724027 | MGnify/ENA primary metagenome ERZ724027 (study PRJEB28704, sample SAMN03018318) | fermentation metagenome | biome: anthropogenic terrestrial biome; feature: soil; material...
CTAAAAGTTGTTAATTATAATATAATTATTTAATGAACTTAATTAAATAAGAATTACATATAAGGAAGGATATTATGAATATAAATGTTTTTAAAGATTATGATGAGTTGTCGGAAAAGACCGCAGATATTAAGTTTTTGGAGGAATAGAAAGAATGGACTCAAATAATAAATTCCAGTTTATTGATAGCCATATACATATACGTGGAGTTGATAATGCAGGTATTAAACAAACATTTCAAGGCATATCAGCGATTAAGGAACAGCTCGGCATGGATGCAATTAATGTTGCAGCAATTCCTCAGTGGGATCCTGATAGCGTAGGACAGATGGAATTCCAATGCTCTGGCATGTTGGTGATCCGCAGGATAATTGGATTAAAGAAAAATGTTCTGAATATGTTATACAGGCGGGATGGTGCTATGCAGATAGCAGCTATGTTTCTCTTGAACAGTTATATTCAGAAGTAGATAATGTTCTAAATAGGTTTCCAAATATAAAAGCTGTTTTTGCACATTTTTATTTTCTGTCAACAGATATTGAGCGTGCAGCAGCATTTATGGATAAGCATTCATCTGCTTATTTTGATATCACACCCGGCAGAGAGATGATTGCCAATTTCAGCGCCAACCGTTATAATTGGCATGACTTTTTTATTCATTACCAGGATAGGATAATATTCGGAACTGATAATGGGTGGGGCGATGATTTGTCACCAGCCGAAAAAGTTATAAGTGCTTATAACACCGTTATATTCTTTTTATGTGAGATACATAATATTCCTGAGGGGGTTGTTTTATGAAATTTGAAGTAAAAAGCGCTAATGAATGGCTGTATCCGGACAGCATTGTTAGCAATATTGGGCAAAACAAAATAAAGTTATCTTCTGCAAAAGCCGGACATGCATCATGTCAGATTTTATTCAATGGGCTTGAACTTAATAAAAAAATAGAATATGAAATAAACTGTCCTGAAAATATTAAATGTGAAATGTATCGCTTGATAGATATATATGTAGAGAAAAATACAGGAGTGGCTGGTTTTTGCGCTGAAGAAGGTGAGTCTGTTAAAGGATATACAACACGTTCTGCACCTTTCAGGGTCTATGATGCGCTGAAACCTTTTGGTGATGATGAAAAAACAGGGAAAGGTACTGAAGCATTATATATTGCATTTAAGGTAGGAAGGGATTTAAAAGAAGGAATTTATAGATCGGTTCTTAAATTAAAAATAGGAGAGAAAATTGCTCAAATCACTGTTTCAATAGAAGTATTCGATGTAGTAATCCCTGAAAAAGAGAGTCTCAACATTTCCAACTGGTTTAGTATTGACAATATGGCAGCCCAGCATGGTTTAAAGAAATGGTCTGAAGATCACTGGAAAATGATACGGCAATATGGGCTGCTTATGCGGAGGATAAGGCAGACACATTTCCTGATTCCAAAGGAGGTAATTTCTGCAGAAAAGGCTCAAGATGGTAGATATATTTTTAATTTTGACAGAGCAAAACGCTTGATCGAGTTATATTTGAGCCTTGGATTTAAATATATAGAAGGAAATCCGGTCGCATACAGGCGTGATTTTAATGATTCATATTTTGTTGCCGATTACTGTGGCAAGGCAGTACGGGCTCTTTCAAGTGAAGGTTACGAATATATTTCACAGTATCTTACCGCATGGAGAAAACTTTTGAATAACAACGGTTGGCTTAATATTACCGTACAGCATGTAGCAGACGAGCCTACGAAAGCATGCGCAACGGAGTATCGTATCATTTCCGGCATAGTGCGTAAATTCATGCCCGGTGTAAGGCTTATGGATGCTGTTGAATATTGTGACCTGGATGGCTCTGTTGACATCTGGATTCCTAAGAACGCATACTATCAGGAGAATAGGGACGAGTTTGAAAGGAAACGTGTAAATGGTGATGAACTTTGGTTTTATACCTGCTGTATTCCTGGCGGCTATTATTTGAATCGCCTTTTGGATATGCCGTTAATCAGAACGAGATATTTACATTGGGGAAATTATATCTATAATCTGAAAGGTTACCTGCACTGGGGATTTAATTTCTGTGACAATGATCAGGACCCGTTCAACCAGAAAAATCTCGTTTTTCCTCCCGGTGATACGCATATTACCTACCCAGGCAATGACGGACCATGGGGCAGCATGCGTCTTGAAGCTATGAGAGCTGGCATCGAGGATTATGAGCTGCTAAAGATTTTAGAGAGTAAAAATAAACAGCTATCTGATGAGATAGCAGCCAGGTGCCTGAAGGACTTTAACCATGCAGATGAGAATATAGAACATTTTGAGGCCTCTAGAAATATGCTCCTTTCTGCAGCGTCAGATAATCTCGATACAAAAATATTGAGTTCTCTGTTCAAGGTCTTTCCGGATGTTGAACCTCAGGAAGAACATATTCAGGCTTCAGCTATAAAAGGCGAGTATTTTTCGTTTCAGATAGCTTACCGATCAAAGAAACTTATAAAAAAAGTATTATTATCCATTGAGTCGGATCTGAAGGAAAATATATCACTTTACAGTGTTGGCCTTGTTCCCTCGGGACTTCCGTGTTATCCAGACCACGATGAATTCTTGCTTCGGACCGAGCCTGGACTTTATCCTGATCCATTATATCCTGTGAAGGAATATGTTTCAGCACAGCCGAAACAGTGGCAGGCTCTCTGGGTTACGGTAAAGGTTCCTCGTGATATTATCCCAGGAGTCCATAAGATCAAAATTATTTTTTGCGACGAGGAAGGAAAATATTTAAACTCGCGGATTTTTAAACTGGAAATAATCGATGCTGTTCTTCCAGAGCAAAAGCTTATTCATACTGAATGGTTTTATACGGATTGCCTTGCTACATGGTATAATGTTGAAGCCTTTTCAGATGAGCATTTTAAAATAATAGAAAAATATATTGAATGCTATGTGGAACATGGAATGAATATGATACTTACGCCTTTGTTTACTCCGCCTCTTGAGACGGAGGTGGGTAAGGAACGGCCGACAACGCAGCTTGTAAAGGTTATAAAAAGAGAAGATAATTACAGCTTCGATTTCTCGCTTCTGGACAGGTGGGTTAAACTTTGCCTGGGGAGGGGGATAAAATACTTTGAATTTTGTCATCTGTTCACTCAGTGGGGAGCAAAACATGCACCTAAGGTTATGTCAGAGGTCGATGGAAAAGTGGAACAGGTTTTCGGTTGGGAGACAGACGCCACAGGTGAGGAATACAGCAACTTTTTACTCCAATTTATGTCAGCACTTAAGGGATTTATTAGAGCACGGGGACTTGAATCATGTGTATATTTTCATATTTCAGATGAGCCGGGACTTGACGATATAGGAAATTATAAAAAGGCAAGAGAACTGGTATCATCCGATTTTCCCGTTATGGATGCACTATCGGATTATGAATTTTACAAGAAAGGCCTTGTAGATTGTCCTGTAGCTTCGACGGAGCACATAGGAACGTTTATAGACAATCATGTCAAAAGCCTATGGGCTTATTATTGCTGCTGTGAGTACAAGAAGCTGTCCAACAGATTTTTTAACATGCCGTCAGCAAGGACGAGGATAATTGGCATGCAGCTTTACAAATATGGCATAAATGGATTTTTACACTGGGGTTTTAACCACTGGTATTCTCAGAAATCATTGTACAGGATAGATCCATTTAAAGTAACAGATGCTGGACATGCATTCCCTTCTGGCGATGCTTTTCTGGTATATCCGGGGGATGATGGACCTATCACCTCCATAAGGCTAAAATTAATGCGTGAAGCTATGCAGGATATCTGTGCCCTTGAACTTCTCGAAAGTACTGCAGGAAAGGATTACGTAATGGGAATACTTGAGCGTACAGGTCCACTCACATTCACGGAATACGAAAGAGACAGTAGTTGGCTTCTAAATACCCGCGAAATGATAAATGATGCTATAAAAAAAATGGAAACATGTATTAATGGTTGATTTAAATGCTTGAATAGTGTGGGGGAATGATTTCAATGGATTTTACAAAACTAATTGATGATATGACACTTGGCGAAAAATTGGCACAGATGACGCAGCTTCTTGGGAATTATTATGTTTCAGATGATTATGGAAAACTTATGGGGCTTTCATATGGCTTTGATGTATCTGAGAAGATGGCATGGAATATTGGGTCCATATTAGGATTGACCGGAGCGGCAAAGCTTAAACATGTGCAGGATGAATATCTTAAAAGAAGCAGGCATAAAATTCCTTTAATGTTTATGCAGGATGTAGTTCATGGGTTCCGAACAATTTTCCCATCGCCTCTGGGGCTTGCTTGTACATGGGACACGGGTCTTATCGAGGAAGTGGCCTCAATATCTGCAAAAGAGGCTGCTGTTTCCGGAATACATGTGACTTTTTCGCCTATGGTCGATTTGGTGCGTGACCCGCGATGGGGGAGAGTAATTGAATCGACCGGGGAAGACCCTTATCTGAATTGCCTTTATGCAAAAGCCTTTGTTAAAGGATATCAGGGGAACAGTATAAGAGATAAATTCAAGATAGCGGCTTGTGTAAAGCATTTTGCTGGATATGGGGCATGTGAGGCGGGCAGAGAATATAATACAACTGAAATAAGCCAATATTCACTTAAAGAGTATTATTTACCTGCCTACCGTGCTGCTGTTGATGCGGGATGCAAAATGGTCATGACAGCATTCAATTCACTAAACGGAATTCCCTGTACGGGAAATAAAAAGCTATTAAATAATACTTTAAGGGATAAATGGGGATTTGATGGAGTTATAATATCTGACTGTACAGCGATTTATGAACTGGTACCGCACGGATTTGCGGAAAATTCAGCAGAAGCGTGCGCCAAGGCCATCAATGCTGGCATAGATATAGAAATGGTATCTACAACCTATTATGAAAATGGGAAAGCGAATATTGAAAGCAGTAAAATTACAATGAAACAGATCGATGAAGCAGTGCTTCGCATTTTAAGGCTAAAGGAAGAACTTGGATTGTTTAAAAATCCTTATAAAGATGCGGATGAAGCAAAGGAAAAGGAGATACTTTTATGCAAAAAGCACAGAGAAGCCGCAAGAAGGGCAGCTGCCAGGTCATTGGTACTCCTCAAAAATAGCGGGAATATACTGCCCATCTCTAAAAAGCAAAAAAATGTTGCGCTCATTGGCCCATATGCTGAATCGAAGGAACTGCTTGACATATGGAAATGTGAAGGCAGGGAAGATGAAGTAGTCTCCATATCAGAAGGTCTTGGACAGAAACTTGATTTTCTAACTGCCAGAGGTTGTGGTATCCGTGAGGGTACGAATGAAGAAATGCAGCATGCATTAGAAGTAGCCGAGAAGTCAGATTTAATCATTTTAGCTCTTGGTGAGCATCCCGATATGAGTGCGGAAGCAGGAAGCCGTGGATATTTAACGCTGCCGAGGGTTCAAAGACAGCTGGCAAGTAGAATATTTGAAACGGGAAAACCTGTTGTCATCGTATTAATCAATGGCAGGCCGTTAGAATTGGGTGAAATAGCAAAGAAGGCTGATGCAATTCTGGAAGCATGGTTTCCTGGCACGGAAGGCGGAAATGCGATTGCAGATATACTGGTAGGTGATATATATCCGTCTGGTAGGCTTACCATGTCTTTCCCATTTACCATTGGTCAGGTGCCTGTTTATTATAATGCATTGCCGACCGGACGTCCAAAAGGAGATGATAACAATCCGGAAAGATTTGTGTCAAGGTATAGGGATATTCCAAACGCACCGTTGTATCCTTTTGGATATGGATTGACATATGCTGATTTCAGCTATGGAAAAATCAGTCTATCATCGGAAATAATAACACCTGATTCATCAATTACTGTAAAAGTAAATATTAAAAATACAGGAGGGAAATCCGGAACCGAAACTGTCCAGATGTATATACGTGATATTGCAGGCAGTATGTCTAGACCTGTACTTGAACTTAAAGGATTCGAGAGGATAACTCTCAAACCAGGTGAAGAAGCACCGGTTCAGTTTAAGATTACGGAGGAGATGCTTAAGTTTAATACATTGGAAGATGGATTCGCGGCTGAGGCTGGTAGATTCAAAGTCTATATAGGTAAAAATTCAAAGGATTTGCAGTCTGCAGAATTCGAATTGAAAGCATAAAAGTTGCTAGAGTATTAGTATAGTTTATTCTTCTGCATAAAATAAATTCGGGAAAGTCAAGTTTCTTGCCAAAATCTGTTTTTAATTTAAGGAGGGGAAAAGTAATTATGAAAAATATACATGCCAAGATTGAGGTACTTACTCAATCTGAAATAGAAGCAATACATAAAAGTACATTAAAGATACTTGAAAATGTGGGGCTAAGGGTTCCAAATGTCGAGTGCCTTATCTTATGTGAAAAGGCAGGCGCTAAAGTAGACAGAAATTCACAGGTCGTAAGGATACCGGCATCGGTAATGGAAAGAATGCTTTCTGATATCAGGGCTGCGGGATATGATGAAGATGAGGAGAATATACCGCAAAAGATAATAGGCAATATTTCAACCCAGATATTTATAACTGATTATAAGACACAGGAAAGAAGATACGGTTTACTTGATGATGTAATGAAAGGCATAGCGTTAGTTCAGCATCTTGATAATATTCCATCATGCAGTGCTGTAACTGTGCCGTCGGACGTACCTTATAATATGACAGATGTGGTATCGCATCAAATGATATATAGCTATTCCAAAAAGCCAGGAGGTACTTATATACTTTCCCCGACGTCTGCTAAATATATAATTCAAATGGCAAATGTTGTAGGACAGGATGTCGGTTATTTATTAGAGACTGTCAGCCCCCTTCAATTTAGGAAAGAAAGCCTTGAGATGGCTCTGGTGTTTGCAAAACAAGATAAGCCTCTTTATATTGCTCCCATGGTTGTAGGAGGGACCACAGGGCCGGTAACCATTGCGGGTACTGTAACTCTGATGAACACTGAAATTTTAGGCAGTATATTTTTAATATATGCGTTAACAAACAAGCTCGTTGGATTCTATGGGCACGGAACTCATTCAACAGATATGGGGACAATGCTTTGCTCTTTTGGATCGCCAAATCAGGCTTTACTGGGCATGGCTTCAGCGCAACTGGGAAAGTTCTATGGTATGAAATCCGGAAGCAACTCTGCTCTTACGGATGCTTTGCTGCCTGATTTTCAGGGAGGTTTTGAAAAGGCTATGAATGCCATTTTTAGCTGCCTGGCAGGTACAGTTGGCATCGGATGCCAGGGTATAGTCGGAGCAGATCAGGGTGTCAGCCTCGAACAGCTTGTTATTGATAATGAATGGCTCAGCGCATACAATTATGTAATAAAAGGTTTTGAAGTGAATGAAGATACTATAGCGGAAGATCTGATTGAGAGAGTAGGGATAGGAGGAAATTTTGTGGCTGAAGAACATACTGCCATGAATTTTAGGACAAGTTATTGGTTTTCCAAACTATTTAACAGAGATAGTTGGGAGTCATGGAAATATAAAAATTCTCCAACTTTATTGGACAAGGCTCATGAATTTGTAGAAGCAGTTACATCCGGTTATAAATCTCCTGAACCGGTAATCGACAAGAGAAAACTGGATGAAATAAACTATATAGCTAAATGCGCAGATGAAGAATTAGCAAAAGAGAGATAAGAATCGGCATGTTTATGCCTATTCTTGCAGATTAATTTTAAAGGGGGAGTGCGAAATGCTCAATATAGATTTTAAATCACACAATTTAAAGGCAGAGAAAGTATGGAATGCTTATAATTCCGGTAATCCGGTCAAAGTTCCGGTAGTTATTTATGCTGATGTTAGAAACTGGTTATATGAGAAAGAAGAAAATATAAATGGGATAACATTAAATGATTATATTAAGGATAAAAATATAATGTTTGACTCACAGATTCTTGCCCAGAAATGGATAAGGCTTAACATATTATCCGATGGTCAAATGGGTTACCCTGAAGAAGAAGGCTGGTCTGTAATTGTTGATTTTGAAAACTTTACAGAACTTGCATGGTTTGGCGGAAGAGTAGGATACGGGATAGAACCACATATTATGCCTTTTTTGAATGACGAAAACAAACGTTCCATATTCGATAAAGGAATACCGGATGCGTTTGGAGGATTCGGCTCTAAAGTGAAGGAGTACTATGAATATTTTCAGGAAAGGGCCAAAAACTATACTTATAAAGGGATACCTGTAAAAAATGTATCTATGCCATATAATTTTTATGGCACAGACGGCATATTTACAACCGCTTGCGGGATAAGGGGAGCATCCAATTTTATAATGGACATAATTGATGACCCTGATTATGCCCATGAACTCCTTGATTTTATAACAACAGCCATTATAGAAAGAATGAAGAAAGTGAGGAAGTATCTTGGCAAGGAGCAAAAAAGCATGGATTTCGGCTATGCGGATGACTCCATAGTATTACTTTCCCCTTCACTATTTAAAGAAATAGTATTACCATACATCAAACGTATATATGATGAATTCAGCATAAAAGAAGGAAAAAGGTCTATTCATCTGTGCGGAGATGCTCAGCGCTTTTTCCCTATTCTTGAAAAAGAATTAAATGTAAAGAGCTTTGATACTGGCTATCCCATAGCTTTTGATAAGCTTTATAATGAACTATCTTCTGATACTCAAATATTGGGAGGACCTAATATAATGTTGCTTAAAAATGGCACAAAGGACCAGGTCGAAGATGAAGTAAAAAGAATACTCCAATCAGGGGTCATGGAAAAAAGTAAAAAATTTATACTCAGAGAGGCAAATGCTCTTGCACCAGGTACCCCTTTGGAAAATGTCAACGCAATATATGAAACATGTGAGAAATTTGGGTATTATTAAATGATATTGTGATACCCATATACATGACGCACATTTATATTATTGCAAATTTGGCTAGTGAAAATTACCCTTTTTTAGTTTACCTAAAATTTTTTTGATTATCCCTAACTTCAATTCGTAATATGAAATCAGGCATAAATAGGATTATGTTATTTTGAGCAACGAATGAGCGTTCAAAATAACATAAGTTCATATTGCGAATCGAAGGTTTTTTAACAAAAAAATTGACAATTTCGGTTTTATTTATTAAAATATAATGTTGGTATGTATTAATTGTGTTGAATATATTTTATTGTGCAGTCTGATATTGAACTTATTGATTTGTATAGATGATGTTCACACAGATAAACAGGATACTTATGTATCCTTATTTTTTGTTATAGACGGCCGGATATGCAGTATTTTTTTATCAAGGTTCGTTCTATGGTTATATTAAAGGAGATGCAGTTTATGTTTTGTAGAAAAGATATAAGGAATGTAGCTATTATTGCTCATGTAGACCACGGCAAGACTACACTTGTTGACGGTATGCTTAAGCAGAGCGGCATATTCAGAGCCAATGAATATGTACAAGAGCGTGTCATGGATTCAAATGAACTTGAAAGGGAAAGAGGGATAACAATACTTTCCAAGAATACAGCAGTAAATTATAAGGGTATCAAGATAAACATAGTGGATACTCCCGGGCATGCTGATTTCGGTGGAGAAGTCGAGCGTGTTCTTGAAATGGTAGACAGCGTCCTTTTGCTGGTAGATGCCTTCGAAGGACCAATGCCGCAGACAAAGTTTGTATTAAAAAAAGCCTTGGAACTAAAGTTAAAACCGATAGTCGTGATAAATAAAATCGACAGGCCGGATGCGAGGGTTAAAGAAGTAGTTGACGAAGTATTTGAACTCTTTATCGAGCTTGGAGCAAATGATGAGCAATTGGATTTTCCGATAATATACGCATCGGCAAGAGACGGCATTGCAAAATACAATATGGAAGATGATTCGAAAAATTTAAAACCGCTGTTCGATACGATTATTGAAAAAGTTGAACCTCCTTCGGGTGATGTCGACGGGCCATTTCAGATGCTCGTAACATCTATTGATGCAAATGATTATGTCGGAAGGATAGCTGTAGGCAAAATAGCAAGAGGAAGAGTAAAAAAGGGCATGCAGGTTGCGCTTATAGATAAGAAAAGGAAAATAGAGAATGTCAAGGTAAGTAATCTTTATGTGTTTTCAGGCCTTAAAAAACTGGAAGTTGATGAGGCTTATCTCGGGGATATTGTAGCTGTTTCCGGAATACCGAATATTAACATAGGGGATACCCTATCAGATGTGGATAAACCGGAGGCTTTACCGTTCGTTGCTATTGATGAACCGACAATTACTATGACGTTCAGAGTAAACGACAGCCCATTTGCAGGGATGGAAGGCCAATATGTAACATCAAGGCATTTAAGGGATAGGCTGTTTAAGGAACTTGAAACGAATGTAAGCTTGAGGGTGGAGGAGACTGATTCTCCTGATGCGTTCAAGGTTTCAGGAAGGGGAGAGCTTCACCTTTCGATACTGATTGAGACGATGAGGCGTGAAGGATACGAATTCCAGGTTTCAAAGCCCACTGTTATATATAAGACAATAAATAGTAAAAAATGTGAACCTATTGAGTACCTGACGATAGATGTGCCTGAAGAATTTATGGGTGTTGTTATGGAAAAGTTGGGTCCTAGAAAAGCGGAAATGGTGAATATGCATTCTGCCATAAACGGGTTCAGCAGGTTGGAATTCAAGATACCAGCAAGAGGTCTTATAGGTTTTAGAAGCGAGTTTTTGACTGATACGAAGGGAAATGGCGTTATGAACCATGTATTTTATGCATATGAGGAATATAAGGGCGACATACCTGAAAGATCAAGGGGTTCTCTCGTAGCATTTGAAACCGGTGAAAGCATAACATACGGGCTCTATAATGCTCAGGACAGGGGAACATTGTTTATAGGACCTGGTGTCAAGGTATATGAAGGAATGATAGTTGGAGAAAATTCAAGGCCGGAAGATATGGATGTCAATGTCTGCAAAAAGAAGCATGTTTCAAATATGAGGGCGGCAGGATCCGATGAAGCATTAAAGCTCACGCCGCATACTGTTTTGAGTCTTGAACAGTGCCTTGAATTTATTGCAACGGATGAACTTGTCGAAGTTACGCCAAAGAGCATCAGGATGAGGAAGAAGATATTAAACGGGGAATTAAGGGCAAAGGACGCAGCAAGAAGAAAGGTAGCCGAGCAGGAGTCATAAACCAGCCTGGATATATATTTGACATGGGTGCATATTTTATATTCGAATAATATATATACACCTATCCGGCACTAACAAAACTTGTTATATTATGGTATAGATTGTATAATTAATATGATAAGAAAGAAGGTGCCCGTATGTTCAATTTGAAAAGGAAAAAACTGATTGCATCGACTATAATCATGAGTGTATTGATTCTGATTTTTTTGTCAGTTTGTTTTATTTATAAATATTATCATGATAATATTTATATGCCTGCTGATAAAAAAGGCAATATTAAGAATGTGGAGCTTGATATAAAAGGTTCGGCATCTAATGATATACCTAATTCATTATATGATGCCGGACTTATAAAAAGCAAAATCTCCTTTAAGGTTTATGTACGATACCATCATTTCTACGATAAGCTTAAAGCAGGAAAGTACGATTTTAATACGGGTATGAGCACGGCACAGATAGTGGATAAAATGGTAAAAGGCCAGGTTAAAGATGATACTGTAAAGGTAGTCATACCGGAAGGGTATACTGTAAAGAAAGTTGCCGACGTTTTGCAGGACGCCGGGCTTTTTAGTGCTCAAGAATTTCTGGATGCAGCCCAGAATACGAATTTTGATTTCGACTTTTTAAATTATCCGGCTCAAAAGAGATTGTGGAAGCTTGAAGGTTACTTATTTCCCGATACATATGTGCTTTCTAAAAAGGCAGATCCTGAAACTGTAATAAAAAAAATGCTGGGCAGGTTTGATCAAATATTCGATGAAGATATGAGAAGCCAGGCAAAAGCTAAAAATATGTCGATAGATCAGGTTGTAATTGTAGCATCCATAATTGAAAGGGAAGCAAAGGTAGAAAACGAAAGGCCTATTATGGCGGCTGTATATTATAACAGGTTGAAGAAGAAGATGCCCCTGCAAGTGGACGCAACAGTTTTGTATGCTCTTGGAAAGTGGAAAGATAAGGTGTTTTTAAAAGATCTTAAAGTTGATTCTCCATATAATACATATAAATATGCCGGTCTTCCTGTAGGACCTATTTCAAACCCGGGAAAATCTTCACTGGTCGCCGCATTGAATCCCGAAAATGTCAATTACTTGTATTATGTTTTAAAAAAAGGCGGAAACGGTGAGCACGTTTTTTCAAATACATACAGCGAGCATATGAAAGCCGTGTCCGCGAACAAATGATTTGGAGGAAAAGTTGAGCAATATCGTATATGATTATATAGAAGATTATATTAGGGATCACTATAAAGAAGGGGACGAATTTCTGAATGAAATGAGGAGATATGCTCTTTTGAACCATATACCTGTAATACATCCGGAAGTTTCGAAACTTTTATCATTTATTATAAAAACAAATGGCATAGAAAAAATACTCGAGGTAGGCACCGCCATAGGGTATTCTGCAATAGTGATGGCAAAGGCAAATAATGGATGCACTGTAACCACCATTGAGAGGGACCAGGATATGGTGCATAAAGCAGAGGATAATATAGAAAAGTCCGGTTTTGGTAAATATATCAGTGTGATACAGGGCGAAGCAGAGGATGTATTGAAAAAACTTGATGGGAAATTCGATTTGATTTTTTTGGATGCATCAAAAGGGCATTATATTCATCTTTTTCCCTACTGCAATAACATGTTGAAAAACGGTGGCTTAATAATTGCAGATAATGTTCTTTTCAGAGGAATGGTTGCAAACAATGATCTTTTGATAAGAAGAAAAATAACCATAGTCAAGAGGATGAGGAAGTTTTTGGACTTTATGTCTTTGAATAAAGATTATGATACGCTTATACTGCCTGTTAGCGATGGCATTTTAATAAGCCGCAAGATTGGATGATAAATTATGGAAAAGTTAGAACTCCTTGCACCAGCGGGAAATATGGAAAAACTAAAAGTTGCGATAGAATACGGGGCTGATGCCGTTTATTTCGGCGGTTCATCGTATGGCCTGCGTGCATTCGCCGGAAATTTTACGGATGATGAGATAGCATCTGCAGTTTCCTATTGCCATGAAAGAGGGAAGAAGGCCTATATTACAGTCAATATATTTCCGCATAATGAAGATTTGAAAGGATTGGATAGCTATCTGAAGTTTTTGGAGGATTCAAAGGTGGATGCCATATTAGTTTCTGACCCGGGCGTCTTTGAGATCGCAAGGGAAACAGTACCGGATATGGAAATACATTTAAGCACACAGGCGAATAATGTAAACTATAAATCTGCCATATTTTGGTATAATCTTGGAGTTAAAAGGGTAGTGCTTGCAAGAGAACTTTCATTAGATGAAATAAAAGAGATACGCCAGCATACGCCGAAAGCGCTGGAACTTGAAGCCTTTGTCCACGGTGCGATGTGTATTTCGTATTCAGGACGATGCCTTTTAAGCAGCTATATGACCGGAAGAGATTCAAACATGGGCGAATGCGCCCATCCATGCAGGTACAAATATTACTTGATGGAAGAGAAGAGACCGGGACAGTATATGCCTGTTTTTGAGGATGATAAAGGAACATATATAATGAATTCAAAGGATCTCTGTATGATAGAGCATATCCCCGAATTAGCCGAGGCAGGTATAACAAGCTTCAAAATAGAAGGCAGGATGAAAAGCTCTTTTTATGTTGCCACAACGGTTAAGGCTTACAGAGAGGCTATCGATGAATACTTACTTGAGGGAAAAGATTTCAGGCTCAATCCTGCATGGATGGATGCTCTCAATAAATCCAGCCACAGGGAATTTTCAACAGGCTTTTATTTTAAAAATCCTGGTCAGATATATGAAAACAGTTCATATATAAGGGATTATGATATAGTCGGGATTGTAAAAGGATATGATGCCAAGAGGCATATAGCCGAGATTGAACAGAGAAACAGATTATACAAAGGTGAAACGGTGGAAGTTTTCAGCCATCACATGGATGGTTTCAAATTAAAAATAGAAAAAATGATTGACGAAGACGGAAATGAAATAGATGTGGCGCCCCACCCGCAGATGAAATATTATATACGCTGTGAAAAATGCCTGAGACCTTTGGATATGCTGATAAGGCCAAAGAGCGAAGACTAAAGGTCATAACATTTGGCCTTACCATGAGATGATAAGGATAATACTTTCATAACCTATATGCAAGCATGAAAGTACCAAAAAAGAGCTGTATTTATTTACAGCTCTCGGGGTTTAACTCTTTTCCGAGTTTTTTTAAAGCTCTTTTCTCTATTCTTGATACATATGATCTTGATATTCCGAGCATTTGTGCAATCTCCCTCTGGGTTTTGCTCTTCCCGCTTATAAGGCCATATCTCAGCTCGAGTATTATTTTTTCTCTTCCCTTTAGCGTAGAAGCCATCTTGGTGTATAGTTTTTTTGTCTGAATCTTGTTTTCAACTTCATCGACTACAGTATCGCTGTCGGTTCCAAGTACATCCATAAGCGATATTTCATTTCCCTCCTTATCGACTCCTATGGGGTCTTGAAGGAATACTTCCGATTTGCATTTCTTGTTAGAACGAATAATCATTAAGATCTCGTTTTCTATGCATCTCGCTGCATAGGTTGCGAGCCTGGTGCCCTTGCTGTTATCGAATGTACTTATGGCTTTGATAAGGCCAATAGTACCTACCGATATTAAATCGTCAACTTCTTTCCCGGTATAGTTGTATTTTTTTACAATATGCGCAACCAATCTAAGGTTCCGTTCGACAAGTATATTCCGTGCCTCTTCATCCCCTTCTTTGAACTTTTCAATATACATTTTTTCCTCTTCTTCTGTAAGAGGTTTTGGGAATGAATTGCTATTTGTAACATATGAAAGCAAAAGGACAATTTTGTCCGATGCAAATAAAAGCGAGGCCAGAAATTCAATAAGCACATGATTCACCCCCATGACTGGCTATTTTAAATTATATGCTCATGCAAGGAGAAATGTGCATGTACACGCGAGGGTATATTTTATATTTATAGGAATATAAATATATTTTTTCTTTAAATTCTGGTTAAAATTGTTTATTTATATGGCAATAATTATAATATAAGAAGGATTTTTTATTGTTTTGTAGAATAAAGATTTATTATTGAAGGTGTAGGAGATAAATTTGGCAAGAAAATTTGCAAAAGAGAGTCTGGAAAGGCTGCTCATAGAGTCGGGCAGAATAACACGGGACGATTTAAAAAATGCCCTTGATGAGCAGGCAAAAACCGGAAAAAGGTTTGAAGAAATATTAGTTAAAAAAAACAAAATATCCGAAGAGGAAATGCTTGAGATATTGGGGGGTTCCCTTGGTATAAAACATGTAGAGCTTGAGAAAATTTCGATAGATGCCGATATCGCAAAAAGTATCCCTTATGCCCTTGCGAATAAATATAATTTAATACCTCTGAATATAAAAAAAGATAAAATAGTGGTTGCAATGTCCAATCCTTTAAATTTATTCGCTATTGATGACGTAAAATTTGCAACAGGTTATGAAGTCGAACCGGTTATAGCATCGAAGGCTGAAATAAAAAAGCAACTCGATAAAATCTATATAAAGCAAAGCGCTGAAAAGGCAGCCGAGGATCTAAAAATGGAATTTACCGGCATGAGAAAAGATGCTGCGGATTTGGAAGACAAAAATGCGATCAATAACGCTCCTGCCGTAAGGCTTGTTAATTCTATAATATCCCAGGCTATTAAAGACCGGGCATCGGACATACATATTGAGCCATTTGAAAAATATGTAAAAATACGGTTCAGAATTGACGGAGAACTTCGGGAGGTTATGAGAGTTGCAAAGAATGTTCAGTCGGCCGTGATAACACGGATAAAAATAATGTCCAGCCTGAACATAGCTGAAAGGCGTATTCCTCAAGATGGCAGAATAATGCTTAACATCGACGGCAAGGATATGGATGTGAGGATATCGATACTTCCTACGGTATTTGGCGAAAAAGCGGTGATGAGGCTTTTAAACAGGACAAATTTTCTGGTTCCCAAAACGAATCTCGGATTTAGCGATGACGATTTAAAGAAAGTGGAGTCCATGATAAAAAGGCCGTATGGTATTTTGCTCATAACAGGACCTACGGGAAGCGGCAAAAGTACGACGATGTATGCTCTGATTAATGAACTTAATACTGTTGGCAGGAATATCGTTACAATAGAGGACCCTGTCGAATATATGATGGAAGGTATAAACCAGATCAATGTGAATACGAAAGCAGGTCTTACATTTGCCTCCGGATTAAGGTCCATACTGAGGCAGGATCCCGATGTAATTATGATAGGTGAAATAAGAGACAACGAGACTGCTGAAATAGCTATAAGAGCTGCAATAACGGGGCATTTGGTACTTGCGACACTTCACACAAATGATGCGCCAAGCTCGGTTACAAGGCTTATAGATATGGGCATACAATCTTTTTTAGTATCTTCATCGCTTATAGGAATAATAGCTCAAAGGCTGGTTAGGAAGATTTGCAATAACTGCAAATATGAATATGAAGCAAATGAAACAGAAAAAAGAGTACTGGGAGTGGATGCCGGGGAAAAATTGATGCTACATAGAGGAAAAGGATGCGGTATATGCAACCATACAGGTTATTATCAGCGTTGTGGTGTATTTGAGATAATGGAATTCACCAGGATACAAAGGAATGCTATAGATACAGGTAAAAGTTTAGACGACCTTAGAAATATCAGTATCGATGCAGGAATGAAGACGCTTTTTAAAAGCTGCAGGAGGCTGGTTTTAAGCGGTATTACTACAATAGACGAGTTACTGAAGACAACATATATAAATGAATAAGGCGGGAGAATTATAAATGGATTTAGATGATCTTCTTATGAAAACTATGGATTTAAAGGCTTCCGATTTGCACCTTACGGTTGGCATACCGCCGACAGTCAGGGTGAATGGGAACCTTGAGCAATTAGATTATGAAAAATTGATGCCGAAAGATACGGAAGCATTTGCAAGAACTATCTTAAACGAAGAGCAATTTAATAAGTACAGATCAATTGGAGAGATCGATGCTTCATATTCACTGCCCGGAGTAGGCAGGTTCAGGGTAAATGTATACCGTCAAAGAGGTTCGGATGCTCTGGCATTGAGGGCCGTTGGACTTAAAATTCCAACTCTCGAGGAACTTGGACATCCTTCTATTGTAAGCGAACTGACAACAAGAAACAAGGGACTTATACTTGTTACCGGGCCTACAGGCAGTGGTAAGTCTACGACACTTGCTGCGATGATCGATGAAATAAACAGGAGCAGGACTGCACATATTATAACCCTTGAGGATCCTATAGAATATTTGCATAAACACGGGAAAAGCATAATCAATCAAAGAGAGATAGGACATGACACGAAGAGTTATGCAAATGCGCTTCGTGCGGCTCTGCGGGAGGACCCGGACGTAATACTCGTAGGAGAAATGAGGGATTTAGAAACGATATCCATCGCTGTTACTGCGGCAGAAACAGGGCACCTTGTGCTTTCAACTCTGCATACTGTCGGTGCGTCTAAGACTATAGACAGGATTGTGGATGTATTCCCACCGTATCAGCAGCAGCAGATAAAAATACAGCTTTCCGCTGTGCTCGAGGGAATTATTTCACAACAGCTTATTGAAAAGGCCGATAAAAGCGGAAGGGTGGCCGCGCTTGAAATATTGATAGCAACGGCGGCGGTAAGAAACCTTATAAGGGAAGGCAAGACACACCAGATAGATTCGATGGTGCAGACAGGTTCGAAATACGGCATGAAATCCATGGACATGTCTTTGGTGGAACTTTACAGAAAAGGGCTGATAAGCAAAGATTCCGTCCTTTCATACTGTGTTGATAAAGAAATGGCTTCAAGATTGATTAATATTTAAAGGAGTGTTTCAATGCCTGAATTTGTATATAAAGCGCAGAGTCCTGCGGGAAAACTTATAAAGGGAAATATGGATGGTTCTGACGAGATGTTTGTCATACAGTGCCTTAAAAGAAATGGCTATTATCCCGTGGAAGTGAATAAGGCTTATGCTTCAAAGGATATAAAAATTGCCATTTTTTCAAAAGTTGGCATGAGAGATATCGCGATATTTTGCAGACAGTTTGCTACTATGATATCCGCAGGGCTTACAGTAGTATCATCCCTTGACATACTTTACAGGCAGACAGGAAAGAAGAAATTGAAGCAGGTTATAAAAGATACACTGGAACAGGTTCAAAAGGGCAAGATTCTATCCGAATCGATGGCAGAGCATAAGGAATTTCCGCAGCTTTTGATAAATATGGTTGAAGCAGGCGAGGCTTCAGGGCAATTAGACAGGATATTGGACAGGATGGCTGTATATTACGAAAAAGAAAACAATCTAAGGCAAAAAGTAAAATCAGCCATGTCGTACCCATCTGTTGTGTCTGCAGTTGCAATATGTGTAGTTGCCTTTCTTGTAACAAAGGTACTGCCTACTTTTTCATCCATGTACAGCAGTTTTAATGCTCAGCTTCCAATGCCGACGCGGCTGCTTCTTGCTGTCAGTTACGGGATATCTCATTACTGGATGATTATTCTTATTTCAATAGTATCTTTGGCGTACTTCGTAAGATGGTACTCAAGTTCCAAAAAGGGAAGGTATGTATACCACAAGCTTAAACTGGAAATACCCGTTTTCGGTAAAATAGAAAAAAAGATAATAACGGCGAGATTTGCGAGGACTCTTTCAATACTTTTATCGAGTGGTATACCTGTTATTCAGGCTATGGATATCGTAGGCAAGGCCATAACTAATGCCGTAATAGAAAATGGAATAGAAAAGTGCAAAGAATGTATGAAAAGGGGCATAGGTGTAGCGAAACCGCTTCTTACGGTAGGGATTTTTCCTGAGATGCTCATACAGATGATAAATGTCGGTGAGGAGTCGGGTTCCCTCGATAGCATGCTCCAGAAGACGGCGGATTATTATGATGAAGAGGTGGACGCTTGTGTATCTTCTCTGACAACTCTTATAGAGCCCTTCATAATAGTGTTGCTGGCGATTGTAGTTGGATTTATTATAATAGGCATGGTTATCCCTATGTTTGACATGTACAAATATATGTCAGTATGAAGAAAGTAAAAAACTAATTGCTCGATAAATATTTAATAATCAATACTAGAAAGTTAATCGTTAACTTCAATTCGTAATTTGAAATCAGCTATAAATAGAATTATGTTATTTTGATCAACGAATGAGTGTTCAAAATAACATAAACTCATATTGCGAATCGAAGATCGTTAAATAAATTCTCCAAGGTGGTATATTA
>ENA-UOOI01001958-UOOI01001958.1-fermentation-metagenome-genome-assembly--contig:-NODE-1958-length-19456-cov-8.257512_pt1 | contig 19456 bp, 16 predicted proteins | sample MGYA00245779_ERZ724027 | MGnify/ENA primary metagenome ERZ724027 (study PRJEB28704, sample SAMN03018318) | fermentation metagenome | biome: anthropogenic terrestrial biome; feature: soil; material...
GGCGTAAAATGATTTACGGGAAGTTAAGGCAGGACATAGGGAAAATCTTACGGCAGCTTTGTGATTTTAAGCATGTGGAAATCATTGAAGCACACGCAATGCCAGACCATATTCATATGCTGGTATCTATACCACCCAAACTGGCGGTCTCAGACTTCATGGGGTATCTGAAAGGAAAAAGCACGCTCATTATCTTCGAGAGGTACGCGAACATGAAGTACAAATATGGGAGGAGAATGTCCTGGTCGAAAGGGTACTACGTGAGCACCGTAGGCGCGAACAAAAAGACGATTCAAGCGTACATCAAAAATCAGGAGATCGAGGACATCATGGCGGATCAGTTGAGTTTCAAAGAGTTCGAGGATCCGTTCAAAAATTTGCCGGGACTCGATGATGACTCACCGGAAGTACCAGCCGACAGTGAAACCAAAAAGTAAAATGTGACGCCCGTTTTGGGGCATGGCTGGTATGATGGCCCCTATGGGGCCGTTAGTCATACCCCACGCTTTGCGTGGGGTACTGATTTCCAACGGCTTTATTTCCCGTCGATCAGCTCGTACAGCTTGTTGATCTCGTTTTCGTTGCTGTACGTTTCCTTGGAAAGGGCGTCCGTGAATGCCCTGCGGCGGTCCTCATGCCGGAGAAGGTCTTCCAGCCCATCCGCGACGCCTTCGGAAGTCATAGGTACGATCAGGCCGTTCACGCCCGAATCGATCTGGTCGGCCGCCGTGGAAAAATCGGTCAGCAGGATCGGGCGGCACATCACCATCGCCTCGTCCACGGCAATGGCCTTGCCCTCGAAGCGGCTCGGCTGCAGGTAGACGTCGCACTGTTTGAGGTAAGGGTACGGGTTGGACTGCTCGCCCAGAAAGAACACGCAGTCGTTCAGCCCCAGATCCCTTTTCATCGCTTTCAGCTTTTCTTCCTCGGGGCCCACGCCGATGATGTACCACCGGAACGGAAGGCCCTTCTCTTTCAGCCGCGCCACGGCGGGCAGGGCGATGTCCAGCCCCTTCTGGACGGAGAGCCGCGCGATGGAAAGCACCCGCAGCCCGGCGTAACCGTCCTGAAACCCCTCGCCGGCTTCCGCCAGCGCGCGCATGAATTCCGCGGAGATAATATTGTAAATGCAGTGGCATTTTCCGGCGCATTCCGGGAAAACCCTTTGAAGCGACGCAAGGCAGGATTCCGAAACGGTGCAGAGAGCGTCCAGCCGGAGGATGTACGGACGGTCGAAGCCGCAGTCCAAGCCCATGGCTTCGTAATCGCCGTGGATAAACCCGATTTTAACCCGGCTTTTCACCTTCTGCACATTATAATAGATCGGCTGGCCTTCCATGAACGCGACCGCGGCGTCGTATTCCCCGCGCGCGGGGCGGATGAAGCGGCCTTCCGCTTTCCACATCTTCGCGAGGCGCTCGCCCATCGTTCCGCGTATCCCGGCAAACGTGACGAGCAGGCGGCAAAGGGCGAGCAGCGGATGCCCTTTGCGCAGCAGGGCAAAGAACGCGCGCCGGATGTTCAGCCGGTATTCCGGCGGGAACAAGGGCTCCAGCACATGCACCTGCTTCGGGACGCGTTCAAGGAACAGCCCTTCGTTCGCGAAAAGCTGAAGGGAAACCTCATATTTTTCGTAATCGAACAGCGAGAGGATGGTGACCAGGCTTTTTTCAATTCCGCCGCTGTGCAGGCTGTAATTGATGAACAGGACTTTCTTTTTTTCCGGCATTCGCAGCTCCTATCGGTTCCATCGTTTCAGGCGGATTGATTTTCGGCTTTGCGGGCCTGCCCTATTTTCGCTTCTCGTCGCGGAGAAGGAGAAGCGCATAGACCCGGTAAAACAGATAAATCAGCGGCGTACAGCGGGTGCGGATGAGACGCAGCACGGCGCGGTCCGATTTTGCTCCGTGCGACAGATAATCCGACTTCGCGGCCCGACGCAGGATCGGGTTCTTTAAAATGCCTTTGACTTCCCGGTAGCGTCCCCGGAACCTCGCCGGGTTCCGGGGGCTGAAGCAGTTGACGAGCGCGGAATGAGCCGCCGAACGCAAAAACCACGCCAGATGCCGCTGCTCGTACCGTTCATACAGGCCGAAGCTTTCCAGAATCTTTTTCACGGTCCGGAAACACCCGGTCAGCATTTCCATCTTGCGGGGGCGGTAGCGCGTGCTGAGCGAGTTCGGGTTGTAACGGTAATGGTAATACGTTCCGCCGACGATCAGGAGCCGTTCGCTGGCACAGTGTGCTTCCAGCGACACCGGAAGGTCTTCCAGCATGATTTTTTGTTCGTTGCCGAAGGAGATGCCGTTTTGGGTGTACCAGGACCGCAGAAACATCCGTCGGCATACGCAGCCGACCATTTCCGCCTTCCGCCACGGCCCTCCGTCCGCGTCCGGGCCGACCAGCTCCTCGACCATCCTGCGCCGGATGTCCGGGCCGAATTCCGGGTAATTGACCGGCAGGCGGCACGCGCGGTGTTCCATGGCTTCCAGGTTCTCCCGCACGTAGTTGAACACGACGAGGTCGGCCCGGTACGCTTCCGCGAGGAAGAAAAGGTCGTGGAACATCTCTTCCTCGACCCAGTCGTCCGAGTCGATAAACAGAAGGTACTTGCCCGTCGCGCGGCGGACGCCGTAGTTCCGCGTATCGCCCAGCCCCCCGTGAGGCTTGTCCAGAACTTTCACGCGTTGGTCGAACCGGTATTCCTGCGCGATTTTCAGGGAATTGTCCGTGGACGCGTCGTTGACGAGCAAAAGCTCAAAATCCGGAAAACTCTGTGCCAGAATGCTCTTGACGCATTGGTTCAGATATTTTTCCACATTGTAGACCGGTACGATCACGCTGATCTGGGGCAAGGCGAAACCCTCCGCTTCCCGGCGGCGGGCCTGTCCGAAAGCCGCTTCCGGACCGCCCGCCCGCCGTAATGATTTCCCGGAAACCGTTCCCGAGCCGTTTCTCCGGTGTCCCGTTTTGCGGGACGGGGAGCCGCGCACCGCCTGGCCGCGGGCAAAAAGAAAGGGATGCCCGCGGGGCAGACGGTACACTCTGTCGGCCGATGCAGGCAAACCCGCGGTTGCTCCGGAAAATACGCCGTTCTTCATATCATATAGAAGTATTATAGCATAGTCCTTTTGAAATTCAAGACCGGCCCTTTGTTGCAATCCTATTTCGGGTATGATATGGTATAAGAAATGACAAAACCGGCGGATGGTTGCGCCGCGCGGAAAATACGGAATTCTGGAGCGATGCTGATGAAAAGCTGCCTTGTCCTGCTCACGAAAACCTTCCCGTTTGATACGGGGGAGGAATTCATTGAAAACGAGCTGCCGGTTGTGGCGGAAAAATTCAACAAAGTGATTTTGATCGCGACTTCCGTCTCGGACCATCCGGCCCGAACCCGGCCGGTGCCCGGCAACGCCGAAGTCCACGCCATCCGCTCGTCCGACGTCCGGCGGATGATTCCGGCCGGGGCCGTCGCACCGTTTGCACATCTTCCCGGGGAATACGTAGGCCCGCGGGAACGCAAAGCGATCGGGCGCTCGCTGAAGCGCCGGATGTACTTCGCCTATTTTGTCGCGAAAGGGAACGCGGTCGGCCGGAAAGCGGCGGAAATCCTTTCCGGAACCGATATAGACGAATACGGCGCCGTCACGTTCTACAGCTACTGGCTGTACGACACGGCGCTCGCGGCGCTCAGCCTGAAGCGTGCCAGCAGGGCGGCCCGCCGCTTTTCCTGCAGCCGTGCGCATCGTTACGACCTGTACCCGGAACGCAGCCCGTCCCATTACCTCCCATTGCGGCCGTATCTGCTGAAAAACCTTGACGCCGTCCGTCCGTGCTCCGAGGATGGAAGCCGGTATTTACGGGAAACCTATCCGGAATTTTCGGACAAGGTCGCCACCGCGTACCTGGGGACGAAGGATTACGGCCCGGGGCCGGAAAACCGGGGCCCGGAATTCCACCTGGTAAGCTGCTGCCACATTTCCCCGGTCAAGCGGGTGGAGATTCTGGCGCAGGCGCTCGCCAGGCTTTCCGGAAGCGGCCTGAAGCTGAAATGGACGCATTTCGGCGGCGGGGAAGGGCTGGACGCCCTGAAACAATACGCGGACGTAAATCTCGGCTTTCTGGACTGCACGTTTGCCGGCGAGGTGAAGAATGAGCGGCTCATGGAGTTTTACCGGACGAACCATGTCGACTGTTTTGTGAACACCAGCAGCTCGGAGGGCCTGCCGGTCAGCATCATGGAAGCGTGTTCCTTCGGCATTCCGGTGCTTGCCACCGACGTGGGCGGAACGGGCGAGATCGTAAGGGACGGGGAAAACGGTTCTCTGCTCGGCGCCGGCGTCACGCCCGAAGAGCTCGCGCGCAAAATTGAGACGATGTACCGCATGCCCGGCCCGGAGCAAAGCGCTTTCCGCGCGGCGTCGCGGAGAATCTGGCAGGAAAACTTCTGCGCCGAAACCAATTACGCGCGGTTCGCCGAGGAGATCGATCCGCTGCGCCCTGCAGACCAATAGCCGGCTTTGGCAGCGCGCGCCCGTTCCCGGCCCTGCAGACGGGAAAGCGGGGGCTGTTTCGCACGGCCCCGTCCGGACGGAAGCAAACAGAAAAACAGCGACCCGAAAAATCGGACCGCTGAGGCAGTTTCCAAATATAGGATGACGAATCCCGGCGCAGCAAGAGCTAAGGGATAATTTCGTCCTGGTTGAAGCATAAACCGTCGAGCGAAAGACAGACTCCCTCTTTTGTTTTGATCATATTGAACTGGAAGGATTCCACATGGAACCCGGAGCGCTCCAGTAATTGAACCAGCCGGTCTTTGTCGTTTCCCATCTTGCCCAGATACACGCATTCCAAGCCGTTCAAGGCGTCGAGAATGTCGTCCCGAAAGCCTTTGTATTCGTTGAAAAGCATGCGGTAGCCGCGGTATGCCTTTACGGTCTCCATCAGGTAGTCCCTTGTGACGCTCTTGAGGGAGCACCCGTGCTTTTCGCGGCTGATGAACGAGTCCAGGCCGGCGTAAACCTCATGCTCCACGAAATACCGGCCCTGGAACTTGGCGACGGACACGCTCTGCTTCTGTCTGTTCTTGACGTAATAATACACGACGCACGGCACGTTGTCTTTCGTAACCGTTTCCAGAACGTCGTAGCCTGGGTCGCCCAAACCGAACCCGACGATGTGGCGGACGGACCCGCTGCTTGGTACCCGGAGCTTATTGATGTATTGAGCCATTTTTCAACCCTTATCCCTTATCGATATTTTCGAGGCAACAGGACTCCCTCTTATTATAAGTCACGAAAATCCGCCTGTAAAGAGACACTTCCCAAATAAAATCGAAAAATATGACCTTATTCGGCAATGGGCGATGCCGTGGCCGGAACGGCGGGCCCGGCAAAATTTTTTCCGGGATGGTTCCATTCCCGGTTGACTTTTCGGAAGAAAGAGCTATAATACAGTTGAACAGATAAGCAACCGTTCAAATGTATACCAGGGAGGCGGATCGGTATGAATCCCAATGTGCCGGATATCGACAAATGCGACTGCACCATTATCCATGAGGATGTTGTCCGGCAGGTGCGGCGGAATATGCCGGATGAGGAAAACCTGCTGGACCTTGCGGATCTGTTCAAGGTCTTCGGAGATTCCACGCGGGTGAAGATCCTCTGCGCCCTGTTTAAGTCGGAAATGTGCGTGTGCGACATTGCCGCTTTGCTCGGCATGACGAAGTCGGCGATTTCCCATCAGCTGCGTGTTCTGAAGCAGTCGAAGCTGATTAAAAACCGCCGGGACGGGAAAGTGGTCTACTATTCCCTGGACGACGAGCATGTGAAGAATATCTTTGACCAGGGTCTGGCGCATGTTTCCGAGTAGGATTTCTTTTTCCCGAATGGTTGATCGATTGCTCAATTGAACATTTTTACAATGAAGGGCTGGGAAGGTCATGCCGGAGCGAAAAAAACAAGATGCGCCGGGAAACCCGTGCTGCAGCGGCTGCGCGGCGGAGACCGCGGGGCGCGGCGGTTCCCTTATGTCCGTGGAAAGGCCCGAACGGGCAGCCTTGTACCTGAGCGGGCTGGACGGTGCCGACTGCGCGAAAAAAATCGAGGCCGCCGTGAGCCGTGTGGAAGGAGTGCGGTCGGCCGAAATCGATTTTGTTTCCCGGAAGCTTACCGTTGAGCCTGCGGACCCGGCGGAGCTTACCGCCGTTGTGCGGCGGGCGGAGCAGGCCGTCCGGAAGATGGAGCCGGATGTACGGGTACAGACAAAACCCTTCGGGAAGGACGCGGCCCCGGCGGAAGGGCGGAAAAGCGGGGCCCGGTACATCCGCCTTGCCGTGGGGATCGCCCTGTTTGCCGCCGGGATGATCCTGCCGATGCCCCGCCTTCTGAAGACGGCGGCGTTTCTGGCGAGCAGCCTGCTGACCGGCTGGGAAGTCCTGTGGAAGATGGTCCGCAACCTTGCGGGCGGGCGGATTTTCGACGAGAATTTCCTGATGAGCGTCGCAGCGGCCGGCGCGTTCGCCATCGGGGATTTCGCCGAAGGCGCCGCCGTCATGCTGTTCTACCGGGTCGGTGAATTTCTCCAGGACCGCGCGGTGGACCGTTCCCGGCGGTCGATTTCCGCGCTTCTGGAGATTCGCCCGGATTACGCGAACCGGAAGACCGGCGATAAGGTGGAAAAAGTGTCCCCGGAGGAAGTCTGCGTCGGCGACCAAATTCTGGTCCGCCCCGGGGAAAGGGTGCCGCTCGACGGCACGGTCGTGGAAGGCAGGTCGTTTCTCGATACCTCCGCGCTGACGGGGGAGTCCGTCCCGCGAAGCGTGGGGCCAGGCGGGGAAATCCTCTCCGGTTCCGTCAACGGCGGCGGGCCGCTGACGGTTGCGGTAACGAAGAAGTTCGGAGAGTCCGCCGTTTCCCGGATTCTGGCTCTTGTCCAGAACGCGGGAAGCCGGAAGGCCCCGACGGAAAACTTCATCACCCGGTTCGCGCGGTATTACACGCCCGCCGTGGTTTTTGCGGCGCTGGTGCTCGCGGTGGTGCCGCCGCTGGCCGTTCCGGGCGCGTCCTTTGCCGCCTGGATCAACCGCGCGCTTACGTTCCTGGTCGTTTCCTGCCCCTGCGCCCTGGTGATCTCCATCCCCCTCAGTTTTTTCGCCGGGATCGGCGGTGCTTCCAGGCGGGGAATCCTCATCAAGGGCGGCAACTATCTGGAAGCCTTGAGCGAGGTCGATACCGTCGCCTTCGATAAAACGGGGACCCTTACGAAAGGGAACTTCAAGGTGACGCGGATCGAGCCGGAGGACGGATGGGCCAGGGATGAGCTTCTGGACTACGCCGCGTACGCCGAGCTTTATTCCAGCCACCCGGTTGCCGTCTCCATCCGTGAAGCGTACGGGAAACAGCCGGACTCGTCCCAGGTCGGCGGATATGAGGAAATTCCCGGCAAAGGGGTCCGGGCGGAAGTGCGGGGGACCCCCGTCCTGGCGGGGAACGCGGGGCTGATGGAAACGGAAGGCATCCGCTGGAAACCGGCCGACGCGGAAGGGACGATCGTTTACCTGGCCGTCGGCGGGGCCTTTGCGGGGTCGGTCGCCGTTGCCGATGAAATCAAACCGGACAGCGTCCGGGCCATCCGCGGCCTGAAAGCCGTCGGCGTCCGGAAGACGGTGATGCTGACGGGGGACGGGAAAGCGTCCGGGGACCGGACCGCGAAGGCACTCGGAATCGATTCCGTTTCCGCCGAACTGCTCCCCCAGCGGAAGGTGGAGGAGATGGAACGGCTCGGCGGGTGGGCGGACGGCAAACTGGTGTTCGTCGGCGACGGCATCAACGACGCGCCGGTTCTGGCCCGCGCGGACGTCGGCGTGGCCATGGGGGGTCTCGGCTCCGACGCGGCGATCGAGGCGGCCGACGTCGTCCTGATGACGGATGAGCCGTCCAAACTCGTCACCGCCATCCGCATCGCAAAAAAGACCCGGTCGATTGCGCGGCAGAATATTGCTTTGGCGCTCGGCGTGAAAGCGGCGATCCTCGTGCTGGCTGTCTTCGGGATCGCCACCATGTGGGAGGCGGTCTTCGGGGATGTGGGCGTTGCGATTCTGGCCGTCCTGAACGCCGTCCGTGCCGCGGAGATCAAGGATTCTTGATTCAAAAAGGAACGGTCTGCCGCTTGAAAAACGACGGGCCGCTTCTTTATATATGGTAACTGTATCAGGATCATGGCGGCTTTTCCGCGTCAAGAAAGGAAAAAGGATGAAACCGTTCCGGCACAATTTTGATTCCCGCCGCGCCGTTTTTGAAAATGTCCTGTTTATTGTACTCTGATTGTGCTAAGATAAAAGAAGAGCCGGAGGAAAATTCTTCCGGAATCCGGGCAAAAGAGGTGTTTGGCGGTGCCGAAGTCGGAAAACCAGAAGCTGAAGCTGCTTTATCTGAAGGACATCCTCCTGAACCGGACCGATGAGGAGCACCCCATGACGGTTCGGGAGATGATCGAGGCCCTGAACGGGTACGGCATCCGGGCGGAGCGCAAAAGCATCTACGCCGACCTCGAAGACCTGCGCCGGTACGGCGTCGACATCGTGTGCCGCAAATCGAAAACGACCGGCTATTTTGCCGCCGGCAGGAAGTTCGAGCTGCCGGAGCTCAAGCTTCTCGCCGACGCGGTCGCATCATCCAAGTTTATCACCGAGAAAAAGTCGTCCCAGCTGATCCGGAAGATCGAAAGTCTGGCGAGCGACTACGAGGCCAGCCAGCTCCAAAGGCAGGTCTTTGTCCGCGGCAGGGCGAAAACGGCCAATGAGAAAATCTATTATAACGTGGACACCATCCATCAGGCGATCGCGGTAAACCGGCCGGTCGCGTTCCGGTATTTCGAGTACAGCATCGACTGGAACGCCCCGAACCACTGGCGGAAGCATTACCGCCGGGACGGGGAGAAGTACGCCGCGTTTCCCTACGCGCTCACCTGGGACGATGAGAATTACTATATGCTCGCCTATTATGAGAAATATCAAACGATTTCCCATTTCCGGGTCGATAAAATGGAGAGCATCGAGATTCTGGACCGGCCGCCGCGGGAGCTGCCCGACCACCGCTCGTTCGACCTCGCGGAGTATTCCAAAAAGGTGTTCGGAATGTTCAGCGGGGAAGAGGAGCGCGTTACGCTCCAGCTGGACAATTCCCTCGTCGGGGTCGTTCTGGACCGGTTCGGGAAAGACGTGAGTATTTACCGGGCAGATGCCGCCAGCTTTAAAATCCAGATCCATGCTTTTATCAGCCCCACGCTGCTGAGCTGGATTTTCGAGTTCGGGGATAAGATCCGGATCCTCGAGCCGGAAAGCCTGGTCGAAAAGCTGCGGGAAAAAGCGAGGGAGAGCCTTTCCGTGTACGGGCCGGGCGGCGGAGGGGCGGAAATTCCACCCGAAAAATCCGAAAAAGAAAAGAGCAACGAACCATGGAAGTCACAGATCATGCACTGACGCACGGCGGAAAATTCCACGCGGACGACGTCTTCTCCGCCGCGCTGCTGAAAATCATCCATCCGTCGGTGCGGGTTACGCGCGCGTTTGAGGTGCCCGAAAACTACGACGGAATCGTTTTCGACATCGGGCGCGGAAAGTTCGACCACCACCAGAGAAACGCCGAGGTGCGGGAAAACGGAATTCCTTACGCGGCGTTCGGCCTTTTGTGGCGGGAGCTCGGCGAAACGGTGCTGCGCGGCGACTGCCCGCCCGAAGAGGCGGCGAAGGAAGCGAAGCGTTTCGACGAGCACTTCATCCAGCCGCTGGACGCAGACGACAACACGGGCTGCGGCAGCCAGCTCGCGGATGCGGTCGGCGCCTTCAACCCCGTATGGGATTCCGACCGTTCCCCGGACGACTGCTTTGCGGAAGCGGTGGAATTCGCGGAAGGCATCCTCAGGCGGAAGCTCGCGGGAATTTTCAGCGTGCAGCGGGCGAAAGCCCTCGTGGAGCGGGCCCTTGCCGGGGCGCAGGACCGGATCGTGGTCCTGCCGCGGTTTGCCCCGTGGAAAGCGGTGCTGGTTCCGTCCGACGCCCTGTTCGTGGTCTATCCTTCCCGCCGGGGAGGCTACAACGCCCAAGTGATCCCGGCGGATTTCGGTACTTCCGAGGCAAAGTGCGCTTTCCCGGAAGAATGGGCCGGAAAGGAAGACGCCGGGCTGCGGGAAACGGCCGGAATTCCAACGCTGAATTTCTGCCACAAAGGCCGGTTCCTGATTTCGGCGGAAACGCTCGACGGCGCCGTGCAGGCCTGCCGGGCCGCTTTCCGGAAAGCCGAAGCGCGGAAGAAAACGGAAAGCGAAAACGTGTGACGGCGTCCTATGCCGGGCCGGACTCGCGTTCCGCGGGATCATCCTGCCAGATGCAGCAGCACCCCCGGTGTTGCTTGCTTTTCTTTTTCAGCCGGGCGAGCTGTTCCGTCAGCTCCACCAGGCTGGAAAAACGGCCTTGCCCGTCGCGCACTCCCGCGGCGGAGAGGGAGACGAGCGGGAACTGTTCCACCGTGCCGTGCCGGTTTTCCGCCACAATGTAGCCCCGCGCGATGTCCTGCGGGGAGTAGTATTTCAGCGCGTTCCGCTTAAAGTCATCCATCACGTCCGCGCAGTACTTCGCCGGGTCGCCCGCGGTGATGACCGCGACGAAATCGTCCCCGCCCACGTGGCCCACGAACTGCCCTTCCGGCAGGTGGTCCGTCAGGGCTTTCGCGAGCAGCTTGATGATGCGGTCGCCGTTTTCAAACCCGTAAACGTCGTTGTAGGCTTTGAAGTTGTCGATGTCGAAATAGATCACGCTGTAAGCCCCGCCGGAAGAGATGCACTGGCTGATTTTCTGCTCGATCCGCACGTTGCCGGGCAGGCCGGTCAGAGGATTTTCAAATTTTGCGTTGACCACTTCGATCTCCGTCGTCTTCTGCAGCAGGTCCTTGATGGTGACGGTGCCGAGATACTTTTCGTTTTTGGTGACCACGATGAAGTCGTACAGCTTGTCCGGCGGCCTTGTCATGGCGGAGTTGGAAACGTCGTTGATCGGCGTGTGGAAGTCGACCGACATGAAGTTGGCGTCCATCAGGAAAGAAATTGGCTTGTTCTGGTTCAGGCTGAACCCGTACCGGCCGCTCAGCTGCAGCACAAGGCTGTTTTTCGTCACGATCCCCAGGACCCTGCCGTCATCCACCACGCAGAAGCCGAAAGAGCCCGGGTCCTTTTTCAGCTTTTCGAAGGCGTCCTCCACTCTCATGTCCGGCGGGATCGTTTCGGTCGGCGTGCAGATGTTGGAGATGTAGACGCCGCCCGCCTGGCTGCTGAAAACGTGGTTTTTCCGCCGGTTCAGCTCGACGATCAGCGCGCGGGTCTGCGGGCTGATGTCGCGGATGCGCGCGTCGGGTTTCAGAAGGAAATACCCCTGCGCGTACTGCACGCCCAGGTCGACCAGCGTGACCAGCTCCTCACGCGTTTCCACCCCTTCGGCGATCAGCGCGATGTTCGCCGTTTTGGAGATTTCCACCATGCCTTTGACCAGCGCGTACTTAATCCCGTCGGAGTCGATGCCCCGGATCAGGTTCATGTCGAGCTTGATGTAGTGCGGGTGGATGTCGCTGATGAGGTTCAGGCCGGAAAAACCCGCCCCCACGTCGTCGATCGCGATGTTGTAGTTCTGGCCCTTGTAGTGGCTCACCGTCCCGCGGAAGCTGTCCATGTCCGCCACGGTGTTGCGCTCCGTGATCTCGAAGATAATGTTTTTGGGCTGGATGCCGTACTGCTTCAGGTATTCCTTGGTAAAGCCCCGGCGGAATTTTTCGTCATGCATCACGTTCGGGTTCACGTTCAGGAACAGCCGCTTCTTCGGGTTCCGGTCGGGGCCGAGGAACGCCGTGCGCAGCGCCGTTGTGCGGCAGAGCTGCTCCAGGTCCCACAGGCGGTCGCTTTCTGTGGCGAACTGGAACAGCTGCTCCGGGTTTTGAAACTGCGTTTTGCACGTCATGCGGCTGAGCGCCTCGTGTCCCATAACGGTGCCGTCGCGCAGGGAAACGACCGGCTGGAAAACCGTGCGGATCTGTTTTCCGTCTATGATTTCATCAAGCTGTTTCCTCGGTCTGTCATCCACAGGGATCCTTCCTTTCCATCCTCTTAATCAGATTATAGTGGAAAAGAAGGGAACACCAGTTAAAACACCGTTAGATTCCGGTTAAAAAATTCAGGATTCGCCCCGAACCAATTCTTCCCGACGCGTTCCGGCACACGCTTAACCAATTTCCAATCTTTTCATAACATCCTTCCAATCAATTCTTTTTATAATTGGAAAAAAGGAGTTTGTTCTGAAATTTTGATTCTGGAAGGAAAAGGCATGAAAAAAAGTCGGCATCTCACCGTTGCAAAGAAACTGATTTTCACTTTTCTGTCGCTGTCCGTCATCACCGCCGCCGTTTCCGGCACGGGGATTTTCAGCCTCAGCCGGCTGACGGGAGCCATGTCGGAAACGGAAAACAGCATGGATTTTATGCCGGTCATCACCGGGACTCTTACGTCGGTTGCCGCGATGCAGTCCGCCGCCCGCGACGCCGTCATCAATTTCCACAACTCCGACCTTTTTGAAAAGGACCGGAAGAATTATCAGGCGGCGCGCGGACAGTGCCTTGCCAACCTGAAAAAACTGAGCGGCGTGTCCGTCGGCCCGGAGTGGAAGAATAAGCTGGACGCCGCGGGGAAAAATCTGCGGGGCACCTTCATCCCGCAGATGGAGTCGGTCTTTTCGCTCGCGGATAAAAACCAGCTCGCCCAGGCGGACGACCTGCTCCAGAAATCCTATGCGAACGAGACGAAGCTGTACAACGAATATTCCGCGTTTATGGACAGCCAGATCCAGGCGGTGAAAGAGAGCAATGCCGGCGACCGGAAGACGGCAGCCGTGCTGGGAACTGTCCTGCTGGCCCTCTCGGCGGTGGGAATTGCGGCTTCGGTGATTCTCGGCTTCCGGATTTCGGGGTCGGTCAGCCGTCCGGTGCGGGAGCTGGCGGTGACCGCGCGGGAATTTTCCAACGGAGGTTTGAGCGCCCGGGTGGACCGGGAACACGCGTCGGACGACGAGGTCGGGATCCTGACGGAGTCGCTGAATACCGCGTTTGACAAGCTGGAGGAAATCGTGCGCGATATTTCCGGAACGCTGGCTGAAATTTCCCGCGGAAATCTCAGTGCGGACGGCGCCAAAAACTACGACGGCGATTTTCGTCCGCTTTCCGACGCGCTCCGCACGATTCTCGACCGCATGAATGAGATGTTTCTCCAGATCCGGTCGTCTTCCCTGGAAATCGCGTCTGGGGCGACGCAGGTTTCGGAAGGTTCCGAATCCATCGCAAGCGGGGCCGTCGAGCAGGCGGGCGCCGTGGAGCAGCTTTCCCGTTCCGCGGACGGAATCTTTCAGGCGTCCGTGAAAAACGCCGGAACGATGGGCCGCGCGGCGGATTCCATCGAGCGGGCCATGCAGAAGATTTCGGACAGCAACCGGAAGATGAAAGAAATGCTCGGGGCGACGGAGAAAATGCAGCAGTCGTCCGGAGAGATGCGGAAAGTGAACCAGTTCATCTCGAAAATCGCGGTCCAGACGAACCTGCTGGCCCTGAACGCTTCCGTGGAAGCGGCCAGGGCGGGGCAGGCCGGCAAGGGATTTGCAGTGGTCGCTTCGGAGGTCCGAAGGCTCGCGGCCCAGTCGGCCGAGGCGGCCAAGCAGTCGGCGGCGCTGATCGACCGTTCCAACCGCAGTGTGCAGGACGGCTCCGCAATTGCCGCCGATACCGCCCGTTTTCTCGACGAAACGCTGGAAGACATCCGGTCGGTCGCCGAAACCATGCAGAACATCCGCGAAGAGTTCGAGCGGCAGCAGGAATCCATCCGCCAGATTACGGGCGGGGTCGGCACCATTTCGTCCGTAGTGCAAAAAAATACAGCAGTTGCCCGGAATGAGGCTGCTGCATGCAAACAATTATTAAACCAGGCGGAACATCTCAAAGATCGTCTGAACCGGCTGGTCCTGCGGGAAACCGGCTGACGCGGCCGCTATCTTTTCTGCAGGTCGGATTCAAATTCTCCGATCAGCTTGTCGATGAACAGGATTTCCGCGTCGTTTTCCGTTTTTCCGCTCCGCAGTTTTCTGCCGCGGAGAGTTTTCAGACTTCCCACCAGCTTGGAAGCGGTGGCTTTCAGGCGTTCGCCGTCTTCTTCGTTTGCCGGTTTCTGTTCCAGAGTCATTTTACAAAGCAATAGGATCACCTCCGCTCAAGCATAAGGCAGCCCTGTTAGAAAGCGGATTCATTTCGGTTAAAAAAGGATAAAATAAAAGTCTCCGTTTCCCGATCCACAGGCCGCGTCCTTTATTATACCGCGCCGTGCAGGCTGTTTCTGTCGAAACGGCATCCCGGTTCCGGAGACACTTTTTCCGGTTGCGGCCATACGGTTGCTGCGGCCGGATTTTTTTGGTATGATAAAGGAAAGACTATTTTGTACGGGAAGGGGGAACGGGCTTGCGGATTTCCGTAGTCGGGTGCGGCCGCTGGGGCAGCTTCCTGGCGTGGTACCTCAACCGGCTGGGGCACGGCGTGACGCTTTACGGCCGGGAGGGCTCCGAAAAATTCCGGCGACTTCAAAATACCCGCACCAACGGCCTGGTGACGCTGGACGGGGGGATCCTTCTGACTTCCAGCCTGAGCGAAGCCGTGCGGCCCGCCGAGATTCTGGCGGTTTCCATCGGCGCGCAGGGCTTCCGCGCTTTTATGAAACAGCTTTCCGGGGAAGACCTTGCGGGCAAAACCGCGGTGCTTTGCATGAAGGGGCTCGAGGCCGGGACGGGCAGGCGCCTCTCGCAGATCTTTGAGGAATACGCCCCGTCCGTCCCGGTGGCCGTCTGGGTCGGGCCGGGCCATGTGCAGGATTTTACGCGCGGGGTCCCGAACTGCATGGTGATCGACAGCAAAAGCATAGCCGTGAAGAAATATCTGGTCGGCGCGTTTTCCAGCGATTTGATCCGTTTTTATTACGGCGACGACCTGCTGGGCAACGAGATCGGCGCCGCTTCCAAGAACGTGATCGGCATCGCCGCCGGGATGCTGGATGGACTGGGCAAGACCGCGCTGAAGGGCGCCCTCATGTCCCGCGGGACGCGGGAAATCGCCCGCCTGATCCGGGCGATGGGCGGCAAGGAGATTTCCGCCTACGGTTTGGCTCACCTCGGCGACTATGAGGCGACGGTCTTTTCTCCTTACAGCCACAACCGCCGCTTCGGCGAAGCCTTTGTCCGAGGGGAAAGCTACGGCGGGCTGGCCGAGGGCGTGGCGACGACGACGGCCCTGCTCCGGCTTGGGGAGGAGTACCGTGTCGACCTGCCGATTTCCCGCGCGGTCGACGCCGTCGTCAACCGGGGGAAAGACCCGAACAAAGTCCTTTCCGACCTTTTTCTGCGCAGCATCAAAAGGGAGTTTTAGGTCCTGTTGCGCGCCCCGTTGACAAAAACGCCGCGTGACTTTACAATGAAAGCATAGATCAGCCGCCGCGTCAGCGGACGGCTTTTTAGAGGAGAATCCGAATGAGTGAAGAAAATTGCGGGCATGATTGCTCCGCGTGCGGTGAGGACTGCCCTTCGCGGAAAAGCAGCCCCGCGGATTTTTTGGAAAAACCGAACCCGAAGAGCAAAGTCGGCCGGGTGGTCGGCGTGGTCAGCGGAAAAGGGGGCGTGGGCAAGAGCTTCGTTACTTCCGCGCTGGCGGTCCTTCTGAACCGCCGCGGCTTCCACACCGGTATTTTGGACGCGGACATCACCGGGCCGTCCATCCCGAAGGTGTTCGGCGTTCATGAACGGGCCAAAGGGAACGGCCGGGATATTTTTCCGGCCCGGACGAAAACCGGGATCGACCTGATTTCCGTCAATCTTCTGCTGGAGGACGAAAGCGCCCCGATCGTCTGGCGCGGCCCGATGATCGCCAACATCGTCAAGCAGTTCTGGACGGACGTCGTCTGGGCCGATGTGGATTACCTGTTCGTCGACATGCCCCCGGGGACCGGCGACGTGCCGCTGACGGTGTTCCAGTCGCTTCCGGTTGACGGCATCGTGATCGTGACTTCCCCGCAGGAGCTGGTTTCCCTGATCGTCGCCAAGGCGGTCAATATGGCGAAGATGATGAAAATCCCTATCCTCGGCGTTGTGGAGAACATGAGCTATGTCAAGTGCCCGGACTGCGGGAAGGAAATCAGGGTGTTCGGCGAAAGCCACCTGGACGGGACTGCCCGGAAATACGGGCTGAAAATCCTCGGGCGCCTTCCGCTGGACCCGGCGGTCGCACGGAAATGCGACGCCGGCCTCGCGGAGGAGATTCCGGCTCCCTGGTTGGACGCGGCGGCCGACGCGGTTCAAAATCTGCCCAAAAAACAACAGTAAAAGGGGGCTGTTGCAAAACAGTCCCGCTGAAAAACAGTGCATAAAAAATGCGTTTTGATCGGGCTTCCCAAGCCGTTTCAAGGCGTATTTTATTACCTTTATGGTTATTACTTTGTGCAATTTGCAACAGCCCCTTTGCCGATGCGTTTCCCGGCCGGTTCAGGAGCCGGAGCTCAGTACGAATTTTTCAATGGCGCGTGCGACGCCGTCTTTGTCGTTCGTTTCGGTTTTGTAGTCCGCGAGGGAAAGAATACCGTCCTCGGCGTTTCCCATGGCGACGCTGAGCCCGGCCAACCGGAGCATGCTGGCGTCGTTGTCGCTGTCGCCGACAGCCATCACCTGCGACGGGTCGATGTTCCACAGCGCGCACAGGCGCCGCAGCGCGTTGCCTTTGCTGCAGCCCGCGGCGTTGACCTCGAGATTCACAAAACTGGAAGAATAGACGCAGTATTCTTTCATCGCGCCGAGCTTCCGGTACAGCCCGCCCCGCATCTCATCCGGCACATACGGCACGTTGATCTTCTCCAGAGGGACGTTCCGCGCCGCGATGAACCCGGGCAGGTCGTCCACGAAGCTTTGCGACTCCAGAACGTAGCGCAGCACCTCTTCCGGCGGATTCAGCTTCCGCAGGCGCCCGAGGGCGTCCCGGTCCGCATAGGAAAGGCCCTCGCAGTAAGCCTCCGCCAAAAGGCCGGTTTCCGAAATCAGCCGGACGATTTTGTTGGAACTTTCCATGGACATCAGGTTGGCAAAAAGGACCGACCCGGTTTCAAAATCGCGGACGGCCGCGCCGTTGGACGTCACGGCGTACCGGATGCCGGGGATGGCGAGGAGCTGTTTCGGCATCATTTTTGCGATGCGGCCGGTCGCCGGGACAAACAGGCATCCCCGGTCCCTCGCGGCCCGGATTGCCGAAACGGTCCGCCGCGATACGGTTTTGTCCGTCCTGAGGGTCGTGCCGTCCAGGTCCGCCGCGATCAGTTTGATTTTCATTCCATACCTCTGCTGTGTTTTTTATGGATTTTGCTGCGGCTGCTAATGTTTAAAATTGGCACTGATATCTTCGCCGCTGCGGCGCATTCTAATTACCGGCAGGGAGATTCCCAATCCACCAAATGATGCGGCTGGAATTTTCTCTGTTAGGGCAGGCCGAAAGCCTGCCCGGTCTTTTTTTATGCCCGGATCCATGTGACGTCGTCGGTGCGCCGCGCTTTCGGCCCGGGCGCGCCCTGTGCGGGGAAGCCGAGGGCGACGCATCCGAACGGGATGTAGTTCCGCGGCAGGTTCAGCCGTTTCAAAATCGATTCGTCGCGCAGGCCCGGGACGACGGAGCAGATGTAGCACGAGCCGATGCCGAAGGCATACGCCGCGAGCAGAAGGTTCTCCGCGGCGCACGCCGCGTCCTCCCGGTTGAGCTTGAAGTCTTTGGGCGCGGAAAGCACCACCACATCCGGGGCGCCGTAGAACGGCGTGTGGCCGGGTACGAATTTTCCCCCGGCCTTTTCCGTCGCCGCAACGATTTCCTTCATCAGGCCCGGGTCCTGCACGACGGTGAAGTGCCGGTTCTGCAGCCCCATTCCGGACGGGGCGTACCGGCCGGCCAGAAGAATTTGGTCCATGGTTTCGTCCGGGATCGCGCGCGGCTGAAACGAACGGATGGTCCGCCGCTTCAGCAGCATCTCATAAAATGAATTCATCGAGAGGCCTCCTTGCATTCTTTTGTATCGGGACGGAACGGGCCGCCGCCTCTTCGCTTTTGGTTTTATTTTATTCGTTCCGGCGGGGGATGTCAAGCGGGGGACGCCGCGCGGGGCGGACGAAACGATTTTACATTTCCGGTTTCCGGTGATATACTGAAAAACGTTGTGTGTTTTCCGCCTTCCGTCTCATTCATATTTTTACTTACATACGAGGTTCTGAAATGAAAAAAGGGTATTTGTACATCGTCCTGGCAACATTCTTCTTCAGCACAATGGAAATCGCGCTGAAGCTTTCCGCCGGAAGCTTCAACGCCATTCAGCTCACGTTTCTGCGCTTCTTCATCGGCGGTGCCGTTCTGATCCCGCTGGCGCTGCGCGAAACAAAGCAGAAAAAAACGGTATTCCGGCCCGGGGACTTTGCATTTTTTGTCCTGACGGGCTTCATCTGCGTCGTTGTCAGCATGATCCTGTTCCAGCTCGGAATCGTGTATTCGCTCGCATCAGTCGCGGCGGTGCTGTTCAGCTGCAACTCCGTTTTCGTCGTCCTGTTTGCCTTCCTTCTGCTGAGCGAACACATTTACAAACATACGGTTCTGTCCATCGTCGTCAGCATCGCGGGCATGATGGTCATCATTGACCCGCTGCACATGAAGGGGAGCGCCCTCGGGGTCATCCTTTCGCTCGGCGCCGCCATCACCTTTGCGCTCTATAACGTGGTGGGGCGCACGCGCAGCGACCGGTTCGGCGGCATCACCCTCACCTGCATCAGCTTCCTGTTCGGCTGTGCCGAGATGCTCCTGCTGATCGCCGTCAGCCATATCCCCGCCGTGGCGCTCTGGTGCAGGGGGGCCGGGCTTCCGATGTTCTCCGCCGTTCCCATCCTGGCGGGAATCGGGCGGGGCAGCCTGCCGGGCCTGATCTATGTGGGGATTTTCGTGACCGGCCTCGGCTATACCTTCTATTTTCTGGCGATGGAAAACACGTCGGCCGCGACGGCTTCGCTGGTCTTTTACATCAAACCGGTCCTTGCCCCGGTGTTCTCCCTCTTCATCCTGGGCGAGGCGATCACGGGCCGCATGGCGGCCGGCATCGCGCTGATTATCGTCGGGTCGCTGATCGCGTTCATTCCGGGCATCCGGCTGAAAAAGGGGAACGACCTGAAGGAAGACCTGCGGGAGATCGAAACCGAGTTCGAGGCCGAGACGGACGAAACGACCATGAAGCCGTAAAAAATAAGCCCCCGGAGCCGGGGGCTTCAGCCTGTAGACAAAGCGCCGTTTGGGCTTCAGCCCCAAGCGGCGTTTTTCAT
>ENA-UOOI01001959-UOOI01001959.1-fermentation-metagenome-genome-assembly--contig:-NODE-1959-length-19444-cov-40.141420_pt1 | contig 19444 bp, 17 predicted proteins | sample MGYA00245779_ERZ724027 | MGnify/ENA primary metagenome ERZ724027 (study PRJEB28704, sample SAMN03018318) | fermentation metagenome | biome: anthropogenic terrestrial biome; feature: soil...
GTGGTGGATTTCATCATTCCACAGCCACGTGTTTTTGTTTTCAGCCTGGTTTTTGGAGATCCGGTTCCAGCAGAAATCCTGAATGACCGTCATGGCCATCACCGTCAGCTGCTTCCCGAGATTCCTGGTGTTAAAGCAGATCAGCCGGTTGTTAATATTTACATTGGATTTACTGGCAAAGATGTTCAGGCTTCCTTCGGTGTAAATTTCCAGGGCGCTCGTCAGGTACTTGGCCGCGGGCTCCTTCTGCTGTTTCAGGAGATTGTAGAAATCCATAAACGTAGGGATGTTTTCTTCACAGGGATGCTGTTTGTATTTTTGATAGACTCCCCGGACGCAGCGGTCGATAATGGACTTCATGGACAGGTCAAGCCCGTCCCGGTTTCCCATGGTGACTTCGATCAGGGAAATAATAAAATCCGACTTAAACCGGACGGGGTCCGGCTCGTCGTCGCCTCCGTAGAATTCGTTAATATCAAACGGGTTGAAGCGGGTTTTAGAGGAATTGGAAATTTCAATAATCTGCCCTCCGAGAAGCCGGACCAGTTTGGTAAACTCCCCTTCGGGGTCGATAATAATCATATCGTCGTTCGTCCGGAAAAAGCATTCCCAGATCTCCAGCTTGGCGGCAACGGATTTGCCGGAACCGGAACCCCCAAAGAGAAATTCATGCGGGTTTTCAAACCTCTTGCGGTTCAGGAGAATGACATTGTTGGAAAGTTTGTTTTTCCCGTAGAAAAGCCCTTCCGGATGGACGACTTCAACGACGTTGAACGGGATGAACCCGGCAATGGAAGACGTCATCATGGTCTGCCGTACAAACGTGTCGTTCCGGCCGAGCGGGACAACGGAATTCAGCCCGTCTTCCTGGGCAAACGTAAAGGGCTTTACGGCGCATCCGTCCTGGGCGACAACATCCTGTATTTTGTCAACGGCGGCGTCCAGTTCGGCCGGTGATTCGGCACTGATGAAAATCAGGGCGTTAAACAGGAACATTTTTTCATTGCGCGCCTGTAAATCCCGATAAACTTCCTCGGCGCTTTCTATTGCTTTGCTCAGGTCACGCGGCGGCTCCGGAAAAGCAATGCCCTGCTTTACCTGGCGGGAACGGTCATTCTCTTTTTCGCAGTCGAGCTGGCGCAGCCGCTTTCCCACTTCTTTAATGGCCAGACGCGGATTCTGCGGTACGGCGTTGATCGTAAGCAGGATCCGGCTGTTGAGTGTTGTAAGGTCATAGACAAACCGGTCGTACATCTGATGCGGAAAATCATACAGGAACAGTGTCTGCGTATACCGGCTGCCGAGTTTGATGTAATCGTCATGGCTGGTGTCAATGGAATACGGCGCGATAATGTCCTTGTCATAAATCCCCGTCCGGGCCATTTCCTTATAGCTGATTTCGGACGTATCGTCCGGCCGGTAAATCTCGCGGAGCAGGGAAAGGCGCTGGATTTTGTCCAGCATTTTGACCGTGGGCGCGATTTTCCGGAGGAGCGCGAATTTATCGCTGTCAATCCGCATGAAACGCCTCCGCGCGGCATCATAGCTGCCGTCCTTTATGGTGACGGTGATGTATTTTTCCTGTATGTAGGCGTCACTTTCAAAGAACTGCTTCCGCTTCATTTCATTGGACTCCCGAATGCACTGTTTCAGGTCTTCGGAAGCATTGTCCGGGACGGGAATTGCCAGGCTGATATGGGTCTGCGTGAGCTTTTTTGTGGAAATGTGGATTTGGAACCGTTCCGTTTCATCAAAGGAATTCAGAAAATGGCAGTATTTTTCAATGATGACCTGCTGGCTGCTTTCGTCCGTTTTCTGGTAATTAATATCCTCAAACCTCCAGGTTGCGCTGTACTGGCCGTTTCCCAGAGAACAGATCCCATCGTCGTACATTTTTTCAAACGGGATGCTGCTTTGAGCGGTTTTTCTTTTTGTCCATGGGATGCAGATATTTGGCAAAACCTTGTTCCTTCTCTTTCTGTTCCCGTTCTGCAAGTTCTTCATTTTTCAGGTCGTACTCCTTTTGGTTGGATTCAATGGTTTCGTACAGGTTTGACATGACAAATTTCCGCTTTTGCGGATAGATAAATTTTTGCTGGATTTTATATTTCAGCACCTGTTCCGGCGGCTGCCCGTCTTTTTCTTGAAAGCCGCAGAAAAATATCGGCATACCGGTAAAAAGAGAAATGGCGGAGGATGCGTCCGGGCTGCCGGTTCTCTGATAAAGGGCCAGAAAAAGCGGAATAACAACCGCAATTGCTATTCCGGTACAGACAAGCTGCCGCTTTGTAAAATTGCCTGCCGCTTTATGTTTATAGCCGTAAATATCATCCGGAATTTCAAAGACCATTTATTTTTCCCCCTTCCGTCAGAATGTTCCGAGAATCCGCTTTGACAGGGAACCGGAAACAGCCAGGGTGGCGGCCAGCACGGCCGAATACCCCAGCATGGTGAATGCGCCGCCGATCGACGGCTCTATGACCGCTTTTTTAACCAGGCAGACATACAGGGCCGCGCAGAGAAGCATCACCGCCCCCTGAAGCATGGCGGCGCAAAACAATTTGATGAAGTTTTTCCCGATTCGGCCGATATCGTCGCTGGCCAGCGTTGCCAGCGGAATCGGCGAAAAAATCCAAAGGATTATAATTTCAAACAGGCGGCCGTAGATAATCACAATAATGATAACGGACAGCAGTTTCACGGCCACCCACAACGGCCATATCTCCAGCAGGCTTCCTATTTTGTCGAAGAAACTCAGTCCCTGAAGCTGCTTGTCCAGGGCACTTGTGTCAATCGCATTGATTCCTCCGATTGTGAGGCTGGAATAAATCGTTGTAATCAGGCTGTTAAACATCCTGTAGATCCACTGGATCAGGTCGTATGATTTTATGACGATAAAATACGGCAGGATAAATTTGACGAAGGTCGTACAGACCAGCTCCAGATCAAGAGCCCCGTTTGACCGGCAGTAGACACGGTACAGTTCCGCCGCCATACAGTAGCTGAGAATGATGATGGCAAAGGGAAGGACGGCAATGGTGCCGATTTTCAGCAGGCCGTTCCAATAATCTTTGCCGAGAATATCAGCCGGGGTCTTTGTCACAACGTCTGTAATGTTGGACAGCATCCAGTTGATATTCCCAAAAATGCCATCGACGAGCCCGGCTATACCTTTCATGGCCTACCTCCAAAAACCGGTGATGGTGTGCATGATCTGCGGAACATAAGCAATGCAGGCTTTAATCCCGGCCTTCGCTTCGGCGGACTTCACCTGGGAAATCGACCATGTGATGATGAACCAGGAAATCGCCGCAAAGGCAATCCCTCCAACGATTTTTTTAACGCCGACACTGTTCTGCTGGCCTTCGCCGAACATGTCGTAGATGCCCCAGATAACGGCAAGGGCGCCCATAACGACGAGAAAAACTCTCAAAATTTCCAGTAAAGATGTACTCATGGCTGTTTTTCCTCCTGTAAGCTGACTGTGACATAGTAATTTTCCGGGTTTTGGAGACTGAAGCCCCTGTTGTGGAGCCGGTAGGCGTTGCGGGAATCCGCTTCCGCAAGGTATTTGTAGTTCGGATGCATTTTAGGGTCATACTTTTTACCTTTGAAAGGGGCAGCCCCCCGGATGTTGGTAATGCACTCCGACCTGTCAAGATGGGCAAGCTCCGTCTCGTCCATCAGATAACGCCCGTTTTTCTGTTCGTTTGAATTGTAGCTGTTTTTGCCCAGGCTGCCGGCAGTCCCTCCGCCGCCGTAAGACACAGTGTCAATGGTGGCTTTTCCGAGCAGGCTGTGGGAAATATACCGGGTCGTTATTTCACCGCTGCCGCCGAGGAACAGGACCGAAGCGCAGTTGGATATGATGGTTTCCCATTTGTCCTTATAAAGGGCTTTCAGCTGGCCCAGGTTCTGGAACAGCATTTCGATCGAAACCCATCTTTTCCGGAGGACGGAAACCATACGGTCCAGGTCCGGAAAAGCGCCGATATTCGCAATCTCGTCGAGGATGAAGCGGACCGGGATTTTCAAGTGCTTTTCCGGGCTGTCATCCGCTTCCTTTGAAAGCAGCTTGCACATGACGTCCAGCAGGATGGCCACAATAAAGTCGAAAGTCGTATCCGTATCGCTCACAAGGATAAACAGGGCCGTTTTTTCATTCCCGGCCTTTTCAAGCTCCATTTCATCTTCGGAAAGGAGATCCGCGACTTTAGGGATATCAAAGGGGGTAAGGCGGACGGCAACGCTCAGCAGGATGGATTTCATGGATTTTCCAGCGCCGAGCTTGAACTTTTTATACTGCCGGACGGCAAAGCTGTTTGGGTTTTCCTGTTCCAGATCGTCGAACAGGACGTCAACTGCTGATTTATAATCCTCGTCTTCTTCTTTTGTTTTGGAGTGGTCAAGAAGGAGAATCAGGGAATTCATGTTTTTTTCTTCTTCCAGGCAGGTTTCCTGAATGTAGGCAATATGGGCCAGGAACCAAAGGTTTTCGCAGTTGTCCCAGAAGTTGGCGTCGGTCACCCCTTTCTGTACGCCTCCGTTGGTATTGGCAATCAGGATCTTGACGAATCTCATGATATCCTCAGGTTCTTTGCAGTAATGGAACGGGTTAAAGCGCAGGCTGTTTTCCATGTGCTCAACGTCGAATACTTTGACCTTGTAGCCGTGTCCTTCCAGCATTTTCCCCGTATTCCAGAGAAGGCTGCCGTTCGGGTCTGTGATGACATAGCTTGCGTTCATCTGCATGATGTTGGGCAGCGCGTAAAAGCGGGATTTCCCGGAAGCGGTCGCGCCGATAATAAAGGAATGGCAGTCTAGATGAGTCTGTTCCTGATTCATGGAAAGGAACTCCGTTTGGGAAAGAATGATGTTTTTCCGGGGAGTTTTGTCTATGTAGGGCTTCCGATCCTTTTCCGTCCCCCAGTGGGATGAGCCGTATTCAATGTCCTTATATTCCCGCTTTTTTCCCTTGTCGTTTCCCATTTTCAGAAGGATCATAATCAGGGAAACGGCCAGGGAGCCTTCCGCGGTGCTTTTCCAGCTGACGGGATACTGGATTTCCTGCGTAACCCATTGGATCAGGAAATACAGGAGGCCGAAAGTCATACAGAAAAGGAAAAGATTGACGGCAGTTTTGTTTTTTAACAATGTTTTCATCTTTCCACGTCCCGTCCCTTATTTTTCGATTGAACATGTTCCTTTGTCCTTTCCTTTGCCCGGGCCTGATTGACATTGAACGCTTTTGCTTCGGCCTGCTCGATTTTTTCCTTGAGCGAGGTATGGTCCCTGCCGTCTTTGAAGTAGTCCCGCATGGCATTTTCCATGAGGTCGATATCTTTGGCCTTAAACAGGAACAGGTACTGGGTCTTGTCGTTTTTCTCGCGCACCATGGAATACTCAAAATGATATTTGCGCGCGTAATGGTCAAACCCGCACATCTCATCTTTGGTCACTTCGACCCCCTGGGTTTGCGGTCCGTCTTTTACGAACTTGTGGACATTCTCCTTATTAGAGGTAATATGATAGAGAATTTTACCCCCGCCTTCCAGCACTTTCCCGCAAAGCTGGCGGAGTACGGTCTCCGTCAGCCCTTTGGCAGCGTGGAATTCCAGCATTACGATTTCTTCCCCCATTTTGTCACCGACCATATTGTTTTCCTCCTTTGTCCGCAAGGACCGCTTTGCCGGATTCAACCCGTTCGGTTACATCACGGGCTTCCTGCCCGAGATGCAGCTGTTTTTGAAGGGCGTTGTATTTTGCCAGCAAGGCGTCGTAATCCCTGCGGATGCTTTTCAGTTCCGAACAGAATGCTTCCCGCTTATCCGGAGCAATCCGGTTTTCTTTCAAGAGTTTTTGGGCGGAAAGGTACAGTTCATATTCATCCTGGTGTTCCTGCCGGTACTGTTCCGGAACTCCGGCCGAACGGTACCGGTCATATACAGGTTGGTACTGTGAAACGGTATCCAGGCATTCTGAGACAGCCTCTGCTTTTTCAAGCTGTTTCCGCGCCGAGTCCAGGGCATCCTGTGTTTTCTCCATGGCCTCCCGTATTTTTTGGAACTGGCTTTCAAAATCAGATCCGTTTTTCCGGATATACCCGACAGCGTGGATCATGGCTTCGATATTCCGCAGTTTCTGCGTATAGGTCAGCGGATTATCCAGTTCTTCCTCCTTCGCCGTCCGCCTCCGGATTTCTTTCCGGCTGTATCCTTTCCCCAGCGTATACGAACGGATCATCCGCTGCTGGCCGTTTGTCCGGCTGCGGAAACGTAAATATTTTCCCGTGTCGTCAACGTAATACATCTCCTTCATACGGTTAAGAAAATCGCCGTAGCTCTGCGCTGCGGCGATACACTGGTCAATATCATTTTTTAAAATTGCCCGATAGGATGTCACCCTTTCATTTGTGTACCTTCGCTTCTGCCACTCGGACGGGACAACGACGGAAAGGCCGTGTTCTTCGCAGAGCTTATCGCTCAGTTCGCTCAAATGGCAATGGGTTTTCGTGGTTAAGTGGAATTTTTTCATATCACTTCCAACAGCGTTAAAAATGAAATGATTATGGATATGAGCCTTGTCAACATGGGTTGCAATGACGTACTGGTACTTTCCCTGGAGAAACTTCCGGGCCAGTTCGCACCCGATCTTGTGCGCTTCTTCCGGCGTAACTTCCCCCGGAGCGAATGACTGGCGCATGGTCATAAGGATGTAAGATTTCTTTTTCCCTCCATAATCCTGGACGACTTTCCGGCCGGTTCTGCGTTCAAATTCCTGCTGCGCTTTTATCATTTCAAAATATGCGGATTCCGGAAAGCAATGAAAAGACGAAACCAGCTCGCCGTTCCGTGTCTTTTCCGGATTTTCAATATAGGCAATGGAATCGTGCGCAGTGGCCACGGGGGAACGGCCCGGCCGGACTTCTATGCCAGTGATAAAAGTAGTTGCCATATCTTGTCCAGATCCTTTTTGATAGCTTTCAGTTCGGATTGGTTAACGTCTCCGTAGGTATTCGCAACTTTGGCCACCTGGTTGAAGTTGTTTCCGATACGGTTCAGTTCATAGATCACCCCCTTCAGCATGGAATAATCTTCTTTGATGATGTAGCCGTCCAGCGCCATTTTTCGAAGATAGGCTTCACGGTTATGAATACCTGCTTCCTCCATTTTCTTCTGTAAAAGCTTCATTTCGTCTTCAGAGAAGCGGAGCAAAACATTCCGATCTCTTTTCCGTTTTTTATCCATATGTTTGTACCCTTCTAAATGATTTTCAACAAAAGGCGGTTGAAGATTCTTGTTCCGGTTGAAAATTCCGGGGTATTAGGGGGAACCCCTAACGAGTAGTTTTTGAATGACGGCCGGAAGCCGGAAATTTCAAAAACGGGCAAGTGGATATCCACTTGCAATGCTCGCCTGTAGGGTCAGCCAGAAGCTCCGCGATCGGCCTTCTTCAACTTTAAGATAAGGGATCGCAGAACGCGGCGGTCTGATTCTTCCGGCTCCGAGGCAATCGAATCCTCAAGAATTTTTATTTTTTCCGGCTGCGGCAGACTTTCCAAAACTTTCATAATTTCGGTTTCTTCGTCATTGAGCAATGACTTTTCCATTCGGAATCATCTCCTTTTCGCTGTTTTGTTTTTCCGATTTTTTTAATGCCTCCGACAGCCGCTGCGGAAGTTTTTGCGGCGGCCGCTCCTGTGCCTTTTCAAGGGTTTTCATCTCTCCCTGTATCCGGCTGATGATGGAATTTGCGCTGTCCTGGATGTTGTCCAGAATATTCGAAAGCTGCTTCGGGTTCATGCCATAACTCCAGGAGGAAACATAATCGAAACTGTAACCGGAAGTGTCGATACCGAGAAAATTTGAAACAATGAACGCAGCGCTCTCCGCTTCAATTTCTTTCTGTTCCCGGCTTTTTTTCACGCCGTTGTGCAGCACGGCATGCGCATATTCGTGAAGCAGAGTTTTCACAATCTGCGCGTCGCTCATCCCGGACCGGATTGCAATTTTCTGTTCTGAATGGGAGCAATATCCTTTCTCATCGTCCGGCATTTGTTCGAATGAGATTTTGTACGGGCTGATGTTTTGAACGGCTGTAAAAATCTTCTGGAAATCAGGAACGGCGCCCTGCAATTCATCGCAGAGCGCCGGAAGGGGCTTGCCTTCGGTTTGTGAAACATCGAAAACCGCGGCAGGGTGGAATCGGATTCTAACTTCACTGACCGCTTCTGTTTTCGGATTTCCATCTTCATCAAGCACCGGCTTTCCGTTGTCGTCCATAACCGGCTTATCGATTTTTTCCGAAACTTTGACCGGTGCAAAAATTGAAAGACCCTTTTCTCCCCGCCGGACATACCGGCCGAGTTTTTTCCATGTTTCGAAACCGGCCACATACGTTGCGCTGGGCTTTTGCAGAAAAATCAATATGACGTTCCGCGCGGAATACTGGTGGAAAGCGGAAACAGCTTTCAGGTACTGCTTGAAGCGTCCGCTCTGGAAGGTTTGCTGCACTCCTTCCGACAATCGCTGAGAAAGTTCCTTCACTTTGTCATTTTGATTCAAGATGAATGACTCCTTTCCGAATAAATTTTTAAAAAATGACTAGGGCCAAAATTTACACTCTCAAAATATGCACACCTACTTTACATGCGCATATTTTAGGCGTATGATAGAATTGTTAGGAGGGGGAATGATGACAGTACGGGATATTTTAAAGATGCTTCACAAAGACGGGTGGACAGAAATTCCTGACCGGACAAAGGGATCCCATATTCAGCTGAAACATCCTTATAAGCCTGGAAAGGTTACGGTTCCGAATCATTCCGGAGATATCCCCCTCGGTACATTGAACAGTATAAAAAAACAGGCCGGGCTGAAATGAACGGCAATGCCTGTATTCTGAAAGGGGCTGCCGATAATGCGCAGAGTAACATATTTGGCCATATTTGAACCCAGTAAAGACGGGTACAGCGTATATTTTCCTGATCTGCCTGGCTGCATTAGCTTTGGCTCAGATTTTGAAGCTGCGCAGAAAGAAGCCGCTGATGCTCTCGGCTTACATCTTTATGGGATGGAAAAAGACGGGGAAGTCATTCCGAAGCCATCGAAAAGTCCAAAAATTGATCCTGATACGGCACCTGGATATCTTGTTTCTCCTGTCACTGTTTTCCCAGACTTGGTGAAAAATGAACTGGACAACCGACGCGTTAAAACAAACATCACTCTCCCGGTCTGGCTGAAAGAGGCGGCGGAACAAAAGGGCGTCAACTATTCCCGGCTGCTGGAAACGGCTTTGCTGGACTATCTGGGCATCCAAAATCATTCAGCCGCAGGGAAGTAATTACTTTGAAATTGATGAATTTAAAACAACTTTATGAAGAAATGAGAGCAAAGCAAGAACCCAGACAACAATTTCAGATTGTATATAATGGTGTCATCGCTGATACTTTTTTTTTCATTGACCAAACACCATTTGTACTTGCGTTTGGAATTATAATGACAGGGGCGTATTTTGAGCTTCAGGTACAGCCTGGATTTAACGTTACGATTCCTTTTTCAAAAAAAATTTATAATATGATTATCAGAGAATTTCATATTAAGTATGATCCAAATCATAAATACAGCCCATTTGATTTTTTGAAAGCAATTAATAAAAAAATACCTCAGCATATAACATCAACCAGACCAGTCGAACCACGCCACATTGCAAAATATCGCCGTGACATAGAAGAATCAAATAAAGTCTATTTCTGCGGATTTGCTAATCAAAAAAAGTATGGCAGACACGTATCGCAGAAGAATTTACATAAGACTCGGACACTAATGGGAGAAGAAGCATATCGGCGTTGTTTACATGAAGGTATTAGCACGAAATGGACCGATATGGAGGGAGCAGATAGGTATAAGCATTGGAAAGACATTAATCCAAAGGATTATTTTGATTTTTAATTTTCTCTATTGCATAACTGATACATTCAAACCCCAAACGTGTTTTGTCTTTTGCCTTCATAATACCTGAGTATGTATTTACCAATTCTTGTACGAAGTCTGCTTGTGTCACTTCCTTAAAATCATCATCAGAAAAAATCGGATAACCTAACAATTTTTGCGGACTGTCAAAGTTCTTCTGTACCTGAAATCCAATAAGTGCTGGGTGCCTGTCTTTTTGATGTATCCGGTCTGTTCCCTTCACAGTTATATGCGGGGTCGGATTAAGTTCAAAATAGCATTGCAAGTCGAAGGACTCAGAAAGGATGCTGTCTAATCGTTTTGCCGCCTGCATTGCCCTTTTTCTGTTTGCTGCGCAGATACGGTATCCAGTGCGTACATTCATACTAAAAGCACCATTGCACACAGTATAAATAAAATCGTATTCCGTCATATTGATTTCCTTCCTTCAGGTCAGCACTGTCTATTACAATAAATTCAGGGCCACAACCCATCAGATATCAGGATTGTGGCTCTGTTTCGATATCAGAATTCTTTTTCTCCAGACTGCCGGGCGGTGGAATTTTCCTTTGCAAGATCGGTATTTTCCTGCGCTTTTTCAAGCCGGTCGGAAAGGGATGCAGGGATGGACTTTCTGCTTTCTTCCTTCTCTGGTCTATGCGGATGGCTGCCGTCCAGTTCCAGCGTCAGCCGGTTAAGCCTTTCGGATTTTTCCGCAAGCTCCTGTTCCTGCGGGAATGTTTTCTTTAGCTCTTCTTTCGATTCTTCCACCTGCCGGTTCATAGTTTTCAGGCTCTCGCGCGCATCTTCCAACTGTCCCGGAACGCTGTCCAGTAGATTGTCCAGCCTGGCAATATTCCCAACCGCATCGAGCCCCAGCTCACAGGAATGGCTGGCTTCGTGCTTCAGAACCGCATGAAATTTTCGGTTCAGCGGGTCAAACTGTAACTTCAGAGAAAAGCCGCGGTATTCGCCAATATCCGCCTGCGGCTTTTTAGAATTCAGCTTCCCGCACGCATTGATCAACGCTGTTCCCGCTTTTTTTCTGCTTGTATAAGCTATACCATTCACAACCATGGTGAAATTCTTTCCCTTCGGCACCGGGCGGCTTTTTAGAAATTCCAGGTCTTTTTCCAGCCCTGCAATCCGTTCCTTTGATATTTGGATTGCTTTGGGGTAATATTTCAGGAGCCTGTCTTCGAGCCGGAAGTGCTGCGATTGGAAACCGGAGCGGAGCATCTTTAGCTTGGTTACCTGGATGTCGAGGTCCATCTTCTCCTTAATTCGCGGATCGCCGGTCGCAAGCGCTTTGACTTCTGCATAGGAGAGGACGGATTCGTCCACGTCCTCGCAGCTCCGCGCCGGGGATTTGCTGGTCATAACCTGAGAAATAAACTTCTGTTTATTTTCTATTAATTGCCAGTTATAGCTGTCAAACGTATTTTTTGTGACATAACGGAAGATTTTCACCTTTGGATTATTGTTTCCCTGGCGCAGGATTCGTCCTTCCCGCTGCTCAATGTCACGGGGTTTCCAGGGGCAGTCTAAATGATGCTCTGCAACCATCCGGTCCTGAACGTTTGTTCCGGCCCCCATTTTGGCGGTAGAGCCGAGCAGGACACGGACTTCACCTTTCCGGACTTTTGCAAAAAGGGCCGCTTTCCGGACTTCTGTATTTGCTTCATGGATAAATGCAATCTGATCTTTGGGGACACCCTGCCGGATTAGTTTCAGACGGATGTCATTATATACATCGGTAAATGTTTCATCCGTTTCCTCAGTGATCCGCTTTGGCGTTGAGAGATCGCAAAAAACAAGCTGTGTCCCTTTGACAGGTGTGGACTCCCGCCAAACGTCCAGAATGTTCTTGACGCAGGCATTCACTTTGCTGTCCGGATCGTCCGGAAGCAGAGGATTCATGAGCCGCTGGTCAAGGGCCAGCGTCCTCCCGTCGCTCGTAATCTTGAGCATGTTATCCTGCCACGGTTCGACCAGCCGGTTCCGGACATCTTCTGCCCGTTGGCCAAGTTTTTCAACGCCTTCTTTCTGAAATTCACTCGGTTCTGTAACCACATTGACATATTCCGCCTCCGGGACAGGCAGATTCAGCATATCGGCGGTCTGGATATCCGCCGCCTCTTTCCAGAGATTCATCAGCTCCGGAAGGTTGAAAAAATGGGCAAACCTTGTCTTTGTGCGGAACCCCGTCCCTTCAGGGGCCAGCTCCGTTGCTGTCACCGTTTCTCCGAAAGCCGCCGCCCAGCTGTCAAAATAGCCGAGGCCCAGATCTTGGAGGGTGTCGTATTGCAGATACCGCATCATGGTATATAATTCCGTCATGGAATTGCTGATCGGCGTACCGGTTGCAAAGGTTATCCCGCGGCCGCCGGTCAGCTCATCCATGTATCGGCATTTCGTGTACATATCAGTGGATTTCTGCGCCTCAGTCTGCCCGATTCCCGCCACGTTGCGCATTTTTGTGTACAGAAAAAGGTTTTTGAAACTGTCTGCCTCGTCCACAAACAGCCGGTCAGCACCGAGTTCCTCAAAAGTTACCACATCATCCTTTCTGCTGTCATCGTTTAGGCGCTGCAGCTTGGTTTCCAGACTTTTTCGCGTTTTTTCCATCTGCTTGATGGTAAAGGTCTCACCCTGCTCCTGCATTGCCTGGTCGATTCCCCATTCGATACTGTCAATCTGTTCCCGAATCATGGCAACCTGGCGTTCCTTCGACACCGGAATTTTCTCAAACTGCGAATGTCCGATAATCACGGCGTCGTAGTCGCCCGTCGCAATCCGGGCGCAGAATTTCTTCCGGTTTAGAGGCTCAAAGTCTTTTTTCGTTGCCACAAGAATGTTGGCTCCGGGATACAGGCGCAGAAAATCGCCGCCCCATTGCTCGGTCAGGTGGTTTGGGACGACAAACAGGCTTTTGTGGCAGAGGCCGAGGCGTTTGCTTTCCATAGCGGCCGCGACCATTTCATACGTTTTTCCTGCCCCTACGCAGTGCGCCAACAGAGTGTTTTTACCGTAAAGCTGGTGTGCCACGGCATTCAGCTGGTGAGGCCGCAGCGTGATTTCCGGATTCATTCCCGGAAACGTTAGATGGCTCCCGTCATATTCGCGCGGCCGGGTGGAATTGAACAGGGTATTGTATGTCTTACAGAGATCATCCCGGCGTTTCGGGTCTTTCCAGATCCAGTCTTTAAAAGCCTGCTTGATTGCTTCCTGTTTCTGCTGGGCAATAGCGGTCTCTTTAGGGTTCAAAATGTGCTGCTCGTTCCCGTCGGCATTTTCTTCCCTGTCAAAGATCCGGACGGCTCTCAAATTTAGGGTTTCCTCCAGGATTTTATACGCATTGATACGGTTGGTGCCATAGGTAATATGAACCGGTACGCTGTCAGAGTTGTCCTGTCCTTTCCCGCTGATGTTCCAGACACCGGATACGGGGGAGAACCGGGTCTTAATCCCTTGGCTGTCCTGAAGATAAGCCGGCGTGTCAAACGTCTCATACATAAATTGGTCAATGTATGCAGGGTCAACCCATGTTGCCCCGAGCCGGACGTCAATTTCCGACGCATCCAGGTCTTTGGGCTGGACTTTTTCGAGTGCGGCCACATTAATGGAAAATGCCGGATCTTTTTGAGCCGCTTCCCTGGCGGCGCTGAACTTTTTTCTCACGTTTCCGGAAAGATAGTCATCTGCCGTAACCCAACCTTCATACGGTCCGCCGCCGGTATCCGGATCTTTAAAAATCACCCCCTGAAGGTCTTTGAGAATACTATCCTTATTTTCAGGCCCGCCGAGAAGGGACGCCATATAGTCAAGATCAACACATGCTTTTTCACCGAGAGATACGGTGAGTGCTTCGCTTGCCGTGTCAACAGACGTGATAACGGTCTTTTGACGGATAGTGCGTTTTGCGAACATGTCGGCCTTGCGCTCCAGTTTCCCGTCCTCATCAATGACTTCCAGGGAGCAGAGCAGACAATACGAAGAATCCTGCTGGAATGCCCTCTTGTTGGCGCTGCTGTTGATTAATCCGTACTTTGCGGTAAAAGTATCGTACAGAGTGTTAAGCCGTTTCTGCGTGTTCTGAATGGCCGTATCGTCCGCACCATCCATCTGCATGTCGATCAGGCGGCGTGTGCAGTCCCGCAGGCTGACCATTCCGCAGATACGATCCCTTGCAGCAGTGGAAACGTCAACAGGATTCATCATGGAATTTTCACGGAAATACAGCCCGCCGCCGTCAACAAAGGTAAAGCTGAAATTCCGCACGTCCGGGTCGGCCGGAATCGATTCACGCTGCTCTGGATTTTCCGGGGATGGAGCATCAACTTCCATTGTTTCCCGGTTGGGCATGGAAACGAAAGAAAGGGCCGTTTTGAGTTGTTCCTCAAAATCGGTCCCTTCTATGGGGCTGCAGGTCGTTTCTTTTCGATCGCCGAACATACGGCTGTCAAACGCCATTTTGCCGAGCATCATTTCCGGATGTTCGAGGAAATACCGGTTGAGGGGAACCCCGTCTTCTGTTTCCCCGGTTTCCAGCCATTCCGGCTCTTCACCGGAAAGGCTCTCCCGTTTTTGAAGAAACAGGATATCGCTGGTGGCTTCCGTCCCGGCGTTTTTCAGGAACGCGGTATTCGGCAGCCGCACAGCGCCCAGAAGCACGGCTCGTTCCGAAATGTACCGGCGCACACTGGAATCCCGTTTGTCCATGGTTCCCTTGCTGGTGATAAAAGCAATCAGGCCGCCCGGCCGCACTTTGTCCAGGGATTTTGCAAAGAAATAGTCGTGGATCAGGAACTTGTACTGGTCATATTTCCGGTCGGCCAGCTGATACTCCCCAAACGGGACGTTGCCAACTGCCAGATCAAAGAAATTATCGGGGAAATCGATTTTTTCAAAACCATCGACCGTAATCTTTGCATCGGGATAAAGCTGTTTGGCGATCCGCCCCGTGATGTTGTCCAACTCTACGCCGTACAGTTTGGATTTATTCATGCTGTCCGGAACCAGGCCAAAAAAGTTGCCGATGCCGCAGGCGGGCTCGAGAATATTCCCTGTGTGAAAACCAAAGCGCGCTAGTGTCCTGTAAATTGCCTTGATGACGATTGGGGAAGTGTAGTGGGCGTTCAGAACAGAAGCACGCGCAGCGGCGTATTCGCTGGCTGACAGCATCCCTTTCAGCTCGGCATACTCTTTTGCCCATTTCTTATTTTTTACGTCAAATGCCTGCGGGATACCGCCCCAGCCGACATACCGGGAAAGGGTTTCCTGTTCCTCCGGAGTAACCGCACGGTTTGCAGCCTCGATTAATCTTAAAGTTTGGATTGCCTGAACATTGTATGCATATTTTGTCTTTTGTCCGCCCTCGCCCAGGTGGTCGTTGGTAATACGGAAATTGTGCGGGAGTAGCTGTTTTTGGGCATCCTGTGCCTTTGAAATACTGCCTTTGCTCCGATTTTCAGTTTCCGGAGATTCCTGATCCTGGGCAGATAAGTGTTTTACGGTGGCCCGGACTTGCTGGATAAATGGATCATTTTCAAGTTTGGATTCATCTACCACCTTACCATCCACAATTCCGGATTCAGCCAATTTCTTTTTGAATGTCACCGGATCGATATTGTCTAAATTGTCCTGCTCTTCCTGCGTGTAAAAGCGGTCATCCAGGATTAAACGGGAAATCCGCTGATATGCTTTTTCCCAGGAGACCTTCAGAACAGTGTTGCTAACCGTGACGGGAAATGATGGAAGATTGTTACCGTATTCCGCACGGAGAAATGCGGCAATTTCTTTATTGGAATGGCCTTCCTCAAAATACCGGACGACGGCATGCTTACTTTCGATATTTCCATTCCACTTTTGCAGGGCAGTGTCAATGCTGGAATTTTCAATTTTCTGCGTAGTATGGGCATCTATGGCGTCAGATATAGCTTTCCTGTATTTTTCATTGTATTGCTTTTGTTCTTCTGGTGTCAGGTATCTTCCAGCTAAAACGAGGTCATGCAGCTGTTTTGCAACCTTTTCCCAGGTCATGTGGTAATTAGCCCAGTTTCGGGAAACAAAAAATCCTTTAGGGTTATACCATATATCCCCGTCCCAGCCATCGGAAAAAGTAACTGTCTGTCCGCCCGTCCCATATTCGTGCTTTAAAAAAGCGATAGTCTCTTTTGTGCTGTGCTGATGCTGGAACCATTCGCTAATGCGGTATTTGCTTCCCTCGGTATTACCCCCTTCCAGCAGGGCGCGCGTAACATCTTCCTGAGGGATCGAAAAAGCGGAGGACTTTTCATCCTCCGCCTGCTGAACCTGTTCTTTTTGCTCCTGTTCTGTTGGAAACAGGCTTAGCTGCTGTGGCAGATCATCTGCAGCTTCCGAAGAAAAAACGGCGGGTTTTAAATCCGCCGCCTGAAAATCATTCTTTAGCTGTAAATCAGGTCGTTCAGAATAATTTCTTTTACCGAGTTCTGGATGTTGTTCATTTCCTGCACCCAGCGCATCTGATCGGTCGCCTTCAGCTGTTCGGTTATCCCGCGCTGTTTCTTCATCTGCTTCGTCAGCCGGTCCTCCATTTCCTCCGCTTCCCGGTCGATATCCAGAAGATGCTGCTTGAGTTTGCATTGCAGTACCAGATAAGTGTAAGTCCCGGAGCGGTGTTCTTTCAGATACTTTTCTCTCATTATCCCGTATCTTCCGACCTTGCCTTCCGGCTGCGGATCCATTTCCAGATCCGGAATCAGGTAATCCCCGTTCTTCTTGTATGTCAGCTCTTCCATGAGCGTCATCTTCCTTCCCAAAATTTCGCTTTAAATCGCCAAACTCATTATATTCTATTTTTTGCTGATTTTCAAGGGCCTGCTTTTCTCTGTCCAGTTGTTTTACTGTCCGCTCGATATGCCGCAGCAGTGTTTTGGACTGCTCTGCCACTGCGTTTCCTAAACAGGACAGGGAAGCGTCTGTATTGAAATTTACAATCCCGCGGAGATCATCATCTGTGATATACTGCCCGGCCTCAACCCCGCAGCGGGTAAAAACAGCATATTGAACGCTGGCCGTCAAGATATTACGAAGAATCACACTGACATTCTGCTCATCCATTTCTTCCAGAAGACTTCCGCCCCGCAATTCCATCACATTGGGAAGAATCTCATTATATTTCTCCTGATCAACAATATCAGCCGCAGATTTCATGAGGTCATCAGGAAAATTTATTTCCGAATCGTTACCGGTAAGTATTTTATTTACTGAGCCATAGTATTCGGGCTTTATATTCCAAAGGTACAGTCTATGAGCGTTTCTGCCTCCCTGAGTGTCTTTAACGTCAAAAACATATTTGATATGCGGATTGTCCCGGTTTTCTGGCAAAAGTGCGATTCCTTTCGCACCGCGTTTTACCCAGCGGTTCATCCGGTTATTCCAAACATCATAGGCTGCGCAGGCCGTGGCATCCGGGCGTTGGGCATAAATCAAAAGTTGATCCTGAAATGAGTATTTGTAGAATTTCGCCGCCACTTTCAAAAATGCCGCCCAGTCCTGCGGGCCGGCCGTAATTTTCCGGGCTGTTTTCTTTGCAAGATTCGATATGTATTTTAATTTTTTCTCTGATTCCGTCATTGGCTGCCTCCATCTTTTACTCTTTTACTGCCTGCCCATCTTTTTTTACGGGATTCCCAAGACAGTGAATTTCATCGGCTGCAATTTCGAACACCTTGTGCCGAACCCCTTGGGTATCCTGATAGGTTCGCGTCTGCATCTTGCCTCTTACCACCGCAAGACGGCCTTTACGCAGATATTTGCAGGCATATTCGGCATTGGAACGCCACGCAACAAAATTGATAAAATCGGTGCCGCGTTTTTTACCCTCTTTTTTGTAGCCCCGGTCAACCGCAAGAGTGAACCGGGTAAACGCTATTTTTTTACTTGTGTGCTTGAGTTCCGGGCTAGCCACCAGGCGGCCCATCTCAATGGCCATATTCAGCACTTTAGATTCCCCCCTGTTCAAGGCGGTAATTCTGTCTGTATTTCAGTTTCCGGTATACACCGAATCGGAATTTTAAGGACCTGGGCGGTATTGATTTCGCTCGTCATACCGGGCGAAACGGTCTTGCCGAAAACCCAGAGTTCGTCGCACCGTCTCAGCAATTCGGTACCAATCTGAAGGCCGCGCTGGCGCTGTTCCGGAATGTTGTCATCCAGGTATCGGGTAAAAATAGTGTGCGGAGCCAGGGGAATAACGCCCTGATGCAGCGCATACACGCAGTATTCGTCTGCCTTTCGGATGTTGTTTTTGATGTCCCCGTGGAGCGGAGAACAGATATAGACAAATTTCAAAATTTCACCTTCCATTTGATATAAAATGAGGCAGCCGGTATTTTCACCGGCTGCCTGCTGCGGGTTATGCTTATTTACTTTTAGCTGTGGCTGATCAGCCACTTCGTCAGTTGATCAGCGTCCATAGTCCCATCTGCCAGAGAGAAGCCAATCTGAACCAGTTCTTCATCTGTGCAGTCAACGTAAATCCCATTCAATTCAAGAAAAGTGAGCATGGAAAGAATTCCAATCCTCTTATTTCCATCTACAAACGGATGGTTCTGGATGAGATAATAACAAAGCCGGGAGGCTTTTTCATGGGTTGACCGAAAAAGTTCTTCACCGCCAAAAGTCTGGAACGGTGCATTTACAGCAGATTCCAGCAGCGGCCGGTCACGGATTCCGTCAAGCCCTCCGGTCTCCCGAATCAGAAGCTGGTGCATTTTTTCGATTTGACCGCATGTCAGCCGTTTCACTTTGCCAGCTCCTTAAATGCTTTTTTGTGTTTATCCAGTATTCTCCTTGAAATATCAACCACATCCTCATCCGGCAGGGCAGCCTCTTTTTCCAGCTGCCCGAATTCAAGGACAAGATAGCGCGGGACGTTGTTTTTCAGGATTACTGCCGCACCCTTTTCATCGACAAGCCGGGCAACTTTGGAAAAATTCTGGTTTGCATCCGTTATGGATACCATGCTGTTTGTATCTATTTTCATGGTAAGCGCCTCCCTGCCTCATAGTATACGCAGAAAATAGGATAAATTCAACCTATTTCGGCTGCTCTCCAAAAAATTCCGGCTGCCGTTATATTTTTGCTATTTCAGTACTTCAATGTTTTCAATACGGCTTTCGCATACTATTATCCCGTCGTTGGTTTTAAATTTAAAACCGCCGGGAGCGGGAGCTTCATGCCAGTCTACATTCCCATATTCGAAATCCCCTGAAACTTCAATGGTAACTTTATTAAAAGATCCCGAACTTATTGCTGGGCAAACAACTGAAGACTGATCGACGTTATAATCCTCATCATCTCTGTCATAAGTCCCATATAAATCGCCAGAATATGCAATCAGGTTTTTACCCACATAGACCTTAACGCGAGGACGGTAGTCGCCGTATCTGTTATACCATCCATGCAAGTTATGAATTTGAAGAACAGGTTCATCTTTAATATAATTC
>ENA-UOOI01001962-UOOI01001962.1-fermentation-metagenome-genome-assembly--contig:-NODE-1962-length-19414-cov-5.348623_pt1 | contig 19414 bp, 13 predicted proteins | sample MGYA00245779_ERZ724027 | MGnify/ENA primary metagenome ERZ724027 (study PRJEB28704, sample SAMN03018318) | fermentation metagenome | biome: anthropogenic terrestrial biome; feature: soil; material...
ATACGACATTTAACTTTATGGATAAGTTTTTAGACTACCTATGAGGAATTGAAACATGATGTCAGTCATACGACATTTAACTTTATGGATAAGTTTTTAGACTACCTATGAGGAATTGAAACATGATGTCAGTCATACGACATTTAACTTTATGGATAAGTTTTTAGACTACCTATGAGGAATTGAAACATGATGTCAGTCATACGACATTTAACTTTATGGATAAGTTTTTAGACTACCTATGAGGAATTGAAACATGATGTCAGTCATACGACATTTAACTTTATGGATAAGTTTTTAGACTACCTATGAGGAATTGAAACCACAAATGGCAATCCTGGGGAAAGCACCTGATGAAGGTTTTTAGACTACCTATGAGGAATTGAAACTTTTCTTTGTTTCTGTGTTGAATAAGAACTTTGTGTCGTTTTTAGACTACCTATGAGGAATTGAAACAGTCGCAGCAAAAGATCTTTCTACACGAAATGGTCCATAGTTTTTAGACTACCTATGAGGAATTGAAACTCCATATATATTTTCTTCCCTTATTTTTTATATAGGGTTTTTAGACTACCTATGAGGAATTGAAACTTGCTGAAACCCGCTTGCTGTATGGGTTTTGGTGCGCCGTTTTTAGACTACCTATGAGGAATTGAAACCAGAATATTTTGGTGGTGAAAATCCAAGACAGTTTGCGTTTTTAGACTACCTATGAGGAATTGAAACATGAAATGTACCAGGAAGGTATGTCAAATGAAGCTAGTTTTTAGACTACCTATGAGGAATTGAAACAAGTTCCAGTGAAGGGTAAACCAAATATGTTCAGACGTTTTTAGACTACCTATGAGGAATTGAAACCCTTTACAGCAGACAAAGAAAAGTATTCGCACCTTGTTTTTAGACTACCTATGAGGAATTGAAACCCAGGAAGCTTTAATGTTTGATGGTGAAGTATTGGAGTTTTTAGACTACCTATGAGGAATTGAAACGATATATCGGACACACTAACCCAAACCACAGCAAGAGTTTTTAGACTACCTATGAGGAATTGAAACCACCCCCTCCTACTCACCAGCGTAGAGGGAACAGGTTCGTTTTTAGACTACCTATGAGGAATTGAAACTATAGTCATTCAGCCCCGGCAGCCTACCAGGAACCGGTTTTTAGACTACCTATGAGGAATTGAAACGGGTACCTAGAGCAAACCGGATTAATGGTTAGGAGGCGTTTTTAGACTACCTATGAGGAATTGAAACTCTATCTCCCGTTCGTCAGCGGTATGTATCCATTCAGTTTTTAGACTACCTATGAGGAATTGAAACCTTCCTTTCAAATTATTAATTATCTCGTTAAACGGAGTTTTTAGACTACCTATGAGGAATTGAAACTACTGGAAGATTGTAACCCTAGCACTCGGTTATATTTTGTTTTTAGACTACCTATGAGGAATTGAAACGGATCAAAAGCCACAATCCAAGCGTGCATATCACCAGTTTTTAGACTACCTATGAGGAATTGAAACTGCGGAAAACGGCCAAATAGGATATAAAGGAAACGAAGTTTTTAGACTACCTATGAGGAATTGAAACTAACAGTGATAAATGGATATATGACCTGTTCGATATGGGTTTTTAGACTACCTATGAGGAATTGAAACCCCTAAATGTAAATCAACGTCACTACAATATATTGAACGTTTTTAGACTACCTATGAGGAATTGAAACTGGTCCCCATGCAATAGCATAATTGCTTTAAGTCTGTTGGTTTTTAGACTACCTATGAGGAATTGAAACTACGACGACGTAGGTCGTCGGTATTAATATTTATTTTGGTTTTTAGACTACCTATGAGGAATTGAAACTAGGCACATATGAAATCAACCGAAACAAGCCGGATATGTTTTTAGACTACCTATGAGGAATTGAAACTCCTGGTAGACCTGTCCTAGTTTCAACTTCTCTTCCGCGTTTTTAGACTACCTATGAGGAATTGAAACAAGGCTTATCTGTAGATATGACTACAGGTACTAAAAGTTTTTAGACTACCTATGAGGAATTGAAACAAATATGGTCAGTTCGGCATCACTGATTTGGTACAGGTTTTTAGACTACCTATGAGGAATTGAAACGTAGAACCGATAGAGGGATTATATAATGGCGGATTTAGTTTTTAGACTACCTATGAGGAATTGAAACACGTTCTTCTTTAGCCATACAGGCCTATCAGGCTTCGTTTTTAGACTACCTATGAGGAATTGAAACCCGAAAGGCATCATGCTCGTAGGGCCTGTGGGAACTGGGTTTTTAGACTACCTATGAGGAATTGAAACAGAAATCTATTTTGAGAGGAGATATGTAATATGAATAAGTTTTTAGACTACCTATGAGGAATTGAAACTTTAGGTGGGCCCATTTAAATGTCGAAAAATCGTGCGTTTTTAGACTACCTATGAGGAATTGAAACATACTACCTCTGTATTGGTTGCCATATACTTTGGCGGTTTTTAGACTACCTATGAGGAATTGAAACACGGATTTCATAGAGAAACTCAAGGGAAAGCTCAAGTTTTTAGACTACCTATGAGGAATTGAAACTAGGATTTGAGTAGGAAGTATCATCCTCTAATATGAGGTTTTTAGACTACCTATGAGGAATTGAAACTTCTCTGATGTCAGTAAAGAATCGGTACATATAATAAGTTTTTAGACTACCTATGAGGAATTGAAACAAGTACCGCATAATACGACAGTAATAATTGATGGGAGTTTTTAGACTACCTATGAGGAATTGAAACTCGCCCAGCCGGCTGGGATCCGCAGTTGTATCGGTGGTTTTTAGACTACCTATGAGGAATTGAAACCTATCTTCATCAAAATCTTTAATCCTAATTAGCTCCTTGGTTTTTAGACTACCTATGAGGAATTGAAACATTTTCGAGGAGGTGCGACATGAATTCATTCACAGGTTTTTAGACTACCTATGAGGAATTGAAACAGGTTGAACAGCAATGGTGCCCTCGATGCCGATATAACAGGGAGTTTTTAGACTACCTATGAGGAATTGAAACAAATCTCCGAAGTAGAAGGGATATTTTGTGCCGCTTGTTTTTAGACTACCTATGAGGAATTGAAACAAAAATTCTATATTTACGCCCTCTGGTAAGGTCGTGTTTTTAGACTACCTATGAGGAATTGAAACTTGACTCGTTGCAGGTTGAGCGGGGCGGGCTATCTGGTTTTTAGACTACCTATGAGGAATTGAAACTTTCGTAACCTTAAACATTCGAAAAGGAGGGCTGTAAGTTTTTAGACTACCTATGAGGAATTGAAACCTTTTTTACATACTTGTCCACTGTTCCTTTGTACTCCCGTTTTTAGACTACCTATGAGGAATTGAAACTTTCCTTCATTTCTAATCTCAACTCGCTGATATCGGCCGTTTTTAGACTACCTATGAGGAATTGAAACATGATTTCCCGTATGTTATGGACGGTTCTGTATGCCCGTTTTTAGACTACCTATGAGGAATTGAAACCAGGCATTACAAGAAAATGACAAAAGGTTTGGATATGTTTTTAGACTACCTATGAGGAATTGAAACCAAGAAGCTTTATATATGATAATGGAGCTTGTCAAGTTTTTAGACTACCTATGAGGAATTGAAACTTCACGCCCAGAAGGTGGATGGCCTTTGAGTTCAAGTTTTTAGACTACCTATGAGGAATTGAAACCAAATAGCTGGCGCGTTTGGGATTAAGCCTAACCAAAGTTTTTAGACTACCTATGAGGAATTGAAACCATCCTCCACCTTTTGACGCAGCCCGTTGTAATCTCGGTTTTTAGACTACCTATGAGGAATTGAAACTCACTCTGGGAAACTGGTGCTAGAACACCAGATATAGTTTTTAGACTACCTATGAGGAATTGAAACTTTCTCCAATGGCAGCTCCGCTGTAATCATATTGCGTTTTTAGACTACCTATGAGGAATTGAAACAGATGGTCACAGAAAATGTATAACGGTGAGGATTTCGTTTTTAGACTACCTATGAGGAATTGAAACTTTATTATTTCGCACACGCCGGTCGTCGTGTCTTGCGTTTTTAGACTACCTATGAGGAATTGAAACATAAAACTGGTCCGATTCTCGTACTCAGTTACATGTGGTTTTTAGACTACCTATGAGGAATTGAAACCTGTTGACTGTCTCCTTTACGATGTCGCCGTAGCCATGTTTTTAGACTACCTATGAGGAATTGAAACGCCATGTATGAGGATTGGCAAGACATGCCATCATGGGTTTTTAGACTACCTATGAGGAATTGAAACCCGGGAAAAAGACCAAATCAAGGGTATCACGGGCCGGTTTTTAGACTACCTATGAGGAATTGAAACTTTTATTGCACTGTAGATGTATCTATTGTTACCATTGTTTTTAGACTACCTATGAGGAATTGAAACATAGCCTCGATATCCATGGATTTGTACGATTCTATCGGTTTTTAGACTACCTATGAGGAATTGAAACGATACTGCGCTGGTACTAGCCGCTTGAGGAATAGTGAGTTTTTAGACTACCTATGAGGAATTGAAACTGGAAAGAAGGGATAGGAATGGACGCTAAGCTGCTTGTTTTTAGACTACCTATGAGGAATTGAAACATGATAATGTTATATCCGTTACTAAGACCTTGAGACATGGTTTTTAGACTACCTATGAGGAATTGAAACAACCATATATCACTGGGTGGTCGAAGCTGAAGCATGGTTTTTAGACTACCTATGAGGAATTGAAACATATCCTGATATCCTGCCTGATGATGGGGAGGCGGGTTTTTAGACTACCTATGAGGAATTGAAACGAGGACAGGAATGCGGTTTAGGGCTTGATTTATCCAGGTTTTTAGACTACCTATGAGGAATTGAAACTTGTACTCCGGCGATGAATCATCCAACACGCCTTCTGCGTTTTTAGACTACCTATGAGGAATTGAAACTCTTTTGCTGCTTTTTCTGTATCTCACCCATATCAAGTTTTTAGACTACCTATGAGGAATTGAAACCCTCCATTTCAGACCCGTTAGAAGATTTCTCCTTGGGTTTTTAGACTACCTATGAGGAATTGAAACATGAACAAGTAAAGATACAACAGCAGAAAGCAAAAGAGTTTTTAGACTACCTATGAGGAATTGAAACCTGCTGTGAAACTAATCTTTAATATGTCCTTTTCCGTGTTTTTAGACTACCTATGAGGAATTGAAACTGGTCAGGAAAAAGCGTTGGCAGCTTTGGATACAAGTTTTTAGACTACCTATGAGGAATTGAAACTCCTCTTCGAGTTTCCGTATTCCAACATTGAAAGGGGTTTTTAGACTACCTATGAGGAATTGAAACCTACTTTACCCAGCTTGTGCATGGCTTTGGACTGCGTCTTTAGACTACCTATGAGGAATTGAAACCTCGAAACCGCCATCAGAAGCTGCTTCCCAGCCTCGTTTTTAGACTACCTATGAGGAATTGAAACATCTGGTAGAAGCTGGGATATGGTTCATGATATTATGTTTTTAGACTACCTATGAGAAATTGAAACACAATTATAATAAGAGGCAAGGTATTCGAGAGCGCAATATTTTTTTTAATAGAACTTTTTTACAAGAGAATAAGCTGTATACCAAGTACAAACTAAGATCATTGCGTGAACGTTAAGGCAAGAATTTTCCTGCCTTATCTTTTTAGCAGAAGGGGGGCAAAAAGTTGATAAGAGATTACAGGTGCTCGGTGTTCATTATGTTGTGTATATCCTGATAATAATAGGGCTCCTTACCATAGGCATGGGGCTCATAGGGCAGATCGGAACATAAAGAGCGGATATAGTGGCGGTATGCAAACATTCAGTGGAAAAGATACAATATACCATGGTGCATTCGCAGAAGGATTTAAGCACTAATGAGAAGGACAGTAATCAGATTCAGTCAAACTTACTGTATTTTGACAGTGACCAGGCCAAAGAGATAACACAGCGGGTATTTGCAGGTTACAAGTACACTGTTAAGGAAATAGATGTTACCATAAAGGATAACAATATTTCAATTAAAGGCCTGGTCGCACTAAGGACAAAGAACAACCGAAGCAAAGGCAAAACCTACACTTTAGGTGCCATTTAGGTATCAAAGCAAGTTATATAAGTAAATATAAAAATTGTACAAGGGGTGAACTTTTAATGAAAAGATCTTTAAATATATTCTTGAGCTTGATTTTGGCATTCATCGTTATTGTGCCTGCGGCAGGGTGCGCACAGGTGTCTGCCGGCACACAGAAACCGGCGGGAACCCAAACTTACGGATAGATGGCATTAAAAAAGAGCAGTCTTCATATCTCAGGTTTTCTAAACGAGCCTATATATGAATCCAACGCTAAGATATATGTAGAGAGTAAACCCGTGGACTTTTCTAAGTATGAAGACTACGACTATCGTGACACAAAATACGTTATACAGGTAACTTGCATAAAGACTGTGGATAAACCTATGATTATGGGTGCGCGGACGCTTAATGCTCCATTCGAAGCTCATTATATAACTGGATATGCGGACATCATTAAAACAAACCTCTATCCAGCCAATATTATGTTTATGATATGTGGGAGCAAGCAGATATGACAAGGCCGGATGGTTTTGTTATTCATGATAATATCATATTATAATGATTTAAACAAACATTACGATGTACTTCAAGACCCAATGCATATGAATTTTACGCAAGGATTCCCTATATTGTAAAAACGATAGATGAAAAGGGTTATTACGCAATCTTTAAGACATGTACCCGCACTGGTTATGGATAACGGAGATGCATACCTGCCCCTTGCTGCAGGGTAAGCCTTCGGATACGGGTAAAATATGACGGTATAACAAACAGCCTATATATAGACAAGGACATATCCATAGAACATGATGATGGATTTCAGGTTGCAGTTGAGAAGACATCTACAAAAGACATATCAAATGAAGATAAAAGAGTATATTTTAATTTAAAGTAAGGTGCACTTAATGTTTATGAGACAGATGGCAATATAAAAATTAAGCCGTGGAAATAGGGCGGGAATTTTCCTGCCTTATTCTTTTCTGAGAGGGATAAGCTATGATTGGCATGCCGCCAATCTGTGGTAAAAGTCCACAAGAGGCGTAGTTACCGACGACTCCCAAAGCGACTTACAAGTTTCACATCGTGACGATAAAGAAAGGTATGGATTTGAAATATACTATATGCAGACAAAGCCGAGGTGACGAGGCAACAATGTGGTCTTGATTACTTTTGCATGTAAGAATTAAGGAAAACTGTAAGTCAATAAAATTTAAATTTAGAAAAGATTTCAGGTTCTATATTTTTTCTAACTTATAATAAATTAAAATTAAGTGAATGAGATGCCATATAATGAAATAATATATTTCAATACTTATTATATAAAGCTGTATAAGTGAGACATTTAGTGATTAAAGACAAGCCATATAAATATCTGATTAGATTTATTGGCTTTTGCACGATTGCTTAATATACAAACGAAATTATAGAGTAGGGAACAATTAAAAAATATCTATTTAGGTGTTGAATTAATTTTACTTTTGACTTATACTATATAAGTAAAAAGAAATATATTATTTCTGTGAGTGAAATAATATATTTCTTATATATCGTCCACACTCATGATGATTACATAAATTGATATGGTCCATAAATGAAAATATTTTAACCAGTTAAAAATAAGGAGGTGTAAGGAGGCGCAATGTATGTAATTACTGGTTTCATTTAGACAGGACCAAAGTATAGGAAAGCAAAAAGTTATTTTTTATTTGGCCTAGTGGTTATATAGATGGAAATTATAAAGAAAATGAAGTGTAGCTTATTCTAACCATATCTTTTATATTTGTTTTAGCATAAAATTAATTGATGTAAAATCATTTATATTTATTGCATAAAGTGTATAATAAAATTTTGTACTCAAAGATAGTATAATAATTAAGAGTTATAATAAAATATGTGGGAAGTCTAATTAACTAAATATATAAAAAATACGAGGATAAGGAGTACAAAATGGTAAACTCAGAGTCTAAATTATTTATTCAATCAATTATAAGAGGAATAGATGTCTTTCAGTGTTTTAAAGATGATAGTACGGAGATGGGCATAAAGGAGATAAGTGGTATTGTAAGTTTATCAGAAAGTACAGTGTATAGAATATTAAATACACTGGAGTACAGAGGGATTTTAATCCAAAACAAAAAAAATAAGAAATACAGACTCGGTTTAAATTTGTTAAAAACAGTTAATAAAATGAACAATTTCAAGAATTGGAGCATGGAAGCCAATAATTATATGTTGGAATTGCTGAGTAAGTTTAATGAAACAGTTAATTTGGCGGTAAGAGATGAGGACAATGCAATATATATAGACTCAATTAATTCTTCACATGTTTTAAGACCTAGTTTGGAGATTGGATCTAAATACCCTTGTCATTGTACGGGGTTGGGCAAATGTCTTTTAATGGATTTCCCAGAAAATAAATTAAAGAAGTTATTAAAATTCCCTCTTAAAGGATTTACTGACAACACCATTATAAATTTAAATGTATTAATGAAAGACCTTAAAAAGGGAAGGAAAAATGGATATATATTGGACTACGAGGAATTTCAAATTGGACTTGTATGTATATCAGCACCTATAAGAGCATTTGGGAATGAAATAGTGGCTGCAATTAGTGTATCTATACCTACCGTAAGATTTAATGATAAAATTTGTACTGCGATCACGGATGAAGTGGTTAAAACAGCTAAAAAAATATCAATGAAATTAGTAAATTAAAGGGGGAGTAGAACTTTATGTCTTTAATGACAGGAGAAGAATACATAGAAAGTTTACGTAAATTAAAACTAAATATATATTTATTTGGGAAAAAGTTAAGTAACCCGGTTGATAATCCAATACTTTTACCATCACGTAATTCTGTAAAAATGACTTATGACCTAGCACAGAAGCCAGAATATGCAGATCTGATGACAGCACGCTCGAATTTAACAGGAGAGAAAATTAATAGATTTACTCACTTGCATCAAAACACAGGAGATTTAGTTAAGAAGGTAAAAATGCAAAGACTATTAGGACAAAAGACAGCTTCGTGCTTTCAGAGATGCGTTGGGATGGATGCTATAAATGCTGTCTATAGTACAGCTTATGAGGTTGATAAGAAATATAATACTGATTATCTCAATAATATAACTAATTTTATTAAATACGTACAAGAAAACGATTTAACTGTTGACGGAGCCATGACGGATCCAAAAGGTGACAGAAGTTTATCACCAAGTAAGCAAGCTGATCCGGATTTGTTTCTAAGGATAGTCGCGAGGAGACAAGATGGAATTGTAGTGAGGGGGGCAAAGGTTCACCAGACAGGAATATGTAATTCACATGAAGTTCTAGTTATGCCGACAGTTTCGATGAAACCAGAGGATAAAGATTATGCAGTATCATTTTCCGCACCTGTGGATGCTGAAGGGATAACGATTATAGTTGGCAGACAGTCATGCGATACCAGAAAACTTGAAGAACTCTCTGATATTGATGTAGGAAATAGGAATTTTGGAGGAATGGAAGGCCTCGTAATATTTGATGATGTATTTGTACCAAATGATAGAATATTCCTCAATGGAGAAACTGAATTTGCCGGAGAACTAGTTGAAAGATTCGCAGGTTATCACAGGCAGAGTTACGGCGGTTGTAAATCAGGAATGGGTGATGTACTTATAGGGGCAGCAGCTTTAGTGGCAGAATACAATGGGGTGTCCAAAAAATCTCATATAAAAGACAAATTAATAGAAATGACTCATTTAAATGAAACGTTATATTCCTGCGGTATTGCATGCTCTTGTGAAGGTTGCAAACTTGCAGCAGGAAATTATTTAGTTGATTTATTATTAGCTAATGTTTGCAAACAGAATGTAACTAGATATCCATATGAAATTTCAAGACTAGCTGAGGATATTGCAGGTGGTTTAATGGTTACTATGCCATCTGAAAAGGATTTCAAGAATCCTTCTACTAGGAATTATTTGGAAAAGTATTTTAAAGGGGTTTCCAATATATCCACGGAAGACAGAATGAAGGTATTAAGGCTTATAGAGAATTTTTGTCTTGGCACAACGGCAGTAAGTTATAGAACTGAATCAATGCACGGTGCCGGTTCGCCTCAGGCACAGAGGATTATGATTTCAAGGCAAGGTGATATCAGAGGCAAAAAAGAGTTTGCAAAGGTAATTGCAGAAATAAAGAATTAATAAAAGCAGCAGTTGAACCCACGATAAACTATAATAAGAAGTATATTTCTTAAAAATAAAAGGGGGAATGACAAAGTGAAAAGTGATGTTATAGGTATTTCTTATCCGGAGCCTGATAAAAAATTAACATCAGGTAAAATTAAGGATCTTTTAGCCTATATGGGCCCTGGCATTATCTTGGCAGCTGGTACTATCGGAAACGGAGAGGTTTTCTTTTCAAGCCGTGGAGGTGCAATTTATGGTTATATTTTAATTTGGACATACCTTTTAACAGCAATTATGAAGGGCATTATAGTATATACAGGTGCTAAGTATATTGTTTTAACTGGTGAACATCCGTTTGCACGTTTTGGACAAATTATGCCCGGACCTAAGAACTGGCTTGCAGTATTTTTAGGAGCAATTGCAGTTATTGCATTTCCGGCATGGTCATCCGGTTTTATGAATGTATTAGCTCAATGGGCTAGTTGGGTGTTCGGGATCGATGTTTCCTACAAGAAAATAATAGCAACAGTATTTGCAGTTATTATATTTGCACTTTTGTTTATTTCTTCTTACGATAGGATTGAAAGTATTATTACTGTTATTGTTTTTACGATGATTGTATTTTCGTTTATAGCAGTTATAGCAGTCAAACCCGAATGGCTAGAAGTACTTAAGGGGACGTTTATTCCTACAATGCCAGGAAATTATGCTGATTGGATAGTATCCAAATATCCGGATATTGCATCAACTCCTCCATTAGTTGAGCTTGCTTCTTATCTAGGGGCTCTTGGCGGTGGAACATATGACTATATTGGATATGTTGGTACACTCCGCGAGAAGACTTGGGGTATTCTCGGGAATCCCAACTGTGAAAGAATTCAGGCTCGGTTAAAACAATTAGATAAAAATGAACAAATTCCATTGCCCACGGATGAAGGTAATTTATTCCGAGCAAAATCATGGTTAAAAGCGGCAAAGATGGATGATATGATATCTTTTATAGCGGTATTTATAATAGGAACTGTATTTATGATATTAGGTAATGTTGTACTTGGGACTTATGGTTTACAACTTGTTCCAAATGATAACGAGATAATCCAATATCAAGCGAATTTTTTTGCATCAATCTCGCCCATTTTAGTCAATTTTTATAAAATTGCAATTGGATTTACATTCTTTGGAGCATTGGTTTCTTTAGTTACAACTGTATATCCTTCAACATTCCGTGAAAGTTTTGGACCGACTTTTACAGCACTATCAAAACCAGAGAATTACGGCAAGGTTCGCATTTCTATATGTACATATTCTCTTATTGGCGGGTTGCTACTTATTTGGTCAGGATTTTCATATACAAAAGTTATTTCTTTCGCATCTATAATGGGAGGGGTATTCTCATTAGGTGTTTGGGGATTAGCTATGCTTTGGACGGAGAAGAAGGCGCTACCGCAAGAATATCGTTTTGGGAAGACAATGAATATTATTATATTTATCTTTAGTTTAATTATGTTTTTACTTGGTTTATATAGTCTCCTTCAGTTTATTGGCTTGATGTAATTGATATTGAGAATATAAAATAAGGCAAGTTATTGCTCGTGATAACTTACCCGATGTGTTATTTTTTTCGTAAGCTATTTTAGTCTTTGCAACAATTTCTTCTCGTACTTTGCAGTATATTACTGTTCTATAAAAAAGATATTAATACAAAAATAGGGGATTTTTATAACTGATCGAAGTAAAAGGAATGAGGTAATTTATGAAAAATATTTTATACATTGTTTCTGCTATGTCATGTAGTGTTTTGACTGCCGTATCTTATTTAAGAGAAAATTACATCGGAATGTTTCTAGCAATCCTAATTTCTTTCTTCTATCTATATAAATTAATTGTCATAGGAAGACGTGAAAAGGAATCGGAGATCCATGAAATTGAACATCAACAAATTAATAGTTCAAAAAAAAGGGAAGAGATACGCAGTGAATTATTATTGGCAAGAGATAAAATGAAAATAAACCGTAATAAAATTATTGGTTTTATGATTTTAGATATTATAGTGTCTACCTTTGTATATTTTTTAAATCCTTATATGGGGATAGCATTATCTCTTTTTTTATTGCCACTAGGATTTTTGCTGTATCGAAATATGAAAGGAATTCGTCTTATCGAAAATGGCTTTGGTATAAAAAATAATTGAAATATTTTTTTGAACCTTTTTTTAAGTTGCATTGTTTAAGTTTGTTTAGGGATTGCGATAGATTCAAATGGTATTATATAGAATGCAAATTTTCTTTTCAATAAAATATGCAAAATATCGGATTAGCGAAAAAAACTTCAAGGAGGAAGGATGGTTAATGGATGCAATAAGAAGTATGTTAGATAATATTGAAATTCCTAAGTTTGTTCGTATTCGTCAAATCTTTGATACTACGAGAGTTGAGAATACTGAGGAATGTATAAATTCACAATTTCAAGAAGACAAGATAGCAAATACAATAAAATCTGGACAAACAATTGGGATTACTGTGGGAAGTCGTGGACTTGCAAATCTTAAAGAAATAGTAAGATGCATTTGTAACAATGTTAAGGTATTAGGTGCAACTCCAGTAATACTTCCCAGTATGGGAAGCCATGGAGGCGCAATAGCAGAAGGACAAGCTACGTTTGTAAGGGGTTTGGGAGTTACAGAGGAATCTGTAGGTGCAGAAATAAGAGCTGGAATGGAAGTAGTGCAACTTGGAACTACTGATGAAGGGTTACCAGTGTATTATGACAAAATAGCCAGTAAATTAGATGGTGTGATAGTTTTAGGTAGAATTAAGGCTCATACAGATTTAAACGGGGATATAGAAAGTGGCCTGCATAAAATGACAGCTGTTGGTTTAGGAAATCATAAGGGTGCTCAAGTATGCCATGCTATGGGCCTTGACAAAGCGGCCCCGAGGGTTAAGTCTATAGCTAGGTATGCTTTTAATCATTCAAATATAATATTTGGTATAGGTCTTATTGAAAATGCTTATGATGAAACAAATGAAATAGTGTTTTTACCAACATCAGAAATTGCAGATTCTGAAGCAGCTTTGCTTGCTAAATCAAAAAGGCAATTGCCGAGATTTTTGTTTAATGATATAGATATACTCATAGTGGATGAAATAGGAAAAAACATCAGCGGCGATGGTATGGATCCTAATATCATTGGTAGAGGAATTATAGATTACAAGAATAAAGAGATTCGTATAAATAAAATTGTAACTTTAGATTTATCAAAAGAATCTGGATCAAATGCCTACGGTGTGGGGTTATCTGATATCACAACAAAGAGAGTCTTTAATAAACTAGAGACAGAAGCTATGTACACAAATGCTATTACAGCTATAGCAATAAATGGTGTAAGAATTCCTATAGCAATGGAAAGTGATAAACTAGCAATACAACTGGCCATTAGATCTGTGTGTTCTGAGGAACCAAATGAACTAAGAATCGCAAGAATAAAAGATACGTTGAGTTTAAGCGAGATCGATGTTTCTGAAGGGCTTATTGATGAACTTAAAACAAATAAAAACATAGAAATAATTGGAGGACCAAAGGAACTCAACTTTGATGGGTCAGGGAATTTGATCGGGGAGGTGTAAGAAAGTGAAGGCAGTTGTATATGAGGGGCCGAATATCTTAACATACAAGGATGTAGCAGACGTTCATCCAAAATCTGATGAAGTTAAGCTTAAAGTAAAAGCATGTGGTATATGCGGGAGTGACATTCAGGGCTACTTAGGGGTTACAGGAAGGAGAACCCCGCCTGTTATTATGGGACACGAATTCTCAGGTGAAGTAATTCAGTTAGGTGAAGATGTAGATAATTTAGCATTAGGTGATAGGGTGGCAGTATATCCAATTGATTTTTGTGGTAAATGCGAAATGTGTCAAAAGGGAAATGTTCATCTGTGTCTTAATAAAAGGGCTTTTGGTGTATTAGATGTAAATGGAGCATTTGCCGAATATATTTGTGTACCTGCTAAAGTTTGTTTTAAGCTTAAAGATAACATTACTTACAAAGTGGGTAGTATTATGGAACCTTTGGCTGTTGCATACAGGGCAATAGCACATCTTGGAGATTTAAATGGGAAAAATGTGTTAGTAGTAGGCACGGGTACAATTGGTTTATTGGCATTGACATGTGTTAAGATGCAGAGTCCAAATAAAATATTTGTATCTGATTTAAGTGATTCACGTTTAAAAATAGCAAAACAAATGGGTGCAGATTTTGTAATTAATCCTTCAAAAAATGATCTCCAAGATATAATAATGTCTAAAACAAATAATAAAGGTGTAGATGCCGTAGCTGAAGCAGTAGGTGTAGCTGATACTGTAAAACAAGGTATTGATGTGTTGTCATTCGGAGGTTCTGCTGTATGGATTGGTATCAATTCCAAGATAATAGGTGTTGAGATGCAGAAAATTGTTACCAAGGAGTTAACAGTAAAAGGATCATTTTTATATGGATTTGGTGAATTTAAAAAGGTAGTTGACATTTTAAATAAAGGTAAAATAAATATTACACCTTTGCTAAGTCGTGAAATTTCATTGGAAGAACTCCCGAAAACTATGAAACAGATGTCAGATGATCCGGGGGATCTCATAAAGGTTACAGTAGTCAATAAGAAACAATTATGACATTGTTGCTTAAGTTAAAATAATTGGAGGGAAGCAAATGGATCTATTTTCGTTAAAAGGTAAAACAGCAATAGTTATAGGTGGGAGTAGAGGATTATCAAAAAGTATTGCTACCGGGTTTTCTAAAGCAGGTGCTAATGTAATAATAGTTAGCAGAAAGAAAAGTGATCTAGATGCTGCCGCTGAAGATATCATGAATAAAACCGGAGGATCAGTTAAGGGTATAGCAACTGATATAACTTCTGTAAAAGCTTGTGAAAATTTAGTGGGTAAAATAGATGCTGAGTTTGGTCATATAGATATATTATTGAATGGTGCTGGTTTGAATATTAGAAAACCTGTTGTTGAGTATCTTGAAGAGGATTGGGACAAGGTGTTAGATATACAGCTCAAATATGTATTCTTTATGGGACAGACAGTTGCAAGGCATATGATTGCTAATAAAATAAAAGGTAAGATAATCAACATTTGTTCATTAAATAGTGAATTAGGACTTAAAAACATGGTTGCTTATGTAGCTGCTAAAGGTGGAGTCAAACAAATGACTAAAGCCATGGCCAATGAATTAGCACAGTATGGTATAAGTGTAAATGCTATTGGTCCTGGATATTTTGAAACCGAAATGACCAAACCTGTTTTTTCTGACCCTGACAATGTTAGAAGATTTAAAGAAAGAATACCTTATGGCAGAACAGGATATCCAGAAGATTTAATTGGAACTGCTATATTCTTGGCTTCACCTGCTTCAGATTACATTGTTGGACAAACAATTTATGTAGACGGAGGATATTTGATTAACTAAGTAATTGTTTGAGGATACAAATATATGTTTATAAAACTTTAACATATAAATATAAAAGGGGTGTAATTATGAAATTAATGCATACAAAATTGCCGGAATTCATAAGGAAGATGAAAAAGGTGGCAGCAATGTCAGGATCTGAATATAAGGAATGCAATGTAGTAGGCTTAGAAAATTTAAAAACAGCAAAAATGCAATCAAATAGAACTGGTAGAATTGAAAGGGCTGTTGAAGATATTGCAAAGCATGACGATGTATATAAAGTTGAAGTCTCTGTTATACCTCGTATTCCAGAATCAATGCACAGTTGTATTATAAGAGGATTTGATAAAGAGGGAAAACCGGTTCATGCAATTCTTGAATCAATAAATATTCTTCACCCAGCTGAAGAAGTTTTGACTCACGATTGCCCAGATATTATAGATAGAAGACCAGCTATTGGTAGACATTAAATTAGTAAACATACTTAAATAAGGAGGATATAATGAATAAGTTAAAATATAAAATAATTCCAGAAGGAATGTTAAAAGGCAAATATATGCCGATTTCAGCTATATTTATAGATTATGCAGATGTTAAGGCATGTAATCTTACAATGTTGGAAGCATTTAAGAAAATAGCAGCTGAGATACCTGGGCCTGCAGGACTTAATATGTTTGATATGACCGCTACTACAACAAACAGTAATGGAATTATGTTAGATGGTGGAATGGTTAGTATAGCTGCTTCAGATTACGGCAAAATAAATAAAGAGTTTGGATATATGGAAATGCCTGAAATTAAATATTCAGAGGAATTAATAAAAGAAGAGCCTCATTTAAAGCAATGGAAAAAATCATTTCCAGAAAGAAAACTGCATATGGGACCGAATCCTAATACTAAGGTAATACCAATTCATAATGCAGTACTTACAGGAAGGGCAGGAAATAATAACTCTGGAACTGAAATGATGCATTATATCAACATGGAAGAGATTCTTTTACCAATAACAGGTCAACTTGAAATAATGAAAAATGGAAAGGTTGAAGTTGGGGGAACTGGTGAAGTGATTTCTGTGGGTATAGGAATGGTTGTAGGTGAGGAATTTGGACGTATAGTACCACATAGACAATGGAAGTGTGGTAAGACAGCACATAATTCTAAAGAATATGCAAAAACATTAAAAAGCCATATTCCAATAATTGCAGCTGATAAATCAGCATTAGCAAGATCTATTATAGGAGCATTAGAAACTGGAGTAATCCCGGGAAGAGATATAGGAGCATCTCCTGCAGTTTTATCTATAGCAAGACACATGGGAATAAAACCTGATATGGAAAATATTGAAGAAAATGCATTTATAGAATTAGCAAGTGTCGGATGTACAAAAGAATGGATGACACAGGATGTAGAAAGATTAACGCCGGAACAGATAATTGAAAAGGCGCATGAAATAATACCTGGAGTCGAAAAACCAAAGACGTTTAATGTATCAGATATTGTACAAGTAAGATTATTAGGGGTCTAACCGGTCTTAAAAAGACGAGATATAATATCTCGTCTTTTTAATGAAAGAGTTGTATATGTCCTTTATATAGATGTAATAAATTTTAATTGGTTAAGGGAGCGGTTTTATGCAGGATAATACTAAAGTCATTGTACAGGTAGATAAAACAGTAGTGAAAATTGACGGAGTTAATGTTAAAGGTTTAAATATACAACAATTGGAAAAACTTTTACAAGATAAGCTGAAAAGTATGATTAGAATAATCGGTGTTACTGGAAATTCTATAGAAATGGATGTATATGATATTGACGAAAAGGATATTTTGCGTGAAGAGAACGGCATAGTTAAAGCTATAGCTTTAGCTGATGGGATTACTGTATCTGATGTTTCAAAACTTTCATCAGTTAAAAAAATAAAAAGTGTAGATATAAACTCAATACCAAAGTATGTAAAAGGTGGATGTGTTGGGGAAAGGTGGAATTTGGTTTGATTAGCAGTGCGGTAATTATACCTACAGGTGATGAATTAAAGTCTGGCATAATCTTGGATACAGATAGCCCGATGGTCATGCAAGAGTTATTAAGTATAAATAGTAACCTCAGTATTATTAGAAATGAACCTTTAATAGACAATGAAGATATAATTACTGACTGTATAAATAGTTATATTGAAAAGGAGGTAGATTTAATTATTCTGTCAGGTGGTTCAGGTGAAGGACATAAATACAGTCCTATTTTAGGTAAGGACTTTACTCATTTATCTTTAGACTCATTATTAAATGTTAAATGCTCAACTGAGCTTTACGGTAAAAATGGTCATTTGTGGTGTAAATTAATATGTGGCATCAAAAATAAAACAATAGTTATAAACTTGCCAGGTCCATATAAAGAAGCTAAAGCTGCAATCGTGGCATTTAAAAATGCATATTTAGAAGATAGTACAAACCTAAAGATAATTAATGCAAAAATGTCTGATGCGGTAAAAATGCAGTACGGTTCTATTTAATGATCCATAAAATTTAAAGGATAATTATATGAATGATACTATATTATTAGAGACTTTTTTATTAAAAACATGCTCTTTAGATGGTTATACTATACTAATTGGAGGCATATGTCCCAAAGGGAAAAAAAAAGAAGCGGCCGACACTTATTCCCAAATTAATAATATAAAGTTAGGTTTTTTAAAAGATGAATACTTGATAGATGTAATTTTGGCAGATTTGCTAAGAAAGTTATCCCCAAATTGGATTATTGTTCTAGGTGCCTCAATATTTATAGAAGGTGTTATAAATAGCACAGGTGGAATAATAGGAAATCCCTTTGAAGGTAATCAATCCTCAAATGGTGAGATAGGGAAAATTATATCCGGTTTATATATGGTTGCTATGGCAGGCGGACCTGGTATCGCTTATAAAGGAACATATGAAGATGGTGTAAGAATAAGGGATAATATAATAAAAGATAAAAAAGACAATTGTTTGATGATACATGATATCATTGAACAATTGGATTCCTTTACCAATCTTTATATAGTTGTTTTAGATGGGAGTGGAGCGATAAGTTGCGGTGAGATATTTGTTTCTGACAGTTCTGAGAAGGATTATGAAGTAATAAGATTTTGATGTGTTTGTAAAACATAAAGAGATCTATTGTATTTTATAATTTTGTTGTATACGAAAGAAAATACAATAAAAGTATTTAACAACGATATAAGTAATATAATTCAAGGAAATGTAATGAGGAAACAGTAAGTAAAAAACTTATTTTATTAAAAGAATAATTTATATAAAGAAGAATGCGTGTATTGTGCTGTATAAAGCTTTATTTAAACTTGTAGGCAAAATAAATGTTAGTAATTATAACTCATGGTTATAGAAATAAGGAGATTTACAATTGATTTACTATAAAATAAAAGGGAGATAAGGAATGACAAAACGAAGAACTCAAACCATGGATGGGAATACAGCAGCTGCATATTCATCTTATGCGTTTACAGAAGTTGCTGCAATATATCCTATAACGCCATCATCGCCTATGGCCGAAATGATTGACAAGTGGTCTGCGGCGGGTAAAAAAAATATTTTTGGGGAAACAGTACTGGTAAAAGAAATGCAGTCAGAAGGAGGCGCTGCCGGAACACTGCATG
>ENA-UOOI01001963-UOOI01001963.1-fermentation-metagenome-genome-assembly--contig:-NODE-1963-length-19378-cov-7.536718_pt1 | contig 19378 bp, 17 predicted proteins | sample MGYA00245779_ERZ724027 | MGnify/ENA primary metagenome ERZ724027 (study PRJEB28704, sample SAMN03018318) | fermentation metagenome | biome: anthropogenic terrestrial biome; feature: soil; material...
AAGCAGTGTTTATAAAGCAGGAACATCCACTTGAAATTATTGTTGAAGGCGAAGGAACTGTTATTCAAGAGATAGTAACTAACAAAGAAGCTTATGAGCATGGTACTACCGTAAGATTAACAGCTAACCCTGCAACAGGCTGGAGTTTTGATCACTTCGAAGGAGACTTAGCAGGCGTTACTAATCCAGCTACTATTGTTATCGATTGTGCTAAGTCTGTTAAGGCTGTGTTTAAAAGAAATAATGTCCAAATAAAAGTGCCAGAAGACTTTGCTTCGATCCAAGCAGCAATAAATGCTGCAAACGATGGGCAAACCATTATTGTATCTCCAGGTACTTACAAAGAAAACCTTAACTTTAATGGTAAAAAGAATCTTACTTTAGTAAGTACTAACCCATTAGACGAGACAGTTGTCGCATCTACCATTATTAATGGTAATCAAACAGGTGCTTGTATTGTAGTGGAAAATGGTGAAACAGGTATTGTTATATTAGGGTTTACCATTACCAATGGTTCAGGAAAATCAATATCTGAAACAACCGCTGGTGGTGGAGTATTTGCATCTGGTTCTAGCCTAACTATAACTAATTGTTCGATAAGCGAAAATACGGCTAAAGCTTGGGGCGGAGGTATCTATGCCTCTGATGCGACAGTAAACATAGTTAACAGTATCATAAGTGGTAATAGAAATGCTGCCCACGGTGGTGGAGTTTGGGCTGGCTCTTCTTCTACTATAACGATAACCAATTGTACTATTAGTGGTAATCTAGTTACCACTGCTGGCGGTGGAATTAATGCTTTTTCTGCTAATGTAACCATAACAAGTAGCACTATTAATAATAACACTGCTAACTCAGGTGGGGGTATTTATGCCAATTCTCCTTCTAATGTGACCATAACAGGTACCACCATTAATGATAATACAGCTAATTATGGCGGTGGAGTCAAAGCTTATGCTGCTAGTTTAACATTAGATAACAGTATTATTAGTGGTAACACTGCTGGGTATGAGGGCGGAGGATGCTATGCAGAATATGCAACACTAAATGTAACAGGCTGTACCATTAGTAGGAATAGTACTACTCGTTATCAAGCAGGTGGAATCTTTATTTATGATAGAGCTAAGGCAACCATAACAGACAGCACAATTAGTAATAATAATGCTACTTATGGTAGTGGAATTTGTGTTTCGGGTCTTTCTACGCTAAAGTGTCAAAACAATACTATTAATGGGAACACAGCTACAACTAACGGTGGAGGTATTTGGAAATCAGCTGATTCGAATATAACAAATAATAACAATGAATCTCTAACTACACCAGTAGCTGTAGAAGCAATTAACGAGTTTTCCAACAATAGTCCCGATAATGTCTACTTTAAATAGGTTGTAGTCTTTGCTAGCTAATTTAAAAATTCCCTCAGTATGTGCCATGGTATCCTCTCTTTGTGGTAGACAGTGAAAAAATTAAGGGAAGTCTATAACGTTTATTAGACGAGAAGTGGGCTAAGTTATAAATACTAGATAAAAGGAAGAAATAATAACGGGGTTGCTAATTAGCAGCCCCGTTATTATTAGCTGAGCTATTAAGTACAGTTGTAGTTTGCTATTTACAAATAGGTTCTTCCCACCAGCCAAAACCGACTTTACCACTAGCAGCTAATTCAGGTGTTTCGGGATTAGATAAGAAGATGAGAAAAGAGCCAGAAGGGGGAAAGATAAATTTACCCTGTTCATCGTCTACAAGAGTAGTCTCAGGTTGACCACGCCTAGCGAAAGCTTTTATTCCACCTACAGGATCACCTGTGACGTTAGAGGCATATTGTAGCTTAACTTTGGGAATGGGTGGGGGATAAAAGGCTAGGTTAGCAGGAGTAACCAAAGGAGAATCTAGTGGTGTTCCAGGAGGCGTAGTATTAAACCAGATTTGAGCTCTAAAAGGGGACTCCGAAACATCACTTACTGTCCAAACAGTTACATGTAAGTTCACACCAGAGTTAATTGGATTGTAGAGTCTTGCCCAAGCACTTGTACCCATACCAAAGTTGAGATTTTCAGCATAACCAACATAATACTTTCCTTCTAAAGATTTAGCTAAATTGATTGGTATAGAAACCATATATTCTAATGTTGGCTTATAGATTGAAGGTTCAGGATAACTCGTCGCTGGTAAACACATATAGGGTTGAGGTGGGAAATTCATATTATAACCACTGTCCGTTTTACCCATAAGCCTCACCACTTTATACTTACTTCACTAATAAGCTATTCTTTCTAATATTAAAGGTGCTAAGGGGGAAGAAAAGGGGCAAAACGGCTTATCATTATATGTTACAGGGTAAAACAATAATTATTACTACAACCTACCCTCCTTAGCTATCTTTTAGAATTACATAACTATTTTGTAGGTACGGATACGCTTATATTTCTTGCACTTTATACGATAAAGGTATTTTTTTCAAAGCAAAGAACAATGAAATTATCCCGGTGCAATGATAACTGTCAGAAATGGTCGCAATCTAGTAATAACTTAAATACGAGAGGGTGGATGTCTATGTTCAAGCTTGTTTTGGTTAGACATGGTGAAAGCTTATGGAATAGAGAAAATAGATTCACTGGCTGGACCGACGTTGATCTTACCCAAACAGGTATCGCTGAAGCCAAAAAAGCAGGCGATATATTAAATGAGGAAGACTTTACTTTTGATATAGCTTATACTTCTGTGCTTAAGCGAGCGATCAAAACGCTCTATTTTATCCTCGATGAAATGGATCTACTTTGGATTCCAGTAAAGAAGACCTGGCGACTTAATGAAAGACATTATGGAGCCTTACAAGGCTTAAATAAAGCGGAGACCGCTAGTAAATTTGGTGAAGAACAGGTTCTTATTTGGCGACGTAGTTACGATATTGCACCTCCTAAACTAACTGTTGATGATGACAGATACCCTGGTAACGATCATAAATATCATAACCTGGATCAAAAGAGTCTACCGTATACAGAAACATTAAAAGGGACCTACGAAAGGCTGTTACCTTATTGGGTAGATGAGATTGCTCCTAAGATTAAAAAAGGTAGTAATGTACTGATTGTGGCTCATGGTAACAGCCTTAGAGCTTTGGTTAAATATTTAGAGAATATCTCCGAAGAAGAGATTTTAAAACTCAATATACCTACAGGTATTCCTCTAATCTATGAACTAAGTGCAAACCTAGAGGTGCTGAATAAGTACTACCTAGGTGATAAGGAGGCCATAGAAGCCGCTGAAAGGAAAGTTGCCGAACAAGGGAAGGCGAATAAATAAAAGTTTATCTGGAAGATATTGGCATAAAAGAAGGTGATAGTAGGTGAATGTATTAAATCTGTGGTGCTTTCAAGAAGAAAACCAAGAAGCTATTAAAAAAGAGGCAGCAATAATAGCCGCTACAGTTGATCCTAATTTAAGATTAGAAGAGTATGTCTGTCTACCTGAACTTGGGGGAAGAATTATACTTCGCTTTGTCCATTCTTTAACACCTCTTTCGCTAAGTGAGGCAGAAAAGCTAGAGTTAAGATTAAGAAAAGAGGCGCAAAGTAGATTTTCTGTGGTTTTGCTACTCAAAACCTTTGGTTTAAGTTCATTAGAGCAAACTTCTATAATAGAGAGGTTGCCAACTTTCAATACCCTAGTTTCTAATGAGGAGTTAGAAACATATCACAGTTGTTATCTAAAAGAGCTTGGGGAAGATGCCAAAAAACTTAAAGAGCATTTGGGCTTAGGAAAAGACGATTTAATTTGGGAGATAGAAGTTCCTCAAGCAACTGAAGTAAGACCTGTTATTAGAGTTGTAACTAAGAAAAACAATCTACCGAAGGTACTTCTAGTAGATTCACAAATTGTGGAGATGGAATATTTACCTGAAGACGATTCGTACTACCTTCTTTTAAAAGCTCTTTATTGGGCCGAAAAGAACAATAAGAGTTTTAATCAGTTATTTCTAGAAAATTCTCGAGTGTTATAACTTGGACTAGCTATGCGTAGGTTTTAGAATCTTTCTAAAAGAAGGAGGTCATAGAGTTGGGATTAACGAGAGATACCTACGATTTTTGCCTTAGTTGGAATTCAGATTCTAATAAAAATAACTTAGCAAGTCGGTTAGAGATATTTCCTATAACGAACAATGATGAGAAGATAAACAAATTAGCCAGAGCAGCTGTTAACGAATATGTAAATTTGCTTGAAGGGACATCGATTCCATCTACTATCAACGAGTTTAGAGTAGAACGTTTATATTGTCTTATTAAACATAATTGTTTCGCGGGCTTACCAAGTGAGTATGTTGTGGCGAAATATTTTCATATAACAGAGACTCAAGCTCGAACTTTGTTAAGAAATACCTTAGCTCGGCATAGAGAAGATTTACGCCAAACTAAATACGATGAAATTAAAGCGATCTTAGCTGCCGCAGAAAGAGCTGAAGAAGAGAACTTAGGTTATGAAGTAGTTATTAACTCTAAAGTAATTCTAGATGAAATAAAAGATCTTGTAGCAATGAACTGGCCAACACTACCTAAAATAACCAAAAAAAGAGACAGTTCGCTTTATCTAATTAAACCAGATACCTATGAAAAACTTAGCGAGTTTATTAATACAGCTAACCTGTCTAACGAGGTAGCTGCAAGTAAGGCGAAGTAAAAATATGGATATTTTAATAAAATTAGTTAGTAACACCATGCAGTCTTTTAGTCTAGTTCTGGTATTTGTACTTGGCTTGTTTGGGGCTAAGTACCCAGTGATTATCAATTGCTTAGCTGAAGAGAGACCTCATAAAGATCAGAAAATAGCAAGAGAAGCATACCGCCTGAAGCTAAGGGAACAGGTTATCACTGGTTGTTGGATCCCTTTAGGGATTTATCTAATTGCTATTATGATCTACTTACCAGTAGTTATTAAAGTAGTAAATAGCGAGAAATGGTATAGAGAACCTATATTAAATGGTTTTGTATTTGCCAATCTGTTGTTAGTGGGATTAACTTTTTGGACCATATTATTAACAGTCAAGCTATATAAAAAGATTAATAAATGCAAAAAGGCTACAAGCTAAGCGCTTGTAGCCTTTAGGTTTTCTAACAATTATAGCTTGGAGATCATACGGTTAAACTCTTTGAGTTTTCTTTGGATCTCAGTGGTGGAATCCTTAGCAGCCTTCTTGATTGCATCTTCAGGGTTGGCATTTTGTAAAACAACACTGTTGAAAGCAAAGTCGACATAACGATCTGCTACATAACCACCAACAATAGCTCTTTGCATTACACAGTTAGCTAATGCTTTACGAGCAACATCTTTCTGAGCATCGGGGAAAGGTGATTTTTCAATAGCATCTTTAGTGGAGAAGAAGAGACGCCATTTTTCTGGTGTTTCATAAGTGAGCTTAGAGAACTTACCAGTAAATTCTGGGGATACTGCCCACTGCATGAACTTCCAAGCAGCATCTTTCTTCTTAGAGCTAGCTGTCATAGCCCAAGTTAACATCTTACCTGTGTTAGTACGATCGATGGTGCCATCTTTTCTCTTGGTACCTGGCATCTCAGCGAGGTCCCATTTACCAGCTAGTTGAGGAGCAGATCTTTCAAAGAGAGAATAGTACCAGTTTTGATAGATCTGAATTGGTGTTGAACCATCAACGAAAGTTTGGTAACCAGGATCTTCTAAAGGCAATTTATAATCCTTAAATAGGGAAACGAATTCTTTAAATGCCTTGATTACTTCTGGGTCATCCAAATTAGACTTTGTACCATCTGCAGAATAAATATCTGTACCTTTTTGGAAGACAAAAGGCAAGAGTCTACCAGTTGAGCGAGTAGCAGCATCACCTTGGTAATCATAGTAGATATCCATTTTACGAGCTTTAAGTTTAGTAGAGAGAGCGGTTAACTCATCCCAAGTCTTAGGAACCTCGGCACCAACCTCAGCAAGGATATCTTTACGGTAATAAGTCCAAGTCCAGTTAGCTTCGCCAGGTAATGCGAAAACTGCACTTTTATAAGTAAGTTGTCTCATAAGTCCTGGATGCATCTGTTCTAAAGTCTTGTTAAGGTTTGGTTTATCTTTGAGGTTTTCCAAAGCACCACGTACACCAAGTTCAACGATTTGGTTGGAGTAAAGCTCAACTACATCAGGAGCATCTCCACCTAAGACAGACAAGAGCAATTTATTGTTCATGTCCGCAACTGGTACAGTTACTAGATCAACTATAATACCAGTTTTAGCTTCAAAATCATCTTTGACCAACTGTTTAAAAACTTGACCTAAAACACCATCATACCAAGTCCAAACAGTTATTTTTTCAGCAGCAAAAATACTTGTGCTTAATAGAGTTACAAGCATCAAGCTAATTGCGATAGAGATTTTTCTCTTTTGGTACATACGTTTATCTCCTCCTGTGAATGTACTTTTGTCTTATACATGTATTCTATTATAGACTATTACAATCCTGCAAAAATATGGCTCATTAGGGGCAAAAAGAAAAGGAAAATTAAATCCGATCTACCATTCCTTCTCAGTTAAAAGGCAGTATTTTGCTAAAACTGTTATAGAAGGGTTGACGAATGATAGCCCTAACCTGCTAAGATATGAAATTCAAGCTATAGATAAAGAGATTGAATTCTAAACTAGTGAATCCATGTTTTTGTTCATAGGGGAGGGGAACCTTATTTAAGAATTATTAAAACCAAATCCTTCAAAGAAGCCATTAGCAAAACGAACCCAACCATCTTTCCAAGTGACAATTTAAAAAGACGAATTTGAGGTTAAAAGTGTACCTTCAAACATTATCCTGTATACTTATAATTCTGTTAAAGGGATAGGGGTTATTAAGTAGAAAGAGAAGCAGAGGAAAAATTTGCATCTTGAGATTCTAAGCTTCGTTCTAAGCATATAATACCCCAGAGAAACTATTATACTTTGAATAAGTTTTTGCAAGGTCTTAGAAAAAGGTTACCTAATTTTTAAGAAACAATCAATCTATTTTAAGGGTTATTTAACCCTTAAGAGGCGTAAAAAAACCAACAGATTTGCGGGGAGTAAATTGCAGGTAGCTTAAGATTGTGATAAAATAAACGATAATTGGCATAGGAGTGCAGTGAAGGTAAATTATGCTAGTCCTTTGAGCACTTTCTATATATTTCAATCGAAGTTGCTACATTAAGCAGCAGTAACAATTAACGAAAGGGTTGATATCATGGAAACTTATGGCCTTGATAAGTTAGGTCTAACCAATTTTGGCAAGATCTTTCGCAACCTCTCGGTGCCAGTACTAGTAGAACATGCAGTATCCCGTGGTGAGGGAAAGCTGGCATCAAATGGTGCTTTAAATGTTCTAACAGGTAAATATACTGGTCGCTCTCCAGAGGACAAGTTTATTGTCGATGAACCAAGCATACATGATGAGATTATGTGGGGTAAGGTAAACAAACCATTTACTTCCGAGAAATTCGATGCTCTCTACAATCGCTTGAAAGCTTACCTCCAAGGTAAAGATCTCTATATCTTCGATGGCTTTGTAGGTAATGATCCTACACTTCGCTTACCAATTCGTATTGTTAACGAGTATGCTTATCAAAATCTCTTTGTGCGTAACCTCTTTGTTCGTCCAACAGAAAACGAATTAGCTAAGCATATTGCAGAGTTTACTTGTATCTGTGCACCTGGCTTCAAAGCAGTTCCTGAGGTAGATGGAACTCACTCCGAAGCATTTATTATTGTTAGTTTCGAGCGTAAGCTAGTAATCATCGGTGGTTCAGGATACGCAGGTGAGATGAAGAAGTCCATGTTCTCAGTTATGAACTTCCTCTTACCTAACAAGGGTGCTCTACCAATGCACTGCTCCTGCAACGTTGGTAAAGATGGCGATGTAGCACTCTTCTTTGGTCTTTCAGGAACAGGTAAGACCACTTTATCTGCTGATCCAGATAGAGGCCTTGTCGGTGATGATGAGCATGGCTGGACCGATAACGGTGTCTTTAACTTTGAAGGCGGCTGCTATGCTAAGACCATTAAGCTTTCTAGAGAAGGCGAACCAGAGATCTACGATGCTATCCGTTTTGGTTCCATTCTAGAAAACGTTGTAATGGGCGATGATTCCCGCACCCCTGATTATGATGATGATAAATATACCGAGAATACTCGTGCAGCTTATCCTATCGATTTTATTCCTAATGCCATTATTCCTGGTGTAGTTGGTCATCCAAAGACTGTTATCTTCTTAACTGCTGATGCTTATGGTGTACTACCACCTATTTCGAAGCTCACCAAAGAGGAAGCTATGTACCAGTTCCTCTCAGGTTATACCAGTAAGTTAGCTGGTACCGAAAGAGGTATCACCGAGCCTCAAGCAACATTCTCCACTTGCTTTGGCGCACCTTTCTTACCTCATGATCCTATGATTTATGCAGATCTCTTGGGTAAGAAGATCACCGAGCACAACACCAATGTTTTCCTCGTAAACACAGGTTGGGTTGGCGGTCGTGCAGGCGATGTTAAGAGAATGAAGCTTTCCTATACCCGTGCTATGGTACGTGCAGCACTCAATGGCGATCTCAATAACGTAAAATATACTGCCGATCCAATCTTCAAGGTACTTGTACCGGCAGAGATCCCCAACTCCGATGTACCAGCCGAGGTACTCAATCCTAAGAATGCGTGGAAAGATAAAGACGCTTACGAGAAGAATGCTAAAGAACTCGCAGCTAGATTTGTGGAGAACTTCAAGAAATTTAAGTCTGCTACCCCTGAAGTTGTGGCAGCAGGACCTAATGCTTAATAAAGAATGGTCGCTAGCTAAGCTAGCGACCTTTTTTATATCTTTATACATATTGGCTTTTAGAAATAACAAAAAATCATGAATTCAAGGTTACCTAGGAGTGTGGCTATTTGGCCAGTGGTGGATGTTAGACAAAGAAAAATAGGCACGGCAACCACGTGAATTATGGAGCTGGAAATAAAATGCCCCTTAAGGGTTTAAAGTGAACGTGTTTAAAGGGTTGTTGATTTTGTAGTATGCGAAAACATAGTTCGTAATTATTCTTTATCAATTACTAACTGTTTTTAACCTTATAATAGAGATAGATCGTAGATAGATAGGCGATTAAATAATTAAGAAGAGAGGGTGTTTATCATGACTAAGACATTTATAGTTACCACAAAAATCAGGAGGGTGACTATAATTTAACCCTCCTGACGATAAGGAGGATATATATGGCTTTAAATTGGATTAATGTAAATGATTATTCGTTTAACAGCTTTTTGCTTCTAGAAAGATTCCAAATTCGGTTGATTTGCCAAACTAACGGTGAAGAGTTTAAGAAAAATCTTGGTATTGCCCTCTACTACAATCCACCTGTAAAGTGGTATTTTATGCATAAATGCCCAGAGTGTAAGTTATATGTTGAAGGAATCACCTCCTCTGTTTCCCCAGGGTTAAGTGAACGTGATATCCGACAAGCAGAAGTTTTTATAATGGAAGTTTGGGAGGATTTTGTGGTTTATTGTTATCCGGAGATAATGGACCAAAGTTGCAATTTTATCTATGCTTGGAACAAAGAGAGATTATTTGAGCTGGCAGATTTTACGGATAAAGTGGTTCTTGATGTGGGGAGTGGCTCAGGTCGTCTGGCATTTGCTGCTGCAGAAAAAGCAAAATGTGTTTATGCAAGTGAACCTGTAGATAAACTTCGTGAGTATTTACGGGACAAGATAACTAGAGAAAATATCAAGAATATAATAGTCGTTGATGGCATGGTTGATAAAATTCCGTATCCAGACAATATGTTCGATATCGTTATGTCAGGCCATGTAGTTGGTGACGATTATGACCTAGAACTTGCTGAATTAACGAGAGTGGTAAAAAATGGTGGCTATATTTTGGATTGCCCAGGTGAAGACGACAGAAAGTCAAGTTCTCGCATAGAGATGATTAAACGTGGCTACGAAGAACTACATTATGTTAGTAAACTTGGTGGAGATGTTTATCGGTATCGGCAGCAGATTGTAAAGTAATTGTTTTTATGTGTTGAAAACAAAAACCTCATTAAGGAGAACTACCAATCTTTCGAGGTCTTTGTCTAAAAGCACTTAACAATAATCCTCATAAAGGATGGAGTGATCTCTTTTAGACGATCACTCCATAATCCCTTTATTGCATTATATTATGGTTTTACCAAGCAAGCTTGTTAACTTTCCTTGGGTCTAGGTTGGGTGCCTAAAGATTGTTTTTAATAACTTACAAGGAGCCGATATCTATGAAACCAATGTTTCGCTCCTACCAAACGGAAGAAGACTATTGGCGTATTCGTGAGTTTTTAAGAGAAGTATTCTTACTTAATAATTGCTATGAACGAAGTTGGCATGTAGCTAGACTAGATTATACCCGCCAGCACATATTACTTAATTGCACTAAATTACATTTAGATGATGTAGCTTATATTGGTGAAGTAGAGGGGAAGATTGCAGCCTTTATAGTAGCAGATGGTGACTTGGGAGAAGCACATTTTTCTGTTCATCCTAGTTTTAGAACCCCTGAACTAGAGGAAGAAATGCTAAAAGTAGCAGAAGAACACTTAAGCGAAGAGATAAATGGCTCAAGAAGCTTACGATTATGGGCAGTAGATTCAGATAAACTCAGGGAATCTATCTTAGAAAAACATGGGTATAGTAAACAAAGTTGGGCTGAATGCCAGTGGCGATGTAAGTTAGATCAGCCAATACCTAAAGCCCAAGTTGCTCCCGGGTATACTGTTCGTTCTTTAGGAGATGGTCTTGAACTACTAGAGAGGTGTTATGCTTCTGGTTTAGGGTTTCATGAGGGAGATATCAAGTATGCAATAGAAAATAGAGATGATATTACCTGGTACCGTAATATCCAAAGGGCACCTCTATACAGGCGAGATCTTGATCTTATAGCGGTAGCACCAGATGGAGCTATAGCTGCTTTTTGTACAATTTGGTTTGATGATGTAACACGTAGTGGCTATTTCGAACCAGTAGCTACTGTGCCAAAGTATAGGCGCTTAGGGTTAGCACAAGCTGTAATGACCGAAGGTTTGCACCGACTTCAACAAATGGGTGCTACCACAGCATTTGTAGGTGGCTTTAGCCAAGCTGCAAACTCTTTATATGAACGGGTCATGGGTCCTGAACATGAACTCTATGTGCCTTGGGAAAAGAAATGGTAATCTCTGCTAAAGTTTATAACATAATTAAGATGACGAGTTAAGGTCGGGGGTGGCTAGCCACTCCTTTGTTATGTAAAAAAATTTAAACCGGATTTATTAAAGCATCGGATTAAGAATGACAAAGAGGTGCCAATGAAAACGCCAATGTTACAGGGGAAATGCTACCTCAAGTAAACTGTTACTACTAAAGATGTAGTTCTTTTCTTTAGCTATAAATAACTAACATAGAAAGCGTCTTTCTTGGGAAACACCATTAGAAACATTTGTGGAAAGTGTCACATTTAACTTGGCAAATAATCGCTATAGACGAGGAGGAGATAATATGCAATGTAATATCAATGGGAAAGAGTATATATACACTGATAAGGTACGGGACAATGACTATCTACGTAATAGCTTTAATAAGCTTGCCATAAAGATCTTTGGGCTAGATTTTGAACCATGGTATCAAAATGGGTATTGGGGTGATAGCTATATCCCTCATGTTTTAATAGATAACCAATGTGTAGTAGCTAACGTTTCTGTAAATATAATAAATACGGTGTGGCAAAATCATAAAAAATGTTATATTCAGCTAGGAACTATTATGACAGACAATGAGTATAGGAACAAAGGATTAGCACGATGGTTAATAAATAAGGTTATCGACGAATGGAAGGATAGATGCGATTCTATCTACCTTTTTGCCAATAATAGTGTGTTAGATTTCTATCCCAAATTCGGATTTATGAAAGCTACTGAATATCAGTATCAAATGCCAATTAGTAAAAAGAACGGCTTGGTAAGAAAGCTCGACTTGATATCGCAACAAGATAAAGAATTACTATTGAGAAAATATAGCCAATCAAATCCATTTTCAGCTTTGCCAATGGAACAAAACTTCGGTTTACTAATGTTTTACTGCTCTCAATTTATGAAAAACAATGTTTACTATGTAAAACAATATGATGCAATTGTTATTGCTGAATATGATAGTGATACTTTAATTTGTTACGATATATTTTGTAACGGGGAAAGCTGTTTGCAAGATATTTTATCGGTTATGGTAGCAGCTAATACTAAAACTGTTGTACTTGGATTTACGCCAAAACAAAGAGAAAAGTACAAAGTATCAGGACTACATGAAGAAGATACTACGCTATTTGTTTTAAAAGACAAAGAGAATATATTTTCTGATAACCAAATAATGTTCCCCTTGTTATCACATGCATAATATATCTCTTTATTTCTAAATTAATATTTGAGGAGCCGTCTGTGGGGTAGTAAAAAGAGGCTAAAAGGGAATTGATCGAGTTGTAGCATTTTAATAAGTTAGTATGGTACATGTCTGCCTAATTAAGTAGGAGGAGAAGCCCGCGGCAAATTACCAAGACAAGATAGATATGTTGACGAACTAATTAAAATAATCGATGAGTTAGGACTAAAACGTTATACCGGACCAGATGGCGAAAGTAAGGTATCTTTTTGGAACTATAAATATAGCCATACAGCTTAATGTAATAACTTTATTGCATTGGGCTCCAGAGAACGCTTCTGTTTACTTGCGTATTGCCATTCCGGTATTCTAGAAACTAACTAATTAACTTTTCTAAAATTGGTTTTATCACATTTTGGACAAGGTGGGAGAGTATCTGAATGATCGTCTAGTCGAACAAGTTGTCCACAGTTAGTACATTTATAGGTACCTTTGCCTGGCTTTTCACCAGTTGTTGGCATAGCAGGTCACCTCCTTTAATAAGGCTTCAAATATGCATTCTTCCTGTCAGATAACTTCCCTTTATTCTGGAAAACTGATTGAATCTCTGCTAGATTGGTGCTGGAACTTATTGTAAATTACGAAAATTGCAATTTTTTGATCTAAGGAAATTGACAAGTACTTCTGGTTTCTAAAACTGTACGTAATATATAGATAGTGGAATAGATGTTACTTCGTAAGCTTTAGCTAACAACTCATTATTAAATAATACTAATTAATGCTGGGTTTGGATTATTAAGATTAATCTTCATCATCATCCTCCCCACTGAAGAAAGATTCAAGTTCATCTAGGTCATCTTGAGAGACTATTATCTCATAGCCAAATTCCTTAGGAGTTCTATTGAAGATGCTTAATGTTTCTGCAAAGGTATCTTCATCTATGAGATTGTCTTCGAAGTTTCTAATAATGATCTCGATAATATTAGGGGAAGTACCAATGTTTTTTGTTGGCTGATTCAGTTTAAGAAATACTTCGTTATTAGTTGCCAGACCAGTTTTGCCATACTCGTCTTCAAGGTCTCTTTCGTTAACAGCGTACAATTTTTCATACTGCATTGAAGATATTGCTCCAATTTCTTGCAGTCTTTTAACAAGAGAACGGTAAGGTAGCCACCATGTACAGTGGAGTCTAGCGATGAATCGCAACAGTGTTTTATGTTGGATCTTTTCTAATGAAGATGTCTTAAACTCATCAAGTACAATACTTTCAAGTACAGTTTCAGGTAACAAAAACTCTGCTGCAAATCGATTAGCTTTTACCTCAATAAGGTTACTTTTTTCATCGTCTGGTCTGCTAAGGTGTGAGCCGGATTTCGTGTAGTAGTGATACAGCTCATGAGCGATGGCAAAGATTTGCTTATCGTAATAATCAGCAGTGTTAAGTCCTATGAAGGTGAGGTTTTCGCCACTTTCTTCAGAGTACATAATTGCAGCAGAAAAAGCCGGTCTATTACCTTCAGGTTCGATGGGATATTCCAGCAACATGATGTCTAGCTTATCAAGAATTGTAAATATGTCGTTGGCAATAGGCGTTTCACCTACAAAGCCTAAAGAAAGGCGTTTTTCCCCGGCTAGTTTGCGTATGTTATCTATTTGTACTTCATTAAGCGTGACTGGATTCATTTTCAAATGATCTCCTTAAGTGAATTTGCTGTCTAAGAGACAACATCATCGTAAATAGTTTTTCTACGCCTTCTTTTTCACTATTACTTAATGCTTCACTTCGAAGAGCCACAAAAGAGTCTGTTCTTTCTTTTTCTACGAACATTTCTGTAAGATCAAAGCCTAAAACACTCGATAAAGATTCAAACTGTATTAGAGATGGAGTGAAATTTTCTCTTTCAATGCGGCCAATCATAATTCTGTTTATGCCGGTTAAATTACCGAGTTCTTCTTGTGTATATCCTTTTTCTTCTCTTAAAATTTTAACTGTTTCGGCTAACTTTTTAGTTGATAAAGTTTTCATAGTGGGGTCTCCTTTTATTACTATAGTATGCCCTCTTTTAATTATATGATACTCTAAGTAACAAAGCACGTCAAATTCTATCGATTAAACAGCAAAAATGAAATGTTAAATAACAATGAGTGTAAAAAAGTCCATTGTGTAATATATAGTTACATGAGTTTAGTTCGAAATTCATCTTTCAAAATACGTAAAGAGAGCTTACATCTCATATATCTGGCAGAGATATCGAGATGTTGAATTATTTCGATAATCATGAAAAAGAAGCAGGAGATCTATTTACAAAGCTAATAAAGGACACGGAAAAAGCAACTAAAAAAGCTCAAAAGAAGCAAAAAAATATAACTGGATAACTGAATATGTTGGTTGTAGCACTGAAGACCATGTGAGCCATTATATTGTCATCCAGACTAATTCAAACTCGGGTGGAGTATTATAAGCGTAGACCAGGTGGGTAGAATTAGAGTTTTCAAAGCAAGCGATGGCGATTACATAAGGCTCTTTTAAAAGACAAGAGCAATGGTACAAAGAGGATGTTGTTGCTACTTCTAACTTGGGTTTCAATTTGGCTATTTCAAGCGCCCTTGTTTGTAGTTCTTTTCTATACCGTTCTAAGAGTTTCTCTAATTTCACGATATAATGTTTTTTTCCCCGGGGAAAAAAACAGAAAAACTCATTCTTACGAGTCATGACCGAAGTGATATGAGAGATAAAAAAGTACGACATCTGCTATGCAGATGTCGTACTGAATCACTATATCCTGCCGAAGCAGGTCTCAGCCGGCTGTACCTAACGGCATATTATACCGTCACACAGCCTATCATGATTCTATAATGGTATATGTCTTTTAGCTTGTCAATATCCAAGGAGATATAACCACGACCGGACGCGTTTTGTTCTTTTCTCCGCCTATGTTACCTTCTCCAAGCTCAGCATCAAAGATACCACCCCGATAGGCTTGAACAATAAATGGAGAGTTATTGAGAAGATTCTTACGAAGAAGTAGGTTCTTTTCTACAAAGAGTTCTGTTTTCCTTTTTAACCATTTACTTGAACTAATTATATTGTCTAAAACAGACCAAGCCAAGACATCACTTCCATACTTTTACCTTTATATACAAAATTCCGCATAATTGAGAGAACCTCTTGTGATCCAAATACAAAAGCAAAAAAGTGTTGGTATGTAACTACAGATAAAAACCTACCAAGATACCATTTAAGTTCGGAATTATATTAAAGGTAGAATGGTTCTCGATAGGTTTTTTTATCTAGCTAAGGACATATTAATGAAAAGGTTTCTAATTCAAGGAAGAAACCTGGTAAGCAGATATGAAGGGACAATACATACTTTACAGTTCGTTACAATCCTGTAAGACAATTTTTAAAAAGTCGTGAATAGAAAAGTCTGGATTATTATAACAGGCTACAGAAGATAACATAAAACGATCAGTTTCTAATTTAGAGGCTCGAATTTGTTCTACTCGCTTTATGGCACTTTTTACGTCATCAAGAGTAATCTACGTTAATATTTTATCAAGAACAGCCTTTTCTTTAATATTCGCATTTTGGCTAAGCTTGTATATTCTGCGTACATCATCTATATAAGCATTGGTTGATGTAACGGGTCTGTTAAAATCTTCTTTGTGAAGAATAAACCATACATCGATGTTTACATTGCTATAAGCATGATAAATTTTTTTACCTTTCTTCTTCTTACTTTTACGTTGGAGTTGTTCGCAAAACTCTATCTTTCGGCGAAATTCCTTTTCTTTGCAATCATGATCAAATAAAGCAACGGCATCGTAATCTGTGTAATCCTCTATTAAGTTTTTCGGGTAAACCTCGTCTCGTGCTAAAAGTAACAACACGCTCTGGGAATTTTTTAAGCAGAACTCCTAAGTGCTTTAAATACATTTCTTCCTGTTGCCCTTCACAGACGCAAAAGTAGGTTTTTCGATACATCGATTATTCCTCCTGTGCTTCTGAAAAGAGTAGTTTGCCAAAGTCAATATATGGAATAGCACCGTAATTTCCTTTAAAATAATTTATCAAATAGTTATGATCGTTTCTAACATCTGTAGAGCCAAAATCAGCGAGCGAATAAATAGTACTTTCAAAGGTATCTTTATCTTTTTCAACAAATTTGATTTGATCGCGCCTGAATATCTTTTTGTTTAGATAAATTGGATTATGTGTTGTAAAGATAAGTTGAGCTTCTTTTTTATTTACGGTAGGATCATTAAATAAAGAGAGAATGCCCTTAATCAATTCAGGATGAATCGATGCATCAAACTCATCTAATATGAATGTGCCTCCCTCCATGAATAAGGATTCAAACGGAATAGCAAAATCCAAAAGTTTCAAAGTCCCTCTCGATTCCATCAACTCAGCTGGAACAATTATCTCCTTGTTATTGTATTTATAAACAGAAACAAGCTGCATATCGGCAGAATGCTCATCATTAGATTTTTTGGATTTAAACATGACTTTTTGAGGACCGAAGTCCGCATTTTTTACAAAATTATCTAGAGTTTTATTCCATGCAAAAAAGCTCTTATCAGGCATATCGGTTGTAGAAAAAGTAATGTTGGTTTTTTTAAGTGTAAAATCGCTTACTACAATTAACTTATTTTGGAAGTAATCAATTACTTTATCAGCGATTTCACTACTGACTACTGTTTTAAATGCATGTGTTAAAAATAATTCAGTAGGATCAAGGTTTTTGTTTATTTTGTTTTCAATTTCTATTAGCAACTTTTCATCATACTGTATAATGGAAAGTACCTTTTTGTCTTTTTTGATTTCAACTTGCCTCAAGCCACGTTCAAAAATTTGAATTAATGTTCTGTTTTTCTTTATCCATAGCTGTTCGGCTACAATCTGTCGTTTGTCTTTGTCAAATGATTTGGTAAGAACCTCAAAGAAATATATAAAATGAGAATCCTTGTTTATAAACTCTAATTCAAATAACATCGGTTTTTGCTCAGAGCTATGAGCAAAAGGATACAATTCCAGATTGTTCAAATCTGGGGACAAAGCTTTAAGAGAGCCTTGTAAAACAATTTCTCTCATCAATGCTAAGGACATGATAATGTTAGACTTTCCACTTGCATTTGCTCCATATATTACAGAAGAAGGAAGAATGCGTAGATTATTTTTGCGAATGAGATTTTCATCTAAAGTGCTTTGTCTTCCTGCTGTCATATTTAGTTGTGTCTTGTTCTTGAAAGAACGGAAGTTTTGAAACACATATTTTATCAACATACAGCACCCTCCTTATAGATAAAGGCAAAACCTCAAGTGCATATACTATTATATCGTACTGATGCTTATAATATAATACAGTTGAGAAATAAACTCAAATAGCCCTAACTGGTATAGTTATATAAAAGATCAAACATAGAGAGAACGGAAAAGACTTGTGAGTCACCTAACTAACTACAAATCTGAAATGAAGAAGCGTGGAAAGAAACACATTAACCTTAATAGAAAAGATATCCAGATAAGCTGGGCTCAAATAAAAAAAGAACAGCTTCTTGATAAATACTATGCCATTGAAACCTCTGAACTAGAGTTGTCTAAAGAAGAAATAATTAACATATATAAAAAGCTGTGTGAAACTGAAGATAGTTTTAAAGTAATGAAAACACAACTACAAGCAAGGCCAATATATGTTTGGACTAAAGCAAGTATCGAGGGATATTTCGTGATATTTTATTTAGCATTGGTTTTACAGAGAATGCTTGGTTATAAGCTGAAGCGAGCAAATGTGAAACGTACAATTGATGAAGTTTAAGCAGATAACATTCTACAGGTCACAACGGACTATTTATTTTGATGTAGAACTAATGAAAAGGGAAGGCCTAAACGGCAATGTCATTAAGTTAAGAACCGAACAATTATAACTCAATAAGACAGAGTATGAGAAAACATACCCTGTCTTCTTTTGGTTTATCAAAAATAGGACTTGACAAATAGATTAAAATGTGGGGCATAGTCCCCTAAATGTAGGTATTTTAAGGAGGTTGTAGCATGGTAAATCATTCACTATTTGTGAAGGGAAAAAATTGATATAGTTGCAAGGTCAAAAATCAGGTTCCCAAAATAATTAAGTGATAATTTTAGAAATCTCTTTATTGACATCTGTTGCTACAATCAGTTTACTACCATATTCACTTAACATCTTATTAAACTCCGGACGGTTAGTTTCGAAATCACTGGTCCATTTATACATCATCGATAACATCTTTAAGTCGGATTTATAATCACATTTCTCTATACCAAGCTGTTGCTTGAGAAACCTACTAAAAACTCGATATCGCCTTTTCCATAATGGTGTATCTAAAAATAAAATAACATCAGCCAGTTCTAAAATAAGATGACAGCTTTTGCGGTAGGTACCTTCTATTATCCAACCACTGGTACAACAATCTATACCTTTAATTACCTCTACTTGCTCTTCAGGAGTCCTTTTATATCTGCCATTATCGCTCTTTTGGTGGACAATCTTATCCAGCTCATAATAGGGAATATTTAATTTTTGGGACAGCTTTTTAGCAAGCGTTGTTTTGCCACTGGCAACGCTACCAACTATATATAATTTCATAGAGTGACACTATCCTTTTCTTTGTTTTACTTAGTATTAAGACTTAAGAAGCCAATAGATCGAGAGAGTAGCAATGAGGATAAATGAGTGAACCCTTTATTCACCCGTTCTTAAGATAGTAATCATTTCTTTCGCCTAGGCTCTAGCGATACCTTTTTTGTAGTAAGCAAGAACAAGTGTTAGTAGATATAGTAAATAAAAACACAGCTCCACAATAACGTTGAGGTATCAACTAATAAGGAGCTGTGTTTTTTTGCGTATGTAAGAATTAATAAGTTTTGTCACTTGCAAGTTGTTCTTACCAAGAAAACTCGAATAATTATTTTGCTTAGTTTACAGTACTT